>Ga0126342_10003155_pt1 | contig 26928 bp, 28 predicted proteins | sample Cyp1metagenome_FD_92528 | JGI IMG/M metagenome (GOLD analysis project Ga0126342, IMG submission 92528) | Coral microbial communities from Lord Howe Island, Old Settlement Bay, Australia - Cyphastrea 1 metagenome | ecosystem: Host-associated > Invertebrates > Cnidaria > Coral ...
TATATATATGTGTACTTATATATATACTTATGTATATAAATACGTATGTACATACTTAAATATATATATATATATATATGTGTGTACTTATATATATACTTATGTATATAAATATGTATGTACATACTTAAATATATATATATATATGTGTACTTATATATATACTTATGTATATAAATATGTATGTATATAATTAAATATATATACTGATATATATATATATGTAACATGTATGCATTCCCACTATAGTCCCATCAGTCCCCCAAATTCCCCATGAGGCAAGCACGAGCAAGTGCACGACGCCGCAGGCCCTGAGGAGCGCTGGAATGAGAGAAGGGAATACGGCCATAGATTGACATATTATGGTTATCTCAATGATGTTCAATATGGTATCTTAATATTAACGGTAATGTAATCTTAATATTAATGGTATCTTAATATTAATGGTATTCTAATGTTCATAATCATATGTAATGTTCAATATGTTATCTCAATAATAATCCGTAATGTTATTGATAATAACAATCACAATTTCATAATATCCCTTTCCCCTAATTAACCCCTCCCAAATAATAAAAACTAGGGACCGTTTCCAATTTTGAAAATTTGAGGTTGGCCAATTTGAGTTTTAACTGATCCAAGAAACTGAACTCAAACTGCAAGGTCTTTGTCTGCAAGAGTTCTTCAAGTCCAGGCCAACTGTAATCAACTATGACCTACGCCAGAAATTAATCGTTCAAAATAAAACAAAAATTAGTCAGTTGGGATGATTACTCCCAATATATGGAAAAAGCTTGTTCCAAACCACCAACCAGTCATTGTTTGAGGTTCCATGTCAGCGCAATACTTTACAGGCAGCTACCTCTGAAGTTGTCCTACACAGGCCGATACTGGGCAACATGTTTCGAAAAAACAAGGGCATCCGACATAAACCCATGGGTTTCAACACAAAATTCGTCTATTTTTGGATATGAGCTTGGCGGTACCCGGCGGGTCTCCCATGGATAGTGAGGATTTAACTGCGTTCCCAAGAGTTTGATGCCCGTGACAGTGACAGTGGTATCGGTAGACCGGGTCGTCCCCGATAGGAAATGAAGGTTTTGCACACCCCTGAGCAAGACTACGACGAAGCAAGACTAAATTAGTATTACACTAATTTTGTCGGTTGTATACTTATATCAATTCAATCTTAGATACACTGCAAAAAACATTTGCTGCTGGTCAATGTATGTAATAAACAAAAACCCATCAATCAACAAACAAAAAACTGTTTTAAGCTACCCTCTACCAAGGTTTCCCCAACCAATCATCCCCTTTGATCCTATCTACAAGTAGAATTGAACATGTGAAGGTCAATTGCCCAAGTTTGGGTACTTAACCGCGCTTTAAGGGATTATAATTTACCCAAACGTCACCAAAAAAAAATATAAGAATCATGAGTTCTGGTTGGCTTTCATATCTCGCTATATCTCACTTACATTACCTCTTATCTTGGTTAAGTCTGAATTGTTCATGGTTGAGTCATGTGAAATCACTTTTGTTCATCGTCAAATCACTTAATACCACCTCTTGTACTGATCAAATATATTCAAATCCCAAGAGTTTCATCGTCGAATCATGGTCAAATCCCTATTATCTATATTTCATTGATAAATCATGATAAATCCATATGTTTCATGAGTAAAACCACATTTTTTACTGTGAAATCGCCCAAAATCATGGTCCTAACATCTCTCCCTCCTACCCCCCGTCAGCCTCATACGACGCCTCAGCCTCCTCTGGACGCACGCGCGCGGAGCTTGGCGAAATCGCTGGTGGTGGCGGGAGGTGGTCTGCCTGGCACGGCAAAATTCCAAGCAAAATGGGATACATAAATTGTGGTATGTATAATATATATATATATATATATATACTAATTATATATATATATATCTAGTGTCTATTTATACCACATATAAATGGGGGTATATCATATTATATATATATATACATACGTATCGTAATATGCAGTATAGACTGTAGACCTAAGGATCCAAGTAACTTTCTTAGGAATTGTTTGGGGTATATCAGATATGTATAAACATAATACATATATATATATATATATGTATGTATGTTGAGATATCACCCCAAACAATATTACACCATTATGATATGAGATCAATGTAATGTATTTTTTTAAGACAGAATATTCATGATATATGGGGATAATGTACCGTTCACTAATCATGATGATATGATTCTAATGGTATATTTAACATGATGATATATGGCCATGGGAGATCATGATGGATAAGGGGGTATCAAAATGGTGTTATAATGGGATATTAACTGTTGGGTCGGGGAGAACAAATTGGGTAATCTAATTCGCTGAGCCTTTCTTGTGGATAAACATACGCAATTTATTTGCTTGAACCAACAATCAAATACTGTAGAGGCTTCTCAATCAAATGCAGTTACTGTACAATTAATATCTTTGGAAGGAAGTAGACATAGGGAGTCAACCAACAAACAGGAAGTGCTAAGCAACCAGCACAAGCCCAATCAACCATCCGAACTGATGGGGATATGGTTGCACATATGGGTATAAACATTGAGAAATTGAGCAAATGAGCCATCAAAAAGACCCTTGGTTGATTGCTTATTGCAGTTGATTATACCACCTGCTTTAATGGGGATATCTATGGATGGATATCTTAAATACTAGGGAAACCGAACAAAAACAACAACCAGTAGAATTGCTCAAGTGAATCCCCAAAAATCCCTTGGGTTGCCTCTTTAGTGGACATTTCCAGCCATGAGTTCTCACTCCCCACTGTGGCTCCTGAGATTTGTTACCTCTAGCACTAGACGCTTATCAAGAAAGGATCCTCATAATCTCTTCCCCTACGGAAAAAAACACACACATACATATAATATCATAGAATTATATTGTATTATATTGTATTATATCATATCACATATCATATTATATTATATTAACATAACATTATACAACAAAATATTGGACCTCCAAATGTTCACACACAATATAAAATACGTTAGATTGTGTCCATTCAAATAATGACCTTTACCATGGTTAATAATGGGGGTAATCATGGGGATTAACCATAGTAAATCAAATAAATCCCCATATAGTAATATCAAATAATTAGATATGTGATATGTGATGTCTATTTGAATCTATTAAACACATAATGAACATGAATGAACTTTACATAACTTTACTATGGTTCATAATGAAAAAAAATAATAATCCCCATTTTCCAATATCTTTAATCCTTAAAACCCCTTCCCCCTCCATCCGTCCTCGCCTCCCGCAGCATCCGCCGCCAGCTCTCCGCCCTCTCCTCCCAGCGCTGCGGCGGGTAGCCGGTCTCGCCGGTCTCGCCGCCGGCGGGCGGGGACCAGAGCTCGGTGGCGAAGGAGGGCCACCTGATCTCGGAAAATGTGGCGGAACCTGTGGATCTCCAAGTCTAAGGGCGACAATCTGATAACCATATGAAAACCATAGGAAAATGGCGGTTTAATGGGATTTAATGGGATTTAATGGGATATACCATATCCCATATGCTCCATGGTGCTGGTATATTTACCTACAAAACTGGGTCATTTATGGGGTAAATGTTGGTAAATATTCCATACATGGAGCATATGGGTATCTGGTTGTTTAACGTAGCTATAGAAAATCACCTTTTTTAATAGGTAAACCATCTATTTCGATTAGGGCCATTTCCCATGGCTATGTTAGTCATAACCAGAGGGTAACTTGTATTATAAAAATACGTCACAGTAACCCAATCTTCGATCAAAATAACTTTTGGCATCTTTCCCCCAAAACAACACAACTCGGATGGGCCATGGTAAGCAAATGGATTCGAAAAATGGTTTCGAATTTGGGATATCGTGGTTGATGGGCCCCAACCGCTTAGCTCCCATGGTTCATCGTTCGGGACCTTCTCGGACTATTCGAGAAGTCCCTTACCTTGCCTTTCGTCGTTGCGAAAACTCTGCTTCGGGCTAAGCACCTGGGGTTCGACAGCTGCTCCGTACCCAAGGTATGCTGTCGAAGTGCCACACATTGAATTACTGCTGTCTATGACATTGGTATATTTCATATATTGATAAAATGAATTCATCCCTATACTGATATATGGCAGTGTGTCAAAACCTTGTACCCCTGGTGAACATCAAAATAGCTGGTAAATGGATGTTCATCCCTCTAAAAATGGTATTAATAGGTATTGATCCATACCCATATTGTAACAGTCAACTAAATACATGCGTCCAAAGAAAATAAACAAGTACCCCGCCATCATTTATAGTAATTTGATGGAACGGCGGGGGCGTCACTTGCAACTCTCTGGGCCAGTCACAGCAAAGTAGGGCCCTTCTTGAATGATGTAAAGATACGTACAGTAATCAGTAAACCACTCAATAATACAGAGACAAAGACAACAGTAATGCAGGACATCAGTAGCAGAAAACACTGGTAGTTAACAACCACTAGACTCACTAAACAGGTTGTTAAAACATGAGTTACCAACATAACATTAGTACAAATTTGGCTGTTGTCGAGTTTGCAACAACCAATTTGAGCTTGGAGGTCAATATGGGTCAATTGCAGTAACATGTAGTGGCAATTGGCATAAGACCCAACTTCCATATAGGGATATCAACAATCCATGTTTTGACACACGTCAGTGTCCCCATTTGCTGCGCATAGCGCAACTATTTTGAAGTTGTCTTCAAGCATGGCTACTCCAGCCCATCCAATTGTTTATCATCATGTTCCCATTCAATTCAAAAAATAATTATTTTGGGGGTGAATCCCCAATTTTCAGGCATACCCAACTGGGAAAATCAATGAAAATCACATCCTTTTCACATGAATCACATGAAATGCCGATAACAGTAACAACCTCATTCAACAGTACCTTGGCTGGTGGGGCAATAAGTACAAACCCACCATGACTGAGCCACCGACATTATTCTGGTGTTGAACCACCAACAATATCAAGAAGAATGGGGACATAACGTTTTCATACAATGCAACATGAATAACATATTTAACCAACAAAATACTGATGCTGAAGCGTTCAAACAACTTGTCAACATCTATGATTCCATTCAGATCCCATTAAGATTCCAATACGAATTCCAGTAAGATCTTTTTCAAATCACATAAAACCCATTAAGATTCCATTAAAATCCCATTACAGTCCCATTCATGTCCCATTTCGAAAAATGGGAAATCTCCGCCTTGACCCCACCTGTCGAAGATCCACGTTCGTCGCCACACTCGTCTCTGGCCACAAGGAGATGGGCGACATGTCTTCGAGACGACCTGAGGGATGCCGACACGTCCTCCAGGTTCTCCCTTTGTGGTGTTTGATGTCGACATTTCATTGAAATTTGATGGCTGGTTGGTGGTTTCAACCCCTCTGAAAAAATATTAGTTAGTTGGGTAGGATTATTCCCAATATATGGAAAAATTAAAAATGTTCCAAACCACCAACCAGATGGTCGTGGGAATATGAAATCGAATAACTAATGGATTCATTAACATTCACTATCCCATTCTTATTCATTGAATGTGACACATTGTTCATTTAATGGGATGATTTTCATGGATTTTTTCACCGCATGTGATTTGAACATCAATTTTCAGTCACGGTGCACGGTTTCACCAGGGAATGACTTGACCACCAAACAATGTTGTTACAGTTGATTTAAATACACTTAAGATAGTGTCATAAAATAGGATTTTACCATGACTTATTATGTAACATGTGGTTGCGCTGGTAAACCATGTGGATTCCATCGATATCCCCATTCTAGTCCCACGACGTTCCCATTGTCTTCCCCTTGTTCACATTATATACCATTATAGGAATATCCAAGTATATTATCAGCATTGTTCCTCCTTGGATGAATATATCATATTATATCCTCATTAGATCCCACATATATCCATAGACTCCATAGACCGGCTGATTAAAAACGAATTAAATGCCAAAGTTCATCACTAGTTCCCCATATCTCATTATCTTCCCCATAAACTATAGTGGGTTTTAAATAGTTTAAAACCCCAATTATCACAATACATCCCAATAAACTAATCTGGGTAAATTATAATAATTCACTAACCTGAAATAAGGCCATTTGGGGATGATTTCCAATACTAACCATGATTCCCAGTGAGGTCGCAGTGAGGTCGTTATAATTTACCCAGACTAATTAGTGGATTTTACCTCCCCCTTTACCACTAAACTCTTATCAAACCTGCCAGTTTCTTTACCCACGGCCTGCACTGCGAGAGGCGAACCCGGCCAATGCCTAGTGATGGATTTCATAGGTAATGAACTGGCTGGTGGTTTCAAACCCTCCGAAAACCATAGGAAAACCATAGGAAAATGGTGATTAGTAGTGGTTAATAGTGGTTAATGGTGGTTAATGATGGTTAATCATAGATTAATTTGATGGCTGGTTGGTGGTATACCTACCCCTCCGAAAAATATGAGTTCGTCAGTTGGGATTATGACATTCCCAACTGAATGGAAAAATAAAAGCCATGTTCCAGTCACCACCAACCAGTAAACCATGTTTTGCCAAACACTGGGGGCTTACCATGGTTCAACCATCCTAAAAACATGGCACGAACTTAACAACAGATGGCATCCAACAGCAAAGATCTAAGGAGCAGATGGCTTCTGCTATGCTACGCAGCAGTTATGGCTTATTCACACACCATGTATGGATGATTAATAGGATTAATATGATTAATCAGTTGAAGGGTCCCATCACCCTGACATCATTCTATATCATTCTCCCATCAGTAGGTGGCTCCCAAAATGAACCCCGCCATGTTTTGACTTCCCGTTTTTTGGGGCACCCCTGTATCGAAGCTGAAGATATTTAAATATTCAACCTATGAACTCGCATACCCAGTTTTGATGAAACTATAATTTAGGTTTGGTTTGGTATTGGTTATCTGGTTGGTGGTATACCAACCCCTCTGAAAAATATGAAAGTCAGTTGGGATTATCATTCCCAATATATGACAAGTCATAAAATTCATGTTCCAAACCACCAACCAGTTATCCATGTTCGGTGCCTTTCTATGAAGAAATGGAGAAAGGATGTCCATGGACCAAGCCCATCACGACTGACTCAACAACTGGATGTTTCTGGGGGTGAATCCCACTTCGTAAACGGTTGATATCCTGGGATATCTCGTCTATGGCCGGGAGATACCATGTCCTAATTATATATTATATTACATTATGACATGTTAAATTACAATTTAAGTGACTTGGGGATGGGTCAAAACCCTATCCCCCTGGTGAACATCAAAATAGCTGGTAAATGGATGTTCATCCCCCTAAAAATGGTATGTATAGGTATTGATCCATAGCCACTTGTGTATACTGGGATGCACGTCCGTTTGTACCCCTGTCAAGGTCCGAACCTTCTGCAAGAAAATCAGGTGCGTGGGTTCGGCCACCTGTGGGGACGATGCGACGATGGAAGGTGAGGCCATGCTTTTCCCTGCCGGGTATTTTCGTTGGAAGTTGGAGAGGCTGGACATGGACATTACGCAGAAGAACATAGGAAGCTTAAGGATAACGTCATTGTGGTGCGTCGCGATTGCATTTCTTCTCATTCTTAGGCCTCAGGTTCTCAATTTTATCATCATTGGTATGGTTGAATTATGTAAAATATCATCATAGGTATCGTTCTCAATTTATAAAAACAGACCATAAGAGAAGTGTGTCTAATTTGGAGGTAATTTTCTGAACATCCAGCAGGATATTCAAATATACTGTCGGGTAACTCAGCATCGACATGGAAAATTACCCATGTGTAGATGATTTTCCCTAAAAACTATAATTATATGGAAAACCTATGGTTTCCGGTCCGGAAAATGATAAAACAATAGTGAGTTTTCCACATTTCATCCTTTTTTTCAGGTGCCCATTGAAACAGCTAGCAAAAGGCATCATTTTTTCTACGTCTGCGCGACCCATTCACCTCTTGGAAGAGGATAACAACATAGTCCTTTTAGATATACTAATGTATTATAATGTATTTAGGATACACCTTGTATTTTTGTTAGGAATTTGATTTCGAACTACACTAATATCGATGACATATCATACATCGAATCTCAAATAGGTATAGTAAAAATATGTTGCTTTCTCTTTCCCCGTGTTGTTTATATTTTTTCATGGTGTATGTCATGCCAATTCCCGTGATCAACAGCTGTCTATCCGCAACACCCGGAGCCTCCCTCCGTTGCCTCTGCTTTAATCGCTCTCGGAGACGCGGTGTTTTTGGCCTGGCAAATCAATTGAGCACTGACGACGCCATTCAAAAAAAAAGGTGGAAGTCACTCTGTTCATGGTGAACTTTCACTAAACTTCCAACTGAAACGACACCTGGGGATCCTCACAATGGTTCTGCTTGGACCACACCCCAGCACGAATCAGGAGGCTAAAGTCTAAGACAGCTGCCTTCATAGACCGAAGTGTGATGCGATGCTCTTCCTCCAAGAGATCAGATTTCTCGCCCAACACCAGTCATGCAGCAGCGTCAGAGCTTTTTCGAAACCGGACTGCGGGGACATGGCTTTGTCCATACTCTCACGGATGACAGTCGCCACAGTCGGTGGATAGGGCTTGGGAGTGCACCACAACAGAGCCCAGGTGCCTGAAGAGTTGCCTTCGAACCTGGCTCGAGTGATGAGGGAGCACATGGCGAAGGTGGTCCAGTGCGAGGAAGTCACCACCGTCGAACATGCCGTCTCAAGGGCGACGGCAACAAAACTCCCATGGTTACCCTATGGGAAATAAACAGTTGGACCCTGAAAACGACCAATTTTTAGTGGAAACCACTCTTCCAACCCCGATGACTGCCAGGGTCTATGTTAATTTACTGGAGGGCAATAGTGGTTAATGGTGGTTAATGATGGTTAATCATTGATTAATAATGGCTGGTTGGTGGTTGAGCCACCAAGTCCTCTGAAAAATGATGGAGTGAAAGTCAGTTGGGATGATTAAATTCCCAACTGAATGGAAAAATAAAAGCCATGTTCCAAACCACCAACCAGTATCAATGAACGGTAGATGTTATTCTTTTAATATCTTGTAATCAATGTTCATTGATTTTCATGGTTTCATATGGGTTCAATGCGGCTTTAAATGGTCGAACATTGCTAAGTTGGTCTAATCCAACAACTGGTGATATTGCCAATAAAATTCTGTTCTTCGAGTGATCCCCACCGTGGCAGATATTCTGACAATATCTGACATATATTCTGCATTATTCTGACATTATTCCTGACATATGTTCTGACATACAGTTGATCTCACATTGTGGCTTTCGATCTGACATTTGATGTATGGCATTCTTGCTGGCATTTGGTCTGGCATAATATCCGACATTTGATCTGACATTTTATCTGGTACTTTATCCAGCATTCTATCTCACATATTATCTGGCATTTTATCCGACATATTCTGACATTCTATCTGATATTTTGTCTTGCATTTTATCTGACATTCTATCTCATAGTTCTATCTATTCGTGTCCAGCGGGGCCCAGAGCTGGTGAGCTGGCAGACCCTCCGGTTGGTGGATGGTTTAAGCAAGACAGGCACAGGCAACTGGTTGTTTTTTTTCCCAAAGCATATAGACTTTCCATGATTTTCTGAAGTATTCCATCGAATCAACTCTGGGGTATACGAATTTAGGACATAAAATCGATTTTCATGGGTGCATGACATCCATATCATTTGCTACAGCCTTCAGAATGCCCTTTGTTGATCCAATCGAATGTCTAAAAGACATGGACATTCCAGTGACAGGTTAGATTACCATAGATAGTGCAAGACGCAAGCATAATGTTGCAATGTTGTTAATGATTTTAGGATTTACAGGGGGTTTACTACATTGCCCTCTTTCAAAGTTCATCCGAGCGGGTATGCGGTTTGTAATCATGTAGTTGTATCAAAGGATACAGGCTGTTCAGTGGAACTAAGAGTTGCTGCTGCATTTCTGAATGATTTTCTTACCGACCATGATTCTTTGAGCCTATGAATCTCCATCTTTCATTTCTTTATCCAAATATGTTTTCCTCAAACCGTCCATTCTTACAGTCACAATCGTCTACTTGGCCTCTTCATCCAACTTGCTGAAGCGTGAAAACACACTGGCTGCTTCAATGGGAAGAGAAAAGCCTAGAAATGAATGACTTTTGAGGCTTATGAACCCAAAAAAGTTCAGGCTACTGCGGCTACTGGAGATCAGCAAGTCACATGTCAATTTGTGGCTTACTGGCCATATCTTCGACCATCCCACAGCATCCAAGATTTATACCCTCGCCGCGATAGTATCAACTGCCATCCAAACGTTGTTGTAGTAAATGTAGATGGCAACAAACAAATACCATGTAGTGGATGTGGTAATTCATGGTAATCCATGGTAATCCATGGTAATCCCATGCATTTCTGGTTGAAGTCCGTAAGCGTTTGATCCTGAAATCGCCAATGTGGCTGGATAGATATCAATAGATGGCTAAAACACCACTAGATCCCCCTTCCCTTCACGCCATCCCCAGCCTCCGGCGGCGGCGGCAAAGCCGCCCTTTTTTTCGGCTTCCGGCGCGCACCAGTGGCCACCTCTGACGCTTCCAAACAGTGAGGGGGATCGTTCCACTTGGATACCCAGAGGATCATTTGGGAAATGATTTAGCCACGGCTACAAGGTGGTGTGCGAAGGTGGTGTCTAAGCAATGTAGCCAGGGTTTATGGTATATAATTCGTTGATGATAGTTGATGGGGTTATAAACCAACTTGTACTTGGGGGCACCACCTTGCATGCCATGAATTGATGGCATAGCCCAACGTCGATCAACCGCTGTGGAGACTAGGATTCTCCAATGTGGGGTCAGCCTGAATTACCACTGCTGTCTGGGCATCGCTGGGTATCACGTGTTCTCTGGCCAGATCGATGTGATAGGGATGAAACCGGGCCTGGAACAAGCACCAGAACATAATAGCATGTCTGGGCTTGAAATGAAGAAAGTGCATGAAGAAAGTGCATCTTGAGGTTCAGGTGGGGTGTGTCAGTAACATTCACGTTAACTTGAACATGCACTTGATGCTACGTCAGAGATGTCTTACGCTGCGTCATGGGGCGGGTATGCCATTCATGACCATTGTTGTTAACTTGCACATGCATTTCAGGTCTAATGAACCATACAGCGCTCTCGGAACACTTTGCTCCGTATCTTGTCGTTAAAACGTAAAGGAGGCGAAGACCATGGGCGAAGGAAGGAAGATGCTAGAAAGGTTGTGGAACTGAAATTCCTTGGGAAATCCTTTTTCAGAATATTCAACACTTAGAAAAAACATGACATCATACAAAAACACGCGCCTGGTTTCCTCGAGGTGCTGTTACAATGTGTCTATGCTTAAAACCCGCGTTAAGTGGACATTTTCCGCTGGGTGCACCGCTTCTTTTTTGGGGCTGACCTGTTGGTTTACCCAGGTTGTGGTGGTTTTTGCTATCGCTAAAATGAGAACTACATTCATGTTATTAATGATAATTCATGAATCATGTATAATGATGAATGATAATTAATGAATGTATAAGTATAAGTATCATTCATCATACTTATAATACTTATACTTACTTACTGTATCTTACTAATTATACACGAATGATCACTAATGCAGTGGTATTCACTGCCAACTAAACATACTAAACTACCATTGCGGGGCATTGATACGATTTGTCCAATTGCTAGCTGCTGGAAGTGCTGGCCGCCCGCCCCCGCCTGACGGAGTCCTGCAATTTCCGAGGCAATCTCTCCGAGCCTCAGTGGATAGCGATCAGTTGTCGTTTGACATGGATTAGTAATGACAAAAATCTATGATCCCCTATGGATTAGGAATATGAATGATAATATGAATGCTAATAATCTATTAGTAATTATAGTACATGTCTTTATGATTTGTGCAATATCATGATACCATAATACAATATCATTACTCATAGATAAATATATTACCATCATTGCAAACACTAACCATGGCAATCCATTAGTATAACTTGGTTGATGATAAATACAATTAATATATGGCAACATATGGTCATAAAGTCAGAACAAGCCTATGTAATCATGAGCAGGAAAACAAATATCAAGTGAATAACCAACTATATTATTAAATGTTTCCATGTTGAGGACGAGTACGAGTAATTATGATTAGAGTAATGACACAACTGCTATACTGATCACATTTATGTTTAAATCACTTTAATGAAATCAATCACAGACATGGGTAGAACATGTAGTACAGTGTTTAAATTAACTATTAGTAAATTTACTATCACATTAGTAAACATACCTGTTGTTGTTTTTTTATGTGAACTAATGGCAGCACAAAAAAATAATTATTCGATACACATAGCCCTCGTCAGAAACAACATAATTAATATAACACGTGTTTGCAATGCAAATTAACCGCGAACGAGAACTATGATATTTCCATCCCCATGATAGTAGTGGAAAGGGGTCAGTTCCCAATGCCGGAAAAATATCTGGAGAGCGGTTGTTGGTTTGGGGGGGTGGGGTTTTGAAAATTGTGATTTTGCGATGTTTTGGCCTTTGCAGAGAACATGTCATTGAAATGATGAGAATGTGCAGGCACTGCTTGATGTGAAGAGAGCAATATATATATATAAGCTAGTGCAAACTTGGCTCTATTACTGATATCTGCATTGATTTTTTGATTGGCATTGTGGATGAGATCTATTGTTATTCCAAAAGGGGGCGCCAATGACACAGATTTTGAATAGATCTTAAGGTGTCATACATATTTAAAAAACAAGTAAATGTAGATCTTAAAACCTCCCAAGGTTGTCTAGAATATATGGAATTAGGTTGCCACAAAAAGAATAAATGAACAATGTCTTAATACAACATATAAAGAAACATAGAATTGGCATTAACCTTTCAAAAAATGAAATGAAATAAAACAGATAAGCTTACCTACTACAAATATTTCATGGAACTCTTGGATTGAAGTAGAATCTCATGGAACTCTTTCCACAAACTCTGAGGAAAAAATGACATCAAGTGGTGCGACTTTAAGGTATAAAGTCTTTTACATATAAAATTAAAATAGCATTGCCAGGGAATCTTGTATCGTGTGCCTTATTTTTCCTGAGAATTTTGCTGGAAAATGAGGTTTAAGCAGAAATTACAAATAAACTTATATTTTATCCAAAAAATCAAAGAGATCTTTCATTTGATATAGGTTGTTGTCTTCACCTTCATCCTTCATTCATGTCATTTCTCATTTATATAAATTACATACCCCCCAAGGGGTGCATGTAACAAATACTTGAAGTAATCTTGCATTTTGATATAACTAAAAACTCAAACAAAACTATGCTGTACTTTGGTATTGAAACTGGCACCTCTAAATCAAAATATATGTTTTGCAAAAAATACTACAGTTCCCTATTGAATCAATCCTCTTGAAAAAGGCATACATTTATTTTAAAAGGATTGCTGCAAGACTTCAAGGAACAATCTGGATTGTTATGAAGAAACTCATTCAAATCAGATTATATACGTTTCCTGAAAAGGAAGTGTATCTTATTTCAAACAATAATGCATTTCAGAATTAAAGCAAGCATCTTGAAAAAACATGTATGTTTCAATTGATCCACTTAAAAAGGCATCTTGGAAAAAGGCATGTGGGTCTCAAACGTAATGCTGCAATACTTCGAGGGATATTATAATTTGTAATGAAAACTAGTTATCAAAAGGAATGCTGCAACACTTCAAGGGGTATTGTGCTTTGTAATGAAGAAGTTTTTTCCCAAAAAAACTTCAAAGATGAATGCAATTTCCAATTGAAGCAGCCATCTTGAAAAGGGCATATATTTCTCAAAAGGAATGCTGCAACACTTCGAAATATTATAATTTCTAATGAAAAAGTTTCTGCAAAAAGCTTTATTTCTCTATAATCATTTCCATCCTATGTCAAACAGTAGTGCATTGGCACTGTTGGCAAGGAGCCTCATCTACAAAAGCCTCCTGTCATCTAGCAAATACCTCCTGTTATCTGGCAAATCTCCATTAAAAAAACATTCATCTGCTTTGGGGTCATTTTTTGGGGGTTTTCGTGTGCATTTGTAGAGATTTGCCAGATGACAGGAGCTATTTGCCAGATAACAAGAGGCATATGACATTTGTGTTAGTAAGGTTCCATGCCAATATTGCCAAAGCTAAAAAACACACACATTTCTACAGTTTACAAAAGCCCACACCCCATGAGTACCCCTTCTGAATAAAAAACACTTTGTCTGCTAGTGAGATCTACAGTAGTGAGGTCCCTACCGGTATAATTCACGTCGATTGCATGGTCGGTTCGCCATTTTTTGGACTAGATAGATGTTCTTTCGAAAAAATGGTAAAGAATGGCAGATATCAGATTAGTATAGATTAGTTTGAACATGATTTGGTACTGTGGCAACACCGCCATGAAATTTTCGCCAGGGTCATCCAGCCCCTGCTCCGTTCAAAATCAATCCTTTGTTGGGATCCATGGGTCAACAGAGTCCTGCAATCAATCACCATCCCAAATCACCGACCGAATCCCTCGGATGATTGCCCTGAAAACCTTGTGATATCTGTGACATGTTCGAAATGTGGTGGGGTGTGGTCATCCAAACCATTATTGATTGGGCAAGTTGCCAATTTTCTGACCAGGGCACAGTCTGCTAATAACCATTTGAGCAGTGTTCAAAACCCCGCTGTTATTCCATTATACTGGTTGGTTTATAGGGATTCCCCTCTTGGATTGTTATAATCCCCAATATATTGGGTAGTATAATCCCCTATAATCATCAACCAACCAGGGTTTTGAACCAGAATCACCGGGGCTCCCAACACCAGGCTAACGTTTGGACGGTGCAGCATCGCTGCAACTACCTGCGCACACACGCTGGGCACTGATGTGTGTTTTGGCATCTGTGCGAGGGCAGGAACTAAATCACCATGGGGCTTACAATATCTTAAATAAACTAATTATATGTATATATAATTTAAAACAAATACCAGTATAAATATATATATATATCATTATATATATATATATATCATTATATATCCACATATTGTCGTGTCAGTTTGTTGATCCCTGCCAAGATAATGTATTTTTTAGTGGCGATCAGTGGTGGTAAATCCACATCAAACAAAATCCGAAACAAAAACATCGATGTGAATGGATACAACCCATCCAGGTTTATACATTTAGGATTGCCTCAGGTTTGGTTTTTCATTCATCATGGGGAATCCGTTGACACAGGGAGAATAGCATGATCAGAATCATAACGCATTAGGACATCAAAATGATACATGAATTATGATCACTTCCAAGCTGGGATCCAAGTAGGAACAAACCAGAAAATTTGATTACTGCCAACAGCGGGTCACATTGGGTGGTAAAAAAGGTTGGATTCATTGATGCCATGCCATCAATAAGACCCTGATCCCTGCTGATAGGGATGAAAACATGGCAGCCATGAATCACTGGCCCCAATGATTTTCGACAGTCGGTGGTTGAAAAACCCATTGAAACATATGGCGAATTCCCGACCGCCCCCAAAATAGGATTGAGTGATACCTGGTAGCTGATGCCCCTACCCACCGTGCCATTGGATAGTGCAGCCTAAGATCAAACCGAGGCGATGATCCTAGAGATGATAATGTCCCACACCAAAAACGAACCAAATTTGCTCGCTGCAAGCATGGCGCTTGCCCGCGCCAGAATTGTCGAAGCGGTGGTGGGTTTTTGATCTCTCATGGAGATACGTTGATGTTATTACCCCGTTCAACATATTTGTCAGAGGGGGTGGTCGATTTTTGGCCCCTTACAAAGATAAGTTGATCTTGTTACCCCGTTCAACATATTTGTAAGAGTAGGCAGTGGATTTAGGATTCCTGACGAAGATGATTTGAATTTATTACCCCAATCGACATATTTGTCAGATGTCCTGGCATTGATGACGATGACGATAACAACGATGATGACAATGACGATGATGATGATGATGATGATGATGATAATGATAAAGGTGATGGTGATGATGATGATGATGATGATGATGATGTGATGATGTTGTTGTTGTTGCTGCTGATGATGATGATGGTGATGATGTGATGATGTTGATGATGGTGAAATGTTGTTGTTGTTGTTGTTGGTGGTGGTGGTGGTGGTGGTGTTCATGATGATGAATGTGGTGATGGCGATGATGTGATGATGTCATGATGTTATTGTGGTTGTTAATGCTGCTGCTGCTGATGATGATGATGATGATGATGACGATGATAATGATGATGGATGATGGATGATGTGGTGATAATGTGATGATGGTGTGATAATGTTGTTGCTGATAATGAAGAAGTTTATGATGTGGATGATGTGATGCTGTAATATGTTGCCATGGTGTTATTATTGCTGCTGCTGATAATGATGATAATGATAATGGTGATGATGATGATGATGGTGGTAATGATGATGATGATGATGATGATGATGATGATGATGATAATGATGAAGGTGATGGTGATGATGATGATGATGATGACGATGATGATGATGATGATCATGATCATGATCATGATACTTGTGAGTGTGGGCAAACGTCCGGGTTGGACGGAATATGTTTTGAGCGACCGGATGCCACCAAATCACTCCGTCCTTTGATGATGAAGCGCTTGACTATACATTCTTCCATTCCTGGAGCAGCCTGTCAAGGATCAAATGGCCTTCGCAAACGGTGCGAAACTTCCAGGCCTTTGTGGTGGGGAAGGTCGACCAATTGACTTGCGCGTGAGGGCGAGGTTCGCGCTGATGGATTTCACCGGGAAATAACTGGAAGAAGTTCTACAGTATGTAAAAAGTAGTTTTGGAGTCCTACAAGGCAAGTGATGCAGGCAAGTGACAGTTTCCCTGGCTGCTACCCTGACCAACCAGTGTGGTGGCTCCAACTGCTTGCCATTGTCCACCGCGTCCTTCAGCTCCAGCTCCCAGCCACCCTGCTTCATCTTGGTCTGAAGCATGGCATCCACATCAGCACTGAGCACCCATACACAGGCACTGCAGCGGTTGTTCTTGTAGGGATGGTATAGTCCTTTTTTTACCACCTTTTCACATTGACAGTAGAACCCATATCTCCAGAACAGGTCTTGGACATCTTCGTGATGTGTCTGGAATTGCAGTCCCCTCACGAATTGTCCCATTTATAACCAGTTACAACAGTTATAACTGGTTATAGATGGGATTATACATTCTAAAAATGGGAATATAACGAATAAATGGCGATAACTGTAGGTTTTTTCTGCCGGAATTCGCTGGTCTACCCCACCTGGTGCCCTACAGCTACCGCATAGCGCCAGCGCCGCCAGCCCTGCGGGTTTGCGCTCGACTCATGGCGTCTATGTTTTCGGGGAATGTATTGATGGCATATCCTCATTTTTTCTTGAATATCCTCTATGTATAAACATATGTATATGTATATATATATGTATAAATATATTTGTTTATGTTTCCAAACTTTATAATTCATGGGGAAATAAGATCGATCAAGCATGGTCTAACATGGGGTTAAATAAAATAAACATACTGTATAAGTATATCCCTTTGTCAGGCGAGCTTTACATTTTGCTTGTGAAACATGCTGCATACCTTCAGATGTTGGGCCCACACACTCAGCTGCAACAGGAACTGCCCTTTCATTGTGGGATTGCTCGGTGGTTTGACCCAAAAACGGAAGAACTTGACATGATTTACGCATCCTGAAGTGGTAATATACACACATTTTTTTGTATGTATATATATATATATAGACATATGCCAATAAAATATGATGAAATTTCACACGGGAAAAAAACATGTTTTCATATTGGATCTATTGCTGTTGGTGTATTTTATTGGAGATGGTCAAGATCATATCAAGACAGGACGATGGAACTCCTCGGTTGGTTCAATCCATGGGGCTTCTCAGCCTATTTGTCAACCAGCTGAAAAGGACATCTATGAATGAAGCATTGTTGTCCTTTTCAGCTGGTTGACAAATGATGAAATTTGTTGATCTATCTATGCTAGATTTTGATGATAGATTGATATGATCTATAGGACATCTATCTACCCAATGACGACTAGATCAACAAATTCTCGTAAAGCAATTTCTATGCTGACAAATGATTTCCCAGTATGCGTTTTGCTGGTCCCCATGCTATTTGGTTATATATATATACACGTATGTATGTATATATATATATATATATTATCAATCCCAATGTTCCCCTGTTTCAGGTCAAATTCCTTAGATATACATGTTTGCGTATATTGTTCGATCATCTAAATATTATACAATTTCCGGATTTTCTGCATGTTTCAGGGCGGATTAACATACTGTCTTTTCTTTATTTCAGTACATCAACCATATTTCCTGGTTAGCTTCCAAATTAAGATGTCTACATCTGCATGCTTGAAATCAACATTCTTACTGGTTCAATCACCACGTTCACTGGTTCATTCACCATTTCTACATATTTTTCTACTCGTGAAATCCACCGTTTTTCAGCACCAACGACCGGGCCCCACACCGTTCACCGCGCCTTGCGTAGGACCTCGCCCACCGAGGTGCCACGCAGGCCCCTGAGCAATCTCCCAATCAAAAACAGGCTAAATAAACAATGGATTTGATGGCGAACCCAACTGATGCTGATGATGATGGTGATGATGATGGATGATGGATGATGGATGGTGGATGGTGGATAAGGATGAGGATGAGGATGATGATGATGGTGATGATGTAATGGTGTTGTTGTTGCTGCTGTTGGTGATGGTGATGGTGATGACGACGATGATGATGATGGTGATGATGATGATGAAGAAGATGACGACGGTGATGATAATGATGGTGATGCTGATGGTGATGGTGATGGTGATGATGATGATGATGGTGGTGATGATGATGATGATGATGATGGTGACGGTGTCGATGACGAACATGATGATGATAATGACGATGATGATGATAATGATGATGGTGATGGTGATGATGATGATGATGATGATGATGATGATTATGACGATTATATTAATGATTATTATTATCATGATTAACATGATAATACATGATATACATGACATACACGATATACATGATATAAATGATATTCATGATATGCACGCTGGGGATATACTTGATCAATGAATAGATACTTTAATAAAACCCAATCGCTAATTTATAACCATTGAACATGATCATCTCGAACCAAAAAGAAACTTAACCAAACATAATGTTGTTTAGAGAACCAACAAAAATGATCCATGGGAATTATCCATGATGAATGATGATAATTCATCAACCAGCAATGGGATGTCAGAAATCATTGGGATTCACATGGATTGACCGATTGACAATCCCAGCAACAGGGAAGCTTGGGATGCTTCAGCAATTTTGTCCAGATTTACCCTCTGGAAAAAAAAAAAAACACATACCCACTGGTAATTTGACATGAAATAGCCTATGGTTTAATATGGTTGGGATAATGATGGGATAATACTGGGATATTGATGGATTTACCCTCTGGTAATTGGTCAAACATAGCTATTGAAAATGACCATTGAAGTAGTGAGTTTTCCCAGCTACAAAATGGTGATTTTAACCATAGTATTGTAAACATTTACCGGAGGGTATTGTGAATCAAAGGGATTCCCAATTCATAGATGAATGACAAGCAAACGGATTATGATTAAATTCTTGAAGCAATTCTAACCCGTATTCTCATCCATTTGTTGGGGATGCCAATAGTTTTGGTTGGTGGTGATAATGCCTATTCTATAAAGGAAAGTATTACCCCCTACAATCATCAACTAACAGGGGTTTAGCAGCCACTGCCGATTTGATAATTTAATATGCGGATAGATGTGAGGTCTCAGCAAAGGATCCCATGGATACATTCCGCTGGCGTGCGGTGCCATCTGTGTCTTTGGTGAGGAACAGAGCTGGATTTGCCGCAAATCGGCCTCGTCACACTTCTCAATGTCGAAGTCAGACCATGGAAATGGCACATGGTCATCGTTCCAAAGAGGAATGAGGTCGAGTTCGAAGAGCATGGCTCCAGGATTTTTTACCTCACCATGGGAAAAAACTTCTCACCTCCGTGAAGCGTGCCTTCTCTACAGTGTAGCCCCAAATCCATTGGATGATCATCATTTTCCTGCCATGAACATTGCCATGAATAGAGGTGGGTAAAACATCACCATGGGATTGACATAGCTTGGGTATACAGATCCCAGTTGATTGATGGGACATAGACAATGCTTTGGCCATGCCACAAGGAATGCATGGGACTTTTGGAGCTTAAACACGACACGTGACCTTTTCGGATCACATGATTTTGACTAAGAAGTTTGTCCAAACATCAGGTGGTGGGGGAAACGAATTCAGGAACGGTAGAAAATGTGGGGGTTGAGCCAACAATTCTTGGGTGTTCAATGGTTTTATTGTTTCATCCAACTGCATGTGATGAGCAAACAAGTGTAGACGCAAGCCGCAAACAGGAGGGTGAACTAACTGTTGTGTGGGCGAGGATGAACAATTCTATCAGCAAAAAACATATGCACCAAATAGCTGCAGAACTAATAATGTCCCTGTTATATTCTCTCCAGTTAATTGACAACCGTCATTTTTTCAACACAAGTGCAGGATTTTCCACATCCGCCTTGACCCTCAAAAGTGACACCAAAACATAGTAAAATGTAGTAATACCTGGCAAAACCAAACTGCAAAAAAAACGCCTCGGAGGGTCTGCGGCGCCTCCAGTTGATCTGAGGCATTTTTGGCTTTGCTGATGCGTTTTTGTTTTTTGATGCATTTTTTTGTAATCCTCGATTTTCCTTTTTTTTTTTCTGTTCTATAGATTGTTCTAGGATGGGTAAATGACAGCAGACATTGTTTTGATTCCAATACCTGCGAACTCAAAGCCTTGGTAAATCCAATTCCACATCTCAATAGCGTAACATAACCTAAAACTGGGGGCATAGCTTCTGCGTGGCTGAATCTGTCGGCGAGGCTGTCATTGCCCACCAAATGCCGTCTGCCTGGAATTGTTTGTTGCATTTTGGCATTTGCAGCATCTTTCCAAAAGGCCACGGAAGTGAATACAACAAATTTTGTTGTCATGAAAAGAACAAAGGTAAACCAGGGAAAACATAGAAAAACAGAAAAATCAGAGGACTGACAACGGCGGAAAAAGGCGGGGGGAAAACGGCGGAAAAGGACGGACTCTGAAAATTGAAGTCCAAAAAGGTGTTATCATGTATTTTGTGTCTTCTAGTTTTTTTTTCCCTGTTGTAAACTTTGTTGAGAGCTACAATCCAAGGGCCTCAATGTCGATGTAAGCCAACACTTGAAATGCGCAAGTATGAAAACATATATACTGTACTGTAGGGCTTGTTTTCTGCATTGTTTTTCCTGCAGCGTTTATTACATGGGAAATCATGCGAAATCCTCAGCAGTATGCGGCTGTTTGTCAGGGGGTTTGGTCCCTAGTTGTGGGCTTTGCAACTGCAAAAGTGGCCATGTGGAGTCCAAGTGCTTTGGTAAACTCTTGTGTTTGAGGCGTTTTTTCTTTCCAGATGCGTTTTTGACCAACCAGAGGCAAAACACAACTCATGCGGCGTTATTTTTTGCCTCGGGGGCATGAGGCACTTTTTTTGTCTCTGGTGTTTCTAGCGGTATGAATCCGGTATGAATTACAAATTGGTATGGTGTTAATGCGCGTCCAAATATCTTAATTTACTGGACGACACACTCCAATAAACCAAAGTAGCTATAGAAAATGGCCCATTTCAGAAGAATTACATATAGAAAAACATGTGGTTTTCCATAGCAACGTGTCAGTTTACGGTATACCCATGAATTTCCCATGATTGTCCCATGATTATCCCATTGCTATCCCATGTTTATCCCATTAAACCCTATCAAACCATATGAAAACCACCAAAGATCCTCCAGAGATCCTCTTTCGACTGCGCCTCTCCACGTTCTTTCGTCCGGCGACGTGCCGGGCGTGCCGGGAAGCCCGGGAAGCCCGGCACGGCCGCGGCTCCGCGTCTGAGTCCTGGCGGTGGCGGATCAAAAGATTGCCATGAAATGGAGTGATTTAGTAATGGAATTATCCCATGTAAATGGAGTGATCCTAATGGACTATTGGAATTATCTGGTAACCATTTTTGTATGTACTTGCCATGGATTGATTAGTTAATGTGTTTTTACAAACCATTGCTTTCACATGTTTCAACCCTGAAATAGACAGGTTTCTGAAGACATGTTGCGCCCCTGCAACTCTGGGATATAAAACCCAGTGTTTCTTGGTGGGTTGGAATGCTGTGGGTCCTAGAGGGTTCTGGAGAATTGAGACTGAGTAGAACCTCATCTAAGGCCATAGATGGTACCCTAATTACTCCTCAACATGAGATTCCATGATACCCCCCTCTAACCTGGGGAACATCCACGATCTTCATCTGTTAACAAACACATTTCATTAATTCAAAATAGGGGGACCAATACACTTTTGCAGGTCCAGTGATATCCTGGCTTTGTCTGGAGATAGGCTACCCAAAATCACATGCTTGATCCTCGTTTTCCTATACACATTACCATGCTCAAACTAAATCTCTCATTGCTGGGCCAAACTTATCCGTAATCCCAAGGTTAAATCCCACTAAATCCCCATGTGTAGTACATACCGACTCCATTCATACCCCAACTAAAATACAACATAATACAACTAAAACATATACTGTATAACATTTATTCTTGGACTACCATTGTGTTTGCTATATTCCCTATATATAAACATATATATATACACATAGACATATATACACATATCGTCATTTAGGGTTTCGAATGGGACCCAGTTACTATACAACTAATGGGACCCAGTTACGGTTTTAGCGTTTCAACGGATCAAGTCTTTGGCCACCTGATAAAAACACGTTGGATCATCAAACGAATCGCAAGCGGTTGATAAACTATAGCTGGTTGGTGGTATACCATGGTATACCTACCCCTCTGAAAAATATTAGCCAGTTGGAATGATTATTCCCAACTGAATGGAAAAATAAAGTGCATGTTCCACACCACCAACCAGATAGTTCGTCCACTTCTGGGATAACCATGGATTTGTAGATGGGAAGTGATATATGTCAACCCCGGATTTTGCTAAACCATGGTTTATGAATTGGGTACTCCTCCAATAGTCATAATCTGATACTTAAATGGTACCCTCCCAATTAAACTTATTAATCCAGGGTTGACATTAACCTTGAATCGGAGACTTTAACTCACACCAGGGTTATTAATTCACCAGTCACGATCTGTGGGCTTATCCTCCAAGTATATTCTCCAAGCTTATCACCATCATATTTCCAGTTATCCCAGTACACCAGCATTATTGTTGGTTAAGGCCCCATTATGATAGAAAATCACGATTGTATCCCCGTTATGGCTATCCTCATTTTTTTTGGAACCCAACGACCCTAACCCTCGGTGGAACTAAATCCCTCACCCTGAAAGCCGAATTGAGCTGCCTCCGAAACTCCACAACTGAAGCCTCTGAAGGCCTCTGAAAGCAGGTACCCCGTGGATGTGGCAGTCCTGTTATGGGGTAGTTGCGCCACTTGCCTACAATCATCCAGCCGTAGGATTCAAATCTATGTCCCTTCCAGCCGTTTCTATTCGTCAAAAAATGTGCCATGGGATCGAGGCATGGAATTGATCAAACCGAACAACTGAGGGCTTTGAGCTAGGAACAGGCGGATTTCACCAACATGTGGATACTACCCAACCAAAAAGAATAACACCAACAAAACACTGGTTGATAGGAATCAAAAAGGCTGAGATATGAATCATCTGATGATCTCCACTAGTTGGTGCAAATGATGGTGTAAACTCCCCAACCCACGATGTTTCTGGTTGATATTTTGCTTACACCGGCCCGATGGTTTTGGTTGCTTCTGGTTGGTGCTTCGGAATCCCACAGGATTCCCATTCCAGGAAAGGGGATTCCCGCGGAGGTAGCCCCACAATTCCAAACCGCCAAGCCAAATCACTAGTCACTACTCAACAATGTGTTAACCTCAACCAAAAGATTGGTTATATTTCATATGCTCCCAGCACATCCACATCGTATCCCCTGAAAACCTTGCATTTCATAGTATTTACAGTATCATTTATATGCGTGTTCTTTATCACCCTCCTTATTAAAATACAAAAAACAACCAACACATGTTGAAAGGCGGAACCCCCATATTTAGATGGTTAAATCATCAGCTTTGTCTATACATATTCCATCTAAATTGTTTGTTTATACATATTCCATCATTACACTTTATACATATAGACGTTTATCTATGCACTTTATCATTTTTTAAATTTAACCATCACCACACATATTCCATCATTACACTCTCAGATACGTATAGATGTTTATCTCTACACTTTATCATTTTTTAATTTAACCATCACCAATCATATTCCATCATTACAGTCTGAAAATCCCATTTTTGTTGGTGAGGTCTCCATGAAAATCCATCGGCTGCTACGGTCAAAAAAACCCGCCTTCTCCAGCAAGGACCAAAGAGAGTGAGCAATTGCCTGGCCCGTGAGGGTACTTTAAAGGAGCGCCGGATGTTCTTCGCCGGAAAAGCAAGGGATTTCTAGGATTTCATCAGGATTTTATGGGATTTCATTAGATGTCAATGGACTTGCCAGTGGATTTGAATGGGATTTTGATCCATCGCTATGCAAAAACACGGCAGTGTCCTGGTCCATTCGCAGTGCGATGGAATAGAACATGGTTGATGGTTTTAATATGGTTTAACCATCTTGAAAAATATGAAAGTCAGTTGGGAATATGATTCCAATTTATTATAGAAAATAAAAAATGTTTGAAACCACCAACTAGAAATTGTTTGTCATGGCTTTGCAACAATACATACCGTGGCCAAACGTAGAACATCCATGCGAACAAACATAGCTGGTCAGAAAAGAAATCCCCATCAAAACACCAAAAAATACCATGCTGTCTTATAAATTCAATGGGAATTTCAGGATCCTAAAATGGAGGTACTGTACCATGTAAGGACATATTTAGGTTCCTGAAATGGCCATTGATAAATGACCCAATTCACCAATCGCGGCTTCCCACGTTACATCACTGGTTTACAACCGGGAAAAACCTGAACCATTCGCCGCTTCGCCATCGCATCCTGGGCCACCTGGGCCACCTGGGCCACCAAACCATGGCATGCTGCGTTCGTTGACGTAGCAAGACCTGATTTCAGGAGGTGCCATTTTTGGGGCCAGCGGTGTCGGCCAGCTATGGAAAAATGGCCTAGCCTCTGGTTATGACATTCACAGTTCGCCATGGTTTTTCGATGGCCCATTGAAATAGATGGTTTACCGTTTTTAAAAATGGTGGATCTTTCCATGGCTATGTTAAATAACCAGAGGGTAACTGGTGCTAAATCAACCAATTTTTTTGATTTAACTTTGGTATCAACTAATCTGACATAACCCAGTGATTACTTTAGTTGACATAAATGTTCAAACAAAAACATAAACCATTTGGGATAGTTTATCGGGGTGCCAACAAAGGCTGCAAACTATACCCTGGTTGAATCTTAGGAAACTCACCAACCGAACTGTTCAGGTTAAATATCTGCATTCACGCAGATTTCATGGGATTTATGGTGCAAACTAAACTAAGCAAACGATCTCCCATCAAAACATGGGGATACCACAATTGATGGTTGGGTCATCTCCCTTTAGGGACACAAAATTTCCAACTCATCACTCCATGACGGCGGCATAGACCCTTCCTGTAGACATAAACATCTCTATATAAACATCCTAAACATATGAGGGAAAATACCACTTCTTTAAGAGTGTTTGGAGGGTCATATACATATACATCTGATACATATGATTATATACTATTACGCATTATTACGCACACATATATTGAATATAAGTGTTGTCTCAACAAACACATATATTTGGCTGAATCATACTAATGCACTAACCTGAACATAGCTGTTCTCAAAAGACCATTTGGGGATGATTTCCCTTACTAAGCATAATTCCAGTGACGTCACTGGCGTTAGGTCATCATAATTCATCCAGACTATACATGACATACATATTCAAATTCAGATACAATAATCAAGATACCATGATTCTCCCATTATTATCCCCTTCTCATCCATTTCATCCTTATATATATATAATGTATATGTATATATATATAAAGAAACCGCGGACAATAATTGGTCCAATTGCTCAACAAACCACTATAACATATAGATAATATGTATATATATATATATAAATAAATACTGGTTGGTGGTTTCAATCCCTCTGAAAAACATGAAAGTCCAGTTGGGATGATGAAATTCTCAAAATATGGAAAACAAAAATGTTCAACGTTCCAAACCACCAACCACATATATATATAATAAATTATATATACTATATATATATATATATTTAAACTATATATATATATAAATTATATATTTCAAAAAACATATAATAAATAACATGTAATAAAAAATTTAAAAAAACATATATATATAATATACAATACATAAAATATCAAATATAAAATAAAATATATAATAATTAATATATAAAAATAAATATATAATATAAAATATATGAAAATGATAAAAAAAAAATATAAAATAAAATATTTAATTTATAATATTCAATAATAAAAATTAAAAAATTATATATTATATATGAAAAATAATATAAAATATAA
>Ga0126342_10003156_pt1 | contig 26922 bp, 22 predicted proteins | sample Cyp1metagenome_FD_92528 | JGI IMG/M metagenome (GOLD analysis project Ga0126342, IMG submission 92528) | Coral microbial communities from Lord Howe Island, Old Settlement Bay, Australia - Cyphastrea 1 metagenome | ecosystem: Host-associated > Invertebrates > Cnidaria > Coral ...
ACATATATATGATATATATATATATATATATACAATGATATATATATATATAATCATAGATAAATATATAATTATATATATAATCATAGATATATATATATATATATATATATATAATCATAGATATATATATATATATTATTATATATATACATATAATCAAAACAAAAATATATGTATATATAACCATGACTGTTTATCCCCCCTCCACTTCCAAACTTCCAAGGCACCGAGATCCGTAGCACCTCTGCCAGGGCCATCGCTGCGTCGCTGCCGTCCAACTGGTTCCACGCCAGGTCCAGGTCCGACAAATGGCCTCCGTTGCCTCGGGAAAGCCATGGCTGCCATGGAAAATAATAGGGAAAATATACAGGGAAGATCCAAAAAAAGACTTGAAGCAATCCAAATTCTAGATTTTCTGTAGATCTTTTGGATTTGTCTGACGGATGTGAGTTTTTTTTTGATCAATGGATTGTTTTTGGCTGGTGCTTCGTTCCTGGAATAGGATGTGTTTGCTTGATGATCAACCAAATCTTCTATTTTTTGCCGGAAATATCGTCCATAGAATTAAATTGATAAGAATTGGACTATTTTTGCTGGATGGTTTGCTGGTGGTTCAGCCACTCATCGGAGAAAAAAGGCATGATTGCATCGTCAAGTGGCTATACATAATCACGTCAGGTACAAGTAGGATTGAAAATAAGAAAGTACACCCTCGGGTAGTTTAAAATAGTTATTGAAAATAGCCATTGATAGTTGATTTACCTGCAAAAAGGTTGCTTTTCCATAGCTATATTAGTTTACCAAGGGGTACGTGTTTGAAACCACCAGCAAGTTCGATGCTCGTGGCTTTGGGTCACACTTATTGGCCCTGCAGTCCACGAAACTAAGAAGACCAGTCTTTCAGGATTTTGGTGTTTCCTATGGTTTGATCCCCGACCGAAACCCATGGGATCTATATAGAGACATTCAACAAAAAGAAGAGTAAAGAAGGTGATCCCAAATCCAACAGAATCGCTTATTGCTATATAATACATCCGCGAATATATCCCCATTATTATCATTATTTTTGATGAAATTCCCATTTTAGGGTCTGCAAATGAAGAATACCTCAAAAACGATATATTTCCAATGGGGAAAATGATGATGGACCATCAACTAGGGAAGGTTCCCCAGCTTTTCACGATGTTTCAGGTATCAAATTCATATTAGCGGCCAGTTCACCCTGGAAATGAGGTCATTATACCCTCCCTCCAGTTATGGCCATAAAATAAAAGTGAAAAGGATGATTAACTACTGGAGTTTGCGGGCGCCCTGTTTTCAAACGAACCCATTGTATTCCAGTGGCGTCACAGCGAGGTCGTTACAACCTATCCAAATGACCCCCGTCATATCCCCACCACTATCCCATTATATCCCATTATACCACCAGGTTTGCTGTTTAAACCCCTATGAATATCCCATTCATATCCCATTCATATCCCATTAATCCCATCATTATTGATGACATATCTCCATTATCCCATGAAATCCCTTATAGTTGGTGAAATATCTCCATAATCGAAGGAAGGTGGGAAGTCAAACTTCCGACAATATGGGCAGATGAAAAGCAGAGATGGGAAGAGTCAGAGAAGAGAAGAGAAGAGAAGAGAAGAAGAAAGAGAAAGTCTCAGAAGAAAGAAGATCCAGGTGCGCGAAAAGTCTCAGAAGAAAGAAGATCCAGGTGCGCGAAAAGGTAGGAAAGTCGCGAAACACTGTGTGTTTCCAATGATTTGCGCCTCTGGAGGGTCGAAAAGTAGGCTCGCTAAAGCAGCGGGTGCAGAGCCAGCTGGCCAGATGAGAGATGCACGCCGTTGTGGAGCGAAGCACATTTGCAAGTGAAAAAGGTAAAAACACCTCATGTTCGGAGCACTTTTCGAAGTTGCGATGTCGAAAAAGTGCACGCCGTTGTGGCGCGAAGCATATTTCGAAGTCAAAATGTACAAAGCACACCAGGTCCGGACCACTTTTGGAAATTGAAGTGCGCGCCGTTGTGGCGCGAAGCACATTTCGAAGTCAAAATGTACAAAACACACCAGCTCCGGACCACTTTTTGATGTGCAGATGTCGTTTCGCGTGGCAGGCGCAAGGGATTGTGCACCGTGTCAAAAGTGAGCAAAACGTGAGGGCTTTGTAGCATTTCCAAAAACTATGGCAGGCGTGGGACATTTGAAGAGGATCTGCAAAGATGCATTTTCCGTGGCAGGCGCAATGCAAGAGACATGTTCATCAGAGCTGTTAGGAGGTCCGGGCGCTGATTTCCTGAGACTGAGAGGGGTTGCATTTTGGAGCCTCAGATCTTCAGGTTTGCTGAGATGATTTTGCGTGACAAGTGCAGCACTTCGTATGACCTGGCATCACTTTTTCGTGGCAGGTGCAATAGTTTAGACAGGTGGAGTGGAAACATCGCAAAACGCATTAGTTCGAGGCTGTCAGCTCTGCACTCAACTTTCCATTTTTGAAGGACGTCTCGCAGAATTGCTTCGTTTTTGATGTTGTCAACTAAAATTTTGAGGACGTCTCGCAGAATTGCTTCGTTTTTGACGTTGTCAAGTTCAAAAATTGAGGAAGTCTCGCTGAATTGCTGCGTTTTTGATGTCGTCAAGTTCAAAAAGCTGAGGATGTCTCGCAGAATAGCTTCGTTTTCAAGCTTGCAGATAGACAGATAGATAGACAGACAGGCAGACAGACAGACAGACAAATAGATAGATAGATAGATAGACAGACAGACAGACAGATAGATAGATAGATAGATAGACAGCTACAACTACAACTACCACTACCACTACCACTGCATTACACTACAACTACTACAGCTACAAATACAAATAAACTAACTACGCTACATTACACTACACTAATTACACTATACTACACTACACTACACTACACTACACTACACTAATTACATATATATATATAATTCACAGAAAATAAATAATTCACAGAAATCAACGTCCAATTTGGGTATCGCTAATGTAGATATTAAAGAAATACAATGACATAACCTTGAAAAGGGGTATCGCTAATTTGGGAAGGTCCAATCGCTCACCGTGTGTTTTTAACAATTTCCATCAGCTTCCAAAAACCAATGTCCGTCCAATACATATTTAGTATTGCCGGGGTTTTTGCGGTGGCTCATCTAATTACACTACACTACGCTAGTTACACTGCAGTACACTACAACTACGAATACAAATGCAACTACAACTACACTACATTGCACAACACTACGCTACACTACACTAATTACACTGCAGCACGCTACAACTACAAATACAAATGCAGCTACAACTACACTGCATTGCACAACACTACACTACACTACACTACACTGCACTGCACTACACTACACTACACTACACTACACTAATTACACTACATTACGCTACAGCTACAACTGCAACTGCAAGTGTAACTACCACTAAACTGCACGACACGGCACTACACCAATTACACTACACCACACTACAACTACAACTACACTACCTTACACTACACTAGACTACACTACACTATACCACACTACAGTACACAACACTACAGTACACTACAATACAGTACACTACAATACACTACACTAATTACACCACACCACAACTACAACTACAACTACAACTGCAACTACACCACACTTATTACACATTACAACTACAACTACAACTGCACTATAAGGTGACCACTGCCACCATTGCAACCACTTCAAAAAACACAACTCCAACCACCTGTCAGTCCATCAGTGGATTCGCTCTGCCATCCGTGATTCACAACAACCAACCTCTCCTATAGGTGTCCTATTTTTGAATCTTCCGCCACCGCCTTGTGCGGTACTACTGGTATCTCCGTTAATATCATGAAATGTATTGAAATGTCCTATACTTCGCTATTGACCCACTAGGTTCCTATATATTCTTTCCCACTAGATCCCCATATTATTGATGAAATTAATCCCCAAGAAGATGAGCGTTTCTAGGATGGGATAGATGGTCATCACCTCATATTTCCAGGTTTCCAACTGTTCTATCTTTTTTGTGGTTGCATATAGTTGTGCATCCACCATATCATTGGTAAAATTAGGGTTTGCATCAATGGGGGTACCCCTAAATCATCCATGCTCATAGCATTTTCCATTCCAAACATGTCTAAACCATCTAACTTCTAAGGGCCTATCCCCACTATGGAAATCCCCATACTCCATGAATATCCCCATGAATATCCCCATGAAATCCCCTATGAAATGGTCCTGGCCCGGGGCCGCGCGACGGGCATTCTCCGCCAGGCCCTGGAAGACTTTGGCGCCGCCCTTTTCGCCCAGCGCGTTGCCATGCAGCGAGAGACGCGCCAGGCGCGGGTGCTCCGAAAGCAGATCCCCTAGGGCCTGGCCTGGCGATCTTTGGGGCTCCAAAAAACCCATGAATCGCCCCACTTTTTTGGGGAATCCCTGGATTGGTGAAGATCATTGATTATCCCATTTTTGGAGGAGGAATACAGAATGGGGAATGCCTCAAGATTTCTCCTTTTTCTTGGACGATTTTTGGATGATTAAGCATCAATTTCATGAGAGTTCATAGGGATATGATATAACCAATGATATAGGATCTTTAATGGGATATTAATGGGGATATCATACGATATATCGTCTAACCAACAATGTGAAAACGGTGATTTGACATGATTTAAGTGGCCATTTGAATAGGTCAAATATGGTAAAATGATGATAAATCAGTCGATTTAAACACGTCTACATAAATGGGCGCAGTACCAATGTGCCGCCCTGTTTTGTTTGGTACTAAACCATCCATTTTTTCGTTTTTTTTTGCGTCATATTTGGGGTCCCCAAAAATGCTCAAAGCATGCGAAGCGTTCTGCGTTCAGCACTTGGCCCTTTGCAATCCAAAGCCATTGGATGATGCTTTGTGGGTGGGATGGCTTTATGTCAGTGGAGTTACTGGAATAAATCATAAATCCAGAACAACTCCAGCTGATTGGAGGGGAGTTCATGTCGGAGTATGGCAACTTTGAAGATATGCCATGATTGCTTGCAAATTGTCAAGGGATATCAAGGGATAAGACGGTGGATGGCATAGCAAAAAAACATTTTGTCAACACCAAGACTCCGGACATTGCAAAGCAAGCACTTGGGTCTGGGATCCATTTATAGATTCATAGTGGCTGCAAATGGGCAGGTCATCTTCAGCAGACCCTCCACACCTTCTTCGATGTGGTTGTGGTTCAACTCCTGAGGCCGTTTGGCGCCGCAGGAAGCTGCTGAACTGCTTCATCGTTGTTGAGCGATATTTTCCTGCAAGCCAACTTCATGTGGCTATATTATTGTATAATACATATATATATATACTGTACTCATAATATATTGAAGGTTATTTATAATATCGAATCTATTCAACTATACGAATCTGGCGTTTCCCCTTCAAGATCACTTCAGAGACCATCTGAGTCACTCAGCCACTCTCCGCTGTCAAGGGGCCAGTCGGATGAGCAGAGGACAAAACAGCAAACTGGCTGTCAACGGAGCGATCGCCACGTCTCTCAAGCCATTCCTGTAGCCACGACGATCACTGACCACGATCAGCGACGAGTGGTTCGGAAAGGGGATTATGATCACAGCCATGGAACAACCATGGGAACTCCCTGGCATAGCCAGGGGAGTCAAAACGTGTCAAAACGTGCTGGCGCGCCAGGGGATTTTTTTCTCAACCAGTGTCATGATCCTCCAAGATCCTCCAGTCGTACATCCAAATTGGGTCTGCTTGGGACAGAGCTTTGGTGCCGTGAAAAAAACACCTCATGAAAAGACTCAAATGCAAATGGTGTCCCGTAGAATTTAAGGACCGCCAGGACAAAATATACAACTTCTTCCTTGGAGATGTCTTTCGCTAGGATGTTTGTACACCAGAAATAAGGCAGTCTCCTCATTGAAGCCGCATCATGCCCTAGAAATGGCCACTATTTTGCCGAGATTCATCGACAGGTCCAACCATCTCAGCTGTGGCAGAAGCCTAGGGCTGTTGAAAACGAGGCAGGATGGAGGGATGGAGTGGGGTTGCCGAATTTTTTCACTACCGAGCCAGGCAATTTTGGACATGATCTGCAGTTTCAAGTTGAAAAAAGGGTCAACTGCCAATCGAATTTCCAGGAAGATACCCATGGAAGATTCATATAGTAATAAACAAAGGCTCCTTAAGGTCGAATGACATAGCGACCATGTTGCAGGAAAACCTAGTCACAGTATGTCACAGTCACATCTGGCCGTCTGGGGGCCATCACGTCTTTTTCTCTCATAGCATCAACTCTCCTGCATTCTCGACTTAGGTGTGTTTTTGTTTGCGTATCTTCATATTTTTCCTCAAACCTGGACTGCAATCGCTTCCGGATATCAGAAATTTACCATCATTCGTCCCCAAATTGATTGCCAAATCAAGACACTTCTTCTGGAAACGATTCGCCATCGCAGAAATGCCTTTCAGGCCAATGTCGTTGTGAGAAAGGTCCATCATCTCGGTGTGCCTTGGAAACGATCACGGTGTGCCAAAACGAACAGCTCGTTTTGGTTGGGACTCCAATGCAGCTCAGTGACACTGGCAATTTGGACACCAAGGCCTGCAAGGTTTCCCTAACATGGGTGGCCCAAAAATAATCCAAATCCTTAGACGATTTTAGTGTTGAAACCAATAGTTTTGGGGATCCCCAGTTTAAGAAACCCCGAAATGATCATTGTCACTGTTGATAAACCCTTGGATGGTAGGGTACTCCATTGACAAACCCATGAGTTTTTTGTCATGGAAAATCCCACAGATCACTACGTGTGTAGGGGACCCGATGGGTCAAAAGCCTAGTACTGTAACGAATAACATGGATCAACAAAAAAAATATAGTTGATAGACGTTGACAAATGTTGACAAATGTTGACACATGTTGACAAATGTTGGTGAATGTTGGTACATGCTGATACATGTTGGTACATGTTGATACATATTGATACATGTTGAAAATGATGCAACATGTTGAAACATGTTGATACATGTTGATATATGCTGATGCATGTTGATGCATGGTGATGCATGTTGATGAATGTTGATAAATGTTGATACATGTTGATAAATGTTGATGCATGTTGATCCATGTTGATCCATGTTGATACATGTTGATACATGTTGATACATGTTGATGCATGTTGATACATGTTGATACATGTTGATAGATGTTGATAGATGTTGATACATGTTCAAACATGTTGATACATTCTGATACACATTGATACATGTTGATACATGTTTGTAAATGTTGTTAAATGTTGATAAATGTTGATAAATGTTGATAAATGTTGATAAATGTTGATACATGTTGATAAATGTTGATAAATGTTCTTTCTGAGTCTTGACCATTCTTGACCATCATGATTGACCCACACCTCCACTCCTGGCCCTGTGAGTCGTGCATCGCGAAGACGCCATCGAGATAGGATGCCCAGGGGCAGTAGATGTCTATCGCATAACCTTGGTGCAGTGACCCCAGGACACTTGGAAGTTTTGCGCTGACAGGCCATCAGGTGCTTTTCATTGCTATTTCCAATAGTGGATAACTAATTAACCATTGATAATCCACCATTATCCACCATTAACCATATCAACTCTCCCAATTTTGATCTTTGTTTGTTTCCTGAAACCTTCGAAACCATCCCAAACAAACAGCTGATGAACCCACAGCATGACATTGGTTTCACCCCATCCAACAAATATAAATTGGTCAATTGGGATCATTACAGGTAGGAACCAAAGATCAAACACATCCCCAAAATTGCCATGGTTTCATCCCCATCCTGCCCATTGTTTATCGCCATTAATATGGGGTGCTTAAATCTCCCATACACTTCTGGAGCCATCTTTGGCACCAAGCAGATCTGACAGGACACATGGCTTGTAGCTGCAAGTCGCCAAAGCCCAAACCACTGAGCTCCAGAGATTCTCGGCATCTTCTCTCCTGGGATCAGCATTGATTGGACCCACAACTGGGGATTCTGCTGATTTCAGAGCCGCAACATCTAGCAAAATGTGATGTTTAACTTTTTTACATCTGTATCATTCTGTTTCAAGGCATTCTTCAAAGGTATCAGTTATTGATTTGCTCATGTTGAAAGCGAAGCTTGAAGAGCCGTGAAACGTGAGCACAACGGTTTGGACATGTGTCTGCCTCTGCAGGGCAAGCTCTCTGCTGTGTCCAAGTAAGCGCGGGAAGTTCCACGGAATAGGAGGGATGACACTACAAGACTTGCCGCCTGAAACCGTCCTCACTTTCCATGAAAATCCTCAAGAAAAATCCTCCAAAAGAGATTGATTTGGGGAACGAATCAAACCCCTGGTACCAAGATATTCACATCTCCAAAATGACCAGATTGCTCTATGTTGGTACGATCGGCAACCCAATTTCGGTTGTCTTTTTTGGTGTGACAATTGGTATTGACCCAGACATCCCCTCATTTTCCACCAGTCAGATATTCCCAGCCCAACCGGGCTGCCCGGTCCTGAACGGCACGGGCAAACTTGGGCAGCACGCCCAACCTGGCACAAGCATCCTCGTAGTCCGAGAACGACGCACGACGCGCTCCTGTGGAAATGGGAAAACCCAGAACTCCCAACCGGCAGGTAAACATGGATTTTCATTTTTTTGCCATGTTGGTCATATTAGCATGATTTTAAGATATGCTCCACAAGTACACACATTATAGAATATTATATAAGTTGACGAAAGATTTTCAACTGGGCTCCAAATCATGATACATCCAATTGTAGACCCCAAATGTGTTTTTTATGTTTTTTTGGGGGGTTTATGATTGACCCAAAATTCCACCAGCTCTGTTCCGATTTTGATCGCCTGACTCCGGAGACCCAGGGCCCCCAGGGCTGGTCGGCGGTCGCACGCTGGGCAACTCCAAGATGGCCGCGCTCCGGTTGGAGTTCTGCAGCGTGCCCGAGGAACTACCTGGCTGCCACCAAGCCCAAAATTTCACATGAAAACCATTGGGTACATGTCCCGTGATATGGGATGATGTTCAAATCGGACTTGTTTACCACTTGATCCAAACACCTTGCGATTATCATCGTACATGTAATTCAGAGCAAAAAATAGATATAATAAGATACAATAATAATAGTATAATAATAATAACAATAATGATGATAAACATAAAAATAATAATTATAATAATAATTGTAATAATAATAATAATTGTAATAATAATAATAGTAATTGAATTGTAATAATAATAATATAGGAGATAACAGTCGAGAGTTCGTAGATGAGTCCGGTACGTTGTCCCAGTATCGCCGTCATGATTGGGAGATGATCTTCCAAAGTTCGACTGGGTTTAATGTGATCAAATCAATCATGATAAATCCCTCAAGATACCCATCCAAATCGAAACTGTTTTATGGTTTTAAATCCTGAAAACACATGAGATGGCACCATCCTAATCTTTGCTGGTCAAAGTCTATTTGCTGGTTGAAACATCCAATTTGGGCATTTGAACATCCAATTTTGTCAAATAGAACCACCATTCTCGGCCGCTTCAAATCCAACCAAATTCCCATCGCAGCGGAAACTCCCATTTGCTCCAAAATATAAGTTCTTACAGCAAAAACCACATGAATTCCAACCCATTGTCAGATTTTTGTCAGATATTTCAATTTCAACCCATAATAACCCATAATAACCTATAATAACCCATAATAACCCATGTTGGTACCCCTAAAATCATCCATTTTATCGGATCTTCCATTCGAAACCCTCCAGCTCTTGGGCTCCCCCACGTCGCAGCGCAGTGGCGGAGGCCGACCCAGCCGTTTGGGGCGCGCTGAGACTTTGCATGGCGCGTGCAATGGCAGCCTAGCAGCGGCAGGCGGGGAGCCTTGGGATTTACCCATTTTTTCTCTGGAATTTTGACCCTGAATTTCTCACCCATTTTTCGTGTATTTCAACATGTTGACCCTGAAACTCACCAATGAAAAAAGTGGAAACTAAGCTTCCAAGCCCTATCTGGCAGGGTCGATGCTAATTTACTGGAGGGTAATCATGATTAAATGATGTTAAATGATAACCATGAGCCGCCTGATGAGCCTGGAAACATAGGCTCCACGATTCTTTGAACATCATGGGTCATTTTATGAACATGATGGGAAACTTCTATGAATATTACATCTGACAATCTATGAGCTGATTTGGTAGTTGTTTGATTAAAATATGGTTTGATATTGGTTCAAAGACCATACTTCTTTTAGGACGAGGGATGCCAAGGGTAGGTTTGACATGATTTGACACATGTTCTGCAGTCAGACAGTACTGTACATAAGTTGATACCTCAATCTTTTGACTCCAGCATATTCGAGTGTTTTGACACATCAACTTTATCTAAAAAACATGAAAACTGTCCATTTCCACTTCTTACTGGTTGACCGGTCGTGACCGGTCGTGACCGGTCACTGGGTTGTCGCACCGAGGGCTGCGAGACTGAGCGATCTTTCCTCCTGCAGCATCCATAGCCATAGCATTGACCATGGCACATCTGATGGTTGTAACATTGTGATTTTTCTCCGACGAGAGTCGATGCAAAACACTTGGAGAGTCAAACAATCAGAGTATGCAGACTGAGGTCGGTTGATGGCACTTGCCCCTGGTGTTAAAGAAAATGCATGTGTCTCACAACTGACTCCTTCACAATCAGCAATCAAATGAAGACACTATCAAGCAAGCAGTTCGCTGACCCATTCATTCTTAAACATGTAAGGCCGATGGGTCAGATTTAAGACTGTGGGAACGACTTATTTTTTGGATGATTTGCTTGCATCCAAAAGAAACACATCCCAATGTTGTGAGACATACCATACTAAGTTTGACAATACTCGCACCGCTATGGAACAAAAGCCTTGCACGCGGACACTGTCCATATCGTAGCTAGCTAGCAGAGGTTCATTCCCTTAGAAAAACGCCCAGCAAATTCATAATTAATTATATATATATATAGGCCATTGTAGCAATTGATCGGACCATAACCATTCCTGCCATTCCTCATATGATCATGTGGCTGTCAATACTCCCTCACCAAAGATGTCCCAACCTGGCACTTGGGGTCTCTCCCAATAGACTGGGCCATGGGCTTTTGGGACTCCGACACCTCCTCAAAACCCGAGAAATGCCACAGAAATGGAGGTTTCGAGCTGGGAAAAATCTTCAATGGGGGATCTTCCACTGTCATGTTGAGTGGGTAACCAGACGAAAATGCAATGTTTAGTGATGGCGGTCTTTCCAGTCATTTCCAGTCAATCAACATGATGAGTCATCCCTCAAGGGGTTCCTGAGAAGTTAATAGAAAGGAATGAACATATTAGAAACCAGCAATCAAACATAGGCCTCGACAAGTTTTCTCTTGGAACAAGCGGATTTCCCCTGTTTTTTCTCCTCTATACATTTCCATCTACACAATTCAGTGTGGGGCTACTGCTGCTGGTGAAGGTGATGGTGATGCCCAATATGAATACATATATTGCATGTGTATTGCATGTGCTTTGAATATGTTCATCAAGACGGTATGAAGTAACAAGCACATATCATAAATATATATATATATTGTATATGTATGTATACATAGATTAGATATTAATTGTTATACGTACACGTTCGATGCCAAGTAGGTTTACGGGTTCGATAAAAACTATCCTCAACGCCCCGCCTTTTGGGGCTATAGCCATCGAGCCTTAAACCACTAAGAATGCCCACGTTTGTGAGTGGAGGCGATGTCCCAACATTCTGTTTCTCCAAACATAGTATACACCAAGACTAATTAAAAATACGAATTGTCCTTGTTGAAAGTGTATTACAATGGATGTATCTCCCATTTTCAGGCACACCCAAGATGATATTATCAAATCCCTGGTATACCCCAATGGTAAAATCACCATGTTCAAACAAATATCCTCGAATTCATTGGTCTAAATCCCTATGATTCACTAGGGAGAGCAATTTGTTTCATGATGAATTGCCAGCAAATGTAAGATTTTCCATGGTTCTCCCCAGCAAAAAATGCTGGAACTAACGCCCCTCCCCCAACTGACCGAGCGTCTCATCACCTTTGGATGACAGGCGCCCAGGTGACAGAAAGCCCCAGAGGTCCAGGGTTCGATCCTCCTGCGACGATCATATGATGTACTCGAACACATACATAGAATCAAATAGAATATGATAGGATAAAATAGAATAGAATAGTATAGGATAGATAAAATAGAATAGAATAGCATAGAATAGAATAGAATAGGATAGGATATAGAATGGGATAGGAAAGGATATAAAATATAGATTTAAACAAATACTAGAATAATCTAGAATATAATAAATGACAGTGAAATGTCATGTCGTATAATCTTAAATAATTTAATATGAAACAATATACTATCAGTTCTATAACACAAGACAACATAAATTACAATAGTCTAGAATAGTATTCTTTTGATACCGATTAAAAATAAACATAGTATGGAACAATCAAATCCGATACGAGATATGTTTAATACAACATGATGTGCTTTAAGATTCTATAGTACAATACAATATGGTAAATAAAACATGATGGAGTATTTAAACAATAATCATATAGTAAAATATATATATAATAATATATATATATATAATACAATATGAACGCAATGTGTGATAATATGATATTGAATAGTATCAGTTCATTTCATGGCATATGCTAGTTTCGTAAATATAAAACAATATATGCGTGTGAAATATTTCAAAAAATATCATAAAATTAAAATACAAAATCAAAATAAAACATAATGCCATATAAACCCATAATATGATAAATTCAAACATGATGTGATAAATATACAAAAGAAATACTACAGTATAAAGTAATGCGATATGATAACATGTATTAAATATTATAATATAGTGAAGCATACTATGAGATTATAGCATGATGAAAAACAATATATATATATATATTATGTGATCATGATATAGACATATATGCATTAACCGATCATTTACGCAAAAGAATTTGAGTTTGCTGAAAAATCTTGATGGGGAAGTCAGACGTCTCTGGCACGAGAATCTGTGTATATACAAAAGTTTTTCCGACTGGCACGGGAATTGGGGAATTTTGAACCTCCTCAGAAATTGTGGCTCTGTGGATGTCATTCCATTTTGTATCCACCAGAGGTCATAAGTCATGCTTGATTGATCCATTTATATCCGTTTCTTGATAAACCCGGAGTCAAAAAAAATATTACGCACAGCTTCCTGCAGCCGCATAGGTAAGTTGTTAAATCTGAGGAGTTACTGTAGGCAAGCTTTCTGGAATTCAATGGCATAAGTGACTGTCTGAACATGGGGTAACCCCAAATCCAGTCGTGCATCATCATTTTCTCTATAAAAATGGCTAAGTTCCACATTTATGGACAAAGCCAATATCAGATTGTTGGTTATCTGATTATGAAATCCCCATAAACATCCCATTATATCCCCAGTATATCACATTAAACCCCATAAATTTAGAGACTCAAGTCAACATGTTCGAACAAATATATCCATTTTTTAATGAGTTAAATGGTTTATATAAACATTGGTTAGGTTTAAACCATTCAACCATTATGTCAACATTGGTTGAACCCCATCGTTGATGACGGTTCAATCCCAACGGCCTCGTCCGGAAGCACCAAGGAGATAGGCCGCGCACGCATGGCGGCGCGGCCCAGTGGATGTAAGTGGGTGATAAACAACATAGCATGATATTTTTCAAAATGTATCAAAAGATACCAAAATACTGGTGTAACATATATATAAATATATCTGCTTACATATATATATACACAAATATAAAAGCAGTTGAATACATATGTACGATATGTATACCTATAACTTATAACTGTTCTTTAGCCCGTTTATGACTGGTCATACCTTCGTATCATGGTTAGTACATATCAACTGGGATGCACATCCAGCGGTCATGACTGAGTACCATGACGTGCTATGATCTGCCATCATGTTGCATGTTGCTTTCTTTTCCTCCGGCAGGTGGGTATCAGGGTTTGGATCAATGGTCATGTTGTCACCAGTGGAGCATAACAGGTGCCGGGTGATGCCACACATGGAGCTCAAGCATCACATGCTGCGATGGGCCATCTAGGGTAAGGAGAGCAACTGGGTCAGTCTCGGAGAGCATCGCCAGATGTGATCCTATCAAGGAAACAACTCTCCGAAAGGGGGGACCAGTCAGAAATAGTCAGAAACTCCTGAGACATGACATCACGATGACATCACGATGATCCCATACTGGAACCCTGGCCTTTCGTATCCACATGACGTACGGTTTCGACATCATCGAATTCACCAAGTGCCAAAGTTCATCCCCCACTCCGTGGCCATCAAAACCTTGGCGTAAGATATAAAATACGTTAACCATGAACATATCAACACCAATATTTATGAACATATATATATATGTATATATATATAATTATTTATATATATATATATCATCCATCTTCAACCATGAGAAGAATCAGCCCGCCCCCATGGCGCCATCTTTCAGCAGATCTCCCGCCATGGCGCTGATTCCGTGGAGCTCCCACAGCAATCGCCCCACATCCACGGCCTAGCGCCGAGAAAACGACGCCTCGTTTTGCATAGGTTATCTGGATGCACAGTACTATATAATATATATATATTATTATTATTATCATTATTATTATTAATTATTATTATTATAGATATTATTATAGATATGTATGTAATCTTAAAAGCTATACATAACTATGTATATATAATCATACACGTGTATACACACAGAATACATACCTGTATATATATATATATGTAACATACTCTAGTAGACATCTATTCCGTTCCTGAAGAATGCTCCAAAGTTTGGGGATCAGCTCCGGGCCCTCATTGCACATCGCCTGCGTTCCTCGACAGGCGATGTCTGCCACCAATGGCTTGGCTTGTGGGCCCCAAGAGACCGCCACCACCTCGACGGTGGATTGGGAAAACATGGGAAAACATGGGAAAACATGGGAAAACATGGGAAAAGCCATGGATTTAAGCATCAATAGCATCAATGAAGATCGAAGCCAAATGAAGAATCACCAACATTAATATGACCTATTGGATTGGTTTTTGGGGGAAAATCGATGGCATGGGAAAGAATGGAAAAGCAAGCTTTTGCAGACAAATGTATCCAAACATAGGGTGTTCCTGCAGATTGTGGGACGCAAAGGACAGCCAACAAACAATGGCCTAAAACCAACAACGACCTACCACCAGCCACCAACAATCAGGTGAAGATCAAGAGAAGGGAACGACAAAAGGGAGAAGAAGCTAAAAAAGCGACCACCACCACCACCATCACCACAACAACAACACCACCACCAGCAGCAACAGCAGCAGCAACAGCAACAGCAACAGCTGTTGCTGTATATATACCGTGCAACTCTAGGCATACACCTTGATTGACTGCCAAACCGTCATCAACCCCTTGGGTAGTTTCTCTCTACCCGAGCATTTTCGTCGCCACATCTGCTGGCAGGGTACATCGATGTCGGAGTTATCCACCACTTCACCTGGCACGGCTGAACCATTGGTTACTCGAAGGGAGCACCATGGCTTCGACTTTGGGACCAGAGTCATTACAGTACCAAATAACTTGACATCTGGAGTTGTGGTTAAGCCATCTCTTGGGGCTGCACCTGCACTCAGTGATTTGTTTTTTTGTCAACTCTTGGATCCACTGTGCACACTGGTACCCCATGTTCGACCCCCCTGGGTACCCAGACGGACAGTGTCCAGCGCGCTGTACCAGCGCACGCTGGACGCTAAGCCGATGGCCAGCGGTCGCATCAACCGCACATCGCGCGCGCGAGAGAAGGGCGGCAACCTTTGGCTCGCCACCTGAAATGGGGATTTTATGGTGATTTATGGGGATATATTACGGTGATATGGAGAAGTTGGAATCCCTCTGCAAGATTTTGCAAGGTGTCACCAGAGATGTTGGTATGTGCATATATTCAATATACGTGTGGTAAGTATATTTCTATGCGTCATGTATACATTGTTCTACGGCCATTGATGGGGTTACAACCAACAAGAATCGCGGATTCACGAACAACAATATGTACATGTGTATCTATATAATTACAAGTTTAATATAGTTATCTCATAATATTCAATATATATATATATATCACACAGTATTCCTTCTCGGAGCTTTCATCACTTTCACATCCATCCTCCGGTCACGGATTCGTCCCGGATTCGTCCCGGATTCGTCCCGGACCTCTCGCATCATCTCCCAGCTCAATTGCGCCACTCGCACCTTGTCGCCGTTGCGATTGGCGCATGGGATGAGTTTTTGAAGTTCCTTTTTTGAGAACCAAAAAACCGGCACATGGATGTCATGGCATCCCGAGAAAGCCGATCCAGTGAATTCTTCGATCTTTTTTTCTGATCTTCATTAAGTGACAGCCACGAGAGGAAGTTTATTAAAGTTAAGAAAGATGTTAAACAAGAAAGTAGACTTTAATCTTCGACGAAAGTCAATGACAGGGGAATAGGTATACAAAGCTGATGCTGGAGCTCGCGAGGGATGGGTTAAATTGTGGAAGTTGATGGAATTAAGGACCTAGTTTAGAGAAACTTAGAGTCTATTTGCCAGCCACATTTCTTACCCAAAGGGTCATGGTTAAGACGCATTTTAGACACCACAAGACATGTGTTCCTTCTCACAAGCCTAAGCCGTAGACTGGTTGGTTAATGGGGATTCCCGGTCCCTTAGTGGAATATGATGATCCCCACTATATAGAGTAGTGTAACCCGTAATCTCCCAACTGGACCTCAAGCTCTCCCCCATTTGCTTCCCAGCCCTGGCCCCTCCATGACCCGTGGCCAGGGCGCTGGGAAGTTGTAGTCAGCCTTGGCCGCGGCGAACATGACCCCGGTGGCGTGTCCCTCCGTCGCTGCTTGCGCGAAGGGATGCCCCACCAGCAGCACCGACCTGGGCGTCAGCCCCAAGTTATAGCAAGGTGAAATACGAAAAAAATGGGGAGAATTCGATGTTAATCCATTTTGTCATGGGGAAAAGATGGCAAAAATGGATGAACATGTATGTCAGTCCATTTTGGCCTGTTCTTTAACCCTCAGTTTGCAATTTGAAGAAGAAAAAGATGGAACAATGATATATTCAGAGTCCATAAAGATCCATAAAGGGTCTTTTTGGGTGGGTATTCGATTTTAAGACAAACCCACCTCGGCTTGCAATCCCAGATCAAAAAATGAGAGTCTTGTAGAAACAGCAATGATCCAGGCTAAGAACCTGCTGCACAAAAGATTGGCAGGAACCGGGAGGAGCTGCTTTTCATGTAATCCCTTGCCTTGATGTTCAATTCGGACATATAGGGCCCAAAGACGCCCAAAGTTGATAGAGGAAATAGATTGAAATAGATTGAAATAGATTGAAATAGATTGAAATGGATTGAAATGGATTGAAATGGATTGAAATGGATCAAATACTCCATCAAGGTGCTTCGGCGGATACTTCATATGGGAAGGAATTGCTTTGCTGGTCACCTTTGAGCTGTTTCTTCAATCCTGAAAGATGCCAGCCTCGATCCTAACAGAATTTGGATCCGAGAATTCACTGGGAGAAGGGAACAGCTGGGCGTACACAGCCTCAGTGGCAACCTGTCTCCCCTGTATCACCAAGTGGCTTGTTTAGAAAGACCTGTAGGGTGCAGAGGGTCACCGAGGTCTGAATGCGTCCATGTTCCATTCTTTTTGGGATACCTTCACTTTTCGGTAGTTTTCAATAAAGGCTAATCTCGCCAAAAGGTGATGCTTATGCCATACCGCCAAGTGCCACCAGTGTAGTTGGGCTTATGTAATTAAGCAAAAATCAGCCCTCGATTATAACGGGGCAACACTCCAGGCATTGAAATTCTCTCGTAGCCAACTTGAAAGTGAGTAATTGAAGTATATTGAAGTCATTGACCAATTGCCAGAAGACCATACTTCACAATACAAGGTAGACCAATTAGCTTTGATGAAGCCCGGAGCTGGGGTGTGCTGAGTTTACGTCGCTGCCGGCCTCTTCCCATCCTTCCACGAAACGCAGCATGGCTGTCGGGTTTTCTCTTCGGATTGCTTCACCCGGGCGATAGTTCACCCACCTCGATGCAGTTTTGGCAACATCTTGGCAGCAAAAACTGAAAAATGATCGAGATATCATGATATATCATCCTACAACATGCTAAAAACTGCTAAAATGATCTAAAATGCGACTCGTGCCATATTGGAATTGGGAGGTCCAAGTTAAGAAACAAAATCCTTCAGAACAATGGGATCGGTTCGGAGATGCTGGAGAACTGGAACCTGATTTCCATGCTCCATTTTTGTCGACCCTTCTACCCTGAGAATCTCCGTTGCTGTTTTCCTAATCTCCGTGGATCCTTGCTAGTTGGTGGTGCAAGAACCATCTTGAAAAATATGAAAGTCAATGGGAAGGATGACACACCATATATTATGGAAAATAAAAAATGGTTGAAACCACCAACCAGCTTGTTGGTTCATCCCAACTTGATGGCAAATTACTTGAACAGAACCAGTTTTGCGGGCTACAACTCTACAACCTCAGGTTTCTTCGCAGTACCCATGTAAATTGGTGGGATTTGGTGGGCAAAAACTGGGCGATGTGGCCGCCACCCCGGTTTGTGCTCACAAGAAGTACCAAGTTCAGCAAAGTCACATGTTCCCATAGTTGCCAGGAGGAAAGTATCCTCGGTTGAACCAACTCTGAAATACTCTGAAAGCACCAACCAATAATAGGGATATAGCCCACCACCTAGTGCTTGCTGGTGAAACGCCCTGAACTATTTGCAAAAATATACAGATTCAATTTTTCAGTTCGTTGGTGATTCATGTCGCTGGTTTGGTGCCCACATCCCCAAAAATCTTCAAACCCAACCGTCCCCAGCATGCCGTCCACCTTCCTCTACACATCACCGGGCTCATCACCGGGGTGTTGCATGAAATTTCAGCCCAGGATCGATAGGGGATCTGTCGAAAGAAGTGCCGTTCCCGCCACCAGTCGTAGTTCTCCTGGTCCGGAAAGCTTTCCGGCGGACCTGCGATCGTTTGTGAGCCCGTGAAAGCTCCAGAATCCGCTACTTGCGGATGCTTTTCCAGTTACTGGGATGTCTAACCTTAGTTGTAGGATGTTTTTTGGGTTTATGTCTCAACTTATCAGGGCTACCAGAATTATCTCCATCCATTGAAACCCTCCAAATGTGGCAAATCCCTGCTTGATTTTCCCATAAAAATCTGCATTTATAGTGGCATTTTCCCATCATTTTCCCAAGATTTTCCCAGCCTAAGACGTCCACCATGGCAGGCTTGAAGCCAGGGCAGCCGCTGGCGCCCAGCCGTGCCACGTAGACCAAGGACTCCTCGTCCCCGTCGTCACCGGTGGACCGCCATGGTGGTCAACCATAATAGTTTAATGATGTCCAATGTAGATTTATGATATAATAGTGAGATATAATAGTGATATATAATAGTGATATATGATAGTGATATATGATAGTGATACGTTAACATACGTAAACCATAGTATTAGTATTATCGTGATTGTAATTGATAATAGCGATGCAACACATATTTTCATGGTTTTTATGTAAACTATAACATTCATGTAAAAAAACAAACATAGGGGGTTAGAGGAACAGATTGATACAGTACATATCCCAAGTTTTGAGACAATACATATATATATATATGTAAATCAAATATTGGTCAATACTGCAAACCATACTAAATTCAGTGCTCTTCCCAATATCTATATCTATATTTATATCTATATCTATATCTATCTACCCATCTATCTACCCATCTATCTGCCCATCTATCTACCCATCTATCTACCCATCAATCTATCTACCTACCTATCTATCTATCTATCCATCTATCTATCTATCTATCTATCTATCGATCTATTTACCTACCTACCTACCTACCTACCTATCTATCTATCGATCGATCGATCTATCTATCTGTCTATCTATCTATCTATCTATATCTATCTATCTATCCATCCATCCATCCATCGATCTATCTATCTATCTGGGTTGGCAATTCAACGGTGCCGAAAAATATTAAGGAATTGGGGCATATTTCAAGCTGCTACCAGTTTTCAAGCTGCTGCCCTTCTTTCTTTCTTGCACACGCGCAATTCCCTCGCGCCAAGACCTTAGCTGCGGACAAATTCACTGGCAAGAGTGAGTTTCTAAATGCTGCTGTGTTCAAGCTGCCACACAATTCAAGATGGATGCGCTCACGACTTTCACTCCCTGAGAAGAATGTTTTCTCCAGAATGCTGATGGAAATCAATGCTTTGCAATCTGGACCGCTGGACCACTGGACTGCCAGGATGAGCTACCCCATCATCCTCAAAGCAGGTCTCTACCCCTAGTACAAACACTTCTGATTTGGCTCAATGCCTGCCCCAACTTCGCAGAGCAGGATTCGGGTTGAGTGCGGCCTTAATTGCCAGCCTCAAGCTTGGGTCAAGCAAGAGCAAACGGCACGCCAGCACATTCTCAGAGTTTCGGCTTCTCTGAAGGATTCCCACTGCTGGCACCACTCCTGGATGGTGGTGTGGCAGCTTTGGCTGCTGTTGCGGCGGATTGGGCGCATTAAAACTTTTCCAACTGCAATCTCATACAGAACACAACCAAACGACCACAAATCAACAGCAGGCCTCAACCACTTTCCTAGGTCCACCACAGTAGCATGCCACAACTCTGGGGCTCGGTAGTTTGCTGTTACATACATAGGCAAACGAAGGGTGCAACCTACTCCTGAGACAGGAGAACCATGACCAGGGATATACTCAGACATCCCGAAGTCTGCCAACTTGAGCTGGCGCTGGCGAACACACCAAAGCACATTGCTTGTTTTTAAATCCAAATGCAAAATCTGCAAAGCATGCAAGCCCCGCACTGCAGCTTTCAACTGCAAAGCGATGGTGTGACTGTCGTCTACGCTAAAAGCTCCTTTTTCCCCAAGCAAAGAAAACAAGCTAGAGCCACAATATTCAAGAAATACTGGAAAGGCCTGAAGCTGGGCTAAGCTTCCAAAATGCAAGGGAAAAATCCACGCAGAGTCTGGTCGACTCGGTCTTGCACAGCTTGCAAAATGGAGCTCTCATGGCTGAGGTCTGAGAACGCATTCTTCTTCTTGAAGATCTTCACAGCACATCTCCGTTGAAACTTGTCCATGCAAAGGAAAACGCTGCCATCCTAGCTGATGGCAATCTGGAGGGCCAGAGTCCGTAGTCACGACCTTGTAGCCTCCGATCATGACAGACAGGCTCCGCAGGTTCTGGAAGCGGGTCACTTGCCGGCTGGCGCTGCATTGCTGGCATTTGCGACTTTCGTAGTGGCAAACTCGGCATCCGATTGTTCAAAGTAGCGCTGCTTCTCGGCAATGGGCAACTTGTGCCACATGGCGCCCAAGCGCTTCATCTCAAGCCGCCATTCGTTTCTCTCCACACCTTTCTGTCCACGCACATTGTCCCTGACAAAGATCGGCCTTCTGGCAGGTGGCAATGAGCCATCTTTCAATGCTTGACTTCGAAAAGTAGTTTTGCTTTTTGCCTTGGCCCGCTGGCCCTTTGCCTTTTGGCCATTCTTCTTCACTTGTTGAGGCCATGGCTGCTTGCCATGAAGCTGAACTGCGGGCACAACTTTTGCCATGGCTGTTGAAGACCGCTGGACCGCCAGGACCTAACAATGGCAAGGGCTGCAAAAACTGCAGTAGAAATCAAGAAGTGATGCAAAGCTTGTGCCGTCTACATGGTGAATTTCCTGAAGCTTCAAAGCGCGCAAAGCAAGCTTCCAGGCAATTTTAGACAAACTCTGCACTGAAGCTTTCTTTGGCGGTAAAATAGCATCAAAATTGGGAACCTTCCGTTTTGAGCATTTTTTAAACGCTTAGGCTTGACCCTTTTGTTAGCTTCTTTTGCGCCCCCTTGCAACTTGACTATTAAATTTAGCCATATGTAGGGCTAATCCCCAAACAATATTTATTGGTGTGATGGGTGTAAGGCGCTGCTGCTCTTCTTGGTACTGGAGTGGTTCAGACCTTAGGCTGGTGCATTTAGTTGCTTTGGCTCGCATGGCTTTCAGACGCGGCTCTGTTTTGTGTGTTCTGTGCGCAGCTTGTTGAGGCTGTTCATCAATGATTTCTGATATTTCTGTGCTCTGTTTTTTTGTCGCCTGTGTTTGGGAAAGATGTTCCACAGGTGGGGATTATACTGGCAGTGACTATATGGCATGTCAATGTGATGGGACAATGTCGGCATGGTTTGTGTGCCGCCCTTGTTATTGTTTTCTATGTTCCCTCCTTGGGTGATTTTACATGTGCTCCTCTATTGTCTTGTGCCAGTGGGTTGGGACAGAGGCGCTTTTCTATGCTAGGAAAACCTATTTTGCGACCAACCCCTTGCAGCCCTTCGTCCTCGGTGATTCCTACTGGTACCACCACGCTACCAGCGTCACTGCATCTGCTATCACATCCTATCAACATTAACTCCGCTACAGCATAATTCCGGCACTGACATTGGGAAGATGAAATTCTGCCCTGTCAGGACAGGACGATACCAGTGATATAGAAAGAGGAAATCATTATTCTCGTCGTTGCCAAATGAAAGGAAATTTGCATGTGCAAAATTATGCGCTCAGAGAAACTCTGTCCTGATCGCATCAGCACTGCAAGCCAGACACACACACATACAACTTGATGCCATGACACATTGAAGGCAAGGCGGCTTGTACGGTTCCATTCCTCCTTTGGTAAGCCACACTGAACAGTGGCCATCCACAGCCTCACTGCCTTTTTGGCTTCCACTGGAGTTGGAGGCATGGCTTCGCAGGTGTGGAAGGTTAATACAAATGCATACATACGGACATGCAAGTTTATACACTCAAATGACTTATCAATTTATATATATATATAGAGAGAGAGAGAATCAATAATACAGAAGATGGATTGAGGCGAAATGCAAAGATTTTAGGCGACGGTGCAACTTTGAGGCGAAAATGCAATGTGATGATTCAAAAACAGGAATACGGCGAGAGGTTTGGTTTTTAAAAACCGAGTGTATTGGGAAGAGAAAATCCCTTCTCAATACACCCTGGGGCTTTTTAAAACTGGAGAGGTATTCAGAAGAAGAAAAGCCATCCAAAATAGACGACTATGGCGTTTCCGTATTTGGAGGGGAAAATCCCGTTAGCAATACACCTCTGAAACTTCAAGCTTGGAGGTGTATTGGCTTGGGGTGATTATGGAGCAAAATCAAGATAATTGCTAAGCTGGGATGCAAAAGCCTTTTGCATCTTTCTGCTACTGCCTGGTTTCATTTCAACTGCAATGCGTTGAAGCGACCTGACATTCCACGAGCCTGCTTCAATGTTCTAATGCACCGCAAAAAAGACAGAACATCATTGACTGAGCTCAATGTTTTCACTGACGCAGTCTTGCCCCTCTTGGAGTTGCTCTCCCATGCAACTACAGTCCACCTGGAGCCCTTGGATTTGGCACATGCTTTGAGCGCACTGCTAATGGCATATGACCTGTCCAGTGGAACTAGCATCAAAGAAATACCGCCAAGTTACTACACGCCCTGCAGCAAAATGCAACAATCATTGCTTAAGAGGAGTCAAGGAACCGCGCGACCGAAGGACCAATCACCAGTTGGAAAGATCTACTCCGCAGAGCACATCGAAACCACAAAAAGCGATCCAGTTTCCAAGCTTGACGAGTAGCGACTTCAACATCTGCCCGACACGCAATGCACAAGCCCTTTGCATAGCAGTGGAGCAAGCTAGCAACCTCGGTTAACAAGAACCGGTCCATGGGAGATGGTGGGAGGCTAGGAAACCTGGCAAATGTGATAAGCAATTCAAGGAACACCTTTTAAGCACCTCAATTTTTGGCAGGCACTACATAACAGAGCCTTTGCGGTGCCTCTGAATTAGATGAAAATGAATTCAACACTCAGCCTGCCCAGCGTGTTCCACGCAAGCAAGCTTTGTGCAAAGGTAAACAGGCTAGCTTTGCCTTCTTCCAGCTTTTCAACCTTGAGGCGTCAACCTTCAGTCTTCCTTGGTGCCACACCGTGGCATTGCATACGCATACGCATTACGCAGTACGCTCAGGTGTGCTAGGTGTGTTGGGCGTCGTCGTTGATTATTTATATGATCATTTTTTCCGGCTCCGCCCTGCAGGATCCAAGTAGGGGTGACGTAGCGGGCCTGTGCCACCTGTGCGTGTTTGTAGGTCCACTCGTAGAACCAGCCACCACCTTCTGCAGTAACCCACACACTGCGGGAACCAGGGCCAGGAACTGCGCCATACTTGAAAAATTGGAGTGTCCCAGGGTCAAGGCGCTGCACCAAGGCCAGATCATCATTGCGAAGGGTCTGGCCGGATGACACCGAATATTGGACCCCTGAGCTCTCCTGCATCTCCTTCACCGTGGCGAACCCCCGCATGAAGAAACTTTGGTCCAGGATCCTCCGGTTGCCATCCTCGATACTGAGCGGGGTTTGGCCACCTTGCCCCAAAGCATCAAGGGACCTTGGCGCTACTCGCACTACCCCAATCTGGGTCCGATCCAAGAAAGTCTCAGCAAACTTAAAGATTTCTTGGCAGTAGAGGGCAACGTGAAAAGGTTGGCCCTCTATAGTCATTGGCAACGCCCATCCAGCCCAATCTCGGTTCTGACAGTTGCCACATGTTGCCGCGTGTCAAAAAAACCTAGACATTTACCACAAATGTTAATCATCCCTTCAGATTGAACAACCGGTTTCATTATAATTATAATGAACCCATACATTTTTGCCCACAGAGTCCTGAACCTCTCGGAGGTTGTATCCCCTTGCGGCTCCGTTCATCATCCACGGGCACAAGAGAATGGAACAAGTGAAGATGCCCCCTGAGCTAGCCTCTGCTTCCGTGAGCTGTTCCAAAAGTTCTTGGACAGCAGATGCCACCTGGTTGCATGCCAATGCCCTTCGACACACAAAATTAACTCATTGATTTCTGACGACAAAATACACAATGGGAAAGTGGTGGGGGGTTAATTAATAAAATTTGGAAGGCAGCGATCTGACAAATTTTGAAAAAATTGCTCATGGAAACATCCAAGAAGGCACCCTGACCCAAATCCGGGGGATCGAGCTCAACACCGGGATCCTTCGAAGCAGGTCTCGCGCTTGATCGACCAAAGCACCATCGGCCAACTTGAAATCTCAGTTTGGGGCAGCGGACGACATCAACAGCTGCAGATCAACCACGTGCTCCAAAATAGAACTTCTGATTGTTTGTCAATGTCAAAACCCAAAAACAAATCAACTCAGTAAATTATGTCCAAAAAAAAAGCTTTGCTGGGTAAAAACTTTGTCCAGCCATATTACTTGACTAGGCACCGCCGCAGATCTCTGCCTGGGACTCCGGGGTTCTGACTCCGCCACCGTAGAAGGAGCCCACGACGAAGTTGTACCCGGCCAGGGCCCAGGAGAAGTCGGCCCTTGTGTCATACCTGCGCCTAAAAGCAGCCGGAGCCTGCGTCATGGTGACGGAGAACTTCTGGATATCCTCCTGTCCCAGCATGAGCAGCTCAGCGCTCATCGCAGGCTGTTGGCTCAGAAGAGTGCAGAAGCTCTCCACAATCTCTCGCTGTGCTCGCAAGTTGTGGTCCGCCGCAGCTCGACGCTGCAGCCACGGACCGCGCTTCCGAAGCAGCATCCTCCTGCAGGACTTCATCAACATGCTGGGCCTGGGCGGGCTCCGCAGCTTCGGGCGCGTTGGGCTGCAAAGGCTCCGGATCGGCCACTGGTGCCTGCGCAACCCCCTCGTGCTCCGCCATGCTGAGTCCAAGCCCCAGGGCTGCAATGGCAAGGACCGCAAGGACCCCAAGGACCGCAGGACCCCAAGGAAGAGAGGCTGAGAATCTTTTTGGGCAAACAGAGGTAGGAATAATGGTGGTGTGAATATGCAATGGGTGTCACTCAATCTTAATTGCTCAAAATCACTGACATGGTCCATGGCCGATACGACTCAATTCCCGGTCGAGGCTGGCCTGCAAGGGGAAGGTATGGCTCTGCAGCAGAAGGCAATGGCTGGGCCTAGGAATGGAGCGATGGGTGGACAACTGGATTGCTGGACTTTAATGAGGCTTAAACGCAATCAAATTAGGCTTCTACGCGCAAAAACATTCAAATCTGACCTAGAAGCATCATTTAGATGATCTGAAGCCTCAAATCTGACTGAGGGCAAGACCAAGCAAAGAGGTGGCTTTAACTATGCGGTGGTGCTGGAACCAAACTGGCTACTTAGAGGACGCTAGCGAGACACTCACACAAACAAAAATAAGTAAAAAAATATCCGAAATGCCAACGTATCTATCTTTCTATCTATCTACCTATCTACCTATCTATCCTATCCTATCCTATCCTATCCTATCCATCTATCTATCTATCTATATAATCTATCTATCTAATCTATCTAATTTATCTAATCTATCTAATCTATCTAATCTAACTATCTAATCTATCTAATCTATCTAATCTAATCTAATCTAATCCAATCCAATCTAATCTAAACTAATCTAATCTATCTGTCTGTCTGTCTATCTATCTATCTACCTATCTACCTATCTACCTATCTACCTATCTATCAATCTATCAATCTATCAATCTATCAATCTATCAATATATCAATCTATCAATCTATTAATCTGTGAATCTATGAATCTAT
>Ga0126342_10003157_pt1 | contig 26919 bp, 24 predicted proteins | sample Cyp1metagenome_FD_92528 | JGI IMG/M metagenome (GOLD analysis project Ga0126342, IMG submission 92528) | Coral microbial communities from Lord Howe Island, Old Settlement Bay, Australia - Cyphastrea 1 metagenome | ecosystem: Host-associated > Invertebrates > Cnidaria > Coral ...
ACCGTAACGAGACCGTAACGAGACCGTAACGAGACCGTAACGAGAAAACCATAACATGTGATCACCGTATTTTTTGGTTTTTATCTGAAGCATTTCTGACTCCAAGCTGGGAGATTTGCCTTGGGCATGGCCGCTTCTAGCAAGTTTCCTCGAGATGATGATGGCCAAAAGGCACATGGGATATATGACAATTCTGGCTAAAAGCTTGTTTTTTTGGCGTGGGCTACCCCATTCTGGTTTGCTATGATTAATCTCCCAGCAGGTCGTCCAACAAGTGCTCAATGCAGCTGCGCTACGCCGAGCAAAGGCTTTGAGTTTGGCTCCTGCAGCTCCTGTGGCGCCGAAATCTGCCCCAGCTGTGAAAAGGAAGAAGGATAAGGTCACAAAGGAACGGGTGAACATATTATATATATATGTGAGGTGTTTTTTCTTGGGGCTTGATCTTAATGAAATCATTTATCCCCAGCTAGGACAACACAGAGAAGGTCACCCCGGACTCGAAGCTTATGAAATCTGGCACTGCGAGTTCATTGACATCAGAAAGTACTACCCCTGGCCAAGCGGCTTGTAACCTTTTGGCGCGATTTGATGCTGTCGATGGAGGTTGGGTTTCAGAATATAGTTAAAACAATATACATTTCAAAACCCAAATAAACATCAACATATTTGATCAGGTGGTGGCGGATCTACAGCAGTGGCCTCTTGTCCCAGCCCCATGGAGGGAGTGACCGGCCCCTCTCACAAGCCCAGTGGAGGTGGGGGTTGTGAATTTCAAAAATATTTCGGACATATAGAATCAGCAATAGGGTTTAGATTTGCTTGTGTGATCAGGCAGTGGAGAACCAACGCTAACATCGGGGGCATCAGATTCTGTCCCCATGGAGGAAGTGCCTGACATCTCACACATGTCTACTATCTCGTTATCCCCTGGTGTTTTGGATTCCATAGCAGTGCCTCGGTTCACCTTGGTTTAAATTTTCATACACGCACACACACATATTATATATATATATACATACACATAGTTGTTTGCTATGAATTCTATCAGCCCTTAATATTGGCCTTCACTCCCAGGACGGACTCGCTTCTAGCCTTGAAGATTCTCGCAGGGATGATCATCCTGGCGAAAGTCTTCCAGAGGCGACACCAACCTTGGCCGAGGATGGGGAAATCTGATGTGTATATTGCAGTGTTGGTTTGTTCACATCCAAACTAATTCAACCTTTTGTGGTGTGGTTACATGCTTAGCCATGGAGGAAACCCATGATGCTAAAGATGGTCAAGATGCTGCAGTGGTACCTGTGGCCACACCGTCCCGGGCATTAGCTATGTTTTGGTCAAAGTACAAGGTGCCAAAGGGTCAAACTGCTACGGTTCCTTCTAGTACCATGGATGCTAGTGACACCACTGGTGCTGCCAACTGTACGGAGCCTACTGGGGTGGAAGGTGAGCCTACGGTGCCGTCTAGTACCATGGATGCTAGTGACACCAACAATGTTGAAACTGGGGCTGGTGCTGCCAACTGTACGGAGCCTACTGGGGTGGAAGGTGAGCCTACCAACACTGAGCATGTTGAACCTCCATCAAGTTCCAAGATGACAAAATTAGAAAGTTCATCTTCGGTGGATTCCATGACCCTTGAAAGTGGATGGCGATATGATGAGAAGATGAAAAAGAAAGAGGCCAAGACAACTTCTACTGGTTCTACGGTAGCCATTCCAAGCCCTGTTGTGGAGACACCGACAGTTGAAACTATGGGACCTAAGGAGGACACATCTACACTGGGGGCTGCCACAGGTGTCCCTACGCCCCCCGAAACTGTGGAGACTGGAGTAACTGGAGAGCTCAAATTTGATGCTGGGGTAGCTGCTGAATTTGCAAGGCTCCTCCATGGAGACACGTTGAAATCAATTGAGGCCCAGGTGATGCAGTTGGGTAAAGCTGAAGTTGATACCACCGTTGAAGCCTATCAAGGCCACCCTAGCATGGATGCCTTTGAAAGCTACATGCAGACCCAGACTCCTGAGGGTGCAACCTGCAAGTTTGGGTGTGAGGACCCAGTGGACGAGATGATTGTGTTTCGGGTGTGGCTCCAAGCCATGTTGAATTGCAAACCGGTGGAACAAACTCCCCAAAGAGTTCCACAGAGACCCAGCCCGACTAGTGTCATCAAACAAGTACTGACCCGTGCCACCACCGTCGACATGACCCCCAATGCAGCCGCGGCACCTCCTGCCACTCCGCCTCCTGCACCAGCTGGAGAAGCTGCTACCGTACTGTCCTTGGATGAGTGGTAGTGGATGGAAAGAATCTGATTCTTACCCAGCTTGATGTATATACTTCTTCTAAGGTGTTCTTCTGATATTGGGGGGGGCTGTTTGAGCACCACAGGCTCCGGATGCTGCCTCACTCCAGCAGAAAGTTCTTCGTGCAAAGAAGGCCAAATGGCACCGGTCTATGAAAAGTTCCTTGTGTTAATTCAAGTCTTGTTGAGAACAAAATGCATCAACACATTCCAATTCTTCTTCAGAATTCCAATCAGCTAAGGTTCCAAATGCCCAGATGCGATCAAGAAGAAATTGAAAGAACTTCAGAACAGTTATGCCCCAAGATGTCAGCCGTAAAATGGCACCACATTTTTCCATCTGGTCCCCATGTTGCTTTTCAATATGGCCTAGGTGAAGGTCGGAACCAGGAAGGCTGGGATGCTCTATTCAACATGTTTGTTGAATGCGGTGAAAACTGGTTACAATGCGATTTGGTCACCCAAAACTCCGATGTGCGAGAGCATGCCCGTAATGGCAGCTGGGGGCTGATGTCAAAGGTCGTGACTTGAAAGCAACCAAAATAATATGCACATACCCAGCTCACATAGAAAGTTATACTTTCAAAATTTGCACCTTCAAAAAATATAGATATACATATATGGATTGTCTCTGTCAACTAGCTACATTTTCATCTTTGGGATGTTATTAAGGACTTGGATGAGAAATACAAGGATGATGCAACCGTCAAGGACCTCATCGAGAGGAAGACTGCTGCGCAGCAGTATGAGTCCAACCCTGATTTTCCCGACCGTGAGGAGCTTTTTTTCCCGAGAAAGACAAACCTATTTGATTCTATATTGTGAGGTTTTCAGATTTTATGATTGCAGAATCTTCCCAGGATCTGCGTCTCTATTGGTGCTGGCAATCTACCACTGAGACGGACCGTCATGCCCACCTGAACCAAGTGGGAACCCAAAGTTCCGGTCGCATAAGTGCTGCCCAAGCTCAGTCTCTGCAGTGATAACCTGAGTTCGGATTGCACTCCCCAATATGTTCCATGTGTGCATTACCAACAGGATTTGTTTTACATCACCTTTTTTTGAGGTCAAGTCCCATCGTGGCAGCAGCCCCAACCGGACATCTCCGATCTGGGGCAGCTATTGGGGAATTGGGAGGCAAAGGTGCTGGTAAGGGAAAGGACCCCGCCGCAAAACCAAAACCGAAACCGAAGCCCAAGACGGCCCCCAAAGCCAAGACTCCACTTCAGGAAGCCACTGCGGTATCTAAGCTGTATTGAGTTATATATAATATATATATATATATATAATGATATTCCCATATTACCTAGTATATTGAATCTCACTAGCCGTCACCATCCTAGGCAATGAAATCTTCAGCAGATGCAATTCTGGAGTGCAAGTCATGGCGTTCGAAACTCCAAGGGGCGGGGTTGCAGGGATCTCAATTCAATATAGGTGTTGGGTATGAAAGCGAAACAAAACCACCTGAATACAAGTGCCATTTTACATACCATGTCACCTGTTTTAGATGAGCCTAGGCCTGAGCATATGGTGGATGCCATGGTGAAGGACACTGGTGTGCATTTGGCGACTATTGAAGCCAAACGTTCCTCCTTGGAAACCTCCCTTGCTGAGGGCAAGCCTGATGAAGAGATTTTGGTGTCCACACAGGGACTTGTTCAGAGTGTAAAGGATTACAAAGCTGCGGCAACCCATGTGAAGAAGGTCAGTAGCAAACCCAAGGCTAAGAAGGCCGAAGCCAAGGAACCTGACCAGCAGCCTGGAGCTTGAGCATCTGAAGATGCTGAACCTCGGGGACGGGCGACTGTCCTGAATAATCATTTTGCTTTTGGATTTTAGACATCTTTAAGACGATTTAGACCATCAAAAGATTAATACAATCCAGATTTTGAGCTGTCCCCGGGGCCTGGGTTTTGTGGCAGTGAGAACATTGTCACTTCTGGCATGTCACTTCAGCTGGTTGAGAGCTAGGACCAAACCTCTGCAGCCAAGCTCAAGTATTTTGCCCAAATACGATTTACATTCTGTGCGCAAACTTCGGGAGAAAAAATGGAATGCATGGACTTGGGCATATTACAATGGACTTTGAACTGGAGGTCTTTCTTTAGAAGTTTCTTCGATTAAAATCTTAATCCTATCCAATTATTCATATCAACTGGTTCAAATCAAGAAGCTTGAGAAGAACACATGGGGTTGAAACTTGTACTATATATTTCTGTGCACCAGCCCCCAACCGCAGGTCGGATTGATGAGTCCGAGATGCCGTTTGCCGACACGCTTCTAGCAAGCCTTGGCCGGGGTGCAACCAGCTGCTATGAATTGCAAGAAGCTGCGCAGTCAATGGTGTTGGAAAGCAATGGATCATGTTCGAGGGTTACACGCTTGATTGCGCGAATCGGTTGTCATGGGAAATACCCTGGAAACTGTGAACGGGACCTTTATAGAGCTCTTTCTCTTCCAGTAGATGCTTAGCATGATATTAACAGTTTGTTATTCTTTAAGAATCATATCCAACAAAATATTATATTTTCCTGGAAAAATAGATTACACCTATTTACTGCCCAAAACTGTGTTGAGGAACCTTGGATGGTGGAAGTCCCATGCAAAGATCCACATGATCGGACCAAAACCACAACGATGAAAGTTCCAGTGATCTTACCGCACGAATTGCTCAGTTGGCTTGCTGAGAATGGCCGGTTCTACATAGCCCCAAATATCATCAAAGATTTCTGGGACAGATGGAAACAATTCAAGCCTTACCATCCTGCCACCGATGATGGCATTCACAACCCTGTGGCTATTAGCGGAGACGATGCAAAATACACTTTGGGAGGAGCCAAGATCATCATCATTTGTATTAGCCTGGTGTGTCTTGATCGTGCTAAGAGAAGCCAGTCCAATGACATTCGCACACGAGGCCAACCATATTTTTTTTTGAAATGGTAATATTATGGTGGACATCACCCCCAAATGTATCCAATCCCCAAAAAAAGTTTCAGGTCAGGGATGTTTCACGCCCTGCCAGGTCTGGATGTGAACCGACTTCTTCTGGCAACATTTAGATGTGAGCTATGTCTAGGACCTGCCACCTTGGACCCTTTGTACAGGGTGATCGTTTGGAGTCTGAATGCTGCTGGGTGGAGAAACTTACCGTGGTGAACCCAAAATAAACCTAGCATTAATTTGGAGATGGTATTTATCAACCACAATGTTGGGAGTTGTTTGTGTTTGGGTCTATCTCGTAATTGGCAACAACTTATATATATATATTAGGTTAGCGCGGGGATTTAAAAAGGAAGGCCCAATCTTGGTGTTTGACCATGTCTGGAGAAACTTAGGTGGCATATGGTGGTGCCTTTCCATCGGTGGATATGGAGGGACGACCATTGACTGGAGCTCGTGCAGCCAAAGCTGGTTCCAAAATCCATGGTGGGCCATATTCTCTGGCATCTATCCGGTGGGGTGTATTAAACATAGAATTTTCAATATACATCAATGTTTTTTGTACATAGCCCCCAACAGCAATGAGGTTATCAATAATAATAACAGTGGTATTTGACACAAAGTTCCCTGATCAGGGGAGATTGGAAATGGCACAGGGAATCTTGGAACCTACGACGACATTGGACTTGGAAATACGGCATATGTTTCAAATGCTTCGCCACAGCAGGGTATGGCCCCAATGTGTGGCTTGCACTCAGGGCCACTATTTTGTTTTACCATTTCCTGGCAGTAATATTAATAAACATTTTCCCAAAACTTGTTTAAGTTTCTACCTCTCAACAGCTTAAAATATGAATGTATGCCACAAGCTTAGGTACTATGGCAATTTCGAAGGAATTCCCCGGATGAGCACAGCTCAATTTTTTACAAAGGCCTTGAACCTTGGCTGTGGGTTACATTTTATCACCCTCTGTTGGTGGCAAAGGAATTCCAAGTGTTCACCGGGATATTGTTATGACCTTTCTGCTTGCAATTCAGGAAGGGTTTCATCAACCCCCTGGCATTCACAGTGGGCTTTGATCCCACCATGATTCGCTATTGCCTAATGCATACGTTGCACTTGGGCTTAGCACATTTTTGCAATGGTGGTGCCTTACTTTGCCTCATGAGTTTTGGTTACTTCAGCACCTTGGGATTTGATGAGGTAATCTTTTGAACAACTTTCAACCCTGTCCTACTTGTTCGCTTGAACCTTCTAAGGTGATATTCCCCCCTAAAAATATATCTCACCACTATATTGGGATTAGCCCACCAAGACAACTGCAGCCTTCAGATCCCATGCGGCCATGCAGCAAATGCCAAGGCGAAGGAAGGACATCGCCAGCGCCAACACTTTCGGAGCAGCTCGAGGTCGGCCATGAAACTACATGGGTTAGCTAAGCATCCAGCATCAGTATACGGTGTATATATATATTATTATATTATATGATAGTAGTGCTCCAGTACGTATTTAAAGTAGATATATTCCATCTATATTCAACTTCGTAGGTGATTTTTGGCTACAAGACCTCGTAATTCTCCATCTACTTTAACCATGTTTGGGATCTTTTCGGACAGTGTGCAGGTGCTCACCATGCGTTTCAGGAAGTGGATCACTGCAAACTCCATTCAGTCTTTGGATGCAATTCAATCATCAATTTTCTTTGGGGTATTTTGAGATTCCCAGGCTGTTCCATTCCTATGTGTATTTTGGGTTACCTGACCTCTACCATATCTAGGCATGCAGCCCAGTTTATCACCATTGGCCATTTTGATGCAATTCCTGGTGAACTGCGCTTGAAAGCATATGGCACTCGGATCATGATCTCTTTCTTGGCAGTTTGCCTTCGCTCTTTGTGCGAGCAGCTGGATGCTTCACAGCAAACTGATGAGCTCAGACTGTGTTCTTTGATGATGACCCAATTGTCAAATTGGAATTTGGACTTAGAGAATTGCCCCATTGACCTGACCGAAGAGCAGGCAGAACGTCTTTATGCTACGGGCATGGAGCATCCAGCCATGCACTCTTTTAGAGTATTTTTAGTTATTTCAACCCCTAAGCATCCAGCACTAGTATATATATATTATATATAATTATATAATATATGTTTGACCACATGACCTATGATTGTGAACAAACACTTTTTTTTTGAAGAGTATTTTTGCTGGCGACATTTTGAAACGCTCAGGTTTTGCGATACATACAAAGCACTGAACTTGCTCTGTTTTGGGCGTGGGATTGTTCGATATCCTTTGCGTCCAAAACTCCATGCACCATGCCAGCACTAGATTGATCTGTGATGGTTGGTTCATCACCCTTGGCCAAACAAATTCTGAAAGCAACCCTGGGCAACATCTTCAACACCTGAGGCATACATGGAGATTTTGCTGGAGCAGCGGGACTTCCGTGAGTCATGCCGTTCCCTGAAGGAATATAGTGTTAATATCATGTTCGAAATTTATATGTGACTATTTTTCTCTTTGTTTAGGGTTGGGGTCCCCTTCAATGAATCAAACAAAAGCTCATAAGGCGCGTCACACTGCTATGGTGACGAAGATTTCATGGGATCTATGAAATCCCTGGCGAGAAGGGTTCATCGATGCTGGACTTTGGTAAGTACAAGTTTGTTTTTTTATATGGTTTGTTCTTTTCAAGGGATGGTTAGCAACCTTGAGTTATGTTGATTCCTGGAGTGGAGTAAGGAAATGCACTTGAACTTCGCGTTTGCATGCGATGGCTGATCCGGGTAAAACACCCACGGTTGAATCATGCTCTTGAATGAGGAAAAAAACTGTGCAACTTGTGAGCATGCATCTGTCGAAATCTGTCGGAAATAAGAGTCGATTTGATGTAGGCAAAAATCACCTACGGAGCCTCTGTTAGAGGTCATGTAGCCAAATATCACCTACGAAGGCGAATGTATATAATATATACCTACGCTGGATGCTTAGGGATGGGTAAATCCACTATTTCATACTATTTCTATGGCCATTTTCAATAGCAAACTGCTAGTCATTACCAGAGGGTACAGTGTTTCACTGGGAATCCCAATCGTGACCAACTGGTGCAGGATATACAGTTCGACCCTGATGGTAGAAGAGTTTCTAAACATGGTTGATTTTCACAGGATGGTGCCCCCTGTTATAAGTTGGTTTATAACCCCCATTAACTAGTTCGCTATATCTACCATAAACCATCGTTTTTTCAGCCACTTATAGGGCAACTTAATTAGCTATCGACTGGGGGGCCCATCGGCCCCATCCCCATCCAGGGTCCAACGCTTCTGCAACGCTTGGAATTGAAAAAGCTGACCATCGTCCACTGACCATGCCCCAGCGGCCCCAGCGCCTGACTAACTTCACTGCACCTCACTCCGTTGCTCTCCGTCGGGTTGCGACCATTGTCGGGTGCAAGCTCCTCGGCGGCGAGTAAGTGGCAACGCGGCGAAAAAGTTGGGATGAAACATGATGAAACTTGAAAGAATGGAGATTTACCCTCTGGTAATTTGTTACATAGCTATTGAAAATGGCACCTTTATAGTTGATTTACCTATTAAGGATGGTGATTTTCTACAGCTATGTTAGTTTACCAGAGGGTAACATGATTTTACCCACCAAAATTGGGGTAGTTGGGATGAAACCAGAAAGTGAGGTTTTAACACATGCTGAACTATCAGAAATGAGGATGAAACGAGCCAAAATCTGGATTTGATGAGGATGTCCCCTGCAAAAAAAAATGCCCGAGCGAAGTCATGCATGCACTATTAGTAGCAAATAGCAGATGGGGATTTCATGTGATTTTTAAGTGGTTTAGTGGGATCTCATGAACAAAATTAGCACTGGAGCAGGGCGTTCAGTCCAAAGTTGGATTCGCAAAGGTCCGCCAACCCAAATGGTGGTCCAAACTCAAAAGTGTTTGGAGAATCAGACGGTGTAACCAACCATTGGTGGTTTCTTTGAAATGGGGGGATCCCCAAATCATCCAAGTCATTAAACCATTTGAGTATTGAAACCTATGGTTTTTGGGGGTACCCTCATTTCAGGAAACCTGCGTATCATTGTGTGTTTGTTTCATTTCGTTACATTCACACTACATTTGGATTTGTCTGAACAGATCACAATTGTCCCCAAGAAAATTGGCAGACCCGCAGCGATTTCCAGGACCCACATGGCGCCACATGGGACCTTCCCATGATCTTCCCTGCAGGGACCGTGGATCTTTCCGATTCTTTTCAGCGTGCACTTGCAGGTCAATTGGCGTTTTGCACCGTTGGCGCCGCCACAGGACTGTCAGTCGGCATCGTGAGGACTGGCATCTTTGTTGCTTGATGCTGTTTGGTGTTTGACGGTCCTTCCGGATGATCGATCCCAAACTGTAGCCATGAGGCCATGAAATTGATGGCTTCCTCAAGAGAGAGAGAGAGAGAGAGAGATATATATATATATATGAGATACATGGATGTACTAAGCCCATCATTTTATGATGATGTGGTTGCTCTAAGTCATCATGCATTACTCATATAGATCGTTCCAGCCATGTTTTGACCAAAGGTTCGTCTCACAATGCCACGTGCATCTTACGAATTGTGGGGACAGACATGTTTCAAACTGCCCTGCAGTATACATCGGAGTAAATTGTGGCCGCCAAACTTCTGAAAACGCGTCAAAACATGTCAAGGCCATGACGTGGTAAACCCCATCATCATCGTCATTTCATCAGAAATTCATGGTAAAGAGGTAAAGAGCCATCCCCAGTTGGAGATTTCTGCTGGCTTTGCCATACATTAAGGACCCAATCATTAAGACGTAGCCCAGTTATGCAGTTGCTCAGTTGCCAGCTGTGCAAGATTGCTGGATGTGGACACATCACCCCTTCAAGCTGCATCCCAGGTATCGGAAGTACCACAACAAACACCCCAGTTATATATTAAAATTCCAATAATTCTCCAATAAATAAATATGGTAGGTCCAATAAATTCCAATAAGATGGGAAACCTTACAGCCAGATTTCCAAAGGCCTCATGGGGATGGAATATGATGGATTCGACTACCAGACACCTCCAAGATACCCATAGGATCCATGGTGCTGGTATTTTTACCTACAAAACTGCCCTAAAAATCACCCAGTTTTGTAGGTAAATATACCAGCACCATGGAGCATATGGGTATCTTGGAGCCTTAGAGTTTCTTGGGAAAAAACGGTTGCTCCTTCAAATTGCCTCATGCCACAGGTCCGTTCCCACCATTTCTTGCGGCGCAAACTCGCTTGTTTCACGAATCGATGCCGCCGCTGAATTCGGCTCGACTGCGTGTCACGCAGCCAGGCACCAAAGGGAAGAGAACCAGGACTCGCAGTGCTGGGATTCTCCATCCGGGTACAACTTGTGGGGTTATCCTGGAAAATGCTACCTCTATCTACCTCCTTTTTTTGAGATGGCCAGCAAGGTCTATCATCCGCCATTTCAGACACAAATATCATATCACGTTGGTGCGCTACTTTTGAAGTCAAGCAATTTGAATTGAGGCCCAACATGTTGTTTTGAAGGAATTAGAGGATACCAACTCAGGGCGTCCTACGCTATTTTTTGGGCCGGGAAAACTCGCTTGGTGACGTCCAAAGAATTTCTTCGTTGCAATCAGCCCGGGACTCATATGAGGCCATGAGCCTTCAACTGGGTATGGGTCAAAATTCTCGCTCGAAGAAGGTGGTACCCCTCTACTTGGGTGCGCAGTTGAGGTTACTTTGATGGGTATAACACTGTATAACCATCGGAATTTAAACCCCCATGAGTTGGGATATGACCCCTATAACTACAGGTTACAAATATCCACTTACAACTGGAACTTCACTTCCAAGTAGATCTGCTAAGTTGGTTTAAAATTTCAATAATTAATCATGGTGTCTTGTAGATATATCACAATGATATATCTATAGTTGAGGGGGTGTGTGAACCAACTTAAAGCAGGGGGTGGTCCTACATGTTTATCCATTTTTGTGTAATGGCAACCCCAGATTAATAGTTACCCTGGTTGATGAATCATAGGCTATCTCCTCAAAGAATGATCATCTGCTTCTCAAAGGCCAGGTTCACAGTCCTATTCCTTCCAAAGATGTCATGTTTCAACTGGTCCAATCTCCAATTTGTCCATATCTTTCTGGTGTTTTTCCATGGTTTTCCCTAGGGTTTTCACCACCAACCTCTCGGACCAGGGACCTTTTTGGGACGTGACCCATGCCCTCCCGCGACGGTGACGACGGTGACGACGGACGTCACATGGTGCTGCAGTCCGCAGGCGGCAGATCCGTCTCCTCGCGGAGCAGCTCCGCTTCCTCCTCGTAGTGCAGCTCCGTTTCCTCATCGCCTGGAAGTTCAGCACCCGAATTTCAGGAGCTTTTTGGGATGTGTTGGGCGATTTTTCTATGATATTTTTTTAAGAATATTTGAGAGAGATTCATGATGATCTAATGGAATTGAGTGACTAGATGGGATTTAATGCGATTCTTAGTTCCGGTGATTCAATGGGATTTCATGGGATGTAGTTTGCTAAGTTGGTGCAAATCACTACATGAACGGGAGGTTTATGGTGATGAAATAAGCCCAGGCGATTTATAATAAACCAACAAACGTACCCTCCGGTAAACTCACATAGCTGTTGAAAATCACAATTTTTTGTGGGTAAATCAACTATAAATTACCATTTTCAATAGCTATTTTGACATAACCAGCGCGTAATTGAGGGCACCACCTTGTGGTCAAACATGAGCGGGGAAATCCCCGACAATCCATGGAGATGACTTGCTAGGGCCTGTAGGGGATGTACTCCAGTTTTTTTCGGCTGAAAACCCGTTACCAACTGGGATGTCCCCCCAAATATTTCCGTATGTTCATCCGGTTATGCAACTAGTTCGATATGTGTATATGTGTATATATAATTATATATACATGTGATATATGTGATACTGTTATACCATAAGCCGGGCACTTGTGCGACTGCAGTAAACCAACTTGGCCACCTATGGCGCACCACCTATGAAGTGGGGAAGCTGAAATGAAGGGGATACACCGCACTTCTAACGAAGGACCCCGATCCCAGCCCCGAAAAAACCTCCTGTTAAACATACACAAAGATGTGGAAACCCCACCATTTGCAGATCATTTTCCGAACGAGAACCATGGGTTCTCCATGGGTTTTCCATATATTTTTGGATCATTACCCCAGGGTAAGCTGCTTTTCTTCTGGTCGTTGGAACCCCTGATGATGTGGGGTTTTTCATTGGCTGATCACCCCATCCAACGAAAAAAAAAACCTACAGATATGCAGCAAGACATATTCCCAGAAGTCATTGGATCCAACAGTTAGCCCAGTTATGAACCAACTTACCCTCTGGTAAACTAACATAACTGTGGAAAATCACGATGTTTAATGAAAAACTCACTATAAATGGCCATGTTCAATGTCGCAAACTGTTAGTCATTACCAGAGGGTACCCATCAAGCAAACTCCAATGCTATCATTTTGGTTGCCGAAATCACCCCAGACTGTCTTGCTTGATCAACCATGGATCCGGCGCAACTCTCGATTTGTTAAGGTTAATTTCTCGAGTTCATAAATCTCATCCTATCTTGTGTCAACCCAGTTTCCTTAGATATTGGAATCTACCCCTCCCTTTATGGGTGATAAACCATGAAAAACCGTTAAGAATCCCATCCCATAGGATCCATGGTGCTGGTATATTTACCTACAAAACTGCCCTAAAAATCACCCAGTTTTGTAGGTAAATCTACCATAATTACATGGAGCATATGGGCATGGCAACAGGTTTTCATCACCTCAACCAGGTCTGCCAGGTCGGCCCAAGATGCTGGACTCACTTCTGCGCGGAGAACTCCAGGCCCAACACACGTGGCTCCAGGTGTTCTTCCGTCGGCTGCGTTGCGTCTGGGCGTAGCCCTCACCTGGATTTCGGCGGATTTCGGCCGCCCCGTTTGATGCGCTCAACCCGGCCCGTTGGAAATCCAGGGAAATCCAGGAGACATGGGGAATTGATATCTGGTTGGTGGTTTTGTATAACCATCTTGGAAAATGATGGAGTGAAAGTCAATGGGTTTCGGATGACATCACATATATGAAATGAAAAATAAAAAATGTTCCAAACCACCAACCAAATATCTATAGAAAATCTGTTTGACTCGCGGATTCCCTTGGAGCCATTGCAAAGGAGCTGGGCAAATTTGCTCTACCCTGAAGATTCAAATTTCGAAGCCTTCGAAATAAGATATGCGTCTGGAAGATACCCTGGCTGTCCTCGAAATATTTTTTTTGGATGGTCCATGCTAGTTCTGATGGAACTCAAGTTCAGGGAAGGAACTGGAACGATCCTCTGCGTTGAAGTTGGCCAGAGAGGTCGCGTAATCTCCCCTTTTCCCATCATTTCCCCTTGTTTCATGGGTAGATTATGTAGATTCCCGATCTTCTCGGGGATGTTCTCGACACGTGGGTCTTCTCCCCCATAAACCGAGGCTGGGGGTCACCCATTGGATTCATCCGCAAGTTCCGTATCCTAGTGTAACGAGATGCAACCAGAGAACTTGGCATGAACCAACCATCATCTCCGGATTATATCCCCTGGTTAGATCCCCCATGGTTGAAGCCGTTCAATCATCCTCATTGCTACCTATCACCCAAAATCAGGAACAACATTCTTTCCACTATAACTGAGCAAAATAACGTCAGCGTTCATAGCATTCATAGAATAGCTAGGAGAGTTGCGAACCCAAGAATTTTGAGTTTCCAATCTCATCCAAAACTTCCTGGCAACCTTATCTTATCATTTTGTGGGAACCCTATAGTTTATAAATAATAGTGAGGTAAATCCAATAATAATACCATCCCCCATGGCGGATGATGGTGTCCCCCAGCCATGGTTACTGCAATGATGTTTGGGTTGATCAAACCATTCACACATCCATGGGCAATGAACCTGAACGATTCTGGGTTTACTTATCAGCTTCATCATTATCACATTAATCCCTTCCCCTGTTCATATTATATAAACAACCTTTAAGAAAGGATGGTAAACAGTAGGGATTTCCACAATGATTGGGACCATACAATGGTGGTGTCTTTCATACTACGGGCATGGGATTTTGGGATGGGATCATAAACTAACTATTGGCTAATGACATGTAATGACATTAATACTATCCCAGTATGATTATCAGTAGATAAGTTATCTAATTATTACGATTTTTATCCCACTATTATCCACCTATAGATTTATATTATATATATATCCATATATATATATATATATCCATATATATATATCCATATATATATTTCATATATCCATATATATATATCCCATACATATATATATATACATCCCGTGTTATCAGTTTCACCAGTCAGGGTTCCTTCGATCTTCGATCAAACGAATCATCCGGTTCCAAGGCACAGAACTCTTCCACCAAAGCGTGGTCCGCAAAGAGCCTCAACGACTTTCCTGGGCGCTTTGGTCGTTGGAACCAGTGACGCGCGGCTGATACGAACGGAAATTTGGCCAAATCCCCAAATGGTAACTAGTGGTAACCATGAAACACCATAAATCATGGGATTATAATGGGATAAACCATATTCCAAGTGGTGTTTATGAATGTTTGCCCACCTAAACCTAGAAAAACAATAAAAATCGATGACATTTTTGACGCATACCCATTTTGGGGCTGAATGTCAGCCAAAATTTTATTTAGGGTTTGGGGAGCCTGACAAGTTGGGAAACCACTTATTTAATGTAATTAAATCATTTACCCCCCCCCATCCCCCCACACAAAAAAAAAACATTGGAGAAGAGATGCAACCGATGTAAATCACGATTTGCAACCCAAAAAAAAATCCTGGGATGTCCAAAACCCCAAGTTTTTTTGGGGTTTTTGCCGGGGCACCAAGGCGATCCACGGCGCTCACAGCGTTCATGGCATCTCCTCCGGTCCCAGAATACTGGGGATACATTGGTACCAGTACCGCACAAGGCGGTGGAAGGTTCAAAGATAGGAAACCTATAGGAGAGGTGAAGAGGTGAGTTGTTGTGATTCATGGGTGGCAATGCGAACTGATGGACCGAAAGTCTCTTCATCCATCCATCCATTCATCTATCTATCTATCTGTCTACCTATCTGTCTATGTATCTGTCTGTCTGTCTGTCTGTCTGGCCTGGTCTGGTCTGGTCTTATCTTATCTTATCTTATCTCATCTATCTATCCCTATCTATCCTATCTATCCTATCTATCCTATCTATCCTATCTATCCTATATATCCTATCTATCCTATCTTATCTAGCCTATCTATCCTATCTAGCCTATCTATCCTATCTAGCCTATCTATCCTATCTATCCGAACCTATCCGAACCTATCGTTTCCTATCCTATCCTATCCTTTCCATCTGTCCTATCCTATCCTATCATTTCCATCTGTCCTATCCTATCCTATCCTTTCCGTCTATCTATCTATACGAAGTGTTGCACCTGTCGCGCAAAATCATCATAGAAAACCTGAATAATTAACTATCTGATGCTCCAAAATGCAACCTCTCTCAGGAAATCAGCCCCCTGACCTCCTAACATCTCTGATGGAAATTGTCTGTTGTACTGCGCCTGCCATGCGAAATGCATCTTAGAAGGCCCTCTTCAAACGTCGCACGCCTGCCATCGTTTTCGAAAGTGCTACAAAACCCTCACGGTTTTCTTGCTTTTGGCGGGGTAGAGAACCCATGCTTCAACGTCAAAAAAGTGGTCCGAACATGTGTTTTTCCATGTTCAGCTTCGAAATGCGCTTTGCGCCACAACCGTTTGCACTTTTTTAACATCTCAACTTCCAAAAGTGCTCCGAGCATGACGCGTTTTTAACATCTTGACTTGGAAATGAGCTTCGCGCCACAGCCGCGTCCACTTTTTGAACATCTAAACTTCCAAACGTGCTCCAAACATGCGGATTTGTTTTTCCATTTTGAGTTCGAACTGTGCTTCGCGCCACAGCCCCGCGCAGTTTTTGACAAGCTCAACTTCCAAAAGTGCTCCGAACCTGAGGTGCTTTTAACCTCCAAATGTGCTTTGCGACCCAGCGCCGCGCAACCGTTCATGTCTTACCCGACCGAATGGCTCCGCACCGGCCACTTTGGCGAGACCACTTTTCGACCCTCCTGAGCCTCAAAACATTGGAAAAACACAGTTTTTCGCAACTTGTCTACCTTTTCGCGCGCTTTGATCTTCTTTCTGCTGACTCTCTCTTCTCTGACTCTTTCTCTTTTGACTTTGGCTCTTCTCACGACTGTTGCGGCATCTGCCTGTGAGTCAGAAGTTTGACTTCTAAACTTCCTTCGATAATGGAGAAATTGGGCACTTCCCTCCGGGAAAATGGGGATTTAGATGGGATTCAATTTCATGATTATCAATGATTTGGGGATATTTCACGGATCCAACTGGAATACGGGGATAGAATGGGATGTCGTGGGATTTAATAATAAACCGAAAGAAATGCCGAAAAGTGGCTCAAGGATGGTAATTCGATGATGTTTTCTACAGAAGTTCTACGATGTTCCAGGTTTCCGACTTGTCGGCATCGGGGGTTGCTATGGACATCTATGGACTGATACGGTGGCTTCAACACACCTCATGCCTCTTGGCCTTACACTCAATACCCTCTGGTAAACCAACATAGCTACTGAAAATGGCCATTTATATTGGATTTACCCATTAAAAATTGTGAGTTTCCATAGTTATGGTAGTTTACCAGAGGGTATCTGTTAAGAGAATTCAACCATTTTATGGGGATATGGTGGAGGGATATAATGCAAATGCAACCGACGATATTAGGATGTAGGTCCCAAATGTGTCCTTTGGGAAAATAGGTTCGGAGTCGGTTTGGTATACCATTTATCCCCTTTATCCTCCTCTGTTGCCAACGTTCAACGGGGGTGACCCCTCTCTTACTCAACCGGTGGTTGGTCTGCGACATCTACCTCTATGGTTTTGATCGCAAATCACGACAGGCTGATTGGCAGAGGGTTTGAGAACATGTCTGGTTGGTGGTTGGGCCACCCCTCTGAAAAATTATGAGTCAATGGGAAGGATTATCCCAGATATTGTGAAAAATAGAAAATGTTCCAAACCACCAACCAGTTATTCAAATTGACCAGGTAAATTGTGGGTCCTGAACTTCCTTTTCACTGGTGTTGCTTTTGCTTCGCTCTTGTCCTATTCCTGGGAAATGCTGGAAAAATTGAACAAACTCTTCTACAGGATCCCCCAGTTATAAGTTTTTTTTGCCACGGCTTCTCAGAGGATTTGCCCCAATTATAAGTTGGTTTATAAACCAGTATAACCCCCATTAACTAGTTCGTTATATCTACCATACACCATTGTTTTTTCAAGCCACTTATATATAAGGCAACTTAATTAGCTATCGACTGGGGGCTCCAAACCTCCTAAAAAGTGCGAATATTTCATGATAAGCCCACGGTTTCTCGTGGTTTTTCCATGGATTTCCCACCTGGCCACGCAAAGTCCGCAAAGGCGATTTGCCCCGTGGCCGCCTGCGGAAATCCAACTTCCAAAACAAAACAAAATCGGTGAACGGTTTTTGGGACATGGAAATGTTGCTGATCAAAAAAACATCTTGAAACATCCAGCTACTGTCTAAGTCACATCCCACTGATTTGATCAGAACATGTTCCCATTTCTTCCTGCAGAAATTCCCACCTATTCACGGATACAAGATCCGTAGAATCACACATCAATGAGTTGACCCATTGACAATAGCTTGAATTTTCCCAGGTAATCAGCCTGGTTCTCTGGAAAAACCCGGGTTCTTCCTATGGATTTTTTCTCCAACCAATCCATTGACACAACCTTTTGCCGCGTCACCGTTGCCCCCCTGGCCCCCACGGCGTCGCACCTCGTACAGCACGCAGCTCGGTCGGAGCTGAGGTGTGATGGGCGTGGTGTATTTGCCCAAGGACTCTGAGAGCTGGATCCCTACCTGCGACAACGCCCTGATGGGTTAAATATAGGGGGATTCTACTGGGGATTAGAAAAATACTAAGTCACTAAGTTATATAATAACCCAAGAATGGACATATTTACTAACCAATCAGTGTAATTATTGCATAGATAGGATCTTTTTCCATGGGTCCAATTAGGGATATGATGGGGCAAACATATGAACCTAATGACGGGTCAACCATCAAGAATATTCAAGAATACAATAAGCCTAGTGATATGTTCATAACGGGGTGGTCAACATAAGTTGACCAGTCTAAAATGGGGGGCATATATTATTGTACATGTATAGAGACAGGCAGGGAGAGAGAGAGAGAGAGAGCCAAAATACGGCAATATGAAATATAGTTCATTGTGGCGGATCCCAGAATAAACAGACCCAGTTACTAAATCAAGGGTGTGCGTGGTATTTATGCATAGGGGGATGGTATAATATGTGAAATTCACGCAAATGGGGATACAAGAAAGAATAGAAATGATGGGTATAAGCAGTTATAAGCATGTATAAGTGATATAAGTTGAAAATTAAAATTGAACCATACAAAGCAAGCTTTTAATTACCATAAGTACTTGAAATGTGATAATACAAACCGTTAATGTCTATTACCCTCTGGTTATTTAACAGTTTGCCATGGTATAGATGACCCATTTATATATAGATGATGTACCCATTAAAAGTGAAAAAAGGTGATGATTTTCCATGGCAAAGTGTTAGTCATAACCAAAGGCTACCTCCTTTTGGGTAGCTCCACTGAGACAGAGAGATGCGTGGATCTCCGCAAGTTGGTCATCCGTGAACTGTTTCTTGGTTGGTTGGTTGGTTGAAATAAACCTCATCAACTAGTTCGAGATATATATATATATACATACAACATGGTTTATGGTAGATATATATATATACCATAAACCATAGCTAACCGTTAACCTACCTATAAACATCTATAAACATCCATATAAACATCCATATAAACATTCATACAAACATCCAATTATAAGCATGCATATAAACTAACCATAGAATTCACCTAGCTTTGTTCACCATTTCACGAACTGAATCACCACCGCCTTGCAGCTTCATAACTTTCAAAAACCATGGGCTGCCCCCCAGAGAGTGATTCAATGGATTGGTTTAAGGGAAAACCTACAGGAAACCATGATTTTTACATGTTTTTACCACCAAATATAGAGTTTTCCTATAAACTTTCCCTTAAACCAATTCTATGAGTGATGTCATGCGCACAAGTAACGCTACGATTTCAGGGGCCTCGCGGCCTCCCACTTATGCATGTTGGTTTAAAGTTTAAAACCACATCCAAGTATGTAAGCATATACTCGCCAGAAATCCAACAGTTCGACTTGTTGGTTCAACCAATTTACTTCCACTCAATCAACTCTTATACACATTTACAAACTATGTTGCTTTAAAGATGCTGTTTTTCTCCCAACTCTTCGTTGAAAAAACTGTGACCTGGGCCGCCCTGTGACCTGGCGGAAGATCAGCTTCAGCTCCTCCTCGTCCTTCTGCTCTTGTCGCCACTCCGTCACAAACTGCCTAGGAAGCGCAGTTTGGAAGCCGCCGGCGAAGGCGTTGCCATGGGGGAACTTTGTGGTTAGAAAGATGTGAAAAGCTGTGGATCTATGTGTGGATCAAGGAAAATACGGGGGATATTGGCAAAATAGTCTGCATCTGGCTGATCATTGCTTCAAGGAGCTTTGCTCACTGGCCCCAAACCCTTAAGAAAGGGTACTGTAAATGCACGCACCGCCCACCAGAAGAAAATTACGTACCTTCAGGTGAGTCCAGGTGTTTTTTTGGTGCGAAGTCATGCTTGGCAAGACCTACCTCTCAGATTTGTTGGGTTATTTTTTTGTCGGGTTCAGCAATGAAAACGGCATAAAACGGCACCGAAAACGCCACTCCACACCACCCAAGGCACTCGAGAGTGGCCGTACACGCACACTTTGCGACAAAGACCTGTTCGAGAGGCGCAAGTCTTTGAGTGGATCAATAAGCCATTTGAAACCTGCAAATCAAGTGGGTCATTTTTAGCAGCCAGCCATCCTCATTCTAAAGGTGATGCCACTCAAGATTCCCATGATATTTCCATGGTCGATCCTCAAAAACTTCCGTTGTCCCGACATTCCTTGCGGGTTCTTCACCAACCTGGGAAAACAAGAATAAAATAAATCCTGAGCTGGAACAAGTGAATAAGCCATATTTGGGGATGATTCCCTTTACATCCCTTTGCCATAACCCTATCCTCGGAGTATTTTTTCAATCCCCGCAGATGGACACCCAAGTCATGAACAAATCCAATACTCAAGCTTTTGTTTTGGGTGTATTTTAATGATTTACTATCATGTGGTTGGGAACCCCTTAGCAGCTCCTTTCCTCCTCGCAAAATATGGGGTCTGGATACCGCTCTGTAGCTGCAGCTCCTTCCTAGCCGCTGGATACTTAACATTTGGGGTGGACGGTAGTGTGCCCATTTTTACACGGCAAAATATACACCTGAGATTCTTATATCATTTGATCCATGTTTATCCCCATTGTTGCCAGGTATACAAGTTGTGTACTGGTTAGATTGTCAACCTCCGACTTTTTCTTGTAAAAAACCGTGGCTAATCCGATCCTTTCCAGATCGTTTAATCCAAAAAACCCTCTGGCAATCAAACTTCTTCCGATGATTTTCCTATTCCAATACATACCCAATTGGGTTCGGGGATTTCCCGATTTCCGAGCCTGCCATCTTTGGTTCACCAGAAGGAAAATCCCTTCATATCCCACGGTATTCCATTGCTATTCCCTCAATTATTGTCCTTAACCCATGTAAATTTTAGATACTATATCCCATTCCATCAATATTATTTGACTTGTATGGATGATAGAGTATCATTTGGTGAATAAGCATTGAATCCCATTCCATTCTTATTCCGTGATCACATCTACCCTCTGGTAAACTAACATAGCTATTTAATAGGTAAACCAACTTTAATTGGCAATTTTCAATATTTTCAATAGCAAACGGTTAGTCATTTACCAGATGGTACCTCCAAATCATCCATTTTAATAGGATTCTCATGGATTTTCCATTATAAACCATCCATTTTGAAGGTACTTTCCCCATTCCCCACCCTCAAAAACGCCTTTCCAGCGCTCGGCATCTTCAACGCCAGCGGCTGCAGGGGGATGACGCAGTGCGGAAACGCCAGGTGCGGATCCTGCTCCGTGACGTGCGTCTTGGGGCCGAGATGTTCGACAGAAGCCATGGAGAATCCTATAGCCAATGGGAGATCTTCAGGATCCTAAAATGGAGGTACGTAAACGTACCATATTCTTGGCCATATTTTGTGGTGATATTCCCTGAAACATAGGCCTGAATTTTAGACCTTATATATGGCAGGTACCTCCAATTTAGGTTCCTGAAATGGCCATTGATATAGAAAATGATGGAAAACATGGGAAAAACTCGCAGAAAATCCTGTGAAAAAATGGTGATAGCCACTGGGATGGAGTCAGAAACCTGCAGAATCATGGAAAATTGCATGCAAAATTGCATGGAAAATCGGGGGTAACATTGGTAACATGGGATAGAGTCAGGGGGGAAGAACCAACATAGTTGGGACTTCCTGCAGTTCTGATCATGCAAGTCTGGGAGATCAGGGTGCCAGAAATCCATAGCTGTACCACGCAATTCCGTATCACATCTTGTATCACTTATATAATTTATATATATATAGTCATCTTAATCCCACTTTCTTTCAGACACCATTCTCAGTATCTGTCACCAGAAGTGACCTGGGTTACAAACCATCATCCTACGAAGACACCTCTGGTGGGCCAAAACATGGGAAAGAAACATCCCATGTTTGATGGGGCCCCCAGTCGAGCTCGCGTGAACCGTTGGTGAACATAAGTGGCTGAAGTCTATGGTTTATGGTAGATCTAACGAACTAGTATTCATGGGGATTATTTCATGGTTTATAAACCAACAAACATCACTGGGAGGGCCCCATCCTGCAGGATCCAGCTCAAATTAACCCAGTTTTTCTGCCATTTGTCAACCCAAGGATCCTCCAATATCTCGGGAAATTCGTTGATATACTCCTCGCACTTCTTCTCAATCGAGGTCCCACAGCCTCCATAAGCCTCGGTTCATCCAGGTTGAGCCGCTGAACCAAGTTCTTCGGGTGCCAAGTTGTTGAAACCGATGATTTTGACCGGAAGAATGAGATTCCAAAAGGTGAATTTACGGCATACATATCTGGTTGGTGGTTTTAACATGCTTTAACCATCTTGAAAAATGATGGAGTTCGTCAATGGGAAGGATGACATCCCATATATTATGAAAAAATAAAGAATGTCCCAAACCACCAACCAGCGGTATACATATTGGTAGCATTTCCTCGCAATTCTCGGGTTTGAGACTTTTCGGAGCGGTGTTGGATGAGCCTCACTGAGATTCCATGATCCAACAATTGAACAATCAAACGTAAACAAATTTGAATGTTCAATGTATTTCGCGATCATATCTTGGAACATAAGGGATACATCAATCACGTGCTTGAAATATGTTCCATATCTTGTCCCATTCCCAAGGTATTTCGAAGACGTGGAGTTCCAACAAAAGATTACATAATATTATAGCAAACCCACAAGAAAACATTTCGAAAAGTAAATCATCACTAGTATTTTTTAGTAGGATTTTACTATCCGGCATCCTTTTGGGGATTGTATCTGATAGTGATCCCCAACATCCAAAGGCTCTTTTGCCCACACACCATCAACCAGCAACGTCTTCGGGCACGTGTTGCAGGTAGTAGCCGTCTTTACGGCCGCTCTGGTGCAGCAACCAAGCCTTGGTCGACGCTCCGACGGTCGCGGCTCGGCCGGCACCAAATAGTAAGGGATTTGAGTACAACCCAAACAGGAAAAATTCAATGTGGAGAAACCTACAACCTAAATCTACTTTAAAGACATAGATTGGATTGATTCTGATAAAATGTTTGATTCCGAAGTGTCACTCATGGAAGCCAAGAACTTAACACCAGGTGCATTTTCAGGGTTCCCAAGAGTCTTAACACCCTTCCCATGGTCGTTCTTGACACACACCTACCCCACAGCTGGTATCGGCAACATCCTGGAAACACTGTTGGGCATCTACTGGGGGACCTGTACCGTTCAATAGCTGGATGGATGATGGCCGTACACTTGGATCTTTGTTGTGTTTTTCAGCTTAGATTGATAGACCACCACGAATCCCACTTACCATCTGGTTATTTAACATAGCCATGGAAAATAACCATTTTTAAGTTCGGTAAACCAACTATTTTTCATGGGCCATCTATACCATAGCTATGTTAGTCATAACCACGCCGGGTAATATGTTTGTTCAATACTATGCCACCCACAATTTTCATGGCCATCGCCAGGGCATCACAACTGTTTCACATTTTACCACGTGATATCCCCAGTATATCCCACATGATAACCAGGAAATATCACACAAGATCGGTTAAACACCATCCGGATCCCATAAAAAACCCTATTGAATCCCAATTGTATAAATCCAATTAGATTCCCTTTTTTGTTGAATATATCCCAATGATATATTCCTACAACCAAAGCTAATCCTCATAAAATCCCATCTAAACCCTCCATCTAAATCCCAACCTAAATATGTACCATGTTTTTCTAGTCAAGTGATGAACTCCGTGTGACATTCTCAAACAAAAGTGTTGATTATATGGATAATTATCCGCATCTAAGTTTGTTCCCTGACTAGATCAAGATCCCCATCTAAATCTATTAGCTGAGAATAGCTTATCCATAATCGCCATAATCAACTAACAAGTGAGTATCTCCATGTCAAAATTGAAATTAGATCATCCCCATCAACTTCCTATGGTTCCAATGGGTCTAGCAGAGTCTCGCATTAGATTGTGATGTTCCAATGTTCCATGGATATGTTTCAACACCAAGATTGTTGATCAAAAATATTCACTAGTTAATAGCTGGTTGGTTCTTGGGAACCATTACTAGTTCTTGATTAATCAACATCAACATAGCTAGATAACAGTTTAATCTAGCAATCCTGTTAACTAATAGTTACCAACTAATAATTAACAACTATTATTAGGATAATGAGATTTTATATTGTTGATTACAGTACATACTATTTGTGATATCATCACCAAAAAACAAATACTGCAAGTACGATGACTAGAATAATTGTTGATTAGAGTCTTAGAGTTATTATCACCATTTATCACCATCGAATCACCAACTAATAAGTCACAACTATGATTAACATAATTAACATAATCAGATAGTTAATCATCATCACTCATACTCTTGGATGGTTGAAATTAACAAAAAATGATATTAGATTGTTGTTTATATACTAGTGATATCATCACTATATATATTAATGGTGGTAAAACAATAATAAATCATCCCCCAAATCACCATGTTTATGGGTGGTATAGACCATCAAAAATGGGGTGGTATTGGTATCATCACTAATAATATGTATATTATATATATAAATTAAATACTATCTGGGTAAATTATAATAATTCACTATCCTGAAATAAGGCCGCTTTCCTAAGAGAGGGAGCCCATGCCCGGCACGAGTGCGAAGCATGAGCTCAGATCCGCAACGAGTTTCCACTCTCGACTGGAATGGAGGAACAAAACTGCATGCACAGGCCTGCTTTGCAGGTCAACCACCTTTACCTCTTCTTCGATTGACCTTCAGTTGGTCATATGTCCTTTTCCAGTTAATCATTCGAAGTTCTGAAGATCCTACACTGGTCCGGTCCGGTGAAAAGGGAATGGCAACGCTTTGCTAATCCTTGATTTTGTCATGCAAGTAATCCAGAGTTCTTTGTTGTAGCGGAAAGTTAGGTCTAGGTGACAGTCCAGAAGTTGATTGAAGGAATCCAAAAGAACATAGCGCCATGTTGAGACCGCGTTTACAATGTGGGGCTGCTTCAGGGGGAAGCCGGCCCATCATTTGACTCCACATCTTCTGCATAGTGGCAGTTTGGTCATTTTAATCAGCAGAATCTTCGATCATGATGAGCTGCATAACCCCATATTCACGCAAAATAGGCAACGCACGCTTAATGGCAAGTGAAAAGGCGATTGCTAGCTCCAACCATGAAACACCGACTTCTGCCCTAAGTGGGCCCTGTGGCTCTGTGGGCCGTTTAACTTGCTGCATGACTTGAAACACATGTTGTGCCAACCAAGGTCCCCAGGAAAAATCTGCCTGCCATTCCCCAATAGAAGCTGGAAAGGACAGATGTTGAATGTCCTCGGGTGTCCATTGTTTCAGCAGTTCAATTACTGGGGTCACCTCAGGACCCCCAACAGTCTTGTTTTCGAGCACGGGCCAAATCAACGTAAAGTTGTAAATCACCATGTAGCACTTCTCGCTCATGAGCAATTTGTGTGTGGCATGTATTTAATTCACTCTTCCATGCAGGATTGAGTTCCCTGCATGCAGTTTTAGCCGCCTGGCCTGCCATGATGTTACCCAAAGCATGATAGATTTCTAGAGAGTCGCGCAGAGAATGTGGATCTTGATGAGCCTTGATTTTCCGCACCCTTCGTGGGTCCAAGTGTACGGATGCAAGTTCAGCCAAAAGCCTTGCATTGTTTAACCCCCCAAAATTAGACGATTCAAGCAAGTGGACATGGCTCTTGGAAATGGCATATCTACTATCAGAGTGAATGACACCAAAGGGAATCGTTGCCGCACAAATCATGGCGTTGAGCTCTGTTGATGGTCTGTTTCTTGCATGGATTGGAGCACATGCAAATATGGCTGGCTTGTTTCATGGAATGCAGGACAGTGCAGGAGTCTGTGGATGCTGCCATCTTGTTCTTGACAGTAACTGCACTTTCCGGATGCATTTTGGGCCCAATGGGCCTTTTGTGTTTCATACTGGAATGCGCCTGGCATTTCCCTTATCAAAAGTACCCGGTCTTTATCACAAAACGTGGACAAAACTGAGCAAGTAGCACTGCGGGACACATCTGGCAAGTGAAAAAGGCTGAGTCTGTTCGTGAGAAGCATAATCAGTTTTTGCTGCCATGCAATGGTCAGAAAATAGTTCATTCTTTGAAAAGAATCTGTGACCAAGTTCACTGACGAAGGTATCTACTGTGACATTTCCATGGGAGCCAATTTGCCATGACAAAAGGTTGGCATCATATTTCAGAGTGCACGCTGGACCCTTAACCGCATGAATACCACCCCGAAAATGCGCTGCAACTACCATTTGGAAGTGCAGCTGCAGTCGCCCTTGAAGTTGTTAGCGAACTGCAACCATCCACGCGACACTAGTCGTGTCGCACCAGCCAGATCAACTCAACCACTTTGCAGCCGTTTAGTAACAGCAGTATGTGAATCTGATGTTGTAGGCCAACCAAAACGCTTGGTCAACCAGTTCTTAGGATGTTGCCGAGGTCTTCTCACTGCAGCACCAGGAACATTTCTGCAATTCCATGCCAAATGCATCCAAGTTCCCACACCTCTGCAGTATGGACATTGTGTGCTC
>Ga0126342_10003158_pt1 | contig 26918 bp, 28 predicted proteins | sample Cyp1metagenome_FD_92528 | JGI IMG/M metagenome (GOLD analysis project Ga0126342, IMG submission 92528) | Coral microbial communities from Lord Howe Island, Old Settlement Bay, Australia - Cyphastrea 1 metagenome | ecosystem: Host-associated > Invertebrates > Cnidaria > Coral ...
CTACATACACCATGATTTCTATGTATACTCACCAGTGCTGCTCACGCAGTACCTTGGACATTGCTGGCACACTCCTTGCACTGAGCTATATATTTTGCGTATATCGGCTTGGCTGCTGAGAAACCCCCCCTCCCCTGCCACAGGGGGGGGAACCATCTGGCTGGGGGAGGGGGGGGGTGTGGGGGTCCCTGCTCATATATATATATATACATATATATATATATAATATGTATGTTAAAAATCGTTAAAATGAATAAGTATATCAAAATGAGATCTCCAAAATGCAGCAATTCCAGGCAATTCCATCACTCGTCTCCTTCGAGAGGACATCCATGACTACGTGCTGAGACATGCCTGGAATCAGCCGAATGGGAAGATTTGAGAAGCGGATGCTGTGAGGCTTCAAAGCAGAGAGGCACAAAGCTCAGAAGCCAATGACTCTGAATGACTCAATGACTCTCAATGTACTTTTTCATAAGTTTTTCCCATCAACACGGGATTCAGATAAAATTCAGAAGATCTCAACAAAACAGCATTCCCGCAATTCATCCTCTTGGAATTTGCATTCCAATTCCACCCGGCCCATGCCTCTCCATTTGGCCCGGTGTTGATGACTCTTGGCTGGAGGTGTTGGTGAGGGCCTTCAAGGCTCTACGCCATGAAATTCCAATTGCGCAGTGTGCAACAACTGCACTGTTCAAAGACCCAGCCGGCCTCGGAGAACGAATCAGGCCTCAAGCAAACGCGTAATGCGATTCAAAATCCACCCTGACGGGATCCTGGTGGCCTGGAACTTGGTCAAAGAGCTCCATGTAGTTGTCTTTCGCAAGCCGCCCTGCCCACAAATGACATCCGGCTGCAGTGCTTCTGGAAAATGCTTACATCGACAAGCCTTGATGTGCACCTCGGTTGTTGACCTTAGGATGTAGAAGGGCCATCTTGGAAAAGGCCAGCAAACTGAGATTGGTTGACGGTAGTTGACGGTAGTTGACGGTGAAACTCTGACAACGCCGTCTGCTGAGGCTACAACGATTGCTCTATGTGTTGCCGCTGATCCAACCTTCAAAGTGGGATGTCAAAAAAAAATCTGCCGCTAAAACTAAAATTGACCTTCAGTTCACATCGGCCTGGATTGCAAGCCCAAGGGCGCGCAAAGTCTCAACCTGCCACGTATTCTACTTGCAGCCGACTTTTTTTGTAACTTTGTAAATCACTGTGAAGCCCAAAAAAAAACCTCCAAGGACAACCCACGCCTTCTCTTCAACCACTTTCCAATCGTCAAAACTTGCAATCCGAACTGTTGGATGAACCATTGCTGCCTGCGTGCGACGCCATCGACTTGCGCAGGTCCAAGCTGGTCCAAGCAACCGAAGCCTTTAGATGAAGCTGTCAGACCCGCCTGAGCACATTGGCGAGCCTCCTCTGGGGCCAGATTGAGGACCTACCAGCTGAGAGCAAAAACCGAACACCACAGCCATGGTGCTGTGGACCGCTCCTCAACCAGCCAGTTTGCCGCAGTGCTGACCTGGGTTCCAGCTTCCATCCATCAACAGTCACGTAAGTCAAGTGAGTCAAGCCTGCAACTTTCCATTGAAGGGGGCTTTTAGCCTTAGCTTCCAGTGGCACGACTGGCCCCGCCCACTCTTCCAGGAGTTTCCAAGGGCTGCACAGCAGAAGATGCCATTGCAAGGGAACGTCTTTGGTTTCCTGGTCTCCACATAAAACAGGCAAGTGAATCTAGTCTTCCATTTCTATCCCATCATGTCCTCCTCCAACCTTGACTCATTGCTGCCCGGCCTTGCCAAGAACACCCACAGGCCAAACGACCATCAAACATACAGTGATTGTATACCACTGTGCGTCCCAGCCTCTGAGTATTCAGCAATCTCCATAAGTTCACAGGCATCCACAAAATTCCCATCGAAAAAGATCCATGTTGAACCCAGTAAACAATCCATTTGGGCTAGTCTTGGTTGCCATTTTGGTTGATGTTATATACTTTTGAACCATACACAGCCATGGTTTCAGGCCTCAACAGCCTTCTGAAGCTGCCAATGGTAAGCCTTGCATCCACAGGTGGCGCCCTCACGGGCACAACCACCTGGTCGAGGGCTAAGTGAAGCACCAACCGTCCAATCTTCTTGGTGGTTTCAAGCGTCTTGCAAAATGTTGGGAATATGTTTATATATGTAACATATAATGTTCATACGATATAATACATATATATATATATATGTAATGCAATGTACTGTAATGTCTAATGTACTGTACTGTAATGTAATGTGATGTATTATACTGTACTGTACTGTACTGTAATGTATCGTAACGTAAGGTAATGCCATGTGTGTATGTACGTGTATATATATAATATATTATACATAATAATATGATGTGTATATAATTATGTATATACGTATTTGATCATATTTGTCAACAATAATTGGGATCGTGACCCCAGGATGGAAAATCAACCATATTTACCAGCAGAAAGGGATTGGACACCGAAATCACTAGCAGTACCAGTGTTGCCTCCTCTTCAGGTCTCATGTCTGGTGGGCGCGTTCTTACCAGCAATTCATCCAAATTCGACAGCGATGGCCTTAGTCTCACGTCGAATCAAAAAGATCCAATGCCCAAAGCAGAACAAGGTCTCAGGCAGCTCCGTGTAGTTCAAACGGTCTGCTTGCCTTACCACTCGCTTTTTGATTCCTCAGAGCCAGCTGATCTGTTCTGAAAGCCATCAAAACTTCTGGAAAGGAGTGGATGGACTGTCTCAGGGTTAATTGAACACCTTGCTCTGTCATTATAAGATCTCCGCCAACTGATTGAGGATTTCCAAAGGAGACCATGTTCTCAGTTCCGTGTGTCAGCATCCCGTGGCGACATGTGGCGACAAATTGCTCCACTGAACTAGATCCTTCTGATTCTATAAAGAATGTCCTTTGTTTCGTAACGGGTGCACGGCTTCAAGTTCCTGATTCTGGGTCCCTTGCAAAGAACTTGCTGCTGCGCTCCTCCAAGACATATGTCCCAGAGAGGGCCTTGCATGGTGAACCAATTGCTAAAGACTTGCCGTAGAAGGGAATTGTCATGAAGTATCAACCTTTCAATTTCCGAAACAAACGAATGGCCTCACGTCTAGAAACATGGCGAATCGTCAACTTCTTAGTTCCCCTGCGCCAGGCTTCACTTCCGGAACCAGCATCATCTGACCTTGGGAGCCTTGGGAAACAGCTCAGTTTCAGCTTGGAACTGCTGCGAAACCTTCGTCTGGATGAGGGGAGGGCATTCCACGTGGCGTGCAAACGTTGAACTCCGAATGGCACGTGGCACCGTGTATCGCGGTAAAATCAAGAATCACCGTCAAGGCATGTCAAGGCATTGGTGCGATGATTCTGTTGTTTCGGCCGGAGTACCATGTCTGTGTGGATGTGTCATAGGGGTCGATGTAATCGCATGTCATGATTCATTGTGGTTGGTACCGGTGGAGGGAGGTGTAGGGTCTACTTGTGACAGTCATTTTCATTACTTTGCTAATCGGTGGCTGGGTATGTGCATGTATATGCTGGTGTACCGGGGAGGACTCTACATGTAAAAGCTTGCGGGTTCAAATCGGAAAGTGTTCAACTGCCGACACTTCTGCCCTGCAGCTCATTTCCACACTCTGACATCATGACATGACGTCTGGCAGCTGGCCCGAGCTGGACTTCTCGGCCACTCTTTTGCTCCATAGCATCAGGTCTGCATCACAAGTGGATTTCCCAGGAGCCTTGCTGAATCTTGGCATGAAACGGGCGCTGCCAAAGCCTTCCAAGTAATTCGAAAGGCCAGAAGCAAGGCCCCTGGTTTTGCCACAGCATGTCTCGTGTCAAATCTCGATTTCGTAGCCGCGAGATGCAGCTTTGTCTTCCATGACATCAAACCAGTCATCCTGCTGCAGGGAAACTGTCTTGAAATGCCTATTTCAGATGCTATAGCCGCTATGCTAAGTAGTTGGAGCTGCTTCAAGTTGAAAGGTAATACGGCTGCAAGCACAGTGCTATTGCAGTTTCTCCTCATTGGCAACGAGGCAGGCATCCATGGCCTTCCGAGACTAAAATGACCGTTGTCCAAATTGTCCAACTCGGAACCAAATGTGACCAAATGTGAGGATAAGTCAGCAAATGTCAGGTTCCTGCCTTGTTGAAGCCTTCAGTTGCTGGGTCTAAATCCGTGTATTCCATGACCTGAAAACAGGTCAGGAATGACCTGGAGCTCAATTCAACCTGCTTAACTCCTGAGACGAGCCTCAATGATGTCGATCGCGTCTTGCCAAAGACCTCCATACCTGAAAGCTATTCAAAGATATTCAAACACTGTTGGCTCCGCACTTCCAAGTCATTCTCCAGAAACAGCAATGACAGGGGCGTATGTTTTGTCTGTTTTGTCCAGCTTGTCCAAGTACAATACATTGCCTCATTGCCTGCAGGCATTGAGGGCTTCCATGAAGGTTTTCTTCCGTCCTCGAACTCCAGTACCTGGTCTGGCAAATCTGCGCTTGCTTTGCTTCTATCTTTCTTTGGTAAATTTAGCACAAGTACATACAAGTACCAAGGCATTCAACATAATGCAGGACGGTGTCCCATCCAATTCGGGATTCACAGAGGACCCTACCGAGCATCTCCCGCAAGACGTCGACCGAAAACTTCCAGGCTCGATCCTGACGGGAGACTCCGCTTATCGACTCTATCGACTGTCGAGACAGTGGCACCTTGGCACATCCAGACATCGCCCATTTGAAGGCTTCCTCATCTGGAACCATTTCACGCTCCTGTCAGCTAACAGGAGATACAGGAGGTACCAGAAAGATCCAGAGAGCAAATTGTTTTTGTGTGTCCTTGATCTCTCCCAGGAGCTCCAAGCCTGTCTGCCTCCGCAACATGCGGAACAAGGCGAAGAAAAAAAGGAAAAAAAGCGCCCTTGCAGCAAACCACACTGCAAGCATACCAGGACACTGTTCCCAGCAACATATTCACCTCCCCTTTTACACATCACTTCAATACTATTTTGGAACATGACCATCTCAAGACCTTTTACGGTCCCAATAGTTTTTTTCCCTTCATGACTCCATGGTCACGGCCCTGAAGTCTTGTCGGTCTCTGGTCGAGATAAACGTGCCAGGGTTTCCATTTCTTCACTTTCTCACAACATGCCCTGATAGCAGCAGAGAAGGCGGGTACCTGACACAAACATTTTGCAGACCTACATATATGTTGTATGTGTCTATGAATATTTGCCTGAAGCTTCATAAAAAGCTTGTAGACCTATATAAGTCAACACCTCTACGACTTTAACAAACTTGTAGACGGCACCCCAGGTTGAAAGTCGTAGTCTTTCATCTCTTGCAGGTAGCCCAACGCCTGCAGCATGTGGATGAAGAGTCACTCCCAGCGGGCAACCTCCAAGCCGCAAGGGGCCTTCTCCCACTTCCTTCTTCTACCCCACCTTGCTTTGAGCAACGCAATGCAATGTAGAAAGAGTCCTTGAAAAAATAAACACCTGCTTTCCATTCCAAGGCATTGGCTTTATAATTTCGTGCTCGTAGGCATCTTGCAAGCCTCACCAGAATGTTGAACTTGTGCGGACCCCAATTGCACGAGCTATAGCTAGGTCCATCACTTGCTAAAGTGGACTTGTACTCCTGCTGCGACAGTTCCCCTTGAATCCTGCAGGAGGCTCACTACCGGGTTCGTTAAAAAAAACAGCCATCCTCCTACATGTTGTCACATCACACCTGATCCCCCTGCGCCCCCTTGATCAATGTTGTTGCCCAATGCATGCCGGTATCCGAACCGAAATGGCTGTTTTTTTGAAGGCCTTTCCAAGCAAAGCGATGTAAAAACATTGAATTGGGGGGAAGGGGGCATGCAAGTTTCTTCGCAATGGGTGTGACAGGATGGCTGTTTTTTTGAAGAACCCGGTATGAATCCACATCCCATCTCCGCCGCGATAGCTATGTCCTCTGCCGGAGCTCCCGCAAGGTCACAGGAAAGACATGCTTCCGGGCAAAAGCTCTTGGACCGTCAAGCCTTTGCAAAGCAAGACGTTTGAAACCCACACACACAAATCCACAATCTCCACAATCTGGACTGTTGCTCTTGTCAATACCTGCCTTTCTACAACTACTCTGTTGGACTGCAGGACTCTGTGATCAGTCTCCAGCAAGATCTCACAGATCAGAAACGGCACGAGAAGGCACAGGAGTCGGCGTGCCTCGGGCATCAAATGTCACACCATTGGGTCAGATCCATAGTGTGACCACCGCAGCAAGCGTTGCACTGAGATGCACTGAGTTCACTGGCACACAACGCTCGCTGGCACCTGTGATGCGGGCCAATGACAAGAACCGATTCCTGGTGTTGTCGTCTACATCTAATCTAGTCACTCTAGTCCGACCTCAAACCTGGTCTGCTGTCGTTAATCCTTCGTGGTTTTGGTGTGGACAGCACACGCTTCTGCTCTGGTAATTGTGTGGATTGATCAACCTGGCAAAGCTGCACCCTACAAATCCCAGACTGGAGAAAAGGTACGATTGCAGGTGCTTAGGCACTCCTGATGCCAAGGCTTCCAACAGTCGAAGAGTGGCGCTATCTCACGTGACAACTGACCACAGAGTACCCAAACACACTCATCTTACGCCCGAACCTGGAGATCTCTGCCATGTCATCAGGCAAAATTGTAATGGGCAACTGTTGGTGTTACTTTGTGCTGTCTGTCGGCTCAATACATTTAAAAATGATTAAAAATGTGTCTTGGCATCTCGGCTATCCATAAAAGGGGGTGACATGAAAAAAGACTCTTCTGCCTCTTCTGCGGTCTCTCACAGTGATATGTCTACTGGGTGGCGTCTCAATCCAATTGGCACCATCCCTTTGTAATCTCAGAAAGCTCAGCAGGCACAAAGGGCACAGATGCAAAAGACCAAGGTTTCTCACATGCTCATGGAGGACTTGTATGGACTTGTCAAATTCATCAGCTGCAGCCTTTCTCTGCAAATCATTGGAGAAGCACCCGGTTTCGAATCACTCACAACTCTACATCATCCTGGCGCATGGGCTAGATCTTCAATGAGAATGTGTTCAGCCATCCTATGGTCCTATACCAAAAATTCAATAAAAGGAAAGCTCTTGAGGGAGAATTATGGTGGCATCAAGGCAAGTCAGGGCAGACCCTCCAAATAGTTGGGACACCGCAGACTTGAGGCTGGCGATTTCAGCGGCTCGCTCCCTGACACATCTTTGAAGACAGAGATATCCCAGGAGGGTCTGAGCAACTCCAAAGCAACGATTCTGAGTAGATTTGGAGGTCTCCTAAAATGAAGGTACCCCCAAATCATCCATGTTAATAGGACTTTCCATTACAAACCATCCAGCTATTGGGGTAACCCCATTTATGGAAACCCCCATTTGAAGAAATGGTTCTTGCCCCAGAGAACTGTTCTCCATCAGTCAGAGCAGTATTGCAAGGTGCCAGAAGTTCCTTTAGTACAACCCTGTGGCACACAAACAAAAAGCTCTAGGCCTCCTCTCTTTCATTTCCTGCAGAAATTCTGTGCATCAAAGCATGTTCGGCAAAAGTCCCTAACAAACTTTCGAAAGCAAATCAATAGAGGAAACAATGGTAGCAAGATGTAACAAGAGTAGCAAGGCATGAGAAAAACGATGCTTTTGGTGCTTCAATTTGCTTTAACTTCGCTACAAGACAGGACAGGACAGGCTGCCCATGGCCTGCTGCTTGGCTTCATCGGCCGCTTTGTCTTCTTCAACGACAATGGTCTTGGCTTTCCCAACGTCTGGAACTGCCACTTTTGGCGAAGATTTCGTCTTTGGATTTGCTCCTTGGAAAGGACACATGAGTCGCATGCAATAAATACAGATATGCCGACAATGATTTTATCCATGTTATCCTCTGCCAAAGATGTAATGACACCCTCGGAAGTAAAGTCGCCCCAGTTATGGTGTTGCCATGTGTTGCCATACCCTCTTCCCCCACACCAACGACCTGGAGGTTTTTTCTTCAGAGGTGGAGGGCTTGGACTTTTGGCACGCCTCCAAATGGAACGATGCTGTGAATGGGGCATGGTTGATATTTGGGGTTTACGGTTTACCAATGTTTACCAGGTATACATAGGTATACCACATTCAGTTGGGAACTTCATTGAGTTTATTACCTTTGCCTTTGTCCAACTCCATTTCTTCCAAAGACATCCAAAGACTACTCTCAAACATCAAAAGGAGGGGACGTGGCAAGCCTTGAGGGTGACCGCACCTTCCTTGTTCTTCTGTGTTGCCTTCCAACAAAAGATTCACTTCAACATTCAAGCGTCTTCAACCAAGCATTTCCACGTTTTCATGATAACCTTTTGTTGCTTTTGTGGAACGCCTCCTGCTGCAGGAGCGAGACCTTCTGGTCCTGTCACGGTCACCCCGGTGACCCCCATCAAGCCCAATCCCTTCATCGACTCATGACAACGGTAACTCGACCCATGTCCTGCGCAGTGGCCGCGTCGGACTTCTGCTGCCGGGTTTCTTGTCTGCTCTCCTCCGATGGGCACGCCAAGGTGGATCAGCAGATCCTCGGCTGCATTTGGACACAAAATCTCATCATTGGCTGATCATAATTTTCGACATGAAAGTCACCAGAAGTTGGGGCATACCCAATTTTTAAACATACCCACATGTAAAACATGTTGGACGCCAATGGCTGCAGCAGCTCTGCCTATTTGATGGCTAGGACTGTAAGAACCAGACCAGCAGAAGTCTGGGCTTCTTTCCTGGCAAGCTCGGAGTCTGGTTTCTTGAAAAAGCATGAATGTTCTCTTTGAAAATGCAAGCGCGCCCCCATGCGCCAGCAAGATTTGCTAGACATCTCAAGAAGCATCCAGCAGATATTACTAGTAGCAACGCCCAGCGCCTCTCCGGGGAGTCAACAACGTGTGTGACTTGAGTGGAGTTTGAAGATGCAACTTTACCTTGGCAGAAAAATCAATCAGGTGATTGGCCTGTCTCGACTTGCTTTAGATACAGTCATGGAACATCCTGGAACATATGATGAGGTCTCATGGAGTCTCATGTTTTTGCTTTTTCCTCTCCCACCTCCGGATGGCTACCTGCCTCCAAGTTGCTCGCTGTAGCTGTCGATTTCTGTTCAACACTGTTCTCCTTTGATTCCTTTGGATCTTTCACCTTCTCTGCTTTCTCTGGTTTGTCTTGTTTCTGTTCCTTGTGTTCCTTCTGCTTCTTCTGTTGTGTCGCTTCCTTCTTGTCAGTCTGTTCTTTCTGTTGCTTCTGTTCCTTCGCCTCTTTCTCTCCTGTCTTTGTCTTCTCTTCTTTTTGCTCACTCAGCTTCGGTCCTTTCGGTTCCTGTGGCTGCGCAGACTATGAAGATCTATGAAGTACCTGCTGTAATGCAACAACCCAGCGCCTCGTCCTGCTTGTCTTGCTCCTGCTGCTTGGGGCATTAGTCATTACGAGTACCTACTGCCACATTCCAGTGAAGGCCAGCAGAACGAGCTGTCCTTCATGCGTTTTTCAATTTCTGCAGCAGCTGCTGCGGCTGCCTTTGCTCTCGAATTCCTGTCCAAGGTTTTGGACCGATTTGCACCACATCACAGCCCCTCTACTGCAAGCCACAGCCTCTCGTCTGCAGCTGGCTGGCTAGTCGCCTAGCAATTGAACTCTCAAAAAGTACAGCATATCTGCTGAGTCGTGATTTTCCGGATCTTTGACTCTGTGATTTCAAACTGTCCCAAAAACGAAAACACAAAACCGTGTCGTTCGACGGGTTGCTTCAGACTTACACAAGAAAATGTTGACATCTTTCGACAAGTGAGGTGAGCCCAACCTCTGGTTTCTTCGGCGAGGTCGCTGTTTCAGCTCGGGCCTGGCAAAGAAGCTTTGAACATTTTGAACACAACAACTTTATCAATGTAATTACCAATGTCAAATAAGACAATACCATGCACTGCCTCCTTGAGCAACCGAAGAATTTCCTCGTCCAACGTCTGGTCCGTCTGGCAGGTTTAGAAAACAAATCGACATCAAATCAAACAGTTCCGCGCCCACATGGGTTTTGCCAAAACCTCACCTGCTGTGGAGCTCCGCTCTGGTTCGGTTGCATGGTTTGCATTGGCTGCATCACGGGCTGTTGTATCACAGGCTGCTGCATGGACTGCTGGCTTTGCTGAAGGTGCTGAGCCCATTGCTGTTGATTCCATTGTGCTTGCAGCTGCTGCTGTTGCAGTTTCTGCTGTTCTGCCTGCCACTGCATCTGCTGCTGCATCTGCATCTGCGCTTGCATCTGTTGTTGTTGCAACTGCTGCTGTTGCAACTGCTGCTGTTGCCATTGCTGCCATTGCTGCTGCTGCTGCTGTTGCTGTTGCTGCTGCCTCGGGTTCAAACCACCCCAGTGCGAGTTGTCCAACTCACTACCCATCAAATTCCAGGTGTCCGGCTGCATTGCAGCCTGGCAAAAAGATTCCAACAAAGCATGCCGCTGCCACATTGAACTCAACACATTTGTTGCTGAGTCCAGGATGCTGTATTGAAGTTGAAACGTCTTTCAAGCCAGAGATAGGCAAATCCATAGGACGAATAAAAACTCTGCAGAGCCATTGATAGAACATCTGTTTCTTGAAAGTCGTGTCATGTGCTCACACTATCCTAAGGAAAGGAAAATCGTGTATTGTGTACAAAAGGATATGTGGATGGAGAAATTCATAGGTGCACACAAACGAATATATCACAGCAATGTATTTCTGTACAGTAGAAACGGCCTATCCAGAATGAAATCGGTTTTAGGATGTTTTAAGTCTGTTTCCAGAACTGCATGAGGCTTCCATTCACCCCGACTGAAACTTGCGAGGTTGCAAATATCCTAACAATGAAGGTCAGTTCAAGGTGGAAGCACAAACCATCTCTGGATAAGGGAACTAGCCAAACTTTGCTCTATCAGTCTCTTTCACTACGGCAAATTCGGAGAGCACTGGCCATGTGCAATTCACGCGCCAAACCTGGAAGCACCCAGCCTGCATCTGTTGCCACTGCATCTCAGCTTGCCTTGCACGTTAAATTGCTTTATTAGCATCCTGTACTCGTCTTCACTATGACTCACCGCTACAAGTGGGCAGGCAGCGCGAAGGACAATTCTCGGTGGTCTTCACCTGTCAGTGCAGTCGCTCCAGATTTGTCATGACGAATGCATTTCATCACCAGACCCACCTGCCAAGCCGCTCTGGCAGCGGTGTTCGCCTGGTGAGCCGCCTTACCAAACCAGGACTGACTTTGGACTCAAGACTCCCAACCGTCCAAACACAACGCTGCACCTCCACCAGCTCCTCTTGGGCAACTATTGCCTAAGAGGTTCACCAACATTTTGCAGTAAAAATGTGCCTTTTCTTTAACACAGCACCTGCGTGCACCTGCAATCAGAAGAAACAATACTATGTTTTTCACTTGTTCAAAACAATGAATCTAAGAGATCCACTGCATTCTCTGCTAATGCTCTCATCGGTTCACAGGAAGCTGCCTGTGCCAAGGTCAGTTTGTGACCTTCATGCTTTTAAACTTACCTGATTGAAGTTATTGGATGCCGTTTGATGTGATGCTGTTTGGAATTAACAAAACCATCATGTTTGAACGCGACATTATCTGCGCAAAACTGATTTGCAGTTTTTTTCCTACCAAAAGTCCAAAGTTGTTGTTGTTGTTTTTCATTTGTACAAAAGAATTGTGGGACGGCTGACACGCTGACAGCTGAGGAGCAAACTCGAAGTTCCTGCATCATGGCCTTGCAGAGGCCGGCGTTTTTTCTTGACCCGGGAAAAACTCCACATGTTTTTTGGCGAACCTACGCAAGTGCAACCAAGGAGCATGTGCAGATTCGATTTTTTTCAGCAGGGGTGATCTATCCTGCCAACACAACAAAATGTGAGGCAAACATGATGGAGGATAATTCCACAGAATTCACATAGTTCGTCTCTCATCACGCTTTACGTTTTCCAGTCCTCTGAGGCTGGGAATGCTGCAGCGGTTTCTGATCCATCCTGGCAAGTGAAAAAGGTTTCCAACGGGGCGAATCTCTACCTGAGTTCAGTAATTGCCATGATCTACATGCAAATGTGTGTAGGACGGGTCGATCGACAATTTGACGATGGTAAAAATCATATGACTATGTTTTGTACAATGAGACGTCATGGTTGAATCCAAGTCTACCTGTGCTTGATGACATGTATCTATGTTTGCAGATTATACATATACACATGTAATGCATGTATACATACATACGTACGTACGTGTATCCATCCATCAATCCATCCATCCATCCATCGGTCCATCCGTCCATCGGTCCATCCGTCCGTACGTACGTACAGCTATACAGCTATACAGCTATACAGCTATACAGACACATCTGTACAAACATATCTACAATATAAATGAAAAAACACATACATACACCAATACATCACATCGCATCACATCACCGCACAGCACATCACGTCACAGCACAAACCTTCCTGCCTGCCCACCTACATACATGAAGGCATACATAGTTGCATACATACATGTATACAATTACATGTATATATATATATTAATATTTATGTTATGTATATATATATATATATATATATACACATATGATCACATATGTATATGTATATATGTTGTTATACCATTATATAACTATAAGTGTATATTTACAGTGGTCAAACTGGTTGTTGGGGACATAGTTGGCGGACACTCTCAGCCGGCTTTCAACTTCCATTAGAATCATTAGAACTGTTTTTTCGCCCTTTTCTGTTTGCATTTCAGGTAGTCATAGTGCTGACTTCACTGGAAGGAAGCGGTCAAATGACATGAATCTGTGGAAGAATGTGAGGAACAGTTGGTTGGTGACCCTTCATAGCCGACCAATGGGAGCCAGTTAGATGACTACTTGAGCTGACTCAGTAAGTAAGTACCTACTGACATACATACAGACAGACAGAAAGACAGACATAGATACATGACATAGATACATAGACGTAGATACATGTGCGTGTGTGTCTATGCGGGTTGCCACCAGACCTCTCCTTGACTCTTGTTGTGCTAACACATCCACCCATCAGCCTGTGGAGCCACACCACTCAAGGAGCTCGCAACCTACAGCCAAAGCAGATGAGGACCAGCCTAAGAGAACCACAATCTTGGGGTCCAGACAGAAGGAAAGACAGCTTGATTCCTTGGCTCATCGATTTCTGGCAACTGATTGGGTGGGTCGTTCAGAATGTTCAGATTCATGTCCGAGATTTGGCAAATATCTGAGCACCCAAAATCTATGCTCAGTCCACTGCGCTGGTACCGCTCGTTGGTTGGCGCCAAATCCTAGGCTGCTTGACATCTGCCACGACCACGGCCATTCCATATGAAATCAAAATAAATCAAAGGTGTTCTGGGGCGTCAAGCGAAGATGCAGCAATGAAGGCCTGAGGACGTTCCCATACAATTTTCAGGTATGGGCAAAGCACTGCTTTATGTGCACTCTCCAAAGAAGTTGCATGCACGAATCCAGTGGCTTTTCATGCTTGTCTTCGTCAGGCAGGGCACGATTTGTATGCAAAATTGATGTCTCTGTCAACGTCTTTTGCAATCTCTTAAAAAAAAACGCCTCTACATGGCTTTAGGAATGATGTATCTCCAATCCTTTGCCATTGTTTCAGCCCGCAGCGGTTGGCCCTGCTGCATCAATTCACAGGAGCGGGTAGAGCCTCAGAATTGGCACAGCAGAAGGCCATCTCTATGAAGTCGGCTGGGCTTGACCAGGGGTGCAAAACTGAGAGGAGTTCTCTGCGGACTTGAGAATATACGTCAAGATTACTGAATGAGCAAACAATGGGTTTAAAGGCTAGGAAGTTGGTCTGCAGCTGTGAGATGGGCTCTCAAAGGCTGCTCACTCTTGACATGGCAAACAGGCTGCTCTCTTAGACTCCACACATTTGCCTACTGCCAAGCATGCTTTGCCATCCTAGCAGGCCACAATCATGGCTGGTAGTGCGGCGCCCAAAAATACGGTGGTTCCTTGTCATCATTTTCCTCATTGTTTAACGGACATGAATTTAGGCATCCCCCATCCTCGGAAAACCCATTATAGCTTTGCAAAAGCTGGACGACTTCTAAAATCGTCCGCTGAGTGGGCAGTCGTCTCTACTGAACCCAAAGACTGGCGTCCAAAAGTCCAAAGAGAGTCAAGCTACCTCTCTGCTCAAATTCACGGAGGAAGGAGTGAAGGAACCAACCAACCAAAGAAGTTAACCAGTACATGACCGATGAGAAGCAATAGTGACCTGAAAAAAACCTAGCACAGTCGGTCAGAACCCATGCGAGAATTCATCTTCTCAAAGAGAGATGGTAGCAGAAGAATCCCCTCCAGCCTTTGCAAGATCGTTGATGAAGCTCGTGGACATCCGATTCCCCTTTGCAAAATAAATCTGATCCCACAACTATTTGCCACCGACATGATGCAGTCATGACATCAGTTGCAATCCTGGGGTTTTCTCTGGTTGGCTATGGTTCAACGGTTCAACATGGTTCAACCATGTGTGCTTAAGCAAGAAATCCGCCAGTCCTCGATGCGAATCCAGTAGGGGAAATTCGGCCGATGTCTCAAGCTTTTCACCTGTCATCTGATACAAGTTCAATCAATTTCATCTCAAATCCGCCTATGAGCTGTGGATGTCAATGGGCAAAGGATGACTAAGGTTCTGTGCCTCCAAGACTGTGATCAAGGCCTGAAGCAGGAGCGATGCGCGGTGCAAAGTGGTGCGCAACGTGATGGAAAAGTCGCCTCCAACGAACCCGTAGTGAGGTCGTTGTGGGACAGGTGAATCTCTTGCGGGATCTTGGAGGCTTCCTGTGAAATCAGAATCGGAATCCGAGAGAATTTCATATCACCAAATTTGTGATTGGCTCTGAAAAGCTCCTTCACAGCATCAGATCACATTTCAGAGTTTGACAGTTTGACATTCCTTAATGGCACTCGCACACGAGTTTCTGAGGGGGAGGCTGTGCACGCCAACCACTCACAAAGGCTGAGAACTGACGGATCTTTAGCACCACATCTGAAAGCCTCATTTGTCACATGTTGCAGTGAGACTTGGGCAGCTAATGGCAGCCAGCAACCCACCTTGATTCTTTGCGAGCTTGCCCCAGCCATCTGCAAGATCTTAAAGAGCTGTGACAAGTGACCCTGGCGGCGACAATCCTGACATCTCCTGACCATGTTTCGTCACTGTCCAGCTATGTCCAGCGATATATTTCTCCTCTTTTCAATGGCCTCTTCCCAATTCACGCTGGAGACATCGATGTTCTCAAATCGCACAGCCCCAAACTCATACCTATCAGATCTATCAGATCTATCACTCAAAGCACTCACCAAATGGCTTGGAAAGAGATCTGCCGGTCCCCTGTTTTACAAGCCACACCTCAGCCATGAACACAAACAGGCTTGTTCCCAAAAGAAAGAAACGAAAACCCCTTTGTTACTGTCACTTCTGTTGTCCCCGTCCCCACAAAGGATTCAGCTTCGGTCGATAGATAGAACTAGATAGAACTAGATATGATTAGATATGTTTCATCATTAGATTGGACTCGTTGTAAGAGAAACATGCAGAAAGGCATAATCACTGTTTTCTTCCACAAACCGCAAACCTCATCACACGTCCGTCCAGACTCCATTATTGTGATGGATTCTGACAGTGCCTTATTACTAAGTAACAATGGGTCGCTGTGCTTGGAGGATATCAGATATATCTCACAAGTACAAGTTGACTAAGCTCGGATAAAGACTTAAGATCTAAACCCAACCACATCCTAGGGGTGTGAGCCACAGTAGGATGAGGGCAGAAGGGGTAATAGATGCAAAGCCTCACAAAGACCTTCTGCCCATCACCCTGCAGAAGGGATCAAGGTGGTAGAGGGTGGGGAAAGAAAACAGATAAATGAGCTTGTGCCAAAATTGGCAACAATATCATTTATCTTAAACCCTGACATGTTTCAAACAACAGTGAGACCCTTCTCAACCAACCTGCAACACTGTAAAGTCAGATTCACCAGGATCGGGGGGTTGATGGTTTTGGGTCGGAGACCTCTGCAGCTCTTCTTTCAGCTTGCTGCAAAAGGTTTCAGCATGTGCTGGCGACTCGTGGAACACCGCCACCTGCGCGTTGCGCAGAGCTGGGACCTATAGGACCGTTGCGTTGCAACCCTTGTGCTCCAAGGCACCCCGCGATTTGGCAGCTGCCAAATTCCAGTCCTTGAAGCCAAACATGCCAAACCCATCTAAAAGCTCCAAACGACCAGAACTGAACATATTTGGAAAACAATCTGAAGCAATCTGGAAAAAAATGAAGCAAAACTGAAGTTTACTGAGATGGTGTCCTCTGAGCGAGCTGTTCCCAGTTGCCACTGCTTCCAGTGGAGCCGGCCGCTCCACATCCGGCTGCACAGCCTCCGGAGGCAGAACCTCCGGAACCTCCGGCAGCAGGAACGCCGGTGCTCCCCAGCATCCCACGCGCAGGACGCAAACCTCAGTGGAGGTTTGAGTATAAGTTCTCTGTGAGCTTCCAAAGTGCTATAGTAGATAGCCAATATATGCTATATAATATGATGTCAATATAAAAATGATAAAGCTGGAATGTGCGATTCCAAGTTGGAAATCGATTGGGTGAGGACCATCCCTAAAGCTTTTGACTTGTGCAGGAAACACCTGATACATGGTACCTGGAGCTGTCATCTTCAACTTCCTACAGTACCAACATGCATCTCCATCTCAGTCGCAGACCTGAGCTTCGAATCAGAATGCATATGGCTAGGCAGTCAACAATCTACCCTGCAGGGTGCAGACATGCACGTACTGTTTTAGGATGAGGCTTCAGCGTTCTGTGGTAGCTGTCTGCTGCATGTATAGCAGGTTTGATGTTGTTGTTTGATTTGCTTGAAAGGCTTCTCGACGGCAAGGCTGAAAATCATGCATTGCTTTGGAGATGGTGTGATAGATGATGCGCGGCTTAGTCGGCTGCGACTCATTTGCGTCGCAAGGTGCAGAGCACAGGTCATCACAGGTCAGTGCAGGATTTCTTCCACATGAAATTTCCGGCATGGTAACTAGTGATGATGATCCAGCGATCGAGACCATTTCTGTCACTGTGAAGTCAACCGTCGTGGGGCACGCCCGTTCAGAATCGCCGTGTCTTTCGCTGGGCCTCGAGGGCATCCCCCTGAAAGTGACCCTGCCCCGTGTCAACCACAAATGCGAAAGTTCTTAGGGAACGGTCGAATCGTATTTTCTAGTTGCGTAAACATATCATATAATAATTAAATTATGTATATGCATTTATACATATACATATACATATAATTACATATATATTTGTAGTGCTAATACGAAGTATTATTGGAACTAGTATAGTATCGTATGGATTATTGCCATTATTATTGCATATCAGGTAAAGTTAAAAATGCAAGCCACATGATGTGAATCACGTTCTGGGATGCTGACCGTCTCCGGCATAGCTGCGGTATTTCCGCTTTCTGGAGCACTCTTGGGAGCAGGTGCCACAGAAACCTGTCACTAGGGGAGCCTGGGTTGAATCGGTAAGGGACACCATGTGCAAGAAAAAAGACTTTGTGGATATGTTTGCTGTATGTTTGGAGCATACAAACCAATTGATGTCCACACAACAGTCACAGCATGCCTCTTCTCATGTATAGATACATATATACATATATTATATATATATGTTATCCACGTGTGCCTCTTTATACCGCCTTCATACATCTCCCCATCAAGCCTTCCAGTGCGATGCAATGCTGCAACTGTTGCCCCGCCTCAGTTGCCCTGGACGACTTCTTGACAGGTTCACAGTCAGAAGCCCAGTAAGCCTGTTGGATCAAGGCTCAAACACTGGCATAGAGGCTGAAATGCGTAGAATCAGGAACAAACTGAACAAACAGCCAATTTCACTTGTACACTTCCAGAATCATGATCTTCCAAAATCTTCCACGATCTTCCGTGTCGAATTTTCCATGTTGACCATATCCATGGCAATGACAAAATTCGGCTCAAGTGATTCCTCAATGTCTTCAGGCATCCAGTGAACTTTGTACATCTCCTGTAACCTTGGCTCCCAAAGCACCGTGATCGATTTGGAACAATCCCAAAGCCAGGCCATGCCAGGCCATGTAAGATTCGAAGGGCTATCATGCATAGCTACAACCGGAGCGTTCCATGAAAAGATCCTTCACTTTTACTTTCTCCGTGACACGAAGACTGACACAAACTGAGCTACAAACTGCTGAAACGTAACTTCCTGCAAAATGCTGAAGGAGCAAAGCTCGGAGCAAATGGATGAAAAACAGCCGTCAAAAGATCTTCATCAAGATTCGATTGGGAGAACAAAATATAACAAGACATAACAAGACCATGGGATACAATGGGAGATCAAAACCTGGCGAAACAACAAACGTTCAATCTCCACGTGGCTAGCCTTTCCGCTCTCTGGATCAAGCCGAACTTCTTCACCCTGGCACTCAGTGCATAACAGCAGATGTTTGGAATGACCTGGCTACCCTGTCACCACGAGGCTACAAAAATGGATGAAGATGTTGCAGCAGAGTAAAGTCAACAAACCAACCCCGGCTAAAAGGTCTAGGTGAGCTCAAAGCCCACCTCACCGTCACCAGATTCAGCTGGAGCCATGGCCTCTCTGTTTCCATCATCCAACTATATCCAACTCATTCAACGGATGAATTTCAAAGACATGGTGCACCTCCACAGGATCCTTGGCTGGTGCTGGTGCTGGTGCTGCCGCTGCAGGCGCTGCGAAAGCGGCTTTTGGCACGTTCCGTGGCCGGGCCTACGCAGAGAAGGGACCACGTGAGACCACCTTCGGCCCTTCGGCACCCGTAGAGATCTTGGGTGTGGAGTATGATTAGTATGCCATATGAGATATTGCCTGGAACATTGATGAACATTGATGAACATTGGAATATGATGGAATATGGCTAGACACACCATGCATCGACTAAGAAATTCCAGAGAAAGCCTTGCCTCTGTCATTTCAGGAGGACGCTGCGCGTTCAGAATCGCTGTGGCGTCCGCCCTGAAGGTGCAATGTAAACAGTATCAAAGTTAGCTACTTGACAAGATGGAAGCACAAAACCTTGACAGCAAATGAGCTTTCAAAGTCCAGGTGAATTCGGCTGTCACAAAGGCTTTGGACACTCTTTGGACAATGATGTGCTTTATGGAATGTGCATTTCTCTAAGCAACTCGGACTCTGGGGTAGAAACGCTTCAGGCAAAGGACACTTGTCTGGATGTGCCTCAGCTGCCATAAACGTGTATATATGTATATATAGTTTTATGATGTTTTATGATCAGTCCACTCAAACCAGCAAAGCAAAAGGTGCAAAAGCGACAGACCTCTGCAGAAGCTCCTACTAGTAAGACCCTGGAAACTAAAACACCGGATTCAGAAACTAAGGACTCAGCCAGCAGGTAGATTCTCCGCGGGTCCAAAGGGAGCTCAGATCCTGAGGCAGTTCAAACAGGTGAAACTCAGCACAAGCGACTGCAGTGACTGCAAGCGTTGAACCATGGACATCCTCTAGCGCGTGCTTCAGCAATCTTGGTCCAAACCTGAGTTTTCCAGCCACCATGACGAGCTTGAAATTATGAGGCGGCCACAAGATCCTAGATGCCCCAACCAAAATGTATTGTCCAACCGTTCAACGATCAAGTGTTGCTGTTGAAGCTGATATACCAATTGAGCAGTGTTCAAAACCCAATCCCCAATATATTTGGAAGTATAACAGTATAGCCCCCTATCATCAGCAACCAAAAAAGGGCTTATAAACACTAGCTCAATCTGATATTTGGAAGTTGAGGCGCAAACTGATGAGCTACCAAATCGGATGGCAATTCGGACCACCAAAGCTGCTTCATACCTAAGCGCACCAGAGATCCGCTGGAAGCCACGAAGCATGCTGCTTCAGCTGGGTAGGTCTAATCACTCAAATATCCCATGGCTGATGGTAATTTTAATATGTTTTAATCATGTTCCCCAATCGAATATGAAAATCACATGTGATGGGTATTGGTCATTCTCAGACTCAGTTTCACGGGCGCTTCCTAAAATGATCCATCAGCAGGTCTTGGGAAGCAGCTTTACGCGTTCATTGCTTTCGCTGTCTTGCCAAGCTTGGGCTTCACCTTCGTCGGGACAAATGTCTTGGTGTTGGCACAGTACACAGATTACTTTGCACAACAGATAATGTACAGCTGGCCACAGGATGCTTGAGAATGCTTGGGAATGCTTTCTGGCCAAGATAGATCAGAATACCCAAAACACAGCAATCCTACTGGCTCCAAGACAGCGTGTCACCAAACAGGATAGGTGTACATTCTGCCAAAGCTTGCTCATCAGCAACCTCCTGCCTGCCAAGTACAGAGTGCATCAAAAAGTTGTTGTAATCACGTCAGGGAAAAGGGAAGTCATGTTGGTATGATTCAGTCAGACATAAATCAGCTTGCGCCAGAGCTTACGCATGGTAGCAAAAGTGGCTTACGCCACCTAACGGAAATGATGGTTTTGCTTACGCAACCCAGTCATGTGACACAACTCTTCTTAAAGATTCTTAAAGTGTTTTCAGGATTAATTATTCAGGTGGGTTCTGACGATGCTCAGGAGCTCTGAGCGTCCAGCTGAGTGGCTTCCGAGCGTCTCTTGGCTCTGGCTGCCTGTCTCAATGCACCAGCCGAGTCAGCCGCGTCTCAATGTGGCAAAATCATGATCTGTATTGATTTATCATATGAATCAATGCCAGTGTGAAATGCGGACTGTGATGCTGAAAGAGTAGATCAATTCGAATCCTGTACCAGATAATCGTGACCATTTTAATTAAGCGTGGTTGTCTTTTGCTTGGTCATTTTGCCGTGATAGACCCTGCCTCCCTCTTTGCTTGCTTCTCCTTGTCAAACAGGCTGTACTACAACAGGCCTAGACTGTTGACTCTCCTCAACATATGTCAACATGTCGAAAGTGGAGGTCCTGCCACAGAGGTGATACTCACCCAGTCACAGGATCTACTACCATCACATTTCAACAACACCGTCGCGAAGGATGAGTTTCATACTGCTGGGTCTCTAAGGCACTACAGACTATCAAGAAACATACTTAATTGCAACTGTGGCAAAGTGAAATCGTCTGAGAATTCCACCTCTTCTTCCCGTTGTTTTCTTTCCTTCAGAGCATTGAGCCTCAAGGGTCACGGAAATTCCCTCCAGTCTGACAACTGCCCCGTCGTTTTATTGCTGTCAAGGTTGCCAAGTAGCCCAAGGTGCGACCGAACCGCAACATCCTGCGATGTACAGAATGAAACTGCGGTGAGTTAAAGATCCAATCAACTCCATGCAGAGTTGCCCTTTTCTTTGTTTCGAAAGAAAATGGTGAACCGTTTTATATGTTTCATTGTCGTCGGATGTCCTTTTGCTGATGTTTCCAGCCAAACTTTGGATCACTCCTGCACTGGCATGCTTGCCGGAGCAGATTCAGCGACGGAGCGACCTTGTCAGATCCCACGAGTGGTTTCCATGATGGCGAAGCTATGGATGTTCATCCCTCCAAAACGTGGCCATAGTGATATATGGTATCACAGGGGCATCATAATGATATATAGCGATATATCATACCTATAGTGATATCATCATGGTGATATATATATATATATATACATATACATAGCGACATATAGTGATAACATATATATATAATTATATATATATATATATTATTTTGTTATTGTGTATATATATATGCCTAAATATGGTGATATATTGTATCAATACTAAGATGGTCACATGATGGTATCACCATGGCATCCGCTGAGGCTCCAGCGCATGGCCTCCACATGGGCTCGTTGCGCATCACTGCCATGGAACCCGCCACGAACGCCCGGGGAAGCAACGTAGCCTCCAGGCAATGCGCTCAAAAACCATCAATTGCAGTGGTTCTCCTTAGAATCCACGGGAAACCATAGTTCATCATAGTTCCTTTCCATCTTAATTGAAAAAACAATCCGGATATACGATGATATATGGTTGGGAGGCAATATTTCCCCTTCATCCAAGTTTATTGGAGTTTGTTGGTGATTTTCAACATAACCTGAATCGATGGTTTGCTGCGAATTCCTCTGCCTCGGTGATGTTCAAGCGCCCGCGCCTGAAGACATTGTGCTGGAAGACCCACCACTGCGTCCTCCTGTTTTCAAGCAAGGTGGTTTAATATTTGGGGATGGATGGGTACCTTTATAATGTGTATATATATAACATATCATCTTTCTGTGGGGGGATGAACATCCGTTTACGAACGATTTTGGTATTCACCAGGGTACCAACAAGAAAACCATATGGGTTTGTCTGAAAATGAGGTGCCCCTAAATCCATTGCTTTATCATGGTTTATTATCCTTTTCCCGGACACGGGGGGGGTATACCTCATGTCATTGTCAGACACGCCCATATATATATACACATACATACATACATACGTACGTACGTACGTACGTACGTACGTACATACGTACGTACATACGTACATACGTACATACGTACATACGTACATACGTACATACGTACATACGTACATACGTACTTGCATACATACAGACAGACATACATACATACATACCATTACATACATACCATTACATACATACCATTACATACATAGCATTACATACATACATACATAGCATTACATACATACCATTACATACATAGCATTACATACATACATACATAGCATTACATACATACATACATACATACCATTTCATACATACCATTACATACATACCATTACATACATACCATTACATACATACCATTACATACATACCATTACATACATACCGTTACATACATACCATTACATTACATTACATTGCATTACATTACATTACACCAGACTAAACTACATTACATTACATTACATTGCATTACAATACATACATACATACATACATACATACATACATACATTACATACTTACATACATGCATACATCAATACAATACAATACAATACATTACATTATATTGCATTATATTACATTATATTACATTATATTACATACATACATACATACATACCTACCTACCTACCTACCTACCTACCTACGTACGTACGTACGTACATACATACATACATACATACATACATACATACGTTACATACATACATACATACATACCATACCATACCATTCCATTCCATTCCATTCCATTACATTACATTACATACATACATACATTAATACATTACATTACATATATATACACATATATTCTATTATATTATATTATATATATATATTATATTATATTATATTATATTATACTATAGAAATATTATATTATATTATGTTATTTTATATTGTATTATATTATATTATATTATAATATATTATAATATATTATATTATATTATATTATATTATATATACATTATATTATATATTATATTATATTATATTATATTATATTATATTGTATTATATTATATTATATATATGTGTATATATATATTGTACATACATAAATATATATATATATATTACATATACATTACATATATATATAATGTATATTATATATTATAGTAAAATACATATTTATATATTCACGTACATATATATATATATATGTGCATGTGTTCTGCGAGTCTTTCTGGAGTCATGATACGAAACAAAAGGTTGGTTGCAGCAACAGTTCCTTCACACGCATCTTGACTTCCCAGCATGCCTGGTGCTTTGTGACTGTCATAGTAGCTGCCACCTGCACTGCCGCCATTGCCGCTTTGGGCATCGCCAGCGGTGGAATAATATCCTGGTGAAGACAGAGGAAGCAGCTTCAACAAGACAGGACAAGCGTAAAATTCCAATGCTTCTGCCTCCTCCACTTCCGCCTCCCCCTTTGCGTCCACCTTGCAATGTCTGTTTAGTGATGGTGATGCAATCGCAAGGTGCCAAACCAGAGAATCATAGTTACGTCATACCACCAGCTTCACCTGGGGTAAATGGCTATGGGTCGAACATGGGGAACCATCGTTTTCAGTATCAGACATCATTGAACCCTCAATTTTGGAATAAGTTTGGCCAATATAATTTGGATCACCCTTCATCAGTGGAGCAGTTCCAACCAGCTCACCGCAACCCGGTCATCGCCTGGCTGTACACTGGCTTTGGCTTCAGCGGAAGGCTCCGATGGCGCGGCACCCACCTTCTTCTGCAGCATTCGCAGCGACATGGCGCATGGATTTCGATGAAAACACCAGAAAGATGAAGAAAACATGAGAGTCTTATCTTATCTCCAACATTCTCCAACTAATGCTTTCCTCCCAAAGATGTGAGAAAAACACACTGACACCACAAAAGCCCTGTGCGTGTCACATCGAACAATTGTGTGGGATGTGGTTCGCAGGCTGCAACTCTGCAAACGTGAAGCGACACCTGGCTCGAGCCATGCTCGCTTGTTCTCTGATCTCCGCACAAATCTAGTGTAATGATGTTTAATGACTATATAAATATTACATAATATGACTAAATTCTACAGATGAAATGTTCCATGCCAGCTGGTGGAGTTCGGGATCTCATAACAGCAATTCTGACCATGTTATCGCTCGAATGATTATGATTATGCCATTCGATGCCAATCTCCGGACTGGCCGTTGTCGCTTGTCAACTTTGCTTCGCGCAAGTGTTCAACCGCATAACCTTTTCTGCAAGAAAGAGTGAAAGAGGGTTTGTAGCGGGCTTCGTCTTGCCCAGATCTTTGGCAGGGTTTTAAAGCAAAAGTCCGCAGGAAACGCCCTGAAAGCGGACCATTACTCCTGCTGTGAACGCCCAGCAGTCTGCACAACTACTCCAAGGGCTATTTCTTGGGATAAAGGTCCTTGAGGTGGGCGCAATTCGTCATGTTGGGATCAACAAATATCACCAACAACTCTGACCTCTGACTTGCACAAGTGAAAAGCCGGAGTTGAAGTTTCTCATCAAAACAAAACTTGGTTTCACATGGTTTCACAATGCACACTGACTGTTTCACCCCTCGTAGTGCTATCAAAGCCAGCCTATTGCTTTTGCTTTGGCACATGTATTAAGCGCGTCCCCATCTTTCTGCAGGGAGCATCTTCTGGGTGCTTGACTCACTCGAAAATTGCCTGCGGCGAGTGCAGTGCCGCAGACGTCTTGTTGAAGCATGGTAATTTTCTAGTCGGAAGATTTGAAACAAAGAGAGCCAACTGTCCGAGCATACTATTGGTGCCACTCTTGCGGTCTGCCCTAGAATTGTCTCTTGAGATGTGCAGACTCTTTTCAGTGCCTCAAATCCCTCACGGAGGAACTTCTGATCCAAAGACTAGCGGCAAATCGGCGGTGGGCACATCGCAGGGTCTGTAAATGGGCTTGGGACAGGACATATCTCTATCGGTCACACAGTAGATTTTGCAGGATATTGAGCATATTGAGCCCAGTCATGAAAACCTCCGACAAGAATTGAGTGAGCTGAAGTACGCCGAAACAAGCTCAATTATCTCAATTCTTACTACTTACATATCCTCACTGAATCCTTATGAAGAAGAACTCAAAATCTCACTTGCAGAACTGGTCAACTCAGCAGTGCCTTCCCAATAAACACGATCTTGGACACCTTGAGGCGGTCCATGGAGTTCGCTGGTACCCCCACAGCTGTCGTGTCTGATGTCAGTGGGAAGATCTTCATGTTGTCAACCTTTCCTACCGATGTTTGGAACCTGTCTGCCAACTCGAGCACCAGAAGTGACTTGGGCATAGCTCGCAGTCAGATATTCCGAACATTGGAGGGTTTAATGCTAGCGATGACTATCCAGTTGGTGAAACATTGTGAAACATCTCTTCCCAGCTCAAATTCTTCAAATTCTCCTGCCTTCTTCTCACCTTCCTTCCATGGACCTGCATCATCTTCGTCGCTAATGTCCATCACCTGGCAGCGTCACCAAGGGAATTTCCTGCACAACTCGTAACTTTGCCCGCATGGCTGCTTTGTTAAATGCCTTGAAATGGCTTGAACGAAGTCAAAATCGAAAAGGTCAGCCAGGGGCCGGCTAACGTCAACTGTTTACTTCCGTTGAGAACTTTCGGCCAGGAATGCGGCAAGAGCAATGCTCACATTAAGTTGAAATGTGAACGGGTTGACATTGTGGAAGACAAGCGAAAACCCCCATCTCCCAACGGGGTATACCGTAGAGATACTTATCAGATACTTGTGGTCATTTGTTGTTTATTTAATTCAATTAATTGCTGCCTTCACGGCTGGCAACTGGGCCCCTTCGCCAAAATTCAAACATGTCTGGAGGACTGCATGGAAGACATGCTTGTATGGATGTCCCTTGACCGCCAAGATTGCCTGAGTCAATGGCTGCAATGGCTGCGATGGCTGCAATGGCTGCGATGGCTGCAGAAATTCTGCACCAGCCTTGATGCGGAAAATGGTGCCACATTCAGGAGGTAGCTGTCCTGGAGGCCCCGCATGACTGGAAAGATTGTCCAACAATAGGGTACCCCCAAGAATCCAATGATATAATATGGGAATGATGGCTATCCCATTAAAATCCGCCCGCACCGAAGGTGCTGGGGCGTGATCTTCCGGATGGCACTCGTAAAAGGTTACAGGTTTACCTGGGGGGGGGGTTCCCATTTTTCGGCCAAAACCTCCTGTTTTTGATAGGTCGTGACGCTCGCCTTCAAAAAACACTGTAAAAAACAGTACGGAAGACACCTGTTCGTGAACGCGCCCGTCCAAAATC
>Ga0126342_10003159_pt1 | contig 26916 bp, 24 predicted proteins | sample Cyp1metagenome_FD_92528 | JGI IMG/M metagenome (GOLD analysis project Ga0126342, IMG submission 92528) | Coral microbial communities from Lord Howe Island, Old Settlement Bay, Australia - Cyphastrea 1 metagenome | ecosystem: Host-associated > Invertebrates > Cnidaria > Coral ...
AACCCTGGAATCATGGTTTTCTTGGGGGAATTATCCCCAAATGGCCCAACATTTCAGGTTAATGACATTATAATTTACCCAGATTGTTCGACTATGATGAAGGTTATCATAGATCGTTATAGTCACTTAGTGTTGGTGATACTATGATGAATACTGAATACATATTATTTACAAATTTATACACTTACCCAGTTACACTATGTTAGGATTTTCGTAGATATGACAGCCAAAATATGTACCGTATACGATGTTATTTTTTATTAAAACAATAGGATATGTCACAGAATGTTAAATTCGGATTCTATACAAATGAATGCGTTCCGTCATGATTTGTCTAAATGAAGATGGGACAGATATGGAACGGATGAAAAACCTATGATATTTGTATATATTTGTACAATATTTACAATTCTTTTGTCATCAACATGTTGGAAGATAGATGAATCCATGGGAAGACATGGATAGATACGGATGACGGATGATGGGTCTGGTTGGAGCAGTTGAACGTAATAGCTTCGGGACAGTGACGGCCTGCATGTTGTGTGGAATCTTTGTAGGAGGCGATGGTTCTTTACCATCCAAATATATCCAATATATTCAACATTATGCAACATTATTCAACTATGTTTGAATGAAAAAACACAAGAGTAATTAATCAACCACACCCCAAAATACAACACTTCCCATCATTTTCAGCATGCGCGGAACAACCTCAGCCGGAGCGGCGAGCGGCATCTTTAAGGACGGCTCTCAGTGATGCGAAGCTGGCTATGCTGGATGTCCAAGGTGCGGTTGAATGGATTGGTTTAGGGGAAGATTTACAGGAAAGCCCCATATTTGATAGGAAAATCTATGGTTTCCGGTTCCGATTTTTACACCAATCCATTGACTGGTAACTATGGTGTGGAATTTGTGCTGAAATTGGCGTGGTATTTTATGGAAAAGACTAAGGCTATGTCATGTGGGAAATTATATGTAAAATGGGCTGTATGGCTAGCTTTTTCACAAGGCGGGGAAGTATCTTAAACTTTCCTAAACTGATGGGTTTCGTAGTGGATTTTTGAATGAGTTAGGGGCACCATCACCACCATGTTTGGACAAACCAATGTCCTTTGCGCAAGTAGTTCCAATTCCTGAGGTGGTCGCATTGATAACATGTTCTGACTGTGTTATAGTTACGGCCGTGACGGTCACAAATCGCGGGGTGGGAGAAGACTCTCCCCATGTTTTCCACTGGTCCCGAGCCAGGTTTCATCGACATCAGCCAGCGGTTCATGAGAAAGAGTGACGCCGCGGGAGTGAAGAGCCTTTGCTGCACCATAGATTTTCTGCAGCATTTTTTTGCGGAAGGAATGCGGAAACTTCAAATCATACCCGGCCTGGTAAACGAACATAGCTATGGAACATCACCAGTTTCAGAGGTAAATCAGCTATAACTGGGCCATTTTCCATAGCTATGTTAAATTATTTGAGGGTAACTCAGCAATGTTGTTTTGGAATAAACTTTTTCCAATGAACCCTGGGATTTGTAGCGTAGCCCCTCTTGTTCTCTCCCAATTCCCAAGTTCAAGTCACCAGTCATCAATTGTATAATTTTTGTGATGTTTTGCCCTAATAGTTGAGACTGGATGAACTGCATACATGAGGCCCTCTGGTCACTGACGGCCAGCTGAGGATAGTCAAGTATGCGTCGCAGTTTGTAAAGGACTTAAACAAAAGCGAAGCTCGTTGCAAAGGTCACCATTTTGGGAATGGACTTGGGTCGGTGGGTTGCTGGAAGCATGGTCCAGGCATGGCCCCTCCGATGTTTGTAGCCTTTGTCCTAGGTACAAAGGTCAACACTGAAGGTTTTGTACGTTAACGTTTTTTGAAGGTCCTGTGACATAGCGATTTTGTGCTCTTTGAATGCGATGCGATTGATTCCACCTGGGACGATGACGCCAGTTGACTTGCGTATTTTTTTTGCGGTCACGTCAGCCGAAAGGTAGGTTTTCCCAGATGTTTTGCCCAGACCCAGCTGGGTCACAGAATTGCCGCCCGTGAGGAAGAAAAGAACGACTTAATGAAATGAGCCGTCCGCTGTACTGGGTCAGCTTGATCCAAGGGTGTTGAGCTGGTGGATTACTGTAAACGAAGCACCACTTGGAAAGATGATGAAAGATGTTAGCCTCCTTGGCAGTCCTCATGCAAGCCTGGTATATGGTTTAATGTCAACCCTGGATTAATAAACCCCAAACGGTTCTTTAATTGGGGGGATACCATAAAAAAGTATCAGATGAAATGACTATTTGGGCAGTACCCCCCTAATTAATAAACCATGGTTTATCCGGGGTTGACATTAATAGCCCTATAGGGATTGGAATCCCGTGAGTTCCCAATAGAATTTTCCCAAGAGCTGGGTGCCAACTCAGTTCCCTAGCGCCACCGTGGTCCCAAAAAAAACACGGACAACGGTGGCCTCGGAGAAGACACACGGCGGCCTGTTGAATCGAAGCCCAGGGCTTCGGCACTGGGAGTTATGCTACCAACGTTATATATATATAATATATATAGTATATAGATAATATCCGCATTTTTGATTAAAAATAGGAGGGGAACCTAGTTTTCATGGTTTGATTAAACATTATATGCCAAATCTTCCCATCTTTGGGTGATTTGTACTGGATCTTATTTGTTTGAACTCTTTCGGAAATACACGAAATGTGAATCGAACCCCAAGATAATAATATATATATATATAGAAATCTCGGACTTTGGCTTGAGCGTGAACCTGGCGGTGATGACTGAACTTCTGGAATGATTGGATTGTGCAGCAATGAGGTGTAATTACTCCAAATCCATATGATCAATCACCATCCACAAAATCAGCCAGTTGTGGATAGTGAAACAGCCACGGCGCTGGGTTGCCTTGATCCATATCCCAGAAGCAGATTGGACACAACCCCCCATTGACACTTGGTAACCCCAAAAAAATCTAGAAACATCATGAAACTAGAGACAGAAGTTGAGTTTTTTTTTGGCTATTGTAAACCTTACAGCCTTTGGTTTCGCGACCTCTTCCATTCGACAGCCGTCCAAGCCAAAGAGCTGCCGCAGAAAATTTCTCGGGGAAGTGCCAGGAAACTGGAGCTGGCCACGGTGCCTTTAACAGATAGTCTTTATATTTTCCCATAAGCTCCTGTAATGAAACGTGGCAAGCTGGAAAATCCATGAACATCCTAGCTTGAATGGAGTTTTGAGTGGGAAAATGAAGGAACATGAGCTATGAATGGGGGATTTTCGCCATGTTTGATCACTGGTAAACCAGTGGTTTTTGTTGGGATGGGAATCTCATGACTGAAAATAAGCGGCTTCCTCCAGCAATGTTAGATGACTCTGCCGGATGTCGGGGGGTACTCTATTTCAATCTCAGACCAGCTCATTGAAACCCATAATTGTTTTACCCTCTGGTAAACGTTTACATAACGAACTGGAAAGATCCACCATGTTCTAGCTGGGTAAATCCACTATTTCAATGGCCATTTTCAATAGCTATTTTGACATAGCTAGAGGGTACTGTAATTCTTTTATTTCACATCCTTTCCAAGGATGATCGTTAGTATTTAAGCTCATCTCGAAAGGAATTCGGAGCCTTTAAAGGCTCCGAGAGAGGCCTCCGGGAAGGCATCCGGGAGAGCGTTCCAATAACTTCTGACAGTTGCAACTACTTGTGAAAGGCATACAGAATCTAGATAGATGATATGATAATTCGACATATATAAATCATAAACATACTTGCACGCCCGCCGTCCAGCTAAATCAGTTTGAACGAAACCTGTTCTGGCATTAACCCGAGATTCCCGTTTTTCATATAGTTTTTTTTAGGCATTCCAATGCGTAGCAGTCGACTTCATCACAGCGAAGCTGCGATGGAGCCGTCTCACTGAAAAGTCTCAGATTCTTCAGCAAAGTCGCGATCTAAGACACCGTGAAAGATACACATAAAACACAGAGACAAAAAGATAGACCCGAACCTCTCCAAACAAAAATCCAATAACTGTATCTATGACCAACTCTGTAGTCTTGGGGATCTGAACTGGAATCTGAACTGTTCTGAAGCCATGAACATTTTAGTAGTCGCAGACTCACCGTTTCGTCGGCGCAGATGACATCTGAGCAGGTTCCAGGCCTGGCCGCCGCGATGAAAAACATGGCCCCAGCCTTGGCGATTTTCAGGCCTTGGGATCCGCAAGAAATAAATTGGCCGACATGGAAGAAATTCAGGTGCTAAACTGCTAAACCAACTCATAAACCTCCAGTTTTGGCGGGGTTATAGGTTTATACCACCCATTTATAGTGAATTTAAGGGAATGGTTTGTTTCAACGGGTGCACCTTGAAGGACACCATTGCAGCCCTGGAACTGGGGGTTTCCGGTTAAGATTTCCCCAGGTTTTTCCCCCAAAAAAATGTTGGCGAAATCCTCATGGTTGATGATTAGAACCAAAATGTTGTTGGTAAAATCGCCGTTTCTGTTGGTTAAATCACAATTTTTGTGGGTTAAATCAAATCGGGGTTTGTTGGTTGAATCATAGTTGCTGAGTTTCGTTAAATCAATGTGTTTGTGACCTAAATCACCCGTTCTTGATGTTTGAATCAATAATTACAACTAATATAAAGTTAGATCACACTTTTTCATGGTCCAATCCCCCATTTTGGCGGAGGAACATCCCCACTGTTTTTTTGGGGGGTTCGATCCCCAGGAACTACGACAGCGCCAACAGCACAGAGGACTACGTGCACCGCATCGGGCGCACGGGCCGTGCGGGGCAGAAAGGAAGGAGTTTGACCTTCCTGACGCGGTCAGGCCTGAGACCGAGGGGACATGACTGGCTACAAGTGAGGTATTAAAGATAGCATAGATAGCCTGTTTTCCCATTTCATTCATTATACTATAGTTGGTTGAAAACGGTGTCCTGATCCTATGGGTTATCATAATCCCTGGTCAATTAGGTAGTATATGTATGTATAAGTATATGTATTTGTGGGTCTGTCTGAAAAGAGTGTTTTTTTTGCACCATAATTCATTGGCGTATCATCATTTTTCCCACACAAATATAGCCATTTGGGGGGTATACACATTTTAAGAACAACTTAGGTTTGCTGAGTCTGCGATTTCCTATTTCCCAGTGGTTAATCCAGCATGACTGGCGAATTGTTTTTTTTTTTTGGGGGGGCCCTGAAGCCAATCCAAGACAAGTCAATACTTGGAGGATCATCCCAATTAGCAAATGGTTAATAAGTCGAGTTATAACTTATAACTTATAACCCAGTTATGCATGGGATGATCCAGTTAGGGGACTTAGTACGCAGGTTAAACCCAAGAATAAACCATTCCGAATCAAGGTTTCTTATTGGGCATTCCCCAAATAAGACACCCATACATACCCAGACAATGTCATACACTTGTCACATGCGGATGCACGAAAACATTGCCTGTTTCAGGATTTAGGGTTTCAGGGTTTTAGGGTTTAGGATGGTTTAGGGTTTCAGGCTTTGAGGGTTTGAGTCGGTTTGAGTTGTTATTTTAGTTTTCGAAAGTTACCCTTTGGTAAACGTTTACATAGCTATTGACAATTGCCATAGTTAAATATATAGTTGTTTTTTTCATGTTTTTTCCATTAATAGCATGGTGGATCTTTCCAGTTCGTTATGTTAAATTTCCAGGGATAAACAACATGGTAAACGTTTACATAACTATGGAAAGATCCACCATTTTTCATGGGAAAATTCACGAACTAAATGGTGGATCTTTCCAGTTCGTTATGTTAGTTTACCAGAGGGTAAACAACATTAAACAATGCTAGCCTCGGGGTCCAGGTGAAGATGCCTTCAAGGCGGTTGGCATGGCCGCCGTGATGGAGAAAGCTGGATGCCCCATCCCTGCGGAGATGCAGCAACTGGTGGAACGTGCCCTGGATTTCTATCACTGGGTCTGGAGTTCTCCCAATTTTTGGGGTGAAACGGTGAAACATGGAAACATGGTGAAACATGGTGAAACTAGCAGTTTGCCTCTTTCAACTTCATAGTTTAACCATGGAAGATGATCCATTTAAGCAACGTTTAAGGAGTAAACTTGTAGATGATTTGGGATTTAGCTAAAAAGACATGGCCGTTTTCCATGACTATGTTAGATTACCGGAGGCTAATGGTGAGTAAAACAGTAGTGGCCTCGTTTTCCAGTGTCTAGAATGTGTGTGTGTGTGTGGAGAAAGCATAAGAAACCCCATGGTGGGGGAAGTCATGGCATTGCCGCAAGTTTGAGGTTTTGTTTGCAGATCAATTCCCACTACTAAGCTCAAATTTGAAGCTGGAAACCTAAATTTTTAAATAAATATCGCTATCCTAATCACATAGTGTCAAGTTTGCCAGTTTTGATTTTCAGTCTTGTTACTTAATTCATGGAGTCGATCTCAATTGGCTCCATTGACTTCGTGCCACCTGTGTCAATATCAAATGTAAATCTCTTGAATTGAAGCTGTGTGAGCCATGCAAGGTGTTTGGTGGGGCAGGTGGAAGGTGATTAATGATTAGCTTGATTAGCAAACATTATAGATTCGGAATTGATGGCCCTTGGACCTTTGAATTTGAAGCGCCGAATTGAACTAGTGGTTTCTCAAACAACCAGTTTATACGATTTTACACGTTTGTATGGCCCCATGGTTGCCTGAAAGAAATCATTTGTAAAATACACTGCAGATTTCTGTTGGTTTGTGCTGTGTCCAGCGTGGTGTATTTGCAGTATAGGAAATCAATGTTAGAGACATTCCACACCCCCTATTTCTGAGCAAACCGCAAGCCGTCCGGCATCGTTTTGACCAGCAACCCCAGTGAGGGTACCAGGAGGATTGCGCAGAAGACACCTGCATTTGCCGTGATGCAACCCTATCCCAGATTTGGCTGAAGCGAAAATCTGCAGGAAACACTCACATTTCGCAAAAACAATAAGTTTCAAACATAAATGGCCCATAATGGCCCCATACTACACTGTAAACTAATACCCATCAACTCAAACCCCACTCTTATTGGTATCATGTAAGATCCATGTTGTTGATGATTGTTTGTAAAATTCATCCATGTTTGATGATAAAAAATCCATAAAATTCCCTCAAACCCAATCATTGACTCGAGGTATCCAAAGGAGACAGGAACAAGCAAAGTTGCGGGACCAGAAATGGGACGATTTGCCCAAGGTGCTGATGGTGCCTCGGTGGGGACCATGAAACCTGGTAACGTCTACTGTAACAAGTGAACTTCCCTGTGATGAAAGGAAGAATACCGTACAGGTGTATTTTTTTTTTTGGGGGGGGGTGTTGGGAAACCAACACCCCGACGCTTGTGCATATCATGAATTTATATGATATTGGCAATGTGGCTCCAAGCATGATCTTGACGTTCGCAGTAGTGCTGGATTTCATCGCCCCCAGCGGTGGTTGATAGTTGGGACTCCGGGACTTCCAGTTTTTCCAGTCATAATTCTCTAAAGATTATGAATGATTAAGAGCCACAGTATGCCATGAGTATGCCATGAGCGCATTTTTTGAGCCGCTGAATGAATTTCAACCCCTTCCATTCATCCATTCATAGAATTGGATGATGGGAAAATTTACAGGAAACCCCTATATTTGATGGTAAAAACCATGGTTTCCTGTAGATTTTCCCGAAAAAACCCATCCATTCATCCACCATGGGGATCTCATCCCCAGGTGGCTGAGAAGCCCAGCGTAGCCAAGTTCGTGGCGGAGTCGCTCTGCGGCAACGGACGCCTTGGCACCCGCAAGGGCCAGAGCCGCGCAGTGCAGGTCTTTGAGTTCGTGGGCTGGTTCCCGCCCGCGCAGCAGACGCCTGACCATGCCTGACCGAAGTGGGCCTGGCCGGAGAGGTGTCCATCAAGTGGGGAGTTGACTATTACTATTATTTTATATTGCTATTATTTTATATTACTATATTATTATTATTATCATTATTATTATTATATTATTATATTATTATTATTATTATTTTTATTTCTATTTTATAAAACTATTGATTATTATTTTTTACTACTATTTATATAATAGCAAAAACTAGCACAAGACTGTGTGTCGACCTAAGAACATGTATGAACATATCATACAATTTGGGAAACCTTCGACCAATTGCAAGTCCTGGGTGAACTGACCCATACATCGGTGCAGCTGGGGCGCTTGGGAGACAACAGAGAGATCTTCACCAAAGATGATGGGGAGAGATTGGTTCAGGTTTGCCATCAATCAGCAATTCATCAAACAATAATTCAATACCCGTCTTCAAGGACGAAGACAATTTATTGTAGCTCTGGCAGAATATCCTGAGATCCTCAACGTGGGCACTTCATGGCTGAGGAAGTGCCGCATCCTGCAGATGCTTGGTGGCATCATGCCAAGTTGAAAGCCTCTGCAAAGCAACTGTGGCAATGGAAAATGACCTAAAATGGAGGAGAGTGGAGGTTTTATTGGGACAATGACAATGATCTATAAATGGGGAAATTTCCCATTGCCATGTTTGATCACCAGATGGTATTTTTCATGGATTTTATCATAGTTTGATGATGTTCCTCACTTTAGCTCATTGGATTTCACGGAAAGCGTTTTCCCCACCCCAAACAAAACAGGGGTAACAAGGTCTGCCTGGGTCTGGGGCCAAGAAAAACCTGGTGCTGATATTGCCATTTACATTGAGCTTCACTCTGCAGGCCAATGTGGATGTGACCTCCAATTTTCCAAAAGGAACACTCTCCCAAAAACTGAAGTTGAGGATTGGATTTCCCGATTTCGGGTGAGGGGCCTCTGCTATCTTCTATGCCACTAAACCATACTAAACCCTCAAAGGAACGGCACTCTCCACCGATGTGTGTCAGCACCATGCCTAGTTCAGGGAGATCAACAGCGGGGAAGCCCCTATGGGTCCAAATTTAGGACAGCTTGGGACTCACTAAAATGTTCCTCGCAATTTTAGATTACATGATTTTATTACACCATATTACACCTATATACGTGCATATAATATTCGAATATGTTGCTGTACCAGGTACACCCAGTTTAATTTTGTCCCATTGGCAAACTTGACCCATCCCCAGTGAACCAACAGCTGTGGGATGCTAAGGACGTCAACCATTGGACACATCTTCGGGCTGGACTTCGAGAATGGACGGCTGCAACCCGCTGATCTGCACCTTGGATGAAGATGATGAAGAGGGTGGTAGTGAGGATCTGAGACTATGAAGGAAACCTGGGGGCTACACAACATTACATAACAGGCGCCCGAATGTGCCAAGAACATGTCGATGTGGAGTTCCCACTGCCAGCCACAGGTTTGTCAATGGTTAAAGCTAGTCCAGCCGCATGGGTGGCTGTCCCATATATCTTCGGGTGATGGGAAGAATCACAGCAACTCATGCTTGGTGTAGTGGGGATGATATCCCCTCCTGGTCAAGATTCTCAGCCCTCGGCATGTAGATGGATGGTTTTTTCTACTCAAAATGACCACTATTCTGGACCCATTGGTGCCCCACTTGCTTCGAGATCAACGGGTAAAACCCAAGTTCTGCTTGTTGGGACACCCAGGTTCTACAGCAATGTGAAGAAAACGGTGGAGGCCAGTGTCGCGAAGAACCGGATTGTGGAACCTTGCCGGAAAGTGGGAGTGACCCGATTCGAGGACAAAAGGGCAAAGCCTTGTGAGGTCGATGAGTTGAAACAAAAAACCATCAAAAAGCCAGATGGGTTGAACCGGTTGAACCTTATTATTATTATTATTATTATTATTTTTGTTTTCCTCTCTGTGATGTACGACATAATTATGTCAAAGGCCCAAAAACCAGCGTGCCACAGTGTGCCACAGCTTTCCAGCTCGCCTGGATGGCCGATCGAGGAACATCTCCAAGACTTGGGAAAACAGGCGGAATACCTGGCTCTATGGCTGGATTGTGACCGCCACTTGAGCTGTTTGAGCAGGGTTTGGGCAGGCTTTGGGCATCCGCAAACTTCGCATGGTGCTTCAAAAGTGCTGAGGTTAATGGACCTGTATGATCCTTTATGTAGTCATTGTGGTCTCTGGATTTCTCTGGTCATTTCGGATGGCGATGAACATTCCATCATTCATGATGCATCAGTTGAAGATGGCCATTCCATCCATCATTTATAGATCACTCCATATAGATGATTCTCTATTTATGCCATGTTGCATCACTGACATCCTGGAGCAAGCTAGCCCTATCCATTGGTTAAGGTTTAGTCCCTGGAGAGGAGATGGATACGGAACAGGTATGGATGATTATGACGGGATATATATAATTAATGTGATTCTGACCAACTAAATATAAATAGTGGCCAATGGCCATTAACTTAACTTAGAGTATCCTTAACTTTATCATGGCTATTGGCCTGAATTTTCATGATGACTCGGGATGATTTTGACGCTAGGTAACAGTAAGGATGAGCGATGACTTGGCAGTTTTACACCTGAGCCAGCTGACTCTGTTTCAGGCTTCATCCTTATATTTCCGCATGTTTGGAGGGTTTATGATGGCCAAATGGCACAACGATATAGCAGCACCAGGTCATGACTGAGCCTAGGTGAGGGTGAGAACATTTGCTACGAGGTGAGGGGGATGACTGGGCTGTGCTGATCTTGGAGGTGTCCAAGTCGTTGCAATTCAGTACTGACCATGTCAGTATTGAAAGCCATGGTGTTTAAAATGGATCCCCCATTTAAAGATATTTTAAGAACCCCCCTATATTTATCTATATTTCATGTTTGACATGAGTTGGCTTGGCACGGTGGGAAGCCCAAGATCTCAAGATCAGCTTCCCACAGTGATAGGATTGCAGCGGCAACGTTCATCGAATCATCGCTTACCTAAGAAAAATGCCGCCGAATCATGGGCAAAAAACTCGGAAATGTGTAGCAATAAAAATCCAGTATTCTTTTGAAAAGAACTTAATTAATAACTTGATTATACTTGATTAATGTCAACCCCGGATTAATAAACCATGGTTTATTAATTAGGGGGGTACTCCCCAAATAGTCATTTCATCTGATACTTTTTTATGGTATCCCCCCAATTAAACAACCGTAAACGGGGTTTATTAATCCAGGGTTGACATTATATGAGAAACATCATTTCATAGAATTGGATGATGGGAAAATTTACAGGAAAACCCTATATTTGATGGTAAAAACCATGGTTTCCTGTAGATTTTCCCTTTAACCCCTCCATTGATCATTTCAAACGTTGGGTGCTTCCCCATGATTTTCCCACCGTTGCAGGTGATGTCGCTGTGCGGCTCCATCCCCGAAGAGAACGTCTACCGCGCGCATTTCTCGGCCCTCACGGTGCCAGAGATCAAGAGACTTGACGAACGACGCAGCCGGGGTGGGCCAATGGTGGGCTGAAGGTGGGAAAGGCCAGTTGTTTGGTTCATGGTAAAGAAACGTGGTAAACATAATATGTAATCCTATATAATATAATAGTAATATAAATATATATATATATACACATACACACACACATATATATATACATATAAAATATAATTCCTAAATATAATTAAGAACATGTAGAAACTTTGTCGAAACACGCAAAGCACATTAAAGACGGCGCAGGTGTTTCCTTGCGGATCTCCCCGAGAAATTGACGATTGTGACATGCTGCGACAAGCAGATTGACATTGTGTAGACAATTGTGGTCACATAGTCAAAAATCAATGGGATATTCCCTTACATAGGCCTTATATAGGCCTTATATATGCTAGGTACCTCCAATTTAGGTTCCTGAAATGGCCATTGAAAAAAGAAAAGGTAAATGTACTCCAAATTATGTAAGTTGATGTAGGGCATGGATGGATACTGATACAATGGTATACAATGGTTGACTATGATGGATATAGAGAGATGCCAAGGGAGTTCAGCTTATAGGTGAGTGTTTTTTTGAGGGGTTGGGGGGCGAAGAAAGTCAAACGGTATGACCGAAGTTATTTCAATGCACCATGCTGTGCAAGTGAGGGGATCATGGCAAGAATCTGTAGAAGTTTGGCTGGAAAGGCGGCCGCAGCGCGCCATGATCACACCAAGAGAATGGGCAGCTCACTTAAATTATTCCAGGAAACGGTTCAAATATACAACTGTTTGGTGTTGTTTTCCGCCGTTACCTGTCCGTGCTGACTGACTTTCTTTGTATTTCTTGCGATGGTTTGAAGCCGCAAAACAGGCTTAAAATCTTAAAGTCCTTAATTATTTCTGGCCTTTCCATGCCTTTCCAACATTGCATCATATTGAAGTCATTTTGCACCAAGAAGAGTCAGTCCATGGATTTGTTTAAGGGAAAAACCTTACAGGAAACAGCCATCTATTTCTTGGGAAAATCGATGGTTTCCGGTAGGTTTTCCTGTAGGTTTTCCCTTACCCTCTGGTAAACGTTTACATAACTATGGAAAGATCCACCATTTTTCATGGGAAAATCCACTATAAATGGTCATTTTCCACAGCTATGTAAACGTTTACCAGAGGGTAAACCAATGGGAATCTCAGGATCCTAAATTGAAGGTACTGTACCATATAAGGCAATATTTTCTGGGGATATCCCCTTACATAGGCCTTACATAGGCCTTATATAGGCTTTATATATGCTAGGTACCTCCAATTTAGGTTCCTGAAATGGCCATTGAGTAAACCAATCCATTGAGTCAGTCATTCCATATCTTTCATCCCAGGACGGCCTTCAGCAACCTGGGACGACCTGATAAGCACCTGGCCATGGCGGTGGATGCGCGACAGGAGCTGGACCTGTGCCTGGGCTCGAAGGACGAGAAATTTTCTGATCAGTTTGCCATATCAAGCCATAACACACACACATATATATGCATATATATATATATATATGCATATATATATACATATCATATATATATATATATAAATATCACAACACACATATATGTATATATGCCATATATATATTATATAACTAAGACATATACGGACATATTTCACGTATAACTATCTACATAACTTAGGATCATTATAATTTCAATTCAGATAATTTAGGAGATATTATACCGGTATCTTAAGTATAATTCTAACCAGAGATGATATATGATGATATCAATTTTCTATAGCAACTCTGGTCACCTCCATTGTTCCGAGGAAGATCGGTGTGGCCTTCACGCGGCTCATGACACGGACCTTCCTGACACTCGGCAGGTTTCTGTAGCATCCGGGAAGGGGTTGGTACAACCTTGGGATTTCATGGAGTATGAATGATTAGTGGGTTTAATATGGTTTAATATGGTTTAATATGGTTTAATACGGTTTAATATGGTTTAATATGGTTTAATGCAGATCTATAATGGGATTTAAATGGATTCAATACCAATGTGCCAATGGAGAAGTTGATGGGCGTGAATACAGTATTAATGGAGATTTGCTGAGGTATGAACGGATATTTAATTTGATAGTAATGGAGATTTAGTGGGTTTAAAGGACGAATACGTAGAAGGATCAGTAGTTTCATGATGAATAATGGCAATTTAATAGATATTTAACCTTAAGTTATATGATATATGGGGATAGAATTGGCAAACAAATCCTCCAGTAATTTCACGGCTTGCTCACTGGAAGCCTTGGCCCACTGATAGAATTGGAAGCCTTGGCCCACTGATAGATGTAAATTAATTTGCCCACTGCAAATCGTGATACATTGGCAATGTCAAATTGAGGGTGGAAACCTGGAATCATTTGCAATCCCGAAAAAACTGGATGGAATCATTGGCATAAGTTTCAATTAAGGGAAACACATGTTCCAGTCCGATTCTGTTTCAAGATGTGTTTTTTTTCTCGGAGAGTGGTTCGCACATGGTTTTCTATCGTTAGGGGAGTCGGTCATGGCTGCTGTCCTTTTGCTCATGGCGGGGATGGGCCAGGTGCAGATGGCGGACAGGAACGAGGGTCTTTCTGAATCATAATGCGTTCATCATCATTGCAAACAATGCGTTTGTCGCGTAGGTGTGGTGGTATTTCCATAAGTCTATAATAAGCACACATCAGATATACATCAGATATCAACTAGCTCGAATAGACTTCCTGCAAACTGTCCTCCATCATTTTGCATCTACGGCCCATTAAACCATATTAAACTTCAACACTTCATTATTTCAACTGATATTGTTAACCATATTTGGAAACTGAATATATGGTATCACACTGTCATGATATGTCAAGACGGTGGCCCACTGGTGGCCCACGCCCAGGAACTATGCCAAGGAGAAGTTCCGAGTTTGGGACCAGTTCCTGGTCGGAGCTATTCCCCCGATGGCTAGTGGATCCCAGGATGAAGCCGACAAAAGACATCACAACGTTCGTCTTTGTGCGTCTTCAGCATCCTACTTCGAAGCTGCCATTCTCAGAAGAAATCACTAGAATTAGACATTTTGAGGTAAGAAAAAGCTCTGATTCCGGTTGGCCATTTGCTAATTTATATGAGTTAGTTTGAAGTTTGAATATGTTTGAACTACATAAACCGCCTCAGCTTGCGATTTCTGATGATTTTTGGCCATCCAACTTTGGGAGTTTGATGGCCATTCTGCCCCAGCTCAGGACGGTCTTGAGCTACGGCCCTTGCCAGACGCCTACCTTGTGGTTTTGCGTGGAACGGCACAAGGACCGGGCCAGATGGCCCCAGTAAGGGACCCGAAATATCCCAAAATGAATAGATTATAGATCCAATATCGAACCACGGTTTTAGGCTTACGTTTTTTTTTTTCCTCCCTCTCGTTTGGAATTGTTTTCCATTCCAAAGTTTGGAAGGATGGTAGGATATTTTTCTAGGGCATCAATTAAATTATATTGCCTCAAATGTCGGAAGCGACTGTGGCCGAGCTGCTCCAAGGAATTTTGACTAGGGCCATGTAAATTCAATTCTGAACGGCCAAGCAATCCCCTCCCCGTATCACAAAAAAATGCCCGTCCAGATGGATTTGTTCACAGGAATGTTACGTAACATAGGCGCGGTAAGTAGAGGGATGGGATCGTTCGAACGATACTCCATGATATACTCCAGCACGTCATGTGCAGATATACCCCCATAGATCTACTGCAGCATGTAGTTATATACTGGTTGGTTTGGAACATTTTTTATTTTTCCATATATTGGGAATAATCATTCGAACTGCCTAATAACTCATATTTTCCAGAGGGTTTGAAACCACCAGCCAGGATACCTCCATCATATATTGTAGCCACTTTTACGCGGGGTGGCGATCGTCAATCCCCAGGAGATTGAGCAGTTCACACGGCGAGAAGTTTTCACACCCTTGGTAACTGCCCGCCCGGCTGGCTTCGGCGGAATTCCAACCTGGCGATTGGAATACAATAGTCCCTATTGGCACAGTGGGATGGTAACCCCTATATAATGATATTAGTAAACTGGAAGTTATCAATCCTGATCTAACCTGAATGTATAACTTACATTAACTTACTGTATAACATTGTATAACTGTATAACCAATCTTGAACCGACATTAACAGACTATGGCCGCAAAAGCTTAGCAACGTATGTCATATTAATCATAAAATGGCAAGATGGCCGGTTTTTCCTATGGCCAGTTGGCTTCCATGATGGTAGCAGGCGGCCCGAGCTCACTTCCTCATCCATAGCCAGGTGAATATTGCAGACTACCCTGTAGAGCTCAGCTGGTCGGGGAACCTGCCTTCGTTTCCCTTAAACGAAGCCATGCCCATATGCTCCGTGTATGGAAAACATACCTACATAACTGGGTCATTTTGGTGGTAACTTGTGGTACATATTCCATATATCATATATGGTTTCCCTTGTTGTTTCCTTAATGTCTAGTGGTAAAATGATGCTTTCCCTTAAGCCATCTTGAAAATCTATCACCAAGGTCTTCCAGCAGTACCTTCGACGAGGCCAAAGCCGGGCAATTGGAGCAACAACTGCAGGTGGGGGCGAAAGGATTGATATTTGGTAGGTACATCCATGTTTTCTGGTTGAGATTTTCCTTGACACAGCTTCTAGTGAGAAAACGTCTTAAAGATCTTGGTCTGGATTTTGGAAGGCTGAAAAGCTTTCATGACCCACAGTTGTGGTTCTCTGGCTTTCAATTTTGGTTCGTTTCACCATCTACACAGAGGGATGAGGGACTTGGCCATCCCGCCAGGCAGCAGGCACGGTTCCTGGGCTCAAAATGCTTTGGGTCAGATTTTTGGGGCCCGGTTGGGTGGCTCGGGGAAAGCATATCAGTTTGGGATCCCTGGGGATTTCCGGAACATGACAATCTGGATACCTGGCTTGGTTGCTCTTGTTGGTGTCTTGAGAGGAGGGCTCCTCTCAGAAACCTGCAGGGTTGCTGGTTGCATCCATACATTGAACATCAAGGTCACGTATGGCCACATATGTGTGGCCCCTTTAAATACAATAAACGTGATTAAACGTGTATGTTTTCTTGCATTGTTGTGGCCTCTCTGAAACCCAGTCCCAGCATGTAAACTGCATCCTGCCATAACGGCTTTGGTTGGTCGTGAATATGATTGCACCCGGCAAAAAACACATCGATTGAAATGTAAGGCGACTTTCCATCATCCCTGCACTTATTTTTCAGTAGGATTCAAAACCACCCAAAAAGTGTTTTTGTTTTTTTTTTGGCAGGGGGGTTGGCAGTGATATGATATATATATATATATAGATATGCAAGGATTTTTTCAGTGAACAAACCCCAATTGGTTCATTTTTCAGCTTCTCTGTGGGTCTAAGGCGACTTTTTTGAGGATCGATTCCACAAGGACGGTTTTTCACAGAGCAGCCTCCAGGTTTCAGCGTGATCCAAATTGATCCAGTACTAAACCAGGACTTTCCATATTTATAATATAATATATATATATATACAAACCAGGGCTTTCCATATTTAATAATATAATAATATATATATATATGTAGTATTGGGGTATATGATAAATGGCTTGCAAAATTCCTTGGCTATTGCAGTTGAAAGTGGGAGAGATTCCATCCGCAAGCCCTTGTTTACCAAGAGACATTCGCAGCCTAGAAGTCGGGGTGTGGGGGTGGAGGTAATGGTGGAGGAAAATGGTGGTAGTCCTTGGTAGAGGTTGATCAGCTCTTCTTGCGAGGGTGAGATGTATTCCTTGGCTGGAGTCGCCCAAGCCCACTGATACTTCCCTTTTGGCCCCGCAAAAGACGAGGTGTTCGATGGTGGTTCCTTTTGTAAAAAATCGGTCAAAAACCAAAAGGTGCTGATTCCATGTGACTTACCCTCTGATAAACTAACATAACTATGTAAAATCATCATTTTTAATATGTTCAATGGGTAAATCAACTATTTCTATGGCCATTTTCCAGTTTGCAAAGTGTCAGTCATTACCAGAGGCTACCCAGTTTTTTCAGTGCGAAAGCCTGCAGCAGCTGACACCAGGAAGCAGGCGAGACGCCCCGTAGGCCTCAACACGGTGCAGATGCTGAAAGCCTGCAGCAGTCGACTGGGGATGTCCCCGGCAGAGACCATGAGAGACTTCGCCGGAGATGGGTGAACAACCAGGGTTGTTCCAGCAACAACGTGGCTTATTTTCCGAGGAGAAATCCATGAGAAATCCATGAGAAATCCATGAGAAATCCTTAATCATTATTCATGATCTTTATTTGTACAAGCAAATGTAAGCAAATATAAGCAAATATATTAAATATTGAATGTTCATATGCCGAACCCCTTTGTTTGAGCATCTAGAAGCACATTGTTTGGACTTGGAACCAGGAGGATGTTGAGCCATCCAAGGAGTGGCTGAAGGCTTGTACTCCGCTGGCTACATCTCTTATCCGCGCACGGCGTCTCGGCGGGGCGAGGATGGCGCCGTACATGGGGAATGGATTTGGAGCAGCGAATGGGGAGTTGGACATACCCTCTGGTAAACTAACATAACTATGGAAAATGGTCATTTATAGTGGATTTTCCCATTAAAAATTGTGATTTTCTATAGCTATGTTAAATTACCAGAGGGTAACCTACCCCAAAGTAAATGATGCTATTTTTCTGATGGTGAATGCATCGAATGTCAACCCTGTTTGATTAGGCAACATTTCAGTATCAGATGAAGTCACTGTTGGGTAGGTGGGTGACATTATGGATTAAAAATTGATCACGCGCTATATTCAAAAGGTTGATAGTTTACTATGATCAGCCATTTTGGCTTATTTTGGCTTGTTGGGTGTTCAATTCTTGACCAACCCCCAATTTTTTTTCGCTATTGCAGCCCAAAACTGCCGATCGAATCTGAAGTCATGCGGTTGCTGCCGAGTGGATCACCAGGGATCACCGTTGACGCTGAGGAAACCACCAGGTATTCGCAGACCTTTGACCTGGCAGCAGCGCTGAGGGAGCAAGCTGCACACCCCATGTGGGGCACCTTGCTGTGGAAGGTTCTGGTGGTCAGATGCGGTTTCTGGGGAGAAGATTTTCAGATGATGAAGGGATACATAGATAGATTATATGGTGATACTATGAAAAACGATGCAGACAAAGGGACTTTCTATGGTTGTGTTGGTGTTTTGATTGGCAGAGGGTGAAGGTTGGGGCTAAATTTGGATATTTTGCAGGTTTCCTCCTCGTGGGGATGTGAGGACAAAGCGCGCTTGGAGTTGCTGATGTTTTGATGGACCAGCGTGCAAACTTCTGCTTCGAAGGGCTGATGTTGGGAGCAAGAATATTGCCAGGATCAATGCTGTCCGGTCAATGAACATGTCCATGTTCCTATTGTTCAAGCTGATGATCTCATGATTTTCCAATGCCAAGCGAAAGAGGCAGCCCCTGGAATTCGGCAAAACATCTCCAAACCAACGTGATGCCCCCCTACTTAGCCAAGTTGGTTTAACAAGTAGTTTAACCATATTTAACTAGGGTTTATAGTAGCTGCATGTCACGGTTTGATGTTTTTTTTTTTAAACCCAACAAACGCAACTGAGAGACCACTGGGGCACCAGCCTGTGTCCTTTTGACCTTCCCAGGAAGAACGGTGCAAATGATCTTGTCCAACCGACAGCTGCGAGCACCGGCCTCGGGCACCGATAAAGGCGATCATCCGCCCATCACGCCAATCAGGGCTGCCCACAAGGCTGGGAATTGGTTGGTTGCGGATGCTAAAGGGGATGGGTAGGATTGGTTATGGGGGGGTGGATGACCAGATTTTTATTTATATTTATGCTATTTATTTTGAATACCATGCACTTGAGTAATGAATCTTGGCACTGGAGATATATTTTATTAGGTTGCACTCTTGCAGAGGATTCTGTTCATGATCTGAACATGGAGAGTTTGCATTGCCATTTTTGATGAATGAAAGGCCGTGAAACTGGTTGAAGATTCTGATGGTGATGGCTGGTGTAAGCTGAGAGCCTTCTGAAAATGCATTGGCAGGAGGAGTTCAACAAGGGCAAAGAATGGAAACTCTATGAATATGTTACCAGACACTTGGCCCAGTCCCTGGGTGATGGGAAGAATCAATGGATTACTAGGGATATATATTATATATATTAATACGTATATATATATATATGTATATATACCCTCCGGTAATTTAACCGAGCTATTGAACATGGCACATTTATAGTGGATTTACCCATTGATAGCATGGTGGATCTTTCCAGTTCGTTATGTAAACGTTTACCAGGCCGGGTATCCATATTTAATAAGGCTTTCCAGTGTGGGATGGATGAGCATTTTTTATATGATAATGACCAGCAGCATCAACCAATGAATCCCGTCGGAAGCTCGGAGATTCTCCTGTAAATTTTCCATTAAACATCATTAAACCATATTAACATATTAATTAACATCTATTAACCATTATTAAACCAATTTCTCGGGCTGAGATTCCTGAAATTGTCTTCTATGCCTTCTGATTCTCATTGATTTTTACAGTCTATCCGGTGATATTCGGTGATCCAAGGGCATTTCATCGCATCGCTGATGGAAGATGCAGCCTACGATGAGGTCAGTTATGTCCTTTGGCAGCCCCAAGTTGTTCACCCAGGAGCCTTTGCAACCCTTCTGACGTGAAAAACCCAATCATAGCCCACTTCGTTTTTTTTTTCAAGGAGTCTATTGCTATTAAGTATTAGTAATTAACTGCTAGACCATACTAATAGGATATTAGGTGACATATTGAACATTTGTCCCAAAAAATGCATGATATGGAATGGTACCCAAACTGGTCATTTAATGGTTTGCGAACTGGAATTTAGTTATTTCATAGCTGGGTCAAGCATCATTTTCATCGTCAATTTCTGCCATAGCTTCGCCATGTTTGGCTCGCCACTTGAGGTTTTTGACGTGGCTGGAGAGCAGTTTGCTGCTGGGCAGTCGTGCTTGGGGGTGACCGGAAGTGATGGAAGTGACAGTCGTGGAAACTCGCCCCTGAAAGAACTTTCAATAGGTAAATTATGGTAAATTCACGGGCATAAATGCTAATTCTACATGTGTATCTTATGTAATTACACACACACATATATATAATTATATATACACATATTCAAGTTAGATTTGTATGCATAAAAATCACTATATATACACATATGCCTTATCGAGATCGATAGATTTTCTCAGTTGGAGAAACATGTTTTCGGCGATGCGCCGAGGCCTACACCTATCACCATGTGGTGGAGCGCGGCTTCTTCTACGCCACGCCATGGAAACCCCGGGACCTGCGCCTCGCCGAGCTATGGAGGAATCATCAGTTGACCTGCAGATGTTACCCTCTGGTAATTTAACATAACTATGAAAAATCACCATTTTTAATGGGAAAATCCACTATAAATGGCAATTTTCGATAGCTATGTTAGTTTACCAGAGGTTACATGATGTTACAATGATGTTACATGTTTCCTCAGATGGAGAACTGTCTTTTTCAACTTTTTTTGGGATGATTTTCAACTTGCTATGGTATTACTATGGTATTCCTATGGTCGGAGGTTGATTCCATGTTTTTGGTCATCAAATCATGACGGACGTCGTGTAACTGCCGACGTCATGGAATCCGTGAATCCTCCAGAAAATTCGATCAATTCGAGCTGTGACTTCAATGCTGCAATGATTCAGTGTTTGATCATGGGAAAATCCATGGGAAAGTCTATGGGAAATTTGTTCGAATGGTTCACATGGCTCAGTCCTTAGTGGTTAGACATGGTTAGACCTTGGAAATGAAGCCTCAAACTTCATTTGACTCTGGAAGAATCAAAGGCATCTCCAGATGTCAAACCATCTCCATTGCATGCCTAAGGAAGCTTGAGGAGATTGACTGGGACATGCCGGAGATGGCACAAGGGCAGCAGTTTCTTGTTGATGGACCAAACCCGCGGGAAGATGAACTGAGGACAGCAGGATGTGCAATTCTTGCTGATGAATTGAGCCTGTTTCCCGAAAAAGCTTATCGAAATGTGCAAATATATAAATCAAACAACAGGAAAATACATGAACATTTCATTTTTTTATTCCATAATTCTTCCATATAACTATAGGTTCAACATGGTTCAACGATTTGAAGCCGGTCTTCGCGTCCCAACTTTTGGGCTTTCACCAGCTGGCAACGACCCAGGTTCAAAGTGGATGAGGTGACCCTAACGCGCGATACGACGAAACCACCGGACTATCTGAAGCTTGGCCCATGGGGTAATTTTTTTCGAGACCAGGAGTTCGGGAATGATTCAAATCATCCAAGTTTGAGCGAAACATCATTTTGAGGCGTCACCAAGTACATAAACAAAAACATGTCCAGACTTTACACCTTTTCAGTTTTCTCTGTATGGATTATATATAGACAATGATAGGTATGGCATGGTATGGCACTCAACATCTGAGATGTTTACTGATTTGTGGCCAACTCTTGGAGCTATTACAGTCACTCCAGATCTCAGCACCCTCCGGTAATCAAACATGGCCAGAAGATCCTCCATTTCTGGATATATATATATATATAACAGTCCATATTATTAAAACAATTTTGAACCTCCTATTTATAGAACAACTTTCCCATCTTTGGCATTAATTTCCTATGATTTTCCCATTCGAAGCTCCATTTCCTCGTGGAATTTTCCATGTTTTCCCATGAAAAAACCGCCGCAGCGGCGTTTCGAGGAAGGAAAGCGAGCTCGTAGCCCTGATGGACAAGAACGGCATCGGAACGGACGCCTCCATCCCGCAACACGTGCAGCGACCTGGCTGTCTTTGGTGGGATTCACCCAGTGCAACAAAGCTACCATTTGGATCCATTTGGGATGTTGACCCATTTATATCCGTGTATGGTGATATTGAGGGATGGTTGATCATTGGGTTTGCCACATTACTACTGGCAATTCTGGCATTGAACACCTGGATTAGTGGTTTGTATGGTTATTTGCTTCAAGATGCAATTACCGATGAAATGCACATCCCTCTCTCACTCTATGCATGCATACATAGAACATGCCGGTTGGTGGTTTGGAACATTTTTTATTTTTCCATATGTTGGGAATAGTACTGTAACACCAACCGGCTAATATTTTTCAGAGGGATTGAAACCACCAACCAGACATGACATACATTGAAAAACGACAGTATACTAAAGATGATATACCAGAATTTCAGCTTTAATACCACCAGCCATTATATTAAAGATGATATTATATTAAATATGCCATTATATTAAAGATGGTATGCCCACAATTAATTGTTCGTCACTAACTTTCAGCTTTTGCTGATCTCGGTCGACCTTTCTGGCGCGCCCCTAGGAATGTGGTGGACCGGCACTACGTCATGATCTGCGGACCTGGCGGTGATGGACAGAGGGGGGAGGCCGGCTATGGCTACGGGGTAAATCGACCGATTCATTGGAGGTACCCTCTGGTAATGACTAACATAGCTATTGAAAATTGCCATTTATAGTGAGTTTTCCCATAAACAATGATGATTTTCCATAGTTGCGTTAGTTTACCAGAGGGTACCGATTCCATATATATGGCCCATTTTTGAGGCCTAAATTTCAGATATAGCCCCAACATATGGCCAGAAATATGGTACGTTGACGTAGCTCCATTTGTTGGATCCTGGAGATCTCCGATTGGGTAAACTAGCAGCTAGCTGTGGAAAAGCCATGGTTTCCGTGGGTGCTGATGGTGGGTTTCGCACACCTAATTTACAGGAAGGTAAGCAACAAAGATGGTGATTTGCTAAACTTTACAAGGATGAACATATGGAAAATGGATTGCCCTCCGGTAAAAGCCATGGCCCATTTAGTTCCATGATAGTAGATATGATGAAATTCCATGATGTATAAACTGTGTTTTTTCCATAACAACGTGTTAAATTCCCAGAGCTTAGGGCATTTAAGATCTCACGCGAGCTTTTTTTTGGCATTTCTTGCAGGGTATCCTCAAGATGTAGCAAGCCGGTGCAGTGCATATCATCATTAGATTGGCATTTTTCCATTTTTCAGGTAGATTCATGTGGGAATGTGGCCTTGGATGATTTCAGATGTCCATTCTTGTCATCCGACACTTGGAAACATCAACCATAGATCACAATACCATCAGTTTTGAGTTTCAACAACTAGTAACACTTTGACACTTAGCCAAAAACCCATAGGTATCGATGATTTGCTGAATGTTGATTTACCTATGAACAATAGTGATTTCCATAGTTATATGCCTTCAACCAGAGGCTATTCATTTGATAACGGGGAGAGGCGCAACGCTGCCGACAGCGACTTAGGTGATCTCCAAAGGCAGAGGAAAAGGTCGAAAAGGTGAGAAATCGATGGATGGGGGGCCCAAGTCACCATAGGTTTAGTAAGTCATGGTCCAATTTTCGATGATTTGGGGATATTTGGGGTTCTATTTATTTATATTTTAGGACACCCGAACTATTGAATTACTGTGAAAAAATAAATCAAATATTAGTCGAAGCAGTGGGGATTCGCTAGAAGCAACAGCATGAATCCCATGTCTAGGTGAGCATACTTTGCATAGCACCATTTGACAATTGGTGTGTTGCTGTAGCGCTATTTCACGGATGAATATGGATGAATCGAAGCTTTCCCCCTGCCGGATCCACCACATTGGTGTTACAACATCCATCATTGTCAGCACAAAAAAGCGTTCCAAGGCACAATGTGATACCCTCCGGTAATTTAACATAGCTATATGAAAATACCAATTTTTAATGGGAAAGTCAACTATAAATGGCAATTTTCCATAGTTATGTTAGTTTACCGGAGGGTAATTCACTAGATATTGATCTTTCGACAGTCATGGCCGCGAAATGCGAAGAAAATATGATCAATGTCGCCCTCATCACCGATTCAACTGGCATGTAGAATGCAAGCAAGCCAAACCTTGGTGGCACTTCAATGTTATACCAACATATATGACATGTACGGTGTTAAAGCATGATCCGCCCAACCCGGACGTTGCTCCACACTTACAACCGTCATGATCATGATCATCATGATCATCATGATCATCATGATCATCATGATCATCATGATCATCATGATCATCATCATGATCATGATCATGATCATGATCATGATCATCATCATCATCATCACATCACCTCATGATCATCATCACATTAAAATTCACCACCCCCTCTGAACAATATTTTGACTGGGGGTAACAACATCAACTTTATCTTCATGAACGATCAAAATTCGCCACCTCCTCTGAACAATATGTTGGTTGGGGTAAAACCATCAGTTTTATTTTCATGAGGGATCAAGATTCGCCACCCCCTATGAACAATGTGTTGGTTGGGGTAATGGCATGAATTTTCTCTTCATGAGGGATCACAATTCGCCTCCCCCTCTGACCATTATGTTGAATGGGGTAATAACCACAACTTTATCCTCATGAGGGATCAAAATCCGCCACCTCCTCTGCACAATATTTTAGTTGGGGTAATAACATCAACTTTATCTTCATGAGGGATCAAAATTCGCCACCCCCTCTGAACAACATGTTGGTTGGGGTAAAACATCAGCTTTATATTCATGAGGGAGCAAAGTTCGCCACACCCTCTGAACAATATGTTGGTTGGGGTGAGAACATCAATTATATCTTCACGAGGGATCAAAATTGCCACCCACTATGAACAATATGTTGGTTTCGGCAATAACATCAACTTTTCATGAGGGATCAAAATGCGCCACCCCCTCTGAACAATATGTTGGTTGGGGCAAAACGGCAAAACCATCAACTTTATCTTCATGCGAGATCTAAATTCGTCACCCCCACTGAACAGTATGTTGAATGAGGTAATGGCATCAACTTTATCTTCATGCGGGATCACAATTCGCCTCCCCCTCTGACCAATATTTTGAATGGGGTAATAACATGTAATAACCACAACTTTATCTTCGTGAGGGATCACAATCCGCCACCTCCTCTGCACAATATTTTGGTTGGGGTAATAACATCAACTTTATCTTCATGAGGGATCAAAACTTGCCACCCCCTCCCAACAATATCTTGAATGGGATGATAGCATCAACTTTATCTTCATGATGATGATGATGATGATGATGATGAACGTACCTTATTCTGATTGTGTTCGTGATTATGTTCATGATGATGATGATGATGATGATGAATGGTGTGCAATTCGACATTCCACTTTTGGCGAACTTCAAAAAATTGCAACCTTTCCACGATTTAGGCGCGGAACAACATCAGGGTTGCACCGAACATGTTAGAACCATAATGCTTATACGCACTTTAGGCTGAAGATTCACCACCAAAATCCGGGATGCTCTTAACGGCGCCAGGGAAGGGCAAAGGCAAGATGGTGAAAGGCGAAGATGGACGGCCAGCCTCGAGGTGGGCCGTGATCTGCCGGCCACGCGGCTGCCTTTTTGAGCAAAGAAACTAGGGTGGTTTTTCATGGAAAATTTTGGGAAATTGTGGGAATATTTGATATATCGGCAAACTGTACTGTTGGAGTTTGCATGGCTGCAGCACCGCTTGTACGGCACTGCTTTTGACCTGGCAGGTGCATGGCCTGTGTTCCTTGTTTGTTTCCCACTGTGTCCCATAGTGTTTTTTCCTCACTGCTTGAGTGAGAGCACCATCCCTGTCAATCCAATAGTGATTTGTGAAGCCAAGTGACAGGGTTTTACTTACCAAACATCAGGAAGTGAGATAATTGAAATCGTGAACTCCAACAGTTTGCTATGGAAATCCATGAGTTTCTGAATAGTCACTGGAGGGTTTACACAATTGGATTCAACCAACCCTATCCATGGCAATTGATGGTTCAACCAGCAAAAATCAGGGCATAAAAACCAACCATGATGATCCATAATGGGGATAGAACGGGATAGCCCCCCCCAAAGTGACTCCCCCAATTCGGAAAAGTTGCCCAGTAGAACTGTAGAAGAAACATCTACCCCAAAGCCCATTGAAAGGCGGCTGGGTAACCTTTGGTGAATTCTTCCAAGCGGTGCTTGGTGGACAGTGCACCGTTGGGACTTCATGGAGGAAGTTCGGTCATCAGAGTCATCACCATCCCAGCTGCGATAGCTCGGATGATAGAATCATATCCCCAGATATCCCCAGTGGATTACGGAGTATCCCCAGATGATAATCCATCATTACAATCCCCAGTCATGGGTCCCATTGTTGGATGATCTAACATTTACCAGATCCATGGTGCATTCACTAACATTTACCCTGCTATTCCGTCCTATAAATAATCGAAGGAAGTTTAGAAGTGAAACTTCCGACAATATGGACAGTTGAAAAGCAGAGGTGGGAAGAGTCAGAAGAGAAAAGATCAGAAGAGAGAAGATCAGAAGAGAAAGAGTCAGAAGAA
>Ga0126342_10003160_pt1 | contig 26913 bp, 28 predicted proteins | sample Cyp1metagenome_FD_92528 | JGI IMG/M metagenome (GOLD analysis project Ga0126342, IMG submission 92528) | Coral microbial communities from Lord Howe Island, Old Settlement Bay, Australia - Cyphastrea 1 metagenome | ecosystem: Host-associated > Invertebrates > Cnidaria > Coral ...
CCATGATTGGACCATGATTGGACCATGACTCCGTGATGACTCCGTGATGACCATGCGTCCCAGCAAGACATCAGCAAGACATCAGCAAGACTGCCAAGGTCCTGTTGTCCTGTTAAGGTCCTGTTAAGACATGTTAAGATGTTTTTCAGACGCAGTCCCGGTGATCTGATTTCATCTAGCTTCTTGCAAATGGGATCACAATGGCATGGCATATAAGTATATATAAGTCATGTAGTATAACCAAAGCAACACACTTTGGGCCACATGTACATGTACATATGACTGTATCTATACATTCCCACATTTACAAATAGCTTGTCTTGACTAATGGAAAATCCAATTCGAAAAATACTACAACACATGGTTGCTGATGCTGAGCGCTGCCAAGCAGCCATCAGGTCAAAGTCTCTGCAAACTTCCACCAAGAACCTAAGCCACGACAGCTCGCTGAGCACCGTTGCTTCTGGATTGTTGCATGCCATCATTGACGGATGCCATAGCGAGTGTCTAAGAGAAACATTAAGTATATAATACGGCGACCGTGAACATTGACACTTCTTGAACACGCTGGTGATTATGGTAATCATCATCATGATGATGATGATGATGATGATGCTGATGCTGGTGGTGAGGATGAGGATGAGGATGAGGACAACAAAGAGGGTCATGTTGCGAGGATGGTGGCGGCGGCGATGGTGATAGTTTGATCTGATTGTTGCAAGACAAGGCCATTCTTCCGCTGCAGCCAATCTCCAAATAATGTTGTCAGTGCGCTTCTGCAAGATGTGCGCTGCACACGATATGCAAACAATATCAACAAGATTCAACAGGATTCAACAAGTCCTATACAAGCCTATTGAATTAAGCAGTACAACCGTTAGATCCAATATCCAGCAATCAGTGGCAATCTCCCATAGGCTCTGCATCAAACTGTTCCAAGATGTTCCAATCCTCCTACGCCACGCCCATGGCATTCCCATGGCAGAGGGGCTCGTGCAACCTGGGACGACAGCGGGTCATCGTCTCATCGCTGACTTGCTTCACCGTTGAGCCTGGCGGAGCCATGGTGGAGCCATCGACATCATGAGATCACGACTTCGAGAGGAACCCCTAAAAAATCAAACACCAGGAATGGTCATTGTTGGTTTTGTTGAATGTTATTGATGGTTATTGGATGTTATTGGCATTGGAGCTATTTGGAGTTACAACTGGAGTTATTTGGATGTGACTTGAACAACTGGGCCCATGAAGGGATCATCTCCGACATTTCTATTTTGTGATCCGCCCCCATAGGAGATAAATGGAGATAAGGGGGTTGGGTATCAGAGACTGCCAAATGTCCGATGGCTTCACATGAACAATATGAAACATACATGATGTGGTAATGTGAGAAATGGATGTTCCCATGAAACAGGGTATGAACCACAGGTCTGATAACAAGTGGGAACCCACAAATGGGTTTGCCATTTTGGAAATCATTTAGTTCTTGAGGTGTGCCGCATGCTGCCCATATTAGATGTCTTGAAGCTTACATGAAGTGCTAGTAGCAGCCTGCCGCTAAACTTGAGGTCAATTCCGTGGAATCAAATTGCTTGGAAACAGAGTGCGCACGAATTGTAAATCCTGAATGGGCTCTCAAGAAAGCAAGCATTAATTCACTATCATCCACTATGGAATCTACGGATATTATACCAAACACGGACAGCCAATGACCTGAGCGGTGCCAGAATTTCAATTTCATACGAACGGGTAGCGTATGGAAAGTTGTGATGCATTTGACCTGTTGCCAAATGACCCTGGCTGCCAGGACGAACAAGAGAGGAATGGATTCATGAACCCAAAAAGGAGTGTGTTTATGTAGACTTTGTGGTTTTATGCAGTTTTATGATGTTTTATGATGTTTTATGATGTTTTATGAGACCTTTGCACTTTACCCTGTATCCTCAACCATCTTCTACACGCCCTCATGGCTGGAAAATCCCCGGCGCCACCTTTGTTCCCACCATACTCCGAAGGGTCGTAGATGGTATGATCGATATCCTGGGCGGATCTGGGGGTATCCATGGGCATACGTAAACAGGATCTGGGGCGTAAACAGCAGAGCCAATCTGTTACAACAGGAGATGCTTATTATATCTTCTTATCACCACCCAGTCACACGAACATGGTCAATTTCCATTCATTTCCACGTACCTTCTCAGCCAAACGTTGCCATTTGACGAAGTTTATTCGCGTCTCATTGGATTGGTCATAGACATGGCATAGTCATGGCATAGTCATAAGCCCTTTGTCCCTTGCAGAAAACCAATCGGGTGCTGTCCAAACTTCCCGAAGGATGGTCCTAGGCCTTGAACCGATTCGACCTGATTCGACCTGCCCCACAACTACCCCAGGTATGGACGGTATGGACGATGCATTTACCATGCTGTGTACAAAATTGAAACTTGTTGAGAAGCTGAGGGCTGCCCACATCTGACATTTTGGTTCGCAATCAGCAACACCTTGCATTTCTAGCCCAAATTCACTAGTTCTGCAAGTTTCACATGACATATCCGCTGACGCCAAGAAGCCAGCACCAGAAGCTTTTTCCCTAGGCGTGGCTGCCCAACGACCTCATGGCTGCGCCCGACAGACAATGGAGTTCATTCCTATCCACAAAGCTGTCGCAACAAATTGGTGCGTCCCAGCTAAATCCAAAGCTGAGGTTGACCTGCCAGAGAGAGGTTCTCAAACGGACCTTTGAATCCTTTGAACTATTTTGAAATGATCTTGGATGGTGGGCTTATCCGGGCTTCTCTTTGTTTCAGCATAGCTGATTCATGGGAGTCAGCTCCAATTGCAAACCGATATCACGATCCCAACCAGCCAGCATTCAAATATGGCGTCCTACTCAGGTCTCCAACACAGCAAGTTGATAATTCCCATTGACCTTGATTCTTTCTGGTCTAATTCTTTTACGAGGGTATTGAACATTGCTACCCAACAAACTCATCTTGCAATGACAAGGGAGTAAACAACGATGTTTGGGCCATCGGAATGGTGGCATGATCAACCGCATCATCGGGCTGGGCTGCTGCATCCTTCTGCCGAGAGACACAAATGGATTTGAATGGCCCTACCAGGCCCAAACAGAGCGGTCCAAAGCGGTTGCCTGTGGCGCCAGGCGGCCAGGGGTCACTAGAAAACGGGTCAAACCAAGGTATCCACAGGATATTGGAACGAACATGACCATCATGATCATGATATACCATGATATACCATGATATACCATGATATACCATGATCCATGTTGGGTCTTGACTTTTGAAACTGCAAATGGTTTCCAACAACACCAGCCAGATAAATTCAATGAGGTTTTGTTCCTCAGATCCCATGAACATCATGAGGATTCTATGAGGATTCTCCCGCGTTTTTAGTTCTTTCTGACTCAAACTTGGCTGCGGCCCTGTGGATATGGCGCCGTGGTGCCTTCCTGCCGCTGGAAGAACGGCATGGGGCTAGCGCTGGGGACATCGTTGGGCCGGGTGTACGGGGATGGCACGGAGGGCTCCTGGGCGCGAGGTCACGGAAGGTGGAAACACAGAGTGGATCACACCCGGGCTGCATGATACTAGTACAATACAAGATTCTAGGTACAATACTTTTACAATACTCTTACACTAAACATCAGTAGACTAAGCAATGATTTAGTCACTTTAGTCTTTAATTTTCATTGAATCCAGCGTCAGTCTCAACACAACAAGCATCCGGGTGCTTGCCAGAAACTTTCCAGAGCTTTTTCAACATTCCATCTCTTTCCACCAAAGTTCTTTCGAAGCAGTCTTCCCCACAGCCGGCTTTGCCGTCTGCGTCTCGGCTGCACATCGACCCTGGGTCTGGACAGTTTGGGCAGCCACAAAGGTAGAGAGCAATGTGGCATGTCAATGGTTTACAATGACAAATATGACAACATTGTTCCAACATTTCGGGCAACATTTGACTTGTTCCTGTCGATGTGAGCAGTCGCAGAATGGGATTACCCTGTTTTTACTCCGATGCATAGTCATTGAAAAATCATTCGGCCCCGCAAGAACTCAGCAGTATTTGCAAAAAACATATACAGTATCGAAACCATGTTCTTCTCCATTTTGTGCTGGCTACAATGGTTGTTTCAAGCTTAGCTGTATGATGTTATCTCTTACATTCGCTGCACCATCAGGGTTCCTTGGTGTAGAACTCCTCTCGCGCCAAGGACAACGCTTGGACCGCGGCTTCGTTGGGGTTCTTGCCCTCTTGCACCAACCTTCTGGAGCTGGACATGGATGTTCAACAAATGACAAACCAAACACATAACAACAAAAACACCATACAGACATATACAGACCATACACCACACAGGAAATTTGAAGAACAAACCGCAATTCACCTGTCATTTTGTGTGTGTTTGTGTACTACACCTACTAGAGTCTGTTGTCAAATGTGTAAATCGCTCATTGTTGTCAACATGTTTCTCTCATTGTTGATTCAACTTATGGTAATCGACTTTGTGCATCAACTGGCCAGGCTTTCCCAGCTTTTATTTGAGTCAACTCTACTGCATGGATTTCCACCCGAAGTTCCAGAGATGGAGCAATTTGTTAAACGATGAACGGAGAGAACCTGTCTTGGCCAACTCCAGACTCCAAATGACTCCAGATGACTCCGGAACAGAACATCTAAGTACCAGGTACCCGTCAAACAAAAAAGTATGATCACTAACAGGCCACCATGGAATAGAGAGCTCAATCACGGTTGCATCTTTTGGTTTTTCATGGCAAAACAAATGAAGAGTTTCATTTCATCCCGCCTCTGGAAGTGTGTATGGATCACTTGCTTTAATTCACTCATGGCGATGGGAGTGGCATTGGCGCGGGTCAGGGATTGTTTCAGGGGTTCTTTGGGTTCTTTGATTTGAAACAACCCAGAAAAAGTGGGGGACGAGATGATTTTCAGGCAGAGTCTCTAGGGTTGCCGGGTACAAGAGGTTATGATATGGCACAGCTGCTTGCGATCCTTGAACGATCTGTGAGTACTGAGTACCACTACGCTTACGTGATGTGCAAATTATGAGCGCTTCACAGATTTTTAGAAGCACCTTGAAATCACATTTGATTTTTGGAAGGTGTGAATCATCCTCTTCAGGCTTACTAAGCTTGAACCAGCTTTGCGGATGGCCGATGCGTGATGCTGTTGCCGCTTTGGTGGACAACCGAAACTAGGAAGGCATCACTGCTCCAGTGGAAAACATGTGGCATTCGATGTGGCATTCTGTTTGAGGGTGCCTTGAGACATCCAACAGGATGAGATATGTGCAGATTATTGCAGATTGCTCCACATGATGACAGGCCAACCTCGGCAAATCCCATGCCACAGAGACTGCACAGACCCCATCCACCTTCCACACAGGACCCTCGTGCCCCTTGAGGTGTCCAATCTGTTGCTGCCGTCCATCGGTCACATCCCAGATTCGGATGGTCCCATCACCTGGGAACATGTAGAGTTTCAGAGAAACAATGAGAATCATGAGAAACATCGTGCTATCGTGCCGACAAAAACCATCTAAGATTCTTTGCCCAAGATTTTTCTGCTCTTCTCCATCCCAATTCAGATCTCAAGGAGGATTCTTCATTCTGGTGGACACGCTACCGAGGACGTGGCTGGATGCAGCGGCTGCCCGCTTGGCGTAGTAATCCAACTGCACGTCATGGAGTACGCCTGGCGATGATTTCGACACCGAGATCAAACAAGCCCAGATCCAACCAGATTGGGCATAGATATGCTATCTACATATATATACATATCAAATTATGTCTAGGACTATACAAAGTTTTGACCCGAGGGTCAGCTTCAAATATCTCAAAATACGAAAGCATGGGAAAGCGAAAAACAATCCTACAGTCCTCAGAACGAAGGAATCCTCTCTTGGGTTTGCATACTCTTGGAACATAATTCCTTCAACAGCGCGACAAAGCGGCCGTCGCCAGGGCCCCGCACCAATGTTTGTGGTATCCAGCGAACCCACCATTTGCCTTTTTCGTCCCCCGAGAAGCCAACATGACGCAAGATGGATACCGAAGATTCGTCAACAGCTTGATATTTTGGCCGCTTTGATCACTGTAAGCTCCAGACGACATGGCCACGCAGCACCTCAGACCAAACAAATGATAGCCGGCAGAGAATGGTGAGATGACTCACATCAATTCGTGAAGTGCAGCATCATATCCCATGTCGTTTGGATTCTTTTGGCATTGGTAATTTTCACAAGTGCAACATTGTGCAACATCACATCACCAATTACTCTGTTGAAATGGCATGATGGAATCACAGAATCAGATTCGGTGTGAAGGGAGGCAGCCCTGCTGGGTAGGCCCCGCAAAGAATATCGATAGGGGATGATGGCAAGGGTCGAGGGCTTATTAAGGCCTTATAAGAACATGAAAAAAAATAAATATAATGCCAAAATAAGGTAAATATAGGCAAATTGCTAAACATAGACTATTTTGGCCTTTTTGGGATCACAGAATCAGATTCGACAGAAAGATTACCCATGTTTTCATCTCAGTGTCGTTTCAGAAAGATTGTCCGAAGGGCAAAGAAAATGAATGCCCGAATGAACAGCAATTCGAGGATGTTGCAATTTTGGGGGAGTCGCATCATCCGTCGCTCGGAAAAATGACGATCTGAGTTTTTAAATGTTTTTAACATATTCTGATTGGGAGACTGAAAATCACCATTTCAACTGGTCATCAAATTGCCATGGGGTTTGCTCTCCAATCACCAAAGACTTCATTGCAAATCATCGACAGTAGCGGATTCACCAGATACCCACCAAACCGAAATAGGGCCGGTGAAAAAATCAAACGCAAACTCTTAGACTTCCAAACTTCATGTTTGGTCCTTTCCAGTATGCAAGTGTATCGCCCCAAAAAAGAATTTTCAAAATGAGAAACATAGTATAGTTTTCAATTCAATAGACATCTTGCTTCAGATACTATGCTGTTTTGACATTTTGCCACCCAAAAAAAGATAAAGAAGGTTGTGTTTGCTCCAAGAAGTCTGCCTAGCCACGCCGCGGCGCTCCACTTTGCGAGGGCTGCGGTGCGGACAAAACCGGCGGCGGCAGCCGCGGTTCCACGGCAGTTCCGTGGAAAGCTTGAGCTGTGAAGCGGCAATTTTTGGCACCAAAAATGGATGGTTTGTGCGCGTTTGTAGCCCAAGGCAGCCCTGGAGCTCAAAGCAAATCCACAAATAGAGTTGCGAAAGATTGCAGTGGCTGAAGCAAGGCGATTTGACCATGCTCGGAGTTACTTTTTCTCATGAAACAACACTTCATTCGATTAGCGTGGGCCCAAAGATTTCAACGCTTATTTCAACCTTGCACCTAAAAATACCTAAAACATAAAACATATGAGAAAATGAAGTGATATGAAGTGACATGAAGTGACTATAATGATCCCCAACAAAGGCCTGTTGGGAACAGAGACGGGCGAAATCTGAGGCGAGCGGACTCAGTAAAGACAAAGGACCAAGAGCAGCGCTGGGATAGGCCAAGTCGTCGCATGTCACAAAGGGATGTTTCCATCAAACCAGTGCCATACCGGGCATACCTCTAGGAACCCCTCAATTCAGGGCAGGTTCTGCAGGTAGGTTGGAAGATGTTGGACGTGCCGGACTTTCCGGTTGCGGTTGGGGAAGTTTTCATCCATATCTCGGCCTACGCTTCACCAAAAAGATCCAAACAATAGATTTAAAACCCTGAGAAAACAGGAGCTCCGCCTATCATGGTCAAGTCGCATGGCTAGAGATATACAATTACAACTTCGGTCACTTGCATACAGCAGCAACCTTCTTCCAGCAAAGCTTATCCATGAATTCTATGCTACGTTGCTTGTCAACATGAACCTAATGCAAGGGAATCCAAGGGAACTCTTTTGACGCTCTCCATCCCACGATAGCTGCGCATCAGGAGTGGGCGCAACATCTATCAACCATAATAATTGCTCACTCACATGGCAAGCGGCAACAGAATATAAGAGACCTTAATCAAGCTTCCGGCAGAGTGTTCCATTGTTTTTGCTTAATATTGATGTGGAATCCTTGCTGGTTCTCAGAAATATCTCCAAAAAAGAGCTTGATAACCACCTGAATATGCATCCATATGCATCTAGAGGGCATAAAAAATCTTCCACACGAACATGTAGAAGTCGAACACTTGCTTTGGATTCTCTGCATCAACCTTCTTCTCCTGGCAGCGCAGTGGACGGTGACGGTGCTGCCTATTGTGGGGGCGCATCTAGGTGACCTAATGACTCAACTCAAAATGATGAAATGTGATTCCAAAATGACCACGCTTGCCAAAAATGCCAAACAAATGCGCGTTCCCATGGTTCATCATCCATTCTAGCTGCAGTCAAATCACTTCGTGCCGAAGCAGTTTCAGGAACAAGAGAGCAGCAAATGCCAAGGCTCCTTGTCTGTGGAAAACATTGCGTGTCGGTGACATTTGCAGTACATCTATAGCCACACCCACATGTACACAATATCATATACACGATATACACATACGTGTACAAATATGTGTATACAGTATACATATATAATATCTTATAATAGCTATAATATCTGTACCTCGACAACCCGAATCCTAGGAAATTCACGGGTTTCTTGGAAGTGATTTTTTTTTTGCACAAAACGATGTCAAATAATCAAAAACATCCTCATTTGACTGAAATGATAGAAATTCATCCAAAACCCATGACATGTGGATGTCGCAGGCTACACGGCTTCTGCATGACATGCGGTTTAATTTCCAATTTTTCACGCTCATAAACGTCAAGAATTACCTGCAAGATTCCTGCAAAAAAAAACATGCAATCGAATTTTCCCCAACCCACCCGATCACATCATTCTGGTTCCGGAAATTGTGAAGTTTACTGGTTAGAAAGCAAGGCATGCTAGAATTTTCGCGGAAAAGGATGCTCCATGGTAAAAATCATAATATCTACAATATCTAAAATATCCATATACCATTCTTAATGATCTGTAGACTTTTGTGAACGTATACGTATACATGCATATGTACATTCATGTATATATAATCTAGATATGCATATGTATATATAAATATACGCACGGTAGCTACAGTTAAACATACATACTTTTAAATGCACGAACAGGTATTTAAAGATATCATCGTGTCCAGTTGGCATGTGCCTTAAGAGACCATGAAGTCACATTCTCCCTTGCCCAAAGATCATTGTGTCCAGTCGGCACCTGCGTAGACATAAAGTAGAGGTAGAGTAGAATAGAGTAGAGCACAACACAGCTTACAGCTTGAGTCCTCGCAACGTTGCACGGAGTAAACCTGCTGCTGTTCCAGCACCAACTGCAAATGCAAAGCCAGTGGCAATCAGGAGGACCTTTAACACTGCGCTGGCCTCATTTTTACACATCCGAAATCATGTAAAAATGGTCCAATATGATATCCGATATGACATCTATGATATGATCTGATATGATATCTGATGTGATCTCTCACACACACAGCCGCCACAAATGTTGGTTCATCTGATATGTCCATGTCGTCCATGAATCGCCAAGCAATGCCAAGAAGCAATCCGCAAGGCCTTTGCTGGACCTATCCTGACACTCAAAGAGCGTATGTGGTTTGCGCGGTCGCCCAAGACATCAGGCACGTCCTGGCTCGTGGACGACAAGGTGTACAGTAAAAATTGTAAAAACGAAGAAAAACCAACGGAAAGTTTAAGGCCAGACATGGCCAGACTCAAAACTGCTGGGTATTGATCAGGTGTCCTGGATTGGCCCGGCGTGAACATGCAGGAAAACCTAATGTAAGTTCATGTAGGAACCCGAGGAAACTAGTTTCGGATACTGTTGTGATCGGTACGCACGTTGATCCTAAGCTGTATTCATATCCGTTTGCTTTTTGTTGATGTGCAATGCCAAAATCAAAACAGCAACAAATGCAACAAGCAAAGGGAGGCGAGGCTAAGTTCCAAACAGAAACAAATGAAAAGAACAATCCTTTCTCACTGATTTCTCACCCAGCTCAAAGAATCAAAATGGATCTTGCCTTCATTAGGGCAATGACCAAACCAAACACTGCGAAGAAGGTCGCAGCCAGAACACTCCGGCCAGCTGGAACTTCTCCTGAAAAGATTCCACGCAAAAATAACGGATGCGAACTGAAATCTCAGAAGCCTGAACCAGTCCTGCTATGCCCATAGCATCCACAATGAAAGCGTAAAAACCCATGTTGACCACGATGCCGCGCACCACAATTATACCTCAAAGGTGGAAGACGCATTGGAACTTTAAACTGTCTTTGGAAGCCAAAGTGTAGAGCCCCTGCACACATTGGCCACTTTGCAGAAGCAAAACTTTTCACTTTTCATAACTTTTCATCAAGGTGCTAAAGGCCGCCAGGAAGGGAAAACGTTTGAGCCGAAGTGGGGGAGCAGAGTAGGCGCTACCGAGTATAGCAGAACTCAGCAGTGCCAACTGTAAGTACGGAAGTCCAGGCGGCCTCGGTTTCAAGCAGTGCATAGCTCAACACGGTTTCATCTGGACCATTTTCCATTCGCCGCAAAATGCAACAAAATGCAACAAATATGTTAGAGACGGTTTGATAGCTTCAGCTGACAGCTGTGCAGGCAAAGTTCCCCTGTTCAGCTTCAAATATTGATTCTAGTAAAAAATACAAAAAACATTTTCGTCATTGACGCGTTGTGGAGATCAATGACGTTGAAATCGGTGGGTCCACTAATTGCAAAGTCAGGACCTGCTGCTTCGCCGGAAAAAACTTGAAAAAACAGTAGCGGCATGTTCTGGCGCAGCGCACATGTAATGCGTTCAATGTCAAGGTTCTGACAGCACAATGTCATCGCCTCTGCTAAGAACAGGCTGGACAACACCACTATCCAAGCAGAGGTCAGTGACAGCCGGCCAGAAGGGATTGGCAAATAAGGTTTGTTCCTGAGCGTGAGCCACTTTTTCGCATCGAAAAAACTGTCGACTTGCTTTGGTGCGAAACCATGTGCTTCAAAGTGCATCAAAGTCGTGCATTTGCTTGCGCCGGACTCTAGAACTCTGCAAGTTGCTAGACTTAAAATATGGCAGCAGCAACAATCAATAAAATCAATAAACAATTCTTGAAACTCATCAGTCTGACATCCCTTTGAGGTTGCCTCTGATCAGAGAGGCTTAGGTAGAAGTGCTAAGGCAGCAACTGTTGGTCGATTTCAACCTTGGTAATACGTTCAGTTCAGAGGCAAATGGCAACAGAATGAATTTGCATCATCAGCACCCTGGACCTTGGATCTCCTGAAAGCAAATTGGCACTTCTGTAAAGACCCAGATTGTCAAGACCGAGAAACATCAAAGATCTGATTCAGGCCGGTGATGTACACCTTGGAAGGAATTCCACAGCTTTTCAGCCCCCAATCCATGCACGGTGCTGGTGTTGCACACCTCAAAAAATTGTTGTGGTCAGAATTTTGGCTCTGCATCGCTCTGCCGCTTTGGCGCGTTCACAAGCATTGCAGGTGCCAGAGCTTGCAATGTCAAACGGGCGAAATGGGCGAAGTGCAAATTTGGGGTTTGCCCAATGACAGGCGCCACTGCAAAGAGGTGAACCTCAGTTCGTAAGAAAACTCTGGACGAAGCGTGCTAGTCAAAACTCGAGTCTAAAGTAGTTCCCCAACCAAGACATCAATATCATCAATAGCAAACTTGATTTGACATTATCTTGGCAAGAGACCCCGAACAGTGTGGGGGGAATGGAAGGATAATGAATGACAATGTTTGACAATGTTGATGATGATGATGATGATGATGATGATGATGATGATGATGATGATGGCGACGGTTATGATTATGATGATGATGATGATGATGATGATTATGATGATGATGATGATAATGGTGATGATGGTGACGATGACGATGACGATGACGATGACGATGACGATGACGATGACTATGATGATGATGATGATGATGATGATGATGTTGATGATGACGATGAGGATGATAATGTGGGGGACGATGATGTAGAGCATGATGATGTTGCGGAGGATGATGTTGAGGATAATGGTGTTGAGGATGATGAGGTGTTGAAGATGATTGAGTTGAGGATGAGGATGAGGATGATGAGGTGTTGAAGATGATTATGTTGAGGAGGATGAGGATGAGGATGATGATGTTGAGGAGGATTAGGATGAGGATGATAATGCGGAAGATGAAGTGGAGGAGGACAAGGTGGAGGATGATGATTTTGAGAGGGAGGGAGGTCATGATGTTGAGGACGATGATGTTGAGGAGGATGACGATGAAAAGGACGATAATGTTGCGGAAGATAGCGTGGAGGAGGAGGATGTTGCAGAAGATGGTGGAGGATGGTGATGTTGAGAATGATGATGTTGAAGGTGATGTTGAGGAGGAGGACTGATCCCGAACCTACGACCACACTTTGTGCGAGCCTGCGCAGTCGAAATACGCCTGGACATGTCAGAAGAGCAGCTTTGTGTGGAATTTGCAGGAAACGCTTTGCGCGAGCCTGCGCAGTCGAAACGCATGTGAAGATTTCACAAGAGCCACTTTATACGGAAATTCCCAGGGAAAAATGCCGCAGACCAGAGTGAGCCCTGATCAAGCACCGGCCTTTACACCTACCGTAAGAACCCTTCAGTGTGGACACACTGTTTGGGGAACTTTAAAAACTCTTCTGTTTCATCCGTTGTCCACTCACGCTACCATTGGAGCGATCACATGCATTTTGCGCACTGGCGGGGTTTGTCCACAGGCGCGTGACGCTGCCCAACCTAAGGCTTTGTCCACATAAGTTTGCTCACCTGCTTGATGCCACACGGTGCATGGGGTGCAACGGGGCAGGGACTGGGAGACGCAGCGCACGCTGCGCTGTTGCAAGGGTCCGTCGTTTGTGTTCGTGCTGGCACTTGATCCTCCGTATCAACTTGCAAAATTACGTTCCAATCAGAATTTAATCCAACCTTGAATTGTTCGAATGTCACCAACCAACTTGTCTCGATTTCTCTGAAACTAAATGTGATTTATGCCGGATGAGGAGGATCATGTCAAAATGAAACACGGTTGCGATCCTCAGCAAAACACACACACACATGCGGATGAGCCCCACAAAAGACTAAACCCACCACTAGAGGACTACACTAGAGGAATATCTGAAAGCATCTGAAAGCATCTGAAAGCATCTGAAAGCATCTGAAAGCATCTGAAAGCACTCCGGAGTTCGAAGCAGGGTGACACCGAACATGGTGAGTTTTCATGAATTCTCAATGAGAAATGATTCTTTTGCAGTAAACACCCATGTGATGTCTCAAGGCCCGAGGATGCAAATAATTGGCACAAACACGAGCATGGAGACGACAATGAACCGGCAAGGTCGCTTTGTTTCGTTCGGTTTTTGAAACATTTTCAATCATAGCTTGAATATATTTGAAACATATGGAATTTTCTGAATATATTTGACTCCCCATGACCTCGATCTTTTTGCTCCGAGTTACAGTGGTGATGGACAAAAAGGTGCCAATCAAAGTGTGAGGTCGTGTGAAGTCCTCGGGCACAAGCGGCACAAGTTCCTGTCACTTTTAAGATCGAATATAGATCTAATGAGTCTAATCTAACCCTAAACCCAAGACATACCAGTGAAAGGGGGCACGTGCGTAGTATGACACTCCAGTTACTCCAGTTCTGATTCATTAGAGAAATCTTTGTTTGACGACTGATCAAGGCACAATCAATCTATATCAATTTCATCGGTTTCAATGTCAAAGAATGTAAACGAGCTGAACTTCAAACGCCCAGCTTCCCAAATGGTCTTTGGCAGCTTCAGGAAATTCTCCTCAGTGCTGGAATTGCAACGAATCGGAAAGTGACGCTTCCAACTTGGTCTTGGCCAAGTCGCAGCCGAGACGGTTTCTAGTGGGCATGATTCATGCCTTCAATCGCCTCTTTCCACAGCTCCATATGAGTTGGAAAACTCACATGTTAGAGCAAGACAGCCACAGACCAGGATTGTTGTTGTGTCTGAACTTGCGCAAAGCTGCCAAAGATGATGTTGTGCTTGTTGATGATACCACCTATGCTGTGGGTTCAGCATGTCACTGTATCTTGTATATGAACTTAGAGCTACATATCACTTTTTATATTCAGTGACATGCAGCACATGGAATGTGGTTTGATTGCAGTTGGTATCCCTCAAGTATCTGTACTTGTAACAATACGGCATCAATCAAGTAATTATCTGACTACAACATGCAATTCACGTTGGACCGTGTCCACGTTTCAGCCTGGCTTGTACATCCCATGAAAGTTGCCAATGAGGTTGAATTACCGCACCTGACCGCAGGCGGCTCGTGGTACGAATCGCAGCTTTCTTCGCACAAACTTCGATGCAAGAGTCGGCAGCGCTGCTTGGGCAGTTGATGCGCTTGATGCGCTTGAAGTAGAGCCACTGGTTGAACCTGTGCAGCAGAGCCACGGAGAGGCTAAGGAACTTCATTTGCATCCAGACTCGAAGATCTCTAAGAGAGCATGCGCATGGTGAACACACTTGAAAACTGCCCTTGGTGCATATTCATTCATACCAAATTAGATCGTCTTTGTACAATCAAAACATGTCAAAACCCGACTTCTCAGCATTTCCATCAGCCGCAGGCCTGGAACAGCTTTGCATCCTGTGAGTAGTCCGAATCGAATGGTTCCGGTTCGATAGCCTCGATTCATCAGAGGCATCACCAAAGCGCCACGGAAAGTCTCCGCACCACCTCCGACGCAAGACACCAACTCCGACAAAGTCGAACTTAGGAACTTCGAGGGCTGCGTATGGCTGCGTGAAATCATTCAGCCTAGCTGCCTAGAGGGCCTAGCTAATTCCCAACAGCAGAAAACTTTTGCGTTCCAATCTCAGGAAGCAGTGGGTGGTATCGCGACTTCTCCCTTCTCTGGCATGTGCAGGGTTCCGAACCTTGTCTCCCATTAATAGTCACCCACCTAGAACCTTGGAGCCTTGTCTTCCACTGTGTCTCCCACCTAGTTTCCCACCTGGCCATCTTATCTTTCAGCTTGTCTCCAGCTTGTCTCCCCCTATGTTTCCCACTTTGTCCCACTTTGACTGCCACCAAGTGGCGGTATCGCGGCTCCTTCCCTTTTCCCAGTATCCAGTGGTTTTCCAGTTGTCTCCCACAGCTCCCCGTTGTCTCCCGGATGTCGTCTCCCCAATGTGTCTTCCACTTGTCTCCCAGCTGTCTCTCAGAGGTGCCCAATAATTCCCAATTGGTTTCTGCTTGTTTCCCTCCCAATTGTGTCCCTTAGCCTTGGCTTTGAATTTGAAACCGTCACTGCTGTTGGGTTGCGAAGCTGCGTTATTGTTGATCTGCAGTCAGTTCTCGGCAAAACGAGAAATGGCGCACTGGTGCAATGGATTCAATCATTGCTGAATGCACTGCAAACGAAAGGGAACCAAATTGCCGTAACCCAATCCTAAATCCTGCAAAACCAGCCAAGTCCAAAGGGAATCTCTTGAGATTTCAAGATCTGTGGCAAAATAGTGGGAAGACTTCATCCTATTCGAAGTCAACAGAAGTCAACGAGCAAGAACCAGAGAACTTTGAAACACATTTGGCTACCCTCGTATCTATTGTACGGCTGCAGACCCGGAAAAGACTACACACATGATCGGGTCAATACACGTATCCGGCAAAGATATTAAAAGTGAGGTAAAAAGAGGGCAGAGTGGATCTGGCCTCGCAACAGAGCCCACCAGCCCCGGGGTTGCAAAGCGCTTTGAATGACAGCAGACCAAAAGGGTGCGATGTACTGCGTCCAATCCGTCGTCTTGAGGCCTGTTCATGGCCAAACGCACCAAATGCGTCGATGAGCCGAATCTCTTCTGAGTCTCTCAGAACCTCTCTGTCTCTCTCTGTCTCTCTCTCCCTCTCCCCGTCCTGTTCTGCTCTTTCAACATTTTCAACCTGGTCTCAATTGCCTTCCAACTTGCCGAATCTCAAGTGAGCACTGACGGTTTGAAGATAACTCCCAAGTGGGCAGCTTCCAAAGAATTTATCCGTCTCGGACTTTACCGCAAAAGATTCGTATAAATTGATGTGGGGCGTTGCATTTCATAAGACTCTAATGGTCCCTGTCCTGTCATTCCCAAGTCTTCAGCTGCTATTTTGCGGTAATCTGCAATACCTCAGCGTTCGGTTAGTTGAAAGAGAACGGCCGAATCATTTTCATTTATCATTGATATTCAAATTTGAGGTATGTATACCAGTGCACTGTGAAGATAATAATATTGCCAGCTGAGACACTACACCACTCCGGTAGATGATATGCTTTGCTAATCCGATCCAGCAGGCGTTGTTCCTCGAGATTCCCAAACATCCCTGCTGTGCTTTCTAGATTTTTTTGATTCAGAAAACGGCTTTTCAGAACGCACCAAAAGGATCAAAAAGAAGAAATGCATCTGTTTTGACAAGTGGCAAGTGCATCAAGGATACACTGCTACACAATCAAAGAACGTATCGAAATCACTGAGAACATCTGCAATCAACCTTTCTTTGCGGTGTGTGTTGATAACTAGTCTGATATATTTTGCTACGGTACTTCGTTCTCCAATTTTCTTTTTGGATGGCGTCACTTTGCTAGCAACCTTTTGTCAATTTTCTCATGCTCCAGTCTGTCTCACTTTTGGCATTGGTGTCATGAGGCGTCCAAATTCTCTGAATTCCAATGATTTTGTTCCGGCAACATGAGATGAAGACCGACCTTTTCTGAGTTCAGATTGCTTCAGAGGTATTTCAGGGTGTATCAGGTCTATCAGATCTATCAAGTCTTGTCTGCAGATTGGTCTCCTTGGGTCGTAAAGATTCACCATTTTGCAGGTCCCGGTGAACCCAGGTCACCAAGATGATTCGACCGCCGGGCTTGCACACACGATGCATCTCAGACATAAACCTTGGCCCCATGATCGCCCATGATTGCCCTCTGTTATGTGAAAAATCATGCAAAATCACAAGGTTGCATCATGCAAAGGAACAATTGCCAAGATGTGTATTATGTGTATTGGTGATTATTGGTGCATGCTAAGAGCTCTTGCATGGTCGACATGCAATCAATGCAGTCAGTTCTTGGAAGTCTGTGCCAAGGGTCTTTGATTTCTGTGGCATGTGTTCGCCGCTTTCCAGAGACCAGATCAAATCGAAGGAGTTGTCAGCAAAGGGCATCCTTTGTCCAGGGCAAAAAACACGACAGCCATTCCTTTCACTTGCAACGTCTTGTAACCAAAGCAGCAGAAACTGGAAACCTTGTGGATTCTGGGCAGATCTGCCTCGGTCTCAAATTACTGGCCATTCAAGAGCCCAAAAAGATCGAAAAAGTAAAGATAGTGGCCCAAGTCACTTCAAGTGGGTATGAACTGAGATGAACTCAGACATGTGCAGCATGGTGTATAGAAAGATCGTGGCATCACCCACTCGAATGGGTGACAAGGCCCTATGAATTGCTCCCTATGGACCGAGTATCTGCAATGCATCGGCCACCTCAAAGTTACACAATCCATCCTGGCCTGCAAACAAGTCGGCAGGCAAAATGCCATTTCTGCATTGAAGTGTTTGGACCTTTACATTCTGAATCCAAATGTGAAAATCGAAAGCTGTGGTCAAGTTTTCCAAGACGGTGTTCTGACTCAAAGTATTCTGTCATGTCGAAAGAGAAAGGTTGAGAGATGTCCTTTGTCCTTTTGTGTATCAAAGTCTCGATCCTTTTGCTCTCCTTGTGTCTGGCCTGTTCTCATTGAAAGATTTGCTGCCTGCTCTCGCTGCTTTGGGCTCAAAGTTATGCCTTCAACAACTTTGGTGCGAAAAGAACATGGGCTCAAGAAGCAACAATATAGGACAGAAAGAGTTCTCCAAGACAACAAATCCAAGTCCCAACAAGACAAGAGAACCACAAAAAGTCATTTTGGCAACGACAACTGGAGGTTTCAGGAAAGACTAGGCTGATAGAAAGTTCCGTGCAAGATCCAAGACATGTCTTCACATGTTTTCACAATACATGGGTCAAGTTGACTCTCCGCCTGTGACTTTGGCAGCGTACTTCTTTTGCAAGAATCTGGAGGATCCACCAACACCACATCCCACGTCCAAAACAGACTTGGGTGCTTCCACTGCTTCCACTTCGGCCCAACTCAAAATCTCCTGAAATCAGAGTTCTCCGGAAACCTGACCGGAATGAAATCGAATCGAACACATTAAGCACGTTAAACACAAAATGGGGAACGGTTGGGAACGGGAACATGTTGAAGTCTGATATTTCTCATTGGGTGCAGAATAGCTTTTGGGTAAATTTTTAGGCTCAGGTTTTGGATTTTTTGTTGGCTTTCTTTCCTGGTACCATCTGCCTTGTATTTGCAACAGTTTGGAACTAGAATCTGTAATTTTGCATCATATTTGCTACATTTTGGCATGGTCACTTTGCATTTTGCATGGTATTTGCTACATTTGGCCATGTTCGCCTTCCATTTTGCACGGTATTTGCTACGTTTTGGCACTTCAACCTCTCATTTGCATGGTATTTGCTACATTTTGGTACTTCAAACGTTCATGTGGGTTTCTTGAGAGTTTCTTTAGGGTTTCATTTAGGGTTTTTTAGAGGGTCGTTTAGGGTTTATTTAGGATGCCATTTAGGGTTTCACTCAAAGTTTCTTTAGGGTTTCATGTAGAGTTTCTTATCAGTTATCAGGATTTCTTAATTATCAGGATTTCCAAACGTTCATGTGGGTTTCTCTAGGGTTTCTTGAGGGTTTCATTTGGGGTTTCATTTAGGGTTTCTTTAGGGTTTCATTTAGGGTTTCATTCAAGATTTCTTTAAGGTTTCTGTAGGGTTTCATGTAGGGTTTTACTTGGGGTTTCTTTAGGGTTTCATTTAGGGTTTCATTTATATTTTCTCTAGGTTTAGGGTTTCTTTAGAGTTTCGTTTAGGGTTTCATGTAGGTTTTTTTTTTAAATCAGGATTTTCAAACGTTCATGTAGTTTTTCTTTTGGGTTTCTTTAAGGTTTCATTTGGGGTTTCATTTAGGGTTTCTTTAAGGTGCGTTTAGGGTTTCATTTCAGGTTTCATTTAGGGTTTCTTTAGGTTTAGGGTTTCATTTGAGTTTTTTTTAGAGTGTCGTTTAGGGTTTCTTTGGGATGTCATCTAGGGTTTCATTTGTGGTTTCTTTAGGGTTCAGTAATGGTTTCTTTAGGGATCATTTAGGGTTTCATGTAGGTTTTCCTATCAGGAGTTCTTATCAGCATTTCGTTAAGGTTTCTTTGGGTTTCACCTAGGGTGTTTACAAACAGGAGAGAATAAAGCAAAAGAAAAGAAAAAACCAAGAGGCAGTAAAGACAGGAAGTAGAGAAGGAGAGGAGCAGGAAGTAGAGCAGCAAAAACACATGACTGAAGAAAAGAAAAAGGAGAATAGTAGAAGTGGAAAGGCACAGAAGCACAAAAGCAGAAAAGCAGAGAAGCAGGGAAAGCAGAGAAGCAGAAAAGAAAAGAAGCAGGTAAAGCACAAGAGCAGAAAAGCAGAGAAGTAGGGAAAGCAAAGAAGCAGGTAAAGCAGACAAGCAGGAAAAGCAGAGAAGCAGGAAAAGCAGAGAAGCAGAAAAGCAGAGAAGCAGGAAAGCATAGAACCAGGAACCCAAAAATAATTCCAAAACCTGCCGCAAAAACAAATAACAAGAATAAATAGCCATCCTTTCTCATTTCATCCCAAGCACTCGGACTGAGCTAAATCAGAGAGGAAAATCAATGACATACTTCATCACAACACATATCGAATATGATCGAATGATGCACTGGAATGCTCTTTTTATCTCTTTTCTCTGTTAAATTTCCTTTTGTAACTTTGTTTTTGGCACGTCGATTCTTCGACAAAACGCTTTTCCATTTTCTGGGGTTGGCCCATGACGGCACTATTAATCTCTACACAGCATGCAAAAATCGATCAGTTTTGCTTCAAAAGTTCTTGCAGATTCTTGCACTGTTCCACCTACCTTTTTGTCTTTCTTCCAATTTGCTTCGAGCAGAAACAGAAGGAGTTTCACAGTCTGCGCAGCAATGATTCTGAGTAGGTTTGCATCTTCCTCCAAGCCGGCTCTATATTTCCTTGGCAGTTTTTGTCTGGGTGGACCTTTTGATGTTTTTTCAGATTTCTCAGCTGCACAATTCTAACTCCGGACTCCTCGATCATTCGTACTTGCGCTTCTTGATGTTGTTCCAAGGACCTGTCAAGTGACCAAAGTGACAAACCTGAACTGCACGTGTATCATGTGTGGTAAATAGACGTATGTATGTAGCTTTAGAACATTGGTTATCAATCTGGGCACTTTTGTGGCTCTCACTCTTCGAACTTTTGACAGCGTATTCCTGCAAGGAAGCATATTCACACCTCACATCTGCAAAAGTATATATATATATTATATATATTATATCTATCTGTATATATGTTCCTTCTTCAATCATCTTCTGATATTCTCACCCTCAAAAGCCCATCGCTCTTCACTGATCACTCTCTCCCTCTCTCACGTCGGCCTCCAAGAGTTGTCTTCATAGTAACCGTGATGCAAATGGTCACCCCAAATCTCTACCCAGACACCTCGCAGGTGACACATGGCATTTCGTGGCATTTGACAAATGAAATATGAACGAGATGACGAGATGGAATGAATCGCTCTGAAATGATTGAAATGTTCAAATCTTGGCAATGTGAACGCACTGCCTGTGGAGGCATCGTAGAAATCTGCGATTCCCTGCTGCAGCGATCGCTGCTTCTTGGTTCGAAGAGCTGCAAAGAACCCTGCGATGGCAGCAGCAGCCGCAGCTGCGAAAGTCAGACTATGACTCTGGCGAGTCAAGTTGGAAACTCTGGCCTGCACAGGGATGGAAACCTTGAACAAGCAGTAACAAGCGGTAACAAGCGGTAACAAGCTTAGCATGCAATAGATTTTTCCAAACGTATCTGTTTCATGATTCTTGGATCCTCAATCCTCACTATCATGTACATTCCGTGAAACCGTGACTGAGGGCAACTGGCTGCTTGATGGATCAGAGAGGATCAGAGATTCTCTAGGCAACCTGTGTGCTTGTTGGCTTCGGCAAGATGCATTTTTCTCTGCAAACTCTGTGTATCTCTGTATTCCGGAGATTTGTTCCATTTTGTTCCACTTCTTTGCCTCTCTCATAGGACGCACTCGAGGCTGCTGAGTGTGAAGCTTCTGCGGAACCACAAAGGCAGGGGCTATGGCTGTGGTCGCAGTACTTGCTGTCCTGGCTCTGCAATTGTACTCGCCACCAAATTCCTCAACGGCCGAAGCAACACCGAGAGAATCCACGAGAATCTGTGATCCGTGTGAATCCTGGACTGTTCGGAATCTCTTGGGGAGTTCGCACGCAGTCATATTCTAGGTGCAATGTGCAGCTCAAAACTTGTTCCCAAAGACAGTCCAAGGCTCCAATGCTGCATGTCTAAAAATGGCATACTCTACTGGACGCTGACTCCTTCTATCCTCGGTGGAAAACAGCAACCAAAAGTTGAACGGAGCATGAAAAGCTGAGCGAAAACCAAAGGAAGCAACCACAAAGTAAACAAGGACAAATAGAATGATTCATTAAGCCTTAATGACTGATCAAATCTTTCTCTTTTAATCCAAATGATTGATTAAATGAGGAAAAAAGGCAGATAAAAACCGACAGATACCGACAGTAGGCTGTTCATCCAAGACACGTAGAGCCGCACCACTGCCAAAGCTGAATGGCTTTCAGAGCTGCCTCACAAAGCTCAAGTTGCTGAAGTGAATCAACATGTGCACCTTTTTCATCCCCTATTCCCGGTGGCAAAGCCTGGCAAAACTTGGCAAAACATATAACATATGTATTAATTTGTATAAGCCATGGCTGAAAACATCTACGAACACTTCTGTGCCATTCTGTGCCTGGGTCTTGGCTGAAGCCACTGGTCGTTGGCACGAAAATGTTTTCGGAAAAACCTCAGAAGTGCCATTGACGGCAAACCCCCAACCGTTGCCATCGACAATATTGACACATCCCCCAGCCACTTCAGAATGAGTTCACACTTTCGTCTGAATAAACAATGCAACCTGAAAGCACAGCTATAAGATCTATACAGTCTACTTATCACATATCAGTTGTAAGATCTCTATACAGGTCCAATTAGTTTTCTGATGCCTTCTGTTTTTCTTGGTTTTGTGATTTTTGTCATTTGTGTTTTGTAAAATGTCGTTCTTTTGTCATTCTTGTTGTGTTTTTGTTGCTCGCATTGACGCCACGTCGACCACGTCGTTCGACCGCTCCAAGCAGCTCTCAGGGCGCGCTGAGATCATCAGCTCCAAGCGGCGGACGCCAGCGAAGGCCGTCAAGGCCAAGGTGCCGTTGCAGGGCTCCACCTCGACGTTGCCACGTCAAGGCCACGTTAAGGCCACGTTAAGGCCACGTTAAGGCCACGTTAAGGCCACGTTAAGGCCACGTTGGATTGAACACTTCGAGAAATCCAAGAAATATCCAAATTATGTGGTAAAAATATGGTGAAACACAGTAAGGGCAGTAAGGGCTTGAGAAAGATTGAAACAGGTCAAAATGGTCAAAGGATATCACTGTCACACATTGCAAACGCTCATGGATCTCATGGGAAATCTCATGGAACATGTTCTGGTTCTATATGTTCTTTGCGATGTCTGGCATCCAGCCTTCGCCTGGAAACGATGCAGGTCGATACTTCGAAAGGTCCAATGCCGCTCCTGGCAAAGGCATGCGCAGGCACAATTGAAACAATTGGAGCACAGCAGCTCCAGAAGTCACCAAAACAAATGTTGGAGGAAAGGCCTTATTGCATTTGCCTTGAAACATGTCACATCTTTGTCACTGAAATCCAGCAAGCGCAATCTCCGATCTGTAGCTATGCACTATTGCAGAGATGCCGCTGCAACTCTATGTGAACTTGCAGAGACGTCCTTGGAGCGGTATGTCAAAATAAAGTGCTCGGAAGTGACACCAGAAATTGTGAACCTTGGCCGCGAGGACAGCTCGGTAATTTTGCAACCTTGATCTTAATCGAGCAGCAAGTCTTTGCCTACACATGCCCAGTACCTAGCGTAGAATTTTGCATTTCTTGTTACTTCTTCACAAGTAACAAAACCTGGCAGGTTTCACAAGGGCATAGGTCACAAGCAGACATCGAAGTGACTCAGAGTCTGGAAGTCTGCCAGGCCAGGAACCATCTACAAAGAATTGCCGCCAAAGCAGCTTGCCGCCTGTGAGCAGCATCTGGATGCGTCCACCATCCGTAGCCTGTACCCAAGTGAAGGCCACCGGAAAGCGGCGACCATAGTTCATCTCCTGCGTGAAATGCTTGTGTGTCACCAAAACATAGATTTTGCAGAAGCTAAAAAGCGCATTGTGCCTTGCATACGTTTTTGCTCACATGCGTGTGCTAATGACCCTACATCGAACGGAGGACTCGGAAAAACAAGTCCAATGAGGGCAAATGCAATGGTGAGCAGCCAAAGCACAGAGATGTATGTTCCAGTATGGTGAGCACCCCGGGTAACGCCAAAATGAGAAAAGTCTTGCTATATATAGTATACCAGTATAGAGGACCAACAATGACTAACGATTCTACATGACTTTACAGTACCTTGCATCAAAATACAAAAACTCTTCCAAAATCAAAACAAGTGAGAGTCCAAGCATGGGAGGGCCAAAGATTCAGAGTGATTGGTATGACATCAGGAAACCCAGATTGGTTTGTTGCCTTTGGGTGTTAACGGTGAGGTCACTGGCGAAGGCCTCTCTTGCGGTCGGATGGCGCGTCCTGATGAGCAACGCCTTTGCCTGAGACTTTGTCAAGCTCATACTCAGTCGATGAGTGAAGACTGCGAACAAAATAGTGCGTTGGCCTTGGCTGATCTTGGCTGCATCTGAAATAAAAAGGGAGAGACCTCCTTAGAAAATTATCCAAAGCGAAACCCACAGTCGCCAATGACATGCGATGACATGCGATGACACGCGATGACACCTGACATACCGCGAGCTCAGTCCCAGAGCTCAGTCGAGCTGGAATGTTGTCCAGAATCGAGTATTCTGATCAAATCATATCAAGTCGATCAAGTATTTCAGAGATTTTCAGAGTCGAGTATTTCAGGAGTCTAGGAGCCCGGCATCATTGAAGTGGGCAAGTGCCCTACCCAGCCCTCTGGGCTCCAGGGCACAGCATTTTCGAGCCGTGCAGAGAAGCGCCAGCCGGAGGGAAAAAGAAAATCCTGGTGAACTCACCGCAGCAAAACAGCGAAAACAGTTTGTGAAAGACTTCACAAAATGTTTGTGAAAGACTTCAACTCCAAACATTTCTTTGATAACTGGCGACAAAGCACAGCGCTCTCGGCACAGCGCTGATGCAGTGTATGATAATCATTAGGATAAAAAAAAATAGAGGTTAATTCTTGGTAGATTATGGTAGATTCACATGATTCATGTTTGCTCATGTATGTATAACTGTATGATATACATATTTTTACATAGGCACATCATAAATCAATAGAGCAGACTAGATCAGATCTGAACAGATTACTGTAGATTAGATAGGATCAGATCTGATCAGAGTAGAACAGATTCGATAAGACAGGATTAGAACTGAGATTAGAATAGATTCGATAGGATATGATTAGATCAAATTGATGAATTTTAGATTAGAACAAATTAAATGAGTAGATAAAATTCATCAATTTGATTTTTTTTCTAATGATTATCATCAAACTGTTAGATTTTCATAGCAAGGCAAGTCGAAGAAATCGAGCGGTCCATGGTGGAGATCGAGACATTGGTCCGGAAACTCCTCAGCTGAGGCTCGTTGGAGGCAATTTGGCAACACGATCATGTCTCTTATGACGGAACAACAAATTTGTCCAAAGGACTTGAAAAACAAAAACATAGGAAGGTATGAACTCAAATTTTATGCAAAAACAAAAACAATGCCAGCACGCAAACCTCAATTGAATGCAAAGAATGTCAAGCGGAAACCTCACAAGTTTGCAACATCTGAAGTTGTTGAACTTTGAAAGATTCGAATCAAAATATCCCTTTTCCCGAACAAAGCTTTTGTTGGGAGTTTGATGCCAGGAAACCCGATTGGCAAAGTCCATAAATTATGATCTTGGTCGCCCTTAGTCAACTTCGTGACCAAGTTGTCCCCACGATGCATTGTGACCTCAAAGACACACAGCAGATCGAAGCAGTATAAAGCAACCGAAAAGAAAATATGTTCGAAGACAATTTAGAAGTCAAACTTCGGACAATATTGACAGATGAAGCAGCAGAGGTGGGAAGAGTCAGAGAAGAGAAAGGGAGAAGAAAGAAGAGCAGAGAAGAAAAAAAATCAGAAGAAAAAAACTCAAGGCGGGCGAAAGGTAGAAAAATCGCAAAACATTTGCATTGTGTTTTTCCCGAATGCATAGCAAGGGTTCCCGTTTCACTCTGGGGGTCTGAGGGTTGAGGGTGTGTTCGCTCGACGTTGCGTTCACGTTCGCAACCGTCCGCAACCGTTCGCAATCGTCCGCGCGATCCCGGTATGGCCGTGCCTATGGTAAGTTCTGCAGAAGGGGTCATTTTTGGAGGTTTCCAACGTTTCGTTGCTTTGTTTCGCGTGGTAGGCGTGGCACTTTGTGACATTCAGACGCAATACTTTTGCGGCGTTTTCCGAAGATGCGTGGCAGATTTCGTGGCACGCGCAGCACTTTGGACGTGTCCATCGTCATTTTGCGTGGCAGGCGCAGCACTTTAGACGTGTCGTGTAGTGTGTTTTTTGCAAATCGCATTGGCAGGGCTGCGTCAAGTAGCGACAAGGTGCAAATTCCGGCAGGCGTAGCATTTTGTGACATGTGCTGAAAATGGACGGAAGCCTCGCACGAAACATCGATTTTGAGGTTGCAAAATTTAGAGGATCCTACAAAAACTCGTAGGAAAACGTCGATTTTGAAGCTACAAAATGTGAAAATTGGAGGAAGTCTCGCACGAAATGCTCGTTTTGGTGCTCCCACGTGTCTCGTCTCGAGTCTCTGGTTTTCCTGTGGCTTCCCCGTGTCTATGGGGAAGCCGCAAAAACTCTCTTTTTTGAAGGTTTCCAAGCAGGTTGTCATGTCGTTTTGGGTGGCAGGCGTGGCACTTTGTGACATTCCAACCTGTTTGATACCGTGTCGAAAATGTCAACATAGGAAGCACTTTACACTCCACACTTTACACTTTGCACTTTACACTCCTCACTTCTCACCTGAGACTTTACACTCCACACTCCACCCTTTACACTACACTCTACACTTTCCACTCCTCACTCCTCACTCTACACTTTACACTCCACACTCCACACTCTACACTTTACACTCCTCACTTTACACGACACACTTCTTACTTTATACTCCACACTTCACACTCCACACTTTCCACTCCACACTCCACACTCCACACTTTACACTCCACATTCCACACTTTACACTCCTCACTTTACACTCCACACTCCACACTCTACATACCACACTCTACACTTTCATCTCCAGACTCCACACTCTACACTTTACGCTCCACACTCCAAACTTTACACTCCACACTCCACACTCCACACTTTACACTCCTCACTCCACACTCCACACTTTACACTCCACACTCGACACTTTACACTCCTCACTCCACACTTTACACTCCTCACTCCACACTCCACACTTTACACTCCACACTTCACACTCCACACTTTCCACTCCACACTCCACACTCCACACTTTACACTCCACA
>Ga0126342_10003161_pt1 | contig 26909 bp, 12 predicted proteins | sample Cyp1metagenome_FD_92528 | JGI IMG/M metagenome (GOLD analysis project Ga0126342, IMG submission 92528) | Coral microbial communities from Lord Howe Island, Old Settlement Bay, Australia - Cyphastrea 1 metagenome | ecosystem: Host-associated > Invertebrates > Cnidaria > Coral ...
GCTCAGTGTGCACTGCTGGACCTCAACGGCCAGATAGAATGCCAGAAGATATGCCAGATAGAATGTCAGAAGATATGCCAGATAGAATGCCAGATCGAATGCCAGAAGATATGCCAGATAGAATGCCAGAAGGTATGCCAGAGAGAATGCCAGATAAAATGTCAGATAGAATGCCAGAAGATTTGCCAGTATTAAAACGTATAAATGTCATGGTGGGGATCACTCGAAGTAAAGTATTTTTTTTTCAGGAGTCCTGACCTGAGCATTTGTTCCTCGCAGCTTCCAAGATCTTCCAACCTGCCAGTCCTAAGGCACCCATTCCGGTCTCCTTTGCGGGGGACCGCGTTCAACAAGGCCGTTTGTTGATCAGTGCGCCCAACGTCTCGGTCCCCTGGGTTTCTTGGATGCCGAAATTGGATGATGCCCTGGATGATGGGGGTAAAACACCATTTGGGAATGTTTATATTATATATATATATGGATGATATTTAGGATGATGACATTTGGTATATATATATATATATTATACCACCTATAAAAATGGTGAATTTGACGAATTTTGTGATGATTCTACCAGCATTATTAGTCCATATTAGTCCTGGGTTAACATATTATTTTCCATCCTCATCTCCTTTATCTTAAGTTGACCCCATATGTTTTTCATCATTCCTGGGAAGATGTGACGTCGGATCTCCAGTGGCTGAGGTGATTTTCCTTCAGGGAAACGCCTGATGGCCCGCTGTTGCCGTCCCACCTGTGGAAACTACACGATGTCCTTATTGAAAAGTTACAGAAAGGAAGTTGACCGGGGTTCGGTGGGACTTGACATGCAAAATATACATGTCAATGTTATTTAAAAAACGACTGCAAGACCTGGTTCTTGAGGATACCCTCCGGTAACGTGGCAAAAGAAATCATCCGTTTATATAACTGATTATTATGATGTCCCCAGCTGTAAGCCTCCATTTAGTTTGCGGATTTCCCAGCTTACCATGTTTGATTTCAGGATCTTGGCCATTTCTATCAGCTGTTTTTGCTTCAAAACTTCAAGGAGTGAACACTTCAGAAACGGCGGTTTCACAGGTCCAAGACCTGCCAAATGAGCCAACGCGAAATCTCGCGCCCGATCTGAAAATGGGATTTGGGCCGACTTTAAAAATTGGCGCTTGTGTACAGATAGGGCTGCCAACAATGTGCATGGAAACGTGATGAAACGTGTCTGGTTGGTGGTTTGGAACATGAATTTTATTTTTCCATATATTGGGAACAATAATCCCATTTGACTAATATTTTTCAGGGATTGAGACCACCAACCAGGATGAAACGTATGTGTGTGTGCCAGGGACGTTTGCATCTTGCAATCCCACGCTTCTCTGGTCGGAAAATGAGTTGGGCGATGGACGATGAAAGCCTTGTGGACAGGAAAATGATGACCAACCACTGGATGCCACTGGATTTAGGGGTGCGCCATTGTCAGACCCATCGTGAGACCACCGCTCCCAAGTTGTGCCAGATGATGTAAGAGTTCGCCCAGTTATTCCCAGTTCAACATCAGTGTTTGGTGGGCCGCGTTTTCTAAACTTAGGCCTGCCCACTTGTGCGGAACACAAAAGATAGATGTCCATATAAATTCCTCTGCAGAACCATGATGATATTAGTTGAGTATAGTTGAGTTGTTTTTTCCCCTGCGAGGGGCATAACCCTGGGAAGCCTTACTTAAGTTCGAAGCTTTCATGTGTCCACCTCTGGACATGGGTCGCCATCATTGGACTCCCAGAATCGGTTGAAGGAAAAGTCTGCAAGACACAAATCTGAGATTTTTTTAAGTAAAAACCCAGGGTTTCCCTTAACCCCAGGCAAATGAAAGGTGTCATAGTGGGACCATGTGGGACCCATCAGAGCCAGGTCCATGGCCGGATCCGCAGATTGGGTGAGCGTTAAACTCTGCGACTCAAGGAGTTGAAAGATGAATTCACATGAATTCACCATGATCATGTTTCAAATGGTTCGATCAATTTCAATCCAAAAAAGGCCTCACGTCGTCGTCGTTTTTTTTTCTAACATTGCTGTCCCGAAACAATGCAGAACATCCGATGGCATTTGTGAACGTTGGTCACTTCAGCACGTCAAGATTTGGAGGGTCACCACTCCAGGCCTTGATCCTCAGATGCCTCAGATGGATCACAAGGCTGGTGCCATGGCCTGATGTTTTGGATAGATACAGACTGAGTCTGGTGGTTAGGAACCACGGAATTTTATGACTTTCCATTCAGTTGGGAATGGAATGTCATCATCCCAACTGACTTTCACTCCATCATTTTTCAGAGGGGTAGGTATACCACCAATCAGTAATGACACACTACAGTATGATCATATATGATCTATATGTACATCAAAGATGGGCCGTGAAATGCACATGGATCTATCATTGAGTTCAAACAAGAGTTCGAGGATTTTCCCAGCGAACAAAAAAGACTCCGTTTCGAGGAGTTCCCAGCCAGCCGTGTTTGATCATTGAAGGGTAGATACTTAGAACAATGGAACTAAGCTGGCTAAGCTGCCAAGTGGTCACAAACTGACAATCTCAACATACCTCTGTTGCATTTTGCTGCGAATATTCTGTGAATGGTGAGCCAAATGATGGTGGCATCGCAAGGCATTCGCAAGACTGGCCCATTTTTTCACCGCTTGGCTCAGCAGCTTACAAGAGATTCCTGCCAAGAGCCGCAGGTTGTGCCCAGATAATCCCAGATAGACCATCCAGCCGACTTTCCCAGTGCCAAGTCCTTTTGCACCTCAAACATCAGAAACAACATGAAACATTTCATGAAGCCAAGCTTGGAAGCACAGATGATCAGAGTACATCATGGTTAAGTCGCTATCATGGTAAGTTTTTCCCAGAAAAAAACAACAAAAGAACAACGAAAAAAAAAATAAAAAAACAACGAAGATCCCAGAGAAACAACACGCCACCGTCAGCTCGCCATGGGCCCGAGCAGATTCCATCGCTTCCATTGCCATGGGCATTAGCGAACAGGAATTTCTGCACCCGGAATCCATCTCAGATACCTTGAAATGTCCTGCCACTTGGTGGAAAGATGATCACAAATTCTTGGGAGGTATTTACTGTAAGGCTTTTAAGGGGCTCCCAAGATTCAAACTCTGAAAAATTGTTGGCTGATGAAAATATGCATTTCACAATAGTATAGTCAGAATATATTATATATGTATATATAGTTGTAGGTGCGCGCTATTTTTATATGTATATATATATATACATAAATGGCTGATGCTTTCAGAGATGACAACGTCTGGATCGTCCGGGCGTGCCGACAAAACAGTAAATAACTTATTTCAGCAAGATGGTTTCGTTTGTCCCTGGCATGTGATGTTCCTCCAGCACCCAGAAATTGTATTTCATCATCCCCATGACGTGGTTCGCAGGTGTTTTCCCTTCTGTATCCAGAAAAAACCTACTTATTAACTACTGTGTTTTTTTTCGGGATAAAGCACGGTGGGGTGGCTTTCACTTTTGCATCATGGGCTGGGCTACCTTGGGGGTGTCTTTGATATTGGGGTCCGGGACTCGGTCCGGGACTAATCAAATCATTCGCGCTGACATAAAAAGGCTCTGTTGCACATCCCCTGCCCAAGACTGTATGGTCATCCCAAATCCCTCTGTGGCCATTCCTCATGAAGAAATCCAGTTGTGGATAGCAGTCTGAAAGTAGGGCACCAAAAAAATGCAATGGATGAATATTTAAGCATTTTCTCCATCAAAAACATGGCTTAAAATCATCCAATATTAGCTCTACCTATCAAACTAAGTTTCGTAACAAAAGTACCAGAAATTGGGAGTAAATCCACAGAAATCCTCCATTTCTGAGCAACAGAAAACCAGGTTTGCTTCGAAATCTTCGATGACCCTGTCTTTTGTGGCGGCCGCCCATGCCAGCACGTCTTCTGCCGCCAATGTGTCGAGCAATGCTTGGTGGCTGAGTCCCACTCTCAGGAGGCCTTCCTGCGAAAAACGGACAATTCTTGGGATGGCACCATGTTTTATATAACATTAAATTATACTGATTGGTGGTTTCAAACATTTTGCATTTTCCAGAACATATGGAATAATCCTTCCCAGTGACTACTAGTTTTCAAGATGGTTAAAACCACCAACCAAAGTTTTACCAGGTTTCAGCATGTTTATACCGGGTGTTTATTTTTCACCATTTTTCGCCGACAAAAATCTATGGGCGCGTCATACAAGCAATTTTATGATGCTAAATGATGATTCTATGATGCAATTATGTCATTTCTGGGTTTGTCCAGAAATTGGGGGATTGAAGCCACATCTATGGCGATGTCAATGGTAAAATGATATATATATAATTATATATATAATTATATATATATATATGCATATGCAAATGCCTATATACACATATGGATGTACTGGATTTGGGGGGTGCATTTTTTGATCCTCTTGCCGACCAGGTCGTGGTAACCCATGTTTGTCACTGCATTTCTGTCATTTGCCCTCTGGTTATTTGTTACATAGCCATGGTATAGATGGCCCATAGAAATAGATGGTTTACCTATTAATAGCATGGTGATTTTCCATGGCAAACTGTTAAATAACCAAAGGGTACCATGTTTACTCGCAGATTCTCATATTTTGCCCATATTTTTGGGATGGCCCTGGGTTTCACCGAGAATCTCTCAACGTTTTTATCGTTGTTTCTGATCGTCGTCGTTGCGAATTCTCAGGACGATGAGAAAGCCATGGGCACCGGAGCAGTGGGGCATTGCCCCACCTGTCGAGCTGAGATGCATTTGCAGGACCTGCGTCCACACCAGGCGCGGGATGAATGACATCCTGGCGGTTGGTGTCATCAAACGTGGCTGGAAAATGCCGAGATCAAAAAAACGGAGCTTTAGGTCGTTGGGAAATCAAATGAAATGAATCTTGAATGGTGCATTTGAACAATTGCCACATTGGAGTACCGGAGGGTGCCTTCAGGTCTTCTAACACTTTGCCATTGAACATGGCAATGTGTAGGTAGATCATCTACTTTCCAGTGTCATTTTCCATGGCTATGTTGAGTTACCAGAGGATAGTGTAGTTGATGTAGTTGCTTTTGCTCCCAAATGGGTGTGTCAAAAAAAGTTGGCTAAGCAAACACCAAACGGCAGTCTTAATGGGGAAACAATTTGTCAACCAGTGGATGCACGGTTTTTTCCATCACAATTTCAGTCGAAACCCAAATCCCATGAATTGGTTTAAGGGAACATCTTTACCGGAAATTGTGGATCTTCCCATGGCAGCAATTTCCTGTTAGTATCATATTTCCATCAAACCAATCCGTTGACAAAGACTAAACATACCCAGCAAAAAAACTGGAAAATTCGGCTGCAAAAAAATTGGATGCCCTCCCCTCCAGGCCTTACGAAGCCTCTTAGATGAGCTGCCCGTGTGCTGTCGCCGTGGCTGCGGGTGGACAGGCCTTGCCGCAGATGCCTCGCTGAATCTGGGGTTTTTTGGAAACTATTTGGGTTGCTTTTGTTGGTTATTCACTTACCCTCTGGTTATTTGTTACATAGCCATGGAAGCCATGGCCCATAGAAATAGATGATGTAGCTATTAAAAGTTATGATTTTCCATGGCTATGTTAAATAACCAAGGGGTAATCCATCCATTGTTTTTGGGAATGACACTGTCATATACCCAGCTTTGATATTGGGATATGATGTTATGAAATGTTATGATGCATGTTTCTAATCATTGCCAACTTTCATAACTATATAAATACACCAGGTCTACACTAATATATCTACCAGACCATACTATATATATATTATGTATATATATATATATATATGTCATAGTTCCCCCCTTAAAAAGATGATAAACACATAGAAAATTCCCCATGAAAAGCCGCCAGGTCGTCGCGATGCCTTGGTGGCGCATGAAGCCTCAGGACCCAATCAGTGCATCCATTTACGTCTTGAAGCTGCAGAGGCAGACATTCACGGAATTTTATTGAGGATACCCTCTGGTAAACATACAAAAAGCTATGGAAAATGACCATTGATAGTTGATTTACCCAGCTAGAAACCCCATTTATAAGGGATTTTCCATGGCTATGTTAAATAACCAGATGGTAGAAATATTCACTAATATATCATGAATGGGATATTGATGGGATCTTCAAGGAAGTTGGGAAGCAATCTTCCGAGTTGCGGATGACTGCATATTCATCTAATACCATTAATGCGGTAAAACAATGTCATAAACCATCCGTTTGGGAATGGTTCAAAAACCACCTATAAACATGGTGAAATCAGGGACGGTTTATGATTGTTTTATCCACATGGGATATGAATGGGGTCTTCATAAGATAATAATTAGTGGAATACGAATCACTACTATTCACTTTCATAGGATATTCAGTGACATTCATAGAATACTCACTAATATCATTGGGATATTTAATGATCTTCATAAGATAATCTAGTGGGATATCCATAAGATATACATGTGGATTATGAACATGGGATATTGATGAGAGGGCAACATGAGCAGTGGTGAATCCTTGAGATCTTCACGTCACATCCGAAAAATCAGGGCCCTTTGGGCGATGTTGATGCCCCAAGCGGCACACTTTGCCAGGCCCAAATTGCTTTCCTAAGCGAGGCGCGTCTGCCGGGTACCCCCTGGGGTACCCCTGGGAATGGCTGGGCTCGCTGGGCTCAGAGGTGTCTGTTGTTTTGTTGAAAAACCGATCTTGAAGCGTAAGTAGACCATGGGGTCTACCACGCTTTCTACGGCCACCCTATCATCATCTATCATCCCTATCTTATATTCCCATTATATTATTAATGATATTCCCACGATATTCCATAGAACTTCCATCAATTGTCCAGATCTTTGAGAGATGTCTTCACAATGTTTCACATACCCTCCGGTAATTTAGCATAGCTATTGAAAATGGCCCAATAGTTGATTTATGGTTACCAGGGGTGATAAAATCAGTTGAAATAGCTATGAAATCAATAGATTTATGGCCCCTTAGTGGTGATTTTCCACCAATCGCTTTTTGTATGTTGACCAGGGGGGCTATCATCATCCCATATCATCCCCGCAACTGTCGAAAGCTGGGAACCGCCGCAGCTGTCGACAGGCTGGTGGTCACCTAAGAGAAAGAGACCGGAAGATCGCTGAGTTGGAGCTAAGGGTGGCCCAACAAGATCAGCAGGCGGGATTCCGCGGGATGGCTGAAAAAACGCTGAAGGCAAAGCAACATACATCCTTTATCCACCGATTTCTGGTGATTTTTATCATATAAAAAACAGATTTCAGAGGGGTGAATGATGATGAATGATGATGAATGATGACTCATGATGATTAATTAATGATGATTGATGATGATTGATGGGTTTGTTTAAGCTGATTTGGCTTATTTTCCCAATGGGAAATCCACCAGAACTGGGGAATCCAAAAAGCTAAGGGGACGCACCATATTCCCAAATATTCCCAAAACTCCGGAGCCAGAGTTGCGAGTTGAGAATTCCAAACATGTCCAAACTATCTATCTATATATACATATAATAGATACCCTCCGGTAAACTAACATGACTATTGAACATCGCCCATTTTAGAGTTGATTTACCTACAAAAAAGATGGTGATTTCCCAGTTCGCAAACTGTTGGTTGACCGGAGCGTATATGTGTTGCGAGTAGCCCCAGGTGGTGGATTTTGGTCGCCAGTTGCTGGCCAGAGAGGTGCGTATCCTGGCGAAACTCGAGCCCGCGAAAGCCATGGAGATCAGCCGATTTCACTGGGGAATTCTGTGTTGAATACTGTTGCTATCTGTTGCTGGTTGGTGGTGACTGGAAATGTGACTGGAACCATGGAATTTTACTGATTTTTCAATTTTTTATATTGAAAATGTCATCATCCCAGAGGGGTTGAAAGATGTTGAAAGTACGAACCAGGTTGAATTGTCCCATAATCATCTGAATTCATCTGTTGCATGATTCTTGATATGCCATTTTGCCTGCGTCAATCCGTCCGTCGAGGAGCTTAGAGTCTTTGACAATTCATTTGTTGCGCCCTTGACATGAGACATGCTCCAGACATGGCAAGCGCATAAACATATCTCGGAGGTAAATATCCTAATTGAACATCAGCCAACTACTGTGGAATTGTGGTTTTTTTTATCTCCAACAAACAGCTGAAAGTGATGTTCAAAATCGCGATCCAACCGGACATTACCCTCTGGTAAACTAACATAACTATGGAAAATCACCATGTTTAATGGGAAATGTCACTATAAATCACCATTTTCAATAGCTATGTTAAATTACCAGAGGGTAACCAACCCTTGGCTTGGCTCAACATGTGTGGTGTTGAAAAAATGGGTGGATGACATCGGATGATCTATGTCGAAAAGCAGCCGAGGCATTCAGGAATTGGAGCGTTTGCTGGAAGAACAGGAGAGAAACCTCACGCAGAAGCTTGGCCACAGATCTGTTTTTCAATGGTTTCAATATGTTTCAATATACCACTCCACTTGACTTTTCATACAAATTCTATATCTTTTTGATCTTTTTGTGGCCATTGGTTTTTTTGGTGGGAAAAACCCTGAAAAACAACCAGAACTACCCTCTGGTAAACTAACATAACTATGGAAAATCACTATTTTTAATGGGAAAATCAACCATAAATGGCCATTTTCAATAGCAAACTGTTAGTCTACCAGAGGGTACATTGGTCGCGTTGAATGATCCCATGGGCCTGGCAGATCCCCGCGGTTTCGAGGAAAGACGTGGAGCTTGCTCTCCTGCAGGCCAGAGGTCTTCGGCCCCCTGAGGAGCAAACCACCCCCATTTTTTTTGAGAAACCTCCATTAATAGAATCATTTAATGGGAGATATCTAAGACTATCTTACAATATTAGATATTTATAGATATTTAATATAGATGATCATCATTCTCATTATTGTGATGATCTAAGTCCAAGATCTTACAATATTCGATATAAATATTTTAGAGATCACCATGAAAATGAGGACTTTTAGACTACAGATGTCCTTTTCAGTAATCTCCTTCCTGGTGACACTGCACGCTCCAGGAGGAACGCACCGGAACTGACCTGTGGCTTTAAGATCTTTAAGCTCCAGTCACAAAACTGCACGGAACGGGCTGGTCTCGAAAATTGAGATCCCTGAAAGCGGTGTTCTGCTGCGAGAAAAATGCGCGGCGGTTGAGAAAGCGCTCCGAAGGGTGTTTGCATGGGTTGACCACACGGGAAAAGGGGCACAGTATGTCAGAGAGTTGCAAGTGAGTACTTTCTATATGTCTTACATATTCTTACACAGCAACTGTTTTGGCGCATGAAGCATTTTACCATGTTTTACCCCACTTTCCCCCACAAAAAACTAAGTCAGGGTTGCTCCTGGCGCCATGAAAAAGGCGAATGATGGCCACGGGGGGGAAACTTCAACATTTCCAGGTAGACTGGGAGTGTCATCCGAATCTTGTCAGTGGCTGGGAATTGACATTGGTTTCAGGTACATTTTGGTACCTGAAAATGAGGTGTATCATGGTACAATATGGATCAATATGGTATTATAAAACCAAAAAAACGATTACATTACATTTTAACAGAGCAATGATGATAGTCCGTGATAATCCATCGGACTTGGGGACAAAATAAATGTAGGTCATGCGTATATATATATAGACGTAATATATATGTTAAATATAATATATATATATATGTATATATATACATACACATATAGATATATAGATATATATATATAGATATGTGGTAAATAACCCATATAATCTGGGCTCCATCCCACTTCTAGCCGGGTGATAGCCATGACTATTGACCGCATGTCAACTGGGATGCAGGTCTGCAGTGATGTGGAAGATGAGGGGCCTATAGGGGCCTGTCGCCAGCTCCAAAGTGATGCCTGGGTTTCTTACTGTCTAGTCTTGGGGCTGTGACCCTAAAATTTATCCCATTTATTGAGCCTTGAACCTGAGAAAAAAAAGGGGATGCTGCAGGGATGCTCGTTGTTTTTGACAACCCAAAGCTGTTAAGACAACGATGGAGACACTTGAAATCACTTGAATCACCGCCGTGGAAACGATGGTTTCATTGTTATTGACCGCAGCAAATTGTGGCTTTATGAGTTGAGATTGATCTCAAGGGGCTGGGTAAACCTTTGGCATAATCCTAGATTTCATTGAGTAGGTTACCCTCTGGTAAACTAACATAGCAATGGAAAATCACCATTTTTAATGGGAAAACTCACTATAAATGGCAATTTTCAATAGCTACGTTAAATTACCAGAGGGTAACAACAGTTTTTTGGGTGCCATAAATGATAGATGGAAGATAGATGAACATAGATTAGGAACTTGGAACAGCTAATTTGTTCCAGGCTATGTACGGTTTGCTTTTTGTGAGGTGTATTGCCATTTGTCCTTGTTTTGGATGTCGGATCACGCTTTCACAAGTTATCTATACGTTTGCACATGATAAATATGGATGTAATTGAATATATGATATAGTATATATGATTATATATGATAGATGTGATATAATACATCAATATACGTGGTGTGCCCATGTATGATCTCAAATCTAAAATCTCACACTGACTATAACACACGTGTTTTGTTGCTTCATCCACCAGCTTTTGATTTCTGTCCCATGAGATGCAGCATTTTGCATGGCCTTTGATGGCTGCGGCTGCTTTGCAGCCAGAGAGGTTGCCGGGTCAGTCACATGTTTGCACTGTGGATCTTGGGGTCCCGGTTTGGGAGGGCCATGTTATTTTCCAGCTTAGAAACATGTCTGGTTGGTGGTTTCAAACATGTTTTATTTCCATAATAAATGAGATAATCCGTCCCATTGACTAATATTTTTCAGAGGAATTGAAACCACCAACCAGATGTGAACATGTGCCGACTGGTCTTCAAGGCAAGGTGAGCATTTGCAATGTGTTGCTGATGTTGTTCGAGCCTAGGCACTCCTATTTCCCACTGGACATTTTGTGGCCGCAAAACAGGCAGGAAATTTCTGCGAGACATGCCATTTCAGTCTTTCCTGCTTGCGTAATTTGTAGATTCAGAGGTTTTCTTAATGTCGAGGAGCAGCAGTATATTGGTAAGAGTTAAAGTTCAGAGCCTTTCAACCACTATCCGCCAGACTCTTGGTTTTTGCTCAGCAGGATTTCAACGACCCTTTTCTTTTGACATGTTTGATTCATAACCTTCTTGTCAAAGTTCTGATGCCATGTTTCTTTTCATGTTCTCAGAGATGCAGGTGGCAGATGTTTTCGCAAATCTTGCCATTCACACCTGCCACTGGGACTGGGGTTACACTTGGGCGCGTTCAGGAGGAGATGATTGGTCTCTGGTGTTGAAGATGTGCACGTTCATTTTTTTAACGATGATCCTCCTGTGAGCTTTCTTTGTCGAAGATGCCCCCAGCGTTTTGTCTCAGAGTGATAAAGTTGCCAAATTGGACCGGCCTTCGTTTTCTTTTTGACACATCATAATTAGACCCGCGTGTCATGGTGACTAGTTTTTGGAATTGATACCATGGTTGAAGTGCCAAGATGACCTGACAAGCTGCATCTCAGGTTGATTTAGATCAGATTCTTCTTGACGTGCTCACCTTGGCCACCAGCTCAGTGGCCCGTTTGGGCCGCGGTACAGACGTCTTCTTGTCGTCGTTGAGGCTGCTGTTCCTCCCTATCCTTGGGGGCAGTTGATCTACCACGAAGTTCTTCAGCAAAGATTGAAGTCAGGACGGCGCACGGTGCGGCTAAAAGGCTGAGAAGTTGCAACAGCTACCAGTGGTTACCATCTGGTTATTTATATAAACATAGCCATGGAAAATCCCCAAAATAAATGGGGGTTTCTAGCTGGGAAAATCATCTATTTCTATGGGCCATGGCTTCCAATGGTCCATGGCTACGTTAGTCATAACCAGTGGTTACCAGTCATGAAGAGTGGATGATATGCATTAGATGCTGCCTTTTGACTCCGTGAACCACCCCCCTGAGATGGTTCAACATTGAACATACGCACGGAACCTTGAGATGTTTCGATGTTTGCCAAAGGTCATTGAGTTTTGGTCAACATGTGAAGATTCACTGCCTTTGACAAGAAACTATGCTTGGGTCCATGGGAACTGTGACATTCTTCATTTCCGCACATGCTTAATCTTGCTGCAGTCGACCCACAATTAATGATGGACATGTTGGTTCATCACTTCTCAGTGATAGCCCATAGGCTGGACAGGTCCTATTTGTTGCGTAGGCCAGCTGAGGGTGTCTCCTACCCTCAGCTCCCCGAAACCAGGACTGAAGGGACACTTCGCTGAGTTCGGGGTGGGACTGGGGGGCAGCAGCCTCTTCTTTGGGCACATGGCCGCCCAATGGGGTCGCAGGATGCTGGCGGTGGAAACTCGGCACAGCGCAGGGTGGGGACTTGCTGGGGGCGCAGGATGGTTTCATGGAGGGTTTCACGGATGGTTTCATGTCAACAAACAATTTGTACTGGTGATTCAGTAGGGGCCGGTGGTACTAAACCATCTATCTATCTTTTTCTGCCGGTAATTGACTTGTTGTTGGGTTTTTCAGATTGTTGGTGTGGCCTGTTTTGTTGGGATTGATATCGCAGCATGCCCTGCATGGCCTTGGGTTAGGTTCCGATGGTGAATGATGATATTCCACGATATTCCCATCTATGGCCCATTAAACAGCCATTAGACGTGTACAGGTTTATTCTCCATTTTGAGGCACAGTACCCTCCAGTAAAGTAACATAGCTGTGGAACATGGTTCATTTATAATCATTTGTGGATGATTTACTTCTTAAGAATTGTTTTCCAAAGCTATGTTAGTTTATCAGACTATCTTCATACGTCTTCCCACCTCTACTGTTCCCCCTTGCCTTACCAAAAAGCCCAGGATTCCTTCCAAGGACTACCAGACTCTGATCCCGCGCATGACGAGCCCTACTTTGCGGAAGGCGACTTTGGGTCAGAAGGCTCCAATGCCCAGCGATTTCAGCAGCTCCTGGAGAACTTCGGGTTGAACAGCACCATTGACCTCATGATCCTTGGATACCATCCCAGTCAGAATGCGGGCCATGCCTGGGGGCTGCCTGGGGATGGTTTTGGTGCGTTGACCTCCTGTGAAATGATTTCAGATTTGCTTCGGAAAAGGCATCATTGGAAGTCATGAGTCTCCTCCGCATGGAGGCAAAAGCAAGTACGATTTGAGAGAAACTATACCCTCTGGTAATTTAACATAGCTATTGAGAATGGCCATTTATAGTGGATTTACCCATTGAAAATTGTGATTTTCCATAGTTATGTTAGTTTACCAGAGGGTAGATGATATCGTGCTGGCAAACCCTACAGCTATTGTCTGGACATTCAGGGCTGGTGGTGCAGCTGGGATAAATCAGGACAATTTCAATGGGCTTCACCGTAATTGGTTCACCGTAAATGGCAATTGTTTTCGTATACCCCATAGGCCCCTAGAAACATTGTTCAAAACCTTGGTCCAGTAATAAATCATGAATACCCTCTGGTTATTTTTACAGTTTGCCATGGAAAATCACCATTTTTAATGGGAAAACTCACTATAAATGGTCATTTTCAATAGCTATGTTAAATTACCAGAGGGTATATCATGAATTTGTCACAATACAGCAAATCAATTGATCTTTCTGTATTTCATGTTCTTTTCATTTTGGGATAGTTTTATTTCTGGGGAAAGACCTGAGATACAATAGATATCAATAGATACAGTCGGTGCCGGTCCTGGGACCTGCCATTCACCGCTGCCAGCAACCAAGAAGCACGTCCTTTGCCGAAACCGTGGTGCCTCGCGAGTTCCAAGAGCCACCTGGCCACCTGAGCGAGTGCTGGGCGAGTGCTGCGAACGAACAACACTTTGATTCAATGGGATGATGGCTATGGCATATGATGGCTATCTATCCTTAATTCTTAATGATAATCAAATATCTTACTGCACATGATCTTGCCAATTAAATAGATTCTGTTTGAATCAATTTGAAGAAGTTTGCACTTTCCATCCCTGAGATTTGTTGGAGTTTGCATCTGGCCATTGTTGTTGCTCAGCCGCCGAGATAGTCGCAGGAAAAATACAATCAACATCATCAGTCATATAGAGATATTACAAAATAAATAAGTAATTAAATACATATGCAATGTAATATGAAAATATTTTTAATAAAATCAATTAAAATCCATTAAACTCCTTTGAGTTGGTGATGTATCCTGTTAGATTCCTATGAATAGCAGCATTTTTCATGGTGAAACTGGTGAAACCAGCATGGATTTCAGGGTGAAATCCAGTCATGGGTCATGGTTTAAGCACCATTTTTTCATTATGTTAGGTCCCCGTTGGACATGATTAGACCCCAGAGTTCAAACATGGTGAGCAGCCAGGTTGGCCTTCGTTCACATCGATGGAGATCTGTATCACTCAGTCTTGGTGTCTTGGTGCGACTGCACCGCCATACGTGGCTGGTTTCAAACGGCATAAAAAACGGCCACATTGCACTACCCTCTGGTAATTTAACATAGCTATTGAAAATTGCTATTTATAGTTGATTTACCTATTAAAAATGATGATTTTCCATAGTTATGTTAGTTTACCAGAGGGTAGATTGCCTCATATTGCCCACACGCGATCCTTCGCGTGTGGATATGCAACATTATGTAAATTTTTGTAATATGGGGACCAGATACATAGCAATGATTAGCGATGTATCTTATATTACCTCAGCAATACAGTAGCAAGTCCCAATATCTGTTCGAGTTGCCAAAAATCGACGACTTCCAGGATGCCTTGGAGAAAACATGGGATTTGGTACAGCCTGGTGGCATTGTCGTGATCGATGACTTCTTCCACAAAGTTCAAGGGCCTGCACGTGGCTGGTTGGTCACATGCTGCGGCTGGTCATGGCTGGTCTAGCCTGGGGATTTTCAGCAGAAAATTGAATATGTTACCCTCTGGTTATGACTAACATAACTATGGAAAATCACAATTTTTAATGGGAAAATCCACTATTTCTATGGCCATTTTCAATAGCTGGTTATGACTGGTACCCTCTGGTTATTTAACAGTTTGCCATGGACAGATCCACCATGCTATTAATAGGTAAACCATCTATAAATGGGGCATTTTCATGCATTTTCCATGGCTATGTAACAAAGAACCAGAGGGTACTAGAGAAAATGGTGATGGAATTTGTAGTTCAAAGGACTTAATGCCAATTAATCCCTTCCCGCTGTTATTGTCAACCCTTCCAAAACCAAGGCTTAGTAGGGGCGGCTTACATATATTTGGGACCATTAATATGGGGTGTTCAGTATGAACGAGGGATCGGATGATAGGGCATGGGTTTCTTTTAACCAATCCGTTGCGAGGCTGCCTAGTATATACCCTCCATTTGTAGAAAACTCATGGGAAAGACCCAGCATTTGTAGATCATTTTCTGAATGGGAAAACATGTTTTTTTTTTTACATGTTGTTTTTTTTTTGATTAGTTTACCCCTAGGATTCCATTAAATCCCATATAATCCATGAGCTTCCTGAAATCCCATAAAATCCATATAGACTCCCACTAAATCCCCATGAAATCTGCAGCCCTGCATCCTGCAGCACATCCCATCGACCAAGGTGCAACCGCGGACTTCTTCCGGTCCAGGCACCATTTCGTGCGGGACTTGATGGGTCCGAGGGCATATACAATGTTATTTGCACTATATATATATATATACAAGGTTTCGGCTTAGGGGTAGCAGTCTTGTGGTCACTGCTGCTGCCCTAGTTACAAACCTCAGGGGCGACTCCCTTGCACATGGTAGGGAAGTGCCTCGCTTTTGTGGCATTTTGGTGGTGCCTAACAGGCAGTGACTGTGGCTTTGGTGAGGAGGCGGGAGCCAGCTTGGCATCGGAATCTTCGAAAGAAGAGGCAACGTGCGAGAACCTATATAGCAAGTGCTCCTCCTTTTCTATCTGGAAGAGGGATCAAGAAGAGAGTGAGGGAATCAATTTGTTTGCTGGGGCGGCATCATACCTTCAATTCTCTCGAATTTCCTTCTGCGATACAGAGCTACATCAATATGACCTGGTATTGCCAAACATGCAAAATCAACAATGGACCGAAGAATACTCACTGCAAACAATGCTATGCCCACTGGACAGAAGTGTGGCAGATGCCGAAGCGCAGATCAAGGTCCAAAAGCCAAAGGGTGCAGAAGAAAGCCTCAAAAGAGACGACATCCGAGACGAAGTCATGGGCAGTCTTTCCCGAGAAGGTTCCTTGGGTTGTGAGTACGCCTATGACGAGGATCAGTGCAAAAGTGGGGGAGGCGAGCAGTGCATCACACAGGGAGATGGAGTTGCCTCCCCAACCGGTGTTGCCACCTCCACCAACGGGTCAAGAGAATGTCAGTCTCACGGAGAGCGAGAGCAAAAAGCTGCAATCTCTTCGCAGCTTAGAATCTATGGGGATGGAATTGACAGAAGAAATGATGAGGCAGTTGGAGCAGCTCACAGCCAAAGAGCAAATGGCGGCTTCAGCAAAGGCGCTCACACATGGTCATTTGAATCGGTTGCACAAATTGAGAAATCAGGTCAGTGCATCCGCCAAAAAGGTAGTGGACTTAGACAAGGAATGGACAGCCTTTATTACCAATACTCTGACCAAAGTGAAGGAACATGCTCAGATGTATCAAAGCTGTCGTGCCGATTTGTTGGAAGTACACAACCAGAAGATTGCAGAACTTTTGGTGGTCAAAAAGGAGATGAGCGAAGCATCCATGTCACTTCTGGGTCAAGCTCAGCCTGCAGTAGAGATCCCGGAGATGCCAGATCCTGCGGAAGGTATTTTAGCTCTGCAGGAAGCTATGCAAGAGGGGGGCGCTGTAGGGCCAATAGATTTGACAGAAGAGATGGAAGAGGATGGATTGGAGGGTTTCGATCAAACTGGAATCACTCCGAAAATTGTGTCCAAGGCGCTCAAGCCTTTCAAGGGAGCGACTTCCCCTACAAAAGTAGCAAATCTCCATTTGAAAACCAAGACAGAATCGAAGGACTCCAAGAGGGAGGACAAATGAGTGTTGACATGGCACGTTGCCATAACAAATCATACAGCTCGGTAGGTCCTTCCGATTTTTTTGTGCAAAACACATATGAACAGGTTAGGCAAGCCTTGTGTAGTTTTGCCCAAAATTTTGACTTGCAGAATGTCACATGGGGCAAGCACTGCCGTGGTGCGGATGGCGGTTCCCATGCATCTTTCAGCGATGAAGGTGGTCTTGACATTCACATGGGTGTCATTGTAAACGATGAAAGTGGTGACAAGACGAAGTTGCACAGCGATGATGACCCTGATTCTCAGGCAGTTCTCATATCGAATGGTGCATATCCAAGTGAGTATCTAGCACAGTCAGATGTCTTCCATCATCGGGAGTTAGAGCCGCATGACTTTCGTGCAGGAGCCTTTGTGATGAATGGAAACAGGTGTGATGGCATCGACTTAGGGCTGGATTTTGAGCAATGTGCTCCATCATGGTGCAAACTCAGCTTGACAAGTCACTGCCTTTCGCAAAAAGCTCAAGGTCGAGTCTCCAAAAAGACTAGATTTCATGATGTAATTGATGTCCATTTGTATCAAGGTGTGAAACCTTTGCAGTTTTCGTTGCATGAGGGTTGTGCATATGATCAGCTGCGACACTTTTGGCATTTGGATGGTCAAATCACGAATTGGGACGAAATCACTCTCACTGCCAGTCGCTCTCATGTATACGGCAGTGACGCTGCCAGTCTTGCGACAAGGTCTGAGTCTCATAGGGATAGACCAAGTGCGGTAACGAAGCAGGACACAGCATTTAATTTTGAGAGTCCAGAAACTGGTGCTTTATGGTGGAGTGACATCACTCTGCAGTGTGAGCAGCAAGAACACAGCAAGCCGCTGTTTGTTGCTACTTGGTTTTTGTCATGCGATCGCTTTCCCTTGTGCATTCGGAGTAGGCGTGTGCAAGTTAGCCACAAGACCAGCTTTGTCAGTTTTGAGCAATCTTGTAGACAAGCTTGGAATGAACTGGACAATGGTGATCCATTCCATTTCTTTTTGGTCGAGGGCAAACCTCCAGGAATGCCAAGTACGATTGCGCATGTCATTATCTTGCAAGGTCAGTGGAATGCACACAATGCAATCCTGTTGAAAAGCAGAAGTTTGCCTCCTTTGTTTTCGGTTAGGGCTGTTCTCTTTCAACAGGGTGTCACCGTGGCAGACATTTTCCGAATTGCGCAATTCCCTTTTGCATGCACGGCCAACCGTTTCATGTGTTGCTTGTCTCTGCCGCAAGATAGAATGCAACGCAGACTTGCTGATTTTGATCAGGCCGATGTTCCCATGGCATCGTATGCAATTGGGGAAATCTGCCCGTTGGTTGAAGAAGATGGCGACTCATCGTCTGCTGATGAGTCCACAGATGTTCCAGACGAAAGTGATGTCAACGCCCTTTTGTCGGGGGGAGTGCATACATTCCAAGACAAGAGGGAAGGCAATGGTCTGCAGTGGTCTTGGGTGTCAGGGTCGGAGCAAATAGAGTATGCCAGCACTGACGGGGATGAGGGTAACTCGGATCTCATCTGGTCATGGGAGGTGCACAATGATGGCCGGTCTCAAAATGCTTTGCTCATAGATGGATCGGACCCGAACCTTCCTGAAGTGAGTGCTCATGAACGAAATTGCATCGCACAGTCTGATAGTGCTTACACGTCTTGGCAGAGTGTTGTGGACACGAGTACGACCCACGTTGAACAGCAAGCAGAGATTGCAGAAGGGTTTGAGTCTATTCAGATGATTGGACCCTCTTCTAGTAGCTGCAACGATTGGAAGGCCCTTTTGCGGGACAGTAGTCAGGGTAACTCGGATCTGACTATGTCCCAGGGCAAAGCACATTTGACCAATAGTCCATCTCAGTCCGAGCAGCGTAGTGAGATTGCTTACGCCAGCGACCAGGCCAGTTTTTCATGCATTGGCGGAATCTGGCCCAGCCAAGATGAAGTCAACGTCCAGCATTGCAGCACATGTGTGAGCACCGATGTAGGGAGTGAGGATTCTGACCTATGGTGTAGTGATGAAGAGGCGCCCACTTGGTGTAAGTGGGCAAGAATGAAAGGTGGCAGTCATGTGGAAATGTCACCACTCTTGCACGATGGTAGGTCGGAAGGACATACTCACAGCGATGAAATCTCCCTCATGAGGGAGATCCAGTGCTCAATCCGCTTGATTTGTTACCAATGCCTTGGGAAGATCTGCAAGAGAATGCTGGTGTTGATGTTGAAATTGCCATCCATTTCTCACCACAACAACTTCAGCTGGTCCAAGACCACATTGAACGGATCTTGGCAGATGGTGAGGAGGGACAACGAAATGAGCAGTGGACCGCAGTCACTTTTGGGCTTGGGCTTGTCGACTTGGGCAGGAGGGATATCATCTTCAGCCCAGATGACATCGACACGCTTGTTCGGCGCATACTTGATACGTGGGAAGATCATGCCCAATATGGAGAACTTTCTGTGTTTTTTGTCACGCCACAACCGATGGACATAGCAGGTGAAAAGTCCATTGTGCTGATTGTGGCTGTTGACTTGCAAGATGCCCGTGACCCGAATGACAGGTGCACCCTCATTTTGGAACGAGCGGTGAGTGGGGTACATGTTCGCAATACTCACTATGCTGCGCGACTCCACAGTGGTTCCACAAGGGCTGATATCCTTTTACAGCTTGGTCTGCACATGCATTGTCCACCGTTGACCATGAGGGATTGTGGAATACGTTTGGGAATGGATAGCATGGATGGCTTACTGCCGTATGACTTTCAACATGGCACTTTTTGTCTGGTTTGGATTGGGCCAAGACCTGAAAGTGTCAACAATGCAATGAATCAGATCAGCAATGCTGAGGCATTTTTCTTGCAGTTTGAACGATTGATGCACTTCCAGCCTGATCGGCATGCAATCACGTTTGCATTGCATGGTATTTCACCGGCAAACCAGCCACTAGGAAGAAGGGATGTTGTGGTGTCTGCCAGTGAAGTTTACGCTCTAGGATGGATTGAAATCGTCATGCAGGCCTGGCCTTTCAGAGATGAGGGTTGCACTATTGCGTTTGCACCGGAAATGACAGTGGACATGCAGGAGCTGGGATTTGACTGCTTCAACTTTATTGTCAGTTTTGGCCATGATCAAGGAGCAGCCGTTATCATTCATCAGCAGATTGTCGTTGCCGAATCTCTGCAATCACAGGCTTCCAACATTGATGAATTTTGGGCATTGCGAGTCCCAAGTGAGAGGGTTGCTCATGCCTTGCCTGGAATCACACTTCCTGCTCCTTTTTGGTTTCGATATGCTCGTAGCCAACATATCTATCCTCATCTTTTTGTCGATGGAGTCAGAGCAAGAGAAGTTGAACGAAGTTGGCAGAATGGCGATAGGATCCTTGCACGTTTTATTGTATGGCAGAAGCATCATGCTTTGAGCATTCTGCTACGTGAAGGAGCGGAGGAAACCAATCAAGTGCCAGTTGAAGCCACTTCTTTTCTGCAGAAAGGAGCCACGGTGACAAAACGATCTCCACCCACGCTGCCTGTGTTTGTCGAGACATGTCAGCACATTGTTGGTGACGCCAGAGAAATTGAGGACACTGACCATATGGATGTGGAAGAAACTGCTATCATGACCTGTGCTCCCCATAACAGCATTGATGCGGATGAGGCGATTGTGCGAAGTGCTGATGTCAAGCCAATGGGCATGCTGTGCCAGCTCAATGTTTTACTTGAGGCATTGCAGCAACCTGACTGGATCGGCATTAACGAAGATCTTTGCCAAGTCCCTGACTTGCATCCTCATGCTGCCATTGCTTGGCAAGTCACACAGCAGCACAGACAACAAAAAGGCATTTTCCACATTTTTACGGACGGCTCATGTAGAAAGAAGGAAGCGGCCTGGGCATTTGTGGTGCTGTGTGAGTGTACTGTGCACGACAAGTCTCAATTCGTTAGAATTGGATTTGCTGCAGGGCCAGTATGTGAGGACATTGGAGATTTTGATGTGACTGCGCAAGATGCCGAGGCCACAGCCATGATTGCAGCAGCCGAGTTCTTGATGTCGCAGCAGAACTTGGAACAACATGAGGTGCATTTGCACTTCGATGCGTGTGCAGTTGGTTTTGGTAGTATTGGGCAGCACAACGTGATCAAACAAGATATTGAAGGCTCACAAAGGCAGAGGGCAGCAAGAGTTATGCTTTCTCTTGTGCAGCAGAAATTCTCAGGCGTCCGTGGATGTCATGTCCATGCACATCAAGGACATCCTTGGAACGAAATGGCTGATTCTCTAGCAGGCATGGTCACCAGAGGTTGGATGCCTACCACAAAGGCGATCCTGAGAAGTGGTGATTTTTTGAAACATCCGTTGCGAGACTGGGCTTGGATTCAAATCAATCCCACGGCAGAGCTGCCATGTTTGGAACGGATTCTGCAAAACGAACGGCCTCAAGATTTTGAAGGCAAAATCGACAATACGCTGATTGGGCAGCACAGACCTGAAACTGGTGAGAAGTGGAGCAGCCAATTGAATTTTGCCACAGTGAATGTTGGCACCCTGGAACAGGACAATCCAATGCCTGGTACTAGTGTTACTTTCAAAACAGCTGAGCTTATCAGGCAATTTGTGGACAAAAAGTTCCACTTTGTGGCAATTCAAGAAAGCCGAGCAAGACAAACCTGTCAAAAAGCCTTTGGGGATTTCAGTTGTTTGGTTTCTCAAGGAAAGGATGGACAGGCCGGAGTCGAGCTTTGGCTCAATCGAAAAGAGATCAGTCACATCTTCAAGATTGATTTTCAGCCTAATCAGGATTGTTGCGTGTGGTATTCCACAAGCCGGATTCTTGCAGTGCACTGTGACTTGGGAAGCTTGCAGATTCAAATTGTGGTCGTATATGGGCCGCAACGAGGGCTTTCCGAACAGGCCATTCAGCAATGGTGGGATGAACTGGCACAGGTCTTGCAAAAGATACCAGCAGGTATCCCGTGTTTTCTCATGGGTGACATGAATTGCAGATTGGGTAGTGTTGAGTCTGATATGATTGGCCATGTGGGAGCAGATTTCGAAGATGTTGCAGGTGAAAGACTTCGAGATCTGTGCAACAGATACAGGTTACTGGCTCCAGCGACACTGCCAGAATACCACCAAGGGCCATCGTGGACTCACACTGGAGTCAAGTGAGCAAGAAACCGCATAGACTTCATCCTGGTGTCTGCGACATGTCGAGAGAGATAGCATCAAATCTTCATTTGTCGACTATGAAGTTGACGTGCTCAATGGAGACAAGGATCACCAGGTCGTGGTGCTTCAGTTGGAAATCACTTTGAAGTTTGGGCGGCGAGATGGTCTTCAAAGAAGGCCGTTCTATGACAGGACCGCGGCCAGAGAGCACAAGAATCAAAAGGGTGTCTCTTTTCTGGCAGACTTCTCTCTCCAACCCTGGGAATGTGATCTCAATGAACACTGGACTGAACTGCGTGATCATGTTCAGCACAAATGCAAAAATTGGTTTCCGAGGCCAAAGAGGGTGCAGAGGCAGCATTACTTTTCGGAAAAGGCATGGAACCTGGTTTGCAGAAGGAAAGATTTGCGAATGGAACATCGAAGCATGCAGAGAGGTAGAATGCTTTGTCAACTCAGACTCTATTTCCAACTGTGGAGAACTGGACAAGCACGAGATGATGACATTAACAATTGGGAAATGCAAAACCATCTCATGTTGATGCAGGAAGCAGTTGTTTTGGAAGCCAGACGATCAGTTGATGCCGATTTTCGGGCGCTCAAGCGTAGAGACTGGAAGGAATGGGTTTGTCGTCAACTTCAAGAGACCATCTCGCAGATGCAAAATGCCAAAGCTGCGGAGATTTACAAAATCTTGAAACCAAAAAGGACATGTGACAAGAAATTGGGCAAAAAGCGGCAGCCGCTTCCTGGCCTTCAAGATGCTGATGGAGTCTGGCAGAAGTCCAGAATGGATATTGCAGTGGCATGGGAAAAGCAGTTCGCGGGCATCGAAAACGCTGATCAGATTCCCTTTCAAGAATTGATGCAGAAATCCATCGCCTCTTGCCAGCTCATGACAGACCAGCAGCTGTTGGAAATTCCCACCTTATACCAGCTTGAGCAGGCCATCAGAGGCCTTCATGACCAGAAGGCCACTGGTGCTGATGGAATCGGTGCTGAAGTGTGGCAGACGCAGGTTGCCGATGTTGCACGGCGAGTCTATGCGCTCTTTGTCAAAGGAGCGGTGAGGCGCCAAGCCATCGTTGAGCATACAGGTGGATGGTTGCTACCTTTGTACAAAGGCAAGGGCAATCCATGCAAGATGTCTGGCTACAGAGCAATACTTCTTGAACCTACGCTTGGACGAATGTTCTCCAAGACATGGAGACAAAGTCTGGTGGAGGGATTGGCAGCTGTTGCCACGCCTATGCAATGGGGTGGGCGAAAGGGTCTCGGAATAGAACCCCTGCACCTCCAGGTGAGGCTTTGGCAAGACAACGCGAGGCACAGCAAGCAGTCATTGGGCATTCTGTTTTTGGACCTGAGACAGGCTTTTTATACTGTCGTGAAAGGTATGATAGCATGCGGTGACGATTCCGATGAAGCTATCGCCAAAATCTTTGCAAAGCTCAAGCTTCCACCATCAGCGTTTCATGAGTTTGCCAGCAATGTCACCAACGGCAATTTAGTCGCTGCTGCCACCAAGTCGGCACTTGTGGCGGACAACATCAGCGCAAACCTTTCGCACACATGGTTCGCCGTCCCAGGAGGAGGCGGCACGTGGTCGCCGCAGACGGGAACCCGCCCTGGAGATCCGTGCGCTGACATCCTTTTCTCGTTTCTGATGTCGAAGGTGTCGCACGAGATCTCCAGGCGGGCAAAAGAGCATGGCATTCCGCTCCTGCAGCAGGCCAGTGTGGGGGACGTGCCCATGATGGTGACATGGGTGGATGACGCGGCTATTGCCGTGCAAGACTCAGCAGACAATGTGGTGGACAAAGTGGTTGAAATTGTCTCCATTGTGCAAGATGTGATGACAGTTCATGGGTTGCAACTCTCCTTCGGTCAGGGCAAGACAGCAGTTTTGCTGGATTTTCGAGGGCCGCAAGCTATTGCTGCGCGACAGGCATGTGAAAGAGCCCTTGGGCAAAGTTTGCAGGTCATGTCAGAGCATCAAGGAGTTGTGCACGTGCCGTTGGTATCTCACTACAAGCATTTGGGTGGACAGATTGTTCGTGGCGGTACGAAACTCCCGGAAATCAATATCAGAGCAGCTGCTGCACGACAGAACATTGCCCCATTGATCAAAATCATCAAAAGCAAAGAGGTTCCACAGGCTCAGAAGAGCATGTTGATTCGTAGCTTGGCTCTTTCTGTCTTGAGGTTACACTCAGGTACCTGGCATGCAATCAACCATGGAGAAGCAAAGGCATGGATTGCGGCAGTTTTCAGGCTCTACCAGATGGCGGAGGGCCGAAGTGTCAGTGGTGAAGTAGAGCACTGGGAGCTCTACCAACTTGCTGGTAAGTTGAAACTGCCGATGCCAATTGAAATGCTTTACATTGAGCGCTTGCGCATATTTGCCCAAATTTTGCAAACGTTTGACCAACATGCCATTGCCGCAGTTATCCACAACCATCATGTTGCTGGACATGAGTCATGGCTGCATGGGTTGATACAAGCTGTGAAATGGGCACAAGCTCAAATTGGGATTGAGGAGATCCCTCATGAGATGCTTGATCTGACCGAATGGCAGTGCTGGAGAGATTTTCAGGACAGTGTGAGTGAAATCCGAAAGAAGATCAAAAAGATTGAACGTGCTCATTTACTGAAGGTGCAGACATATTGTGATCTCAAAGATTTTGAAGCTTACCAAGAGGGAATTTGCAGAGATATGGGTTGGACATATGAAGCCGACCAGAGTAGTCCTCTATCGGGTGAGCAACAGGCCAGATGCGAAGAGTGCAGTCAAACATTTGCAAACTTTGCTGCATTAGCCACGCATCAACAGCGAAAGCATGGACATAGAATGGCAATGAGGAGGTTTGTGAAAGATGGTATTTGTCGTGCGCGCCAAAAATGCTTTCACTCGCGTGGAAGATTGTTGCGACATTTACAATGGAGTGGCACAAAGTGTTGGATTTTTCACATCAGGGTTTTTCAGCCAATGAGTTGTCAGCAAGCTGAGGATCAAGACCAGGAAGATATGGATAGAGGTGTGGCTCTCCATCAAAAAGGTCTGAATTCGGCGGTTATTGACAAGCAATGGCGTTGGGCAACTGATGATGAGATGAAACCAGTCCTGGAGGCCACGGGTTGGAATGGCGAACACAAAGCGGAGCCTACAACAGAGGAACTGCAGACATGGGCAGCTTTGGGGACGCTTCCTCCGGGTCAAGGGGGTCATCCTAAGACCTCGCGAGGATTACAAGAATGGAGTGTGCCAAATGTCTCCAGAGATGTCTCCAAGCTTGAGCACCAAATGCTGGAAAATGTCAAGCGATGGACTCCATGCTTTGACTGGATACCAAGGCCGCTGGCCACAGGAGAAAAATTTTTCCTCATCCTTTACAGCGGCCATCGCAGATGCGGTGACATTGCTTCGTGGTTCCAGTGGGATGGCCGGGTGCGGCCAATAGCCATTGATGTTGCCGTGGACAAGGAAGCAGGTGACATCATGAATTGTGATTTGTGGATTAGGCTCATCAAATCACGAAGAGTGGTAGGGGGGCACGCAGGCCCCCCCTGCGAGACCTACACCAGTGCGCGTTGGAACCAACTGGAAGGGGAGGTGTGTCCGCGGCCGTTGCGGGATTCAGATCAACCATGGGGAAGAGACTTTCTGACATTGCGCGAAGGCCTACAAGTCAATGTTGGAACAGCCCTGATGCTGATGGCACTCCGATTGTTAGTGACAATTTTTATCTTTGGTGGTTCGATCAGTCTTGAGCACCCGAAGGGCAATCAAGAAGACACCAGACAATGGTGTATCTGGCAATCGGCCTTTATGCGGTGGTTGCTCTTGGACGCACAAATTCAGACCGTGACCTTCCTTCAGGGTCCTCTGGGGCAGAAGTTTGCAAAGCCGACTACAATGATGGTGGGTCGCTTGGCTAACTTTGCACACCGTATTTTTGCCACTTACAACAAAAAGTGGCGAGCCACAGAAGTGCTTGGAGGAAAAGAAGGTCAAGCATGGAAAACCGCCAAGGGTAAAATTTACCCTACAAATCTATCGATGGTGATTGCGCAGTCACATCTTGACATATCTTGACCACTACGTTGAAGCACCAGTCTCTGGAGATGAGCCCTTGCCCGAGGGATTGGATTCAGTGCTGCACAAATTAGCAGCACCGTTTGATGCTTACAACGGGATGGAAGGACAGATGCAATCAGATTATCATTTGCGGCGTGGTTAGGTAAATCCTCCTCCTTTTAGTAGCCAATCATTTGATTGAAGTGAACGGAGTTGAGTTGTAGGGTTTCTAGCCTTGCCCACTTTTTGATTTTCTTCGCATGTCTCACAAGTTTTCACCTGCTTGGTCACAGTACCGAGTTTTTGGGTGGAGCACGCATGCAGGCGACATTGCAGTGTCTCGAGCCAAGAGCAATAAAAAAAAAATATATATATATATACGTATATATATATATACGTATATATATATATACGTATATATATATATATATATATATTATGTATGTATGTATATCGCATATGGA
>Ga0126342_10003162_pt1 | contig 26908 bp, 24 predicted proteins | sample Cyp1metagenome_FD_92528 | JGI IMG/M metagenome (GOLD analysis project Ga0126342, IMG submission 92528) | Coral microbial communities from Lord Howe Island, Old Settlement Bay, Australia - Cyphastrea 1 metagenome | ecosystem: Host-associated > Invertebrates > Cnidaria > Coral ...
CACCCCAACCCCAACCCACACTAACATGGCAATATATCATGTACGAAGTACAAGGAACGTTAACATGCCCCCCCACCCCACCCCAAGACAAAGAGCAATACTCAAAAAAGAAGCAAAACGCACGTACGGTTTTCCTGCCGTAGGCATAAACATGGAGTCCTAGTTCGATTTTACTATTGATCATTCCAAATACTTCGAAGGTTGCAAGTCAGGCATGATCATTGAGTCGGTCTGAACATCACCAATGCTGAATCACCAACTAGTGGGAAGGGAATGCTGGTTATAACGTAACTACAGCCACAGAGGGCACAAACCAACAAACATAGGCTGGGAGGCCCTTCCGGACGTACACCTTCGTTTAACCCCCCAACAAATATGGTGCGTGTATGCCAAACAAATAGTTTATGGTTGCATGTTTGAAGAGGCTATTGGCACTGAATCACTCACATCCCAATTTAGGAAAAAGAAATGGGGCGGTTTGGTATCCCATGATCATTCAGAAATGGCTTGTGAAATATGAGGGTTACCTCTCAAAAGACTCAAGCAAGCAATGAAAAAGGGGAGATAAAACTGAAGATGACGAACCACCGCTCATGCTACCCAGGATGAACGTTGACCTCTGCTTGGCTTAACTTGGGCACGCATCATTATCTTAATTGCACAACTATTGTCACTGTTGGGAGGTATACACAATTTAGTCAGCCGGAGGTTCTCAATCCTATCATCGATGGTGAAACCAAAGGAACACACTGTTCTGAGCAACTCTATAAATTAATTCCTAATGCATATCGCTTGTTGAGAAAAGTCTCAGGCCCATGTTCAACTAACCCTTAACCTCATAACCAGAATTCAATTTCATGGTTTCTATATGTTTCTCTGCACTGTTGAATGCACATAGAAAATAAGTTTGATCAGCAACCATCAGAATGCCCGAATGTCTTGCATCATCCCTTCTTGTTGAGCCAGTTGCTTAGGTTAATCCTGACATGCTTTAAACAACAACCAGCAAGACAAAAAGGGCCCCTTATCATCCAGCAGTGGATTTTCATCACCGGGCCTGCCAGAGTGCAAAGTTTGGAGTTGGAGAGCAAGTCCTCAAAGGTTGCGGCTGGGAGGAATTCATGGAACATGAAACTCATGAAACCCCTATTGTTTACAAACAAACATCTCAGGATGTTTAAAAAAGGCTGTCATCACCCATTTCGCGGCTTGATCCAATACATGCCACCAGAAAACCAAGCAGATAGTGCCATCGTTTTTTTTGTTGGAAACACCTTAGCATCATGAGAAAAACATTGAATTTGTTGCTGCTCTATCCGAAAAATGATGTCCTGGGCTATACCCTTTGTCATCAGCTTTGTGTATACTGTATATACACACATGATGCATATACATGCACTATGATATTATATTGGCTGTGCGGGGCTCTTCCCTTGCTACAAGGATACAACTGGTAGAACAGATGATAACAAAGCAACACACATGTCTGTAGCAGTGCGATCCAAATCCACATCAGAAACATTCAGAAACAATCATACGAATTCACACATTGTAAACATGTATGTTGAATACTATCAGTCAACTCAACATATCTATTGTTTATTCGTTATTTTTTTTGTGGCAAACAGAGCCCAACAAAATCTGTCATGCCAGCCACTCCACTGCCCAGCAGGCCCAGCAAGCATCGTGAATCTTCTCGTTGTAAACCTCTAAAAAACTAAACTCCACGCTCACGCTCTCCTCGAAAAGCGGAGGAACTTACAAAACTTGACTGCTTATGTTTAAACTGTTTAAAAGCTAAGGTAGCAAACGCGGAAATATTTTGCTCCAAAAATATTGCTGCAGCAGTACTCAAACTCACATTAATCTGGAGTTTCATTCTTGGGTTCACATGGGTTCATCTGAAATAGGAGAACTTCAGGACCAGAAGTTACTACGATAATGATGTTACTACGATTCATTCTATTTTAGTGGGGTTCAAACGAGTTCAAATGTGCAAACAACTGATCTTTGAATGTAAATAATTGCATGTCGTTCTATCTGTTGGATACTTTATTGATAATGTGAGGCTCGTTCCATCCTCATTCTTCGGCCACAGATTCTGATAAAGGGGTTCGGATCCTATATCCCACTATATCCCCATTTAAAGATGAAACTTTAGCTGGGAAACTGATTGTATCTCTTGTTGGTTTCCACGGTTTCAAGCTTCAAGGTAATTCAACAAATATAACTCTACCAGAAAAACTCGACCAGAACTACCTCATAGCCAGGGAATCCACACTTTTTGATACTTTTTGATCAGGGTTAACATAAGGCGGGAGGAGTTGTGCAGAGGATTTTGATAGATACAAGACACAAAGCATAGGGTGCGCAACTACAAAACTCGATGCATGGTACCTTTTTTGCAACTACAAAATACAGAATACAACTTAATTTGACTCGGAAAATAATTCAAAATATGTACTACAAAAACCAATGCATCTAAAGTTGAAAAATAGCTGAAAATCGGAAATGCTAACATGAATTTTCCCAATAACATTTTGTAGTTGGGTCTATGCCATCCAAGTTCCGACCAACGTAATTTCAGTAAACATTTTGGGGGTGACGTCGTGACGTCGAACTAAATCGTACAGATTTTATGGATGTTTCAACTTATACAACTACAAAATACAATTTAGATTTTATGTTGCATGCTTCGACTATTCAACTTGTACAACTACAAAATGCACATGATATTTTGTGTTGGATGCTTCAACTAACTCAACATATACAACTACAAAATACAAATGAGGATTTGAAAGGGAAACAACTACACAATGAATGCAAATACAAAAAGGTTGGCCAACTCCACTTTTTTGTACAAAACGACCCCTGGCTGGCAATCTGTACTGTAGCCCAAGTCCTCCCCTTTATGTAGCTGTGATTTGATCTCAATTACTTTTTGGACATTATCAACCTCCCCTTGCCGCCTTGCCCCACCATCTCCAGTCCACCCGAGCGTCCTGCGGTTCCTGCCCCTCCTCACAGCGAGTTTGCTGGAAACCGTTCAGAATCTTGCTGAGGTTTTCAGTCAGACCTGGTGATGACTGCGGGTTTCTTAAGTCATGGGGGATCCCAAGTCACCATGGGTTGAAGCCATACTGGTCATTGACAACTGGATGATTTGGGGTACCTCTATTTTTGGAAAGCTCCAAATATCTATCATGGTATCCAAATAACTGGTTATAATGGCTGTAAACAAAAACTATGTTCAGGTCTAGATTGTCATTATGAAGTATGATTTTGTTTGATGTAGGTGGATCATGTTGGTCATTTGTAAAGTTCCATGATATTTAAAGATATTCACATCCTTTATATACCCTAAAACTCAACAGGTAAATGATTCATTGGGCGTGTCCCGGAGATTGTGATTGACCGTTCACATTTTTAACGGGACCCCCGGTACCCATCATATTGGTGCAATGTTGTTTTTTTAATCGCAGTGTTACCCATTTGTCTGGCATGATCTGAGTATTATGATTAAAGCATTTCTGTGGTTGTTAGATACGCATTTGGGTTTGCATATCCCATGTGTTTGTAGGCTAAATCGATACATGAAGCTCCAAGAAGAAGTTGGTATCTGACCCCAAACTGCCCAAGTATCCCGGAAATCCATATGGGATCCCATCGAATCCTGCTGGATTATGATTATCCCCAAGATTAAAAAAGGCTAGTAACTGACTATAAAAAATCATCATTTGGCAATTAGATAGTTATGTTTTTTTGGTGCTTAAAAACTGAAAAACTCTATACAGCCTATACATATCATTTTTCCATGTAACCAATCCCATGAAAATCCTATTAAACACTATTAAACACTATGAAATCCCATGAAAATCCCATGAAACACCCTTGAAATCCCATTAAAGACCATTAAATTTCCCTTGGGCACTAAAACATCATTAAGATTCAATTAAAGTTCCATGAGCAGTTTCATTAAACACTATTAAACACTATGAAATTCCCAGTAAAATACCATGAAAAGTACCATGAAAAACCATGATTGCTTTCAACCGGTCACCTGCTGCCGCCATTTTCACGCACCAAGCTGCGAAAGGCCACACCCTTCGAGTCGTCACTGCTGGGGTCGCCGAAGACGGTGTGGGTCTTGCCGGAGCCAGTTTGACCATAAGCGAAGAGGCAGCAGTGCCTCAGCGGGGTATATATATATACATACATATACATAATTACAATTATATATACATATGTATATAATTAAATATATATATATATATACATATAGAGTATATAAATATATATATATTATATGAATACAATTAAATATAAATGTATATCAATCTATAGATATATATATATATATATGGTGCAGCGTTGGTCACCCCCCCACCAACCAGTAACCAATGGGTATGGGTGGACAGTATCGTCTGGTTCTTCTGGTCCCCCCCCTGTAGCCTGTGGTGCTGGTGGTGGGGTGGTGGTGGGGTGGTGGTATGTATGTATGTATGTATGTACGTAGGTAGGTAGGTAGGTAGGTAGGTAGGTAGGTAGGTAGGTAGGTATGTATGTGTGTATGTATGCATGCATGCATGTATGTATGTATGTATGTATGCATGTATGTATGTATGTATGCACGTATGTATGGATGTATGCATGTATGCATGTATGCATGTATGCATGTATGCATGTATGCATTTATGCATGTATGCATGTATGCATGTATGCATGTATGAATGTATGTATGTATGTGTGTATGTATGTATGTATGTCTGTATGTCTGTATGTCTGTATGTCTGTATGTCTGTATGTCTGTATGTATGTATGTATGTATTTATGTATGTATGTATGTATGCAAATATGCATGTATGCATGTATGCGTGTATGCATGTATGCATGTATGCATGTATGCATGCATGTATACATGTATGCATGTATGCATGCATGCATGCATGTATGCATGTATGCATGTATGGAATGATGTACGTATGCATGCATGTATGTATGCATGTATGTGTCTATGTATGCATGCATGCATGTATGTATGTATGTATGCATGTATGCATGTATGCATGTATGCATGTATGTATGTATGCATGCATGTATGTATGTATTCATGTATGTTTGTATGTATGTATGTATGTTTGTTTGTATGTATGTGTGTGTCTGTGTATGCATGCATGTTTGAATGTATGTATGCATGTATGTATGTATGTAGCTTCAACATGCATCATCTGGGGACCCATCCCAGTGGGACCCATCCCATGGGGGGGGTGGGAACACGGGACACGGAACCATATATGTACAATTATGTGTATGTGTATATATATATGTTTCAGTTTTAAACTCACTATAGTTCATCGGGTTTACATGCATACAAACAAAAATATGGATGTACATAACTCTCAGTTATAAACCAAATTCGCCAACGAACTGGGGCAGCATCTTGCAACATGTCTGGCGATTTAAACAACAAAAGATGGGAACTTGAGCAGCAATGCGCCAGTGGGATTCCAGCAGCAACCAATGACTGGTTGGTCGTTGAGCCATCCCTCTGAAAAATATGAGTTCGTGAGTTGGGATGATGACATTCCCAATATATGGAAAAATAATCTAAATGTTCCAAACCACCAACCAGATGAGAATTTCACCAGCATTTTTTCTGTTCTGTTTTTGTTTGCGGTTCGGAGGTGTGGGAGGGACACCATTGGGGATGAAAGATCCTGGGAAACTGATAATATGTTGGCGGCGGCACAGACCCGATGTGAACATACATGCACTGACACAACATGGCAATCATGGAAACTGTATTCACAATGTGGGACCCCCAGTTATCATTGTGTTGATAACCCTCATGAATACTACAGCTAAAAGTATCATAAACCAGAGCTATTGAAGTTATGGTCACCAACTTGTCGCGATTTCAAAGGCCCGGGGCTGCCTGGTGCGGATGAGCTCTCACGACAAGTAATTGCGCGGATAGTGAATAGGAAATACTGCAACCACATACAATGTATATGAATATATCATATACCCGTGTATGTATATATACTGGTTAAATTGTGTTTGTATACACTGTACATGTATATATATATGTATATATCCCAAACATTTATATCGACTCAAATACCTCTTTAAGTCTTAAGAAGGTACTTGGCCGACCAGAATCACACCCCAAACACTCCCTCGAAGGCAATTTGAGAAACATAGAGTATAATTTACACCACACAAAAACAATTTATTATTGCAATATAAATTATGGCATATTTTGCTGTAACCCATTTACATCCCCCTTCCTTTAACAGTTTCATGCCAGGTACTATACTTAGATGAGCCATTAAAGTTACCTGGCTAGCAGCTAGGGTACAAGCCATCATATACCCATTCATATCCCAGTTACCAACCAATAAACATGAGCCTCATATGAGCTACAAAAAGCGTTGCCCCAAACGATAGCTCAAGTGGTTTTAACTCCAATTGCACTATGGCCTATGATACATAGATACCTACAGTTTATCAGAAACCATAATCGCCATTCATAACTCTAATAGTAGTTATATGTGTATATATTACACCTACCAATTTTATACCATAGTTACATATTGAAACTATAATAACTAATCTTGGTTTATCACGCCTATAACCCCAACTTAATCCCTTGCCGGATCAACTCCAGGTGGCTCGCGTCGCAGCAGCGTCCTCATCATGGGCGCCTGGAGAGTACTCCAAACATCCACCTGCCTGAGCGCGAGACGTCGGAGGCTTTGTCCGACGAGTCAAATGACAAGCGTTGAAGCAATCATAAATATATTATATACTATATACTTATATTATATACTTATATTATATACTTATATATATATATATATGTATTATAATATGTATATATATATATATGTATATGTATGTATATATATATATATATATATGTATATGTATATATATATATGTATATGTATATATATAGATATTATAATATGTATATATGTATATATGTATAACCAGCCCCCCCTTGAATTTGAAGTATTCTTCTTCCAGCTGAAAATTCGCAAGAATCCGGGTGAACAGTTCTTTTTGCCTAAAATTTGTACAAATTCAGGTGGAAAGTTCTCCTTGCGCAATTTCTCCGGGTTGTCTCTTTTTCTTGCATTGCCCCACCATGTCATTGGAAGTGAAACAATCCTCGCGAGCACATGGGTGAATTGGCATCACAAAGCATATGTATCGCCATGTGGGCAAAACATCTGGAAAAAATGTAGCAAGCCATTTCAGAAACAAATGATTCATTCTGCATCCTTCCCACTGCCTATTTGTAACGACTGTTGCAAGCAAACCTGGTTGTCATTGGCCAGCTGAGCCTAAACATTGCCCCCAGAGGGCAAATTACCATCCTGCTTGAGCTCAAGCTGGCAGACCGTGCTCGGCTGTGTGCAAAACGTATCAAAAACTATCATCAAACCCACGGCCATCTCACGGGAATGCAAAAAGTGGAAAAACGATCCTCCAGGTAGGGGAAAAAGAATATCATTACTTGCGTCCGTTTTCCTAAATTCTTCATCCAACTCCTACTTTTCTTGTTCTAATTCTCCGCGCCAACTCTGGCTTTCTCCGTGCCAAGTCCGGCTTTCTCCGCGTTTAGTCCGGTGTCAGGGTTTCTCCGGGTTATCCCTCAACACATTTAGTAGGATTTTTTTCCTGCTAGGGAGTATTTCAACACCAGTGCGCAGGATTCTTCTAATTTATCCGGGGTACATGCTGCTACGCAATTCAGCAATAAGGTCCGCAAAGATATCTTGGGACCAAATGGGTGATAATCCGGTTGGAAACACAAATTTCCATCGTGGAGCCAGCTTTGAACCTCGAACCCAAGCACATGCCTCTGCTAAATCGGCTTCCAGCCACTGGCCATTTCAGAGGGCAGCTTCAAAGATTCCAGGCACGTTCAGGCTTAGAGCAGGCATCGGTACTTGTCGCCAAGAGCGGGCAAATCATCTGGATGTGAAGACCGAATGGCACAAACGGGCGTAGCTTGCTGCAGTAGCGGTCAAGAAGTTTCCAGCAGTGCCCAGGATGTCCATGGATGTCCGCAGCTGCGTGCGCATCTTCAGCGCAATAGCTGTGGTGCCAAGAATTTGCTAAACCCAACATGGCTGCGCAACATACATCGTACATGCGTGCCAGAAACAGGTCTCCGGCCTCCAAACAGGATTCTTCCGCCAACATAACAATTCTCGCGACGGATGGAAAAAGGTACCTTTTTTCAAAAAGGTACCTTTCCTAGGTGTTTCTGGGTACCTGGTGTACAATGAACATACCATGATAATATAACCAACGAGGATATACGAGGAATATGTATATACTGTATATATATATATATACATTTGGCTTGAACCAACCAGAAAGCAACGTGATGGATATCTACCAGAAAAATGGCTTTGTAAATTGTAACCGTTCTATATGAAGATATCATGAGGATATAATGGTTATGATTAAACAACATGAAGATATGACATGATACAACCATGAAAGTGATGTGATTTTGTCCAAACTTGTGTTGGGTGGGCCAACAAACTGATGGGTACTTTACAGTAATCTTGAAATATGCAGTTTTTACCCAGATGAATCGGTGCTTCTTCATGTTTTTTCCCAACATTTTCAGGCAAACTCATCTGGCTCAGTCGTAAGGTCTGAAGACATTACATGACATTATCAGGCGAAACAAGGTCAATTGTGACTCCCTTATTATGTTTGGAATTGGATATTGAATGTTTTCAGACATAGGAAGCTTAACCAACCAGGGAGGCCAACATCACACGCGGATGCAAATGATCGACTTTGTCTATGAATTAGATCCTTGAATCAAGAATCCTATCAGTGCATTTGCAATCCGCAGATACATAGCGTTAAAACATGGTAAAACACGATGTTTTATTACCCAAGGTTTCCAAGCCACAGCAACAAAATCAACAAGTCATTGACAACAAATACTCCCAACAATGTGGGGCCCAAACGTGATGTGAACGTTGGTTTCAAATCACCCCATGAATACTAGGGCGTTATTTGCGTATCATCAACATAATAATAATGAGTTCTTGCAGTTCTGTAAACCCCAACCCCTGGCGAGCGTTTTCACGTATCGTACAGTTATGGCCCGAAATGCCAGCTATGGTTGTTATTTGATAGCTAAACTTTCATGGGGTTATCATTCCATATATGGATATTTTACTGACTTAAAACTCATTCCAAATATGGATCTTTGACTGACTTATAACTGAAATATAACTGACATATTCAACGGGCCATTGGTTGCCCCACAATGTCGCCTGGCATCTTCCTTGAAGATCCGATCAAAGAAGAACGACACCTCGGCGCCGCTGCAGCGCTGAACCACACGGCGGCGCTCCGATGTCAACGGCGACAGCTGACCTTGGGCGGGCTAGCCCTTTTTGACGTTGGGTGGCGGCCTCTAATTCACTAGGGTTTAGGGGGACTCTACATGACTGGTTTACGGTAGTATTAATATGTATGAAAATGGGATATGAGTGGGTATAGACGAAGTCTGTTACAGTTATGGCCCAAAATACCAGTTATAAGTACTTATAACCTCATTTATAGAATGTAAAATCCCATTTATAACCAGTTGTAACTAATAAATGGCCATAACTGTAGCTATGCTTTGTTTCTTTTAAGCAACTGGGGTTTTGGTCATGATAGGGATCCCCATCACAGCGTTGAACATCAAAAATGGCAGCTGGATCACCAGGGATCGATTTCGAATCTGGATGGGAGTCATACCCGGCCTGGTGAACATACAAAAAGCTATTGAAAATGGTGATTTTTCTCGTGGATGTACCCATTCATAGCATGGTGGATCTTTCCATAGTTATGTAAACGTTTACCAGAGGGTATATTCCCTATCCTAGATGCTCCATGTATGGTATATTTACCTACATTTAGTGATTTTCGGGGCAAATGTTGATAAATCTTCCAGCACCATGGAGCATATGGGTATGGATCCAAGTACTCCCTGAGAAGGTATTTAAATGTATGGCTAATCCCCAAATCATACTACCCTAAATACTTCAGAAGCTACGGCTGGATCCACAGGAATTAACATAAATCTTTATAGTTCTCATCCACACACTCAAATTCTTTGCCAAAAAAAAACGACACACCATTTCAAAACATCAAACTCTAAGCTGAATCCAGTGCAGAAATTCATGCCATGGCCGGGATGACCGTGGCCGGGCCCATGTTTCAATCCGACAGCGATGTCACTAACTCTGATTGGCAAAGTGCCATGGTTTTTGTTCAACCGCAAAAAATGGGGGCCTTTTTTCAAATCAAAGCAATACAGTTATGGCCCTTTACCAGTTATAAGTACTTATAACCCCATTTATAGAAGGTATAATCCCATTTATAACCAGTTATAACTAATAAATGGCCATAACTGTATCATCTGATCATCAACAGCTGAAGTCACCAAGCCACTTTGATGAGGGCAGAGTCGGATCCCAACCCAGACTCGCTTGTCCATGCTGCCCAGCAGTGAGGATAATGCATGGTCAAATTCCTGAGCTGGAAGGCTGCTTGATGCTTCTACTCCCCCAACAAACATGAACCTAGACCCTCCAAGTAGAATAATGAAGTACTCTACCCCTTATTTGCGGATTTTAACCGCTTATTTTTTGGGTACTTGGAGGATCGAAAAGAGTCAATTGAGGATTATCAATCTAAATTAAGGAGGAAAAGGAACATTGTGAAACCACCAGCAAATTAGGCTTGTCACTTATCACTTGTCCTTCTCTTCGATCAATATAGCCATCCAAAGCTACGCTGGTCATTCATTTGAGGGGCGACGCATGTTTCCAATGGATGTTAGTGCCCAAATTATACCCATGCCCTCAAGGGCTCATATTAATACAGGGTGTGACTGTGCTTCCAAAATGGTATCTGGTGTGGACTTCGCTGCCAATCCAATGAGTTTTGCAAGCCATGCGGCTTCTTGCAAGGATTTGTCGTTCCTCAGCTGACTGAATTGGTGAGCACAACCTCGAGACAGAGTTGCTGGCCACATCTCATACAGTAAGAACAATGGTAGAATATTTACCCTCCGATAATCAGACATTGCAAGGTAAATCCCCCGTAATTACCAGAAACATCTACTAAAAACAATTAATTGTACTATAACTACATGTATATCAGTATATATCAGTATATCCTATAACCATCTATAACCAGCAATTACATGCATATCAACCAGCAATCTTTACGACATTTGGACTGCTGCCCTCCGCCCCCGAAGTTTCACAAGCGGCTCCAGCAAGACCGTGACGCTGCTGAGGCAGCTCGCATTGCAGCGCCGGAAGGCGGGAAGCCGCAACACCGGGAGACAGCGGGCGATCTGGCCGCGAAGCGGTCCGTGAACCGGTCGCTTTTTAAGGCGAAAGTGGCTTTTAAATAAAGGATGTAAGGTTTGGATTGGTCGCTTGGATATATTTCTGGTCACTAGAGATTCGAAAAAATATAAAAACATGTTCATATTCTGTCTTTCTTGGTTGGTTTTGACTGTGTGTGGGTTTCACCATATATTGAAACCCGGCGTTTGTTTGGAATATCCCTGGTTATATATAGGTGATTTGGGGTTCACATATGGGTCATACATTGATAAACCACCTACTTAGTGGGATGTACATTTGGTGCTCCCGCATTTGGTTTCACCTCATACTGGTCCGATCTATCTACCATAACCATTACTTAACATACATTCGAGCTAAGTTAGACAACTATGGGGCGCCACAGGGTGATACTTGGTCGACTTGGTCGTTCAGGTCTCAAGTCTGAGTTGTTTCACATCGTTTCGCGTCTCGACCACTTTTTCAGAAGCAGCCATTCCAAACCTGGAAATCTCGGAATATACATAGATACATCATATATAATCATATAAATATATAGTATGCAATACATGGATATTGTTGAATTCGTGTCAAATACCCAGTATATCCTATTCCACTTAAAATTTAAAGTATATTGAAAGGCAGTTGATTAGTCGCTTCGCCAAGTAATGTTGGGGGTCGGACACTCTATCTGTGCCACTACAATAAAAGTCAAGGTGGGTGGTTCTTAGTCAAACGTCAACATTAGGTAATAAGTCATCCGCCCCGTGAATCTTCAGTGCCGCGTTTGATTGCCGAAGGGTGTCCGGAGTGTTTTTCTGCTTGGAACCCCGACATGATGACACGATAGCTATTTCTAGCCCCTAAGCACCCATTCCATGAGATTGAATGTTTCATACCTGCGACTCTATTGGAACCTCTGGCTATTGGTGAGAAAACATTCTCTCTCAAATCCAAAGCCCAAACAAGAAAAGTGCCATGGTCAAAACATGGGAATGGATTATGATGCCACAATCACTAGCAATTCCGATTTTGTGACAACATAATATGTATAATTTATAAAATTATATGTATATAAATACTATAATATATATATATATATTATACAAATTCTTACACTGCTGTGTGTTTGTATAATCCATGTTTTTGACCATGGCACTTTACACCTGGACCGTCCGGTCGACCCTCAATTTACGAACACACTTTTTTCAGGTAGCATACCTCAAAATCCACACTTGATGGATATCAAAAACCTAATTACAGTTTTTAATACTCTCGTTTGGATCGTGCAATTCTGATGCGGGACGGCTTCTCGATCATAATATTTTTCCACTTGTGATACCCATGGAACAAAAACTCGTGAGTGAACGACCCGCCTGACACGCCAAGTTCTGCGATGAAAATATATTTCTCCCTCTGCTATGAACCTGAGCTGTAAGCGTCCAGGGAACTGGTTCAGGTTGACTAGTTGAGATTACCTAGTTCTTAACTGCCAGTTGTTACCAGTCAGTATAATACTCGATACTCATCAGAAAATTATCTGGTCTTGGTACCGATAGATCCGATAGAATACATGTTCTAAATATCTCGTATGAAACTCTCATCAGGTTCCAAGCACAAGTTTGTATGGCAGCCTTAGCCAACAACAGTCCTCTGGCCATTTCTCAACTGTCTAAGTCATTAGGAGGACACCCAGACTTACCATGGTTTTTTAAAGCGGAAAAAAACATGTGGGCTTTAAAATCAACATTGCCAACTATGCCACAACTACTCACATTCAATGACTGGCACTTTTTACTTAGTGTATTGAGCAGAAAAGCATCAAACCATTCGTCCCTAGACAGATGGTGAACTTCGTGAAGTCTGCGAATTTCTGCGGGATGATCACCAAAAAGCATCTGATAAAGTGCTACGATAGAAATTACAATGTGAGGCCCCCGTTTACGATAGCGTTCAGTTGGCGCAAATAACTCCAATAACTATGTGGTTTATGGTACGCAAATAACTATAGTTACTGGGGCGAACCTAAACCAACTAACATCACTGGGGGGCCTCACATTGCATGCTTGCAAAGAAATGTATGCCTCAACTTCCATCTGTCTTGGCTTAGGAAAAATACAAGAACATGCCAGTGAAAGTGAAACCCTCCCTTCGTCTCCTTTGGATACCTACGAAATATCAGTTGGGTTGACAAATGTTTTTGTTGGCCAGAGAACAACAATGCAAATCTCAAATTCCTACAAGCAATCCACTGTTAATTCAGCATGCATCTATCTCAATCCACTGTTGTCATCTGCTGATTAAAATTCAACCGATTTCAGCATACATCTGGGGGCTTCCTAAAAAGGATTCCCAAAACCATGGTTTTCAATACTTAAAATGGTATACCATGGATTAACATGGTAAAAAAAAGAACAATTGGATGATTTTGGGGTACTCCTATATTTTGGCAAACCTCCATCTATCTAAATCTACTGGATAATTCTACTCGTATATCCCTCAAATTCCTATCCTGGCCCTGACCCACCTGTTCCATGGCTGCCATGGCTGCCATGCGTTTTCGATCGACGGCTGGGCCCACAAGCTGCAGGTCGGTGGAAAACACAAGATATTTCTTGATGGATTGGTCAGTGATTGGTCAGAAATTCTCTTGGGATAGTTGAAACATCTCGAATTGCACAGTTTCATCAAACGATCCCGTTTTTGGCTTAATTTAGGTTGGCCTGAATCTGCAGGGTGAAGGTTTGCCACCTGCTGTGGGTGGTCTCCATGTTTTTGGTATTTGTCACTTGAAGGCGTTTGTAGAAGTCGGAACCCGATGGAAACCGCTCTGGAGAACAGGAGAGACTTGGAGACTATCCACGTGAGCTCCCGTCAAAATCCTTTTCATCTCAGTAGTTGCTATTATCGGTCATCGCTTTTTTGGGGAACCATATCTCTTTCTAGATCTTTCTAGTATCTTGTGCCAGTATCGCTTTTTTTTGGTGGGCCCCAAAGCGCTTTACGGTGTTTCGTGCACATCTCTGACCATTTTCGTGCTTCTGCTTGGTGGTTTCAACAGCAACGCCAAGCAATTGTACCCTCCGGTGTCATTAAAGGCAGCAATTGGAAATCCACCAATTATAGCTGATGTTCCCATTAACACCATTTAAATCTATTTAACACCTCCAATTATGGAGGGTACACCAGTGAACCAGCCAGACCTTTAGAAACATGTCATGCTCCTCTGCAACAGCTGTCCAGGTTGCCTGCTAAAGCTATGGAATATCGAGGAGGTTTACTGGGAACCACCAAAAACCTTAACGATGCCTTGGCCATGTTGATGCACAATTCAGACCCAAACCACCACAATTCCTGGCCATTCTGTGTGCTCCACCTCTAGCTCTCGGACACTCTAGATATGATGCTGAATCCATGGCCAAACATTCAGAAGGGTTCACTGTCCATTCATACACCTTCCTGCTGAAACCCGGCAGACAGGGAGTTGTCCCATAAAAAAGGCACCGTCCCGAAACGGTGTCATCAAACATGTTTCTGGGAAACCCAAAAGTGGAGGTGTCTAGCTGGGAAAACCAACTGCTTAATCAGAATTGGTTCCTATAAAAAACAATGCAATTTCTGGATATCCTCTACCCATCTGTGATGTGGCTGTTCATCAGAACCAACCTGTTCATAGTATACTAAGACTAAATCGTTTGTAACTGGGGCAGTGCTTATCTGGGGGTGTATTTCCAATTCTAAGTGGTTATTCAACCATGGTATGGGGGTAATAATCCCAACTTATGTTGGTTTCAATCCCATGGTTGTAGCACTGAATACGCCCTGGTCAGTTACAACTCCTTAACATTTAAAACTGGCTTGGAAACCCTCATTGAAGTGATATGAAGTGATATACATATATATATATATATGTATATATATAATTATAATACATATATATATATAATACATATAAAATTATATATATGTATACATATAATACATACTTGGTGGCTCATCCCACTTAGTAAGTGGGTTATAAACCCAGTTATAAGTGGATTAACCCTACTTATCCCATTTATAACTGGGGTTATAACCCACTTACTAAGTGGGATGAGCCACCAAGTACTGTGTAGATACATATATATATATATATAAAAAACCAACCAGTTGATTTATTTCGCCACAAGGTTACCAAGTCTCCAGACTCCACCAACTTGGGATCGATGGTTTTGGCATATCTCAGCCTCGGCGTTTGCGAAACCAACGATGATTGATTTCCAACGAAAAAAAACGTGGGAAATCACCATTTTTAATGGGAAAATCCACTATTAATGGCCATTTTCAATAGGATATCTTGAATATTATAGCCATCAGATATTTAGAATATTGCCTACAGTTATGGCCCAAGTTATAGCAGTTATAAGTACGAATAGAAAAACCCATTTATAGAATGTATTTTATCCTATAGAAATAACCAGTTATAACTAATAGCCATGGCCATAACTGCAGTTTCACTTGACTTCATCGAAACTGCTATGACTTGGGAGTATGCTTTCTTTTCAGACCCATGTAGATGTGTTTCTTGATGCTGCCAGAGAGGCATCTCCACTTTAAACGGATGCAGGGTAAAAATGTGTCCCTCTGAATCAATTATCTGGAATTCATATGGGAAAAATCCACTTTGTTCCAGCTTCACTGCCGATTTTCTCGTTCGTTTTTTCAACCCAACCCTCACTTTAACGGAACATCTTGGACAGAAATCATGGTTTCTTCAGTTTCTTCCTGGAAAAATCACGATTTTTTGCTGGAAATCTTCCCTACAACCACAACTCCTCCAAGGGACGAAGATGTGGACGGAGCCTCCTGTGAGCTGTACCATTGAAGATTATCCAGAAACTATTCAGTATAACAGCAGTTTTTGAGCTCAGTTTAACTCAATGCTTCGTAGTATTTCCAATACTAATCCGATGTAAAACTTCCAACAATTCGTGGGAGATCCGGAGTGCGCGGAAGCGGGGAAATCTCGAAACGCCACTGGTGAGCTGAGCAGCTGAGCTGGGTTGCTACACTCGATGAACTGTTGGTTATGACTAACATAGCCATGGAAAATCCCTTATAAATGATGGTTTTAGTGGGAAAATCATCCATAAATGGCCAGTTTCCATGGCTATGTTAAATAACCAGAGGGTAACTGTTGGGTGTATGGTGATGATAACACTAGTCATATGCGGCTATCGACTAATACCATATGATCCATGGTGCTGGAATATGTATCAACATTTAAGCGCCTAATGTGTCACCCAAATGTAGATAGATTTACCAGCACCATGGAGCATCTGGGAATTTATAACTATGAGGCACCACCTTGCAGTTACTCTATCTACATCCCAACGTGCTGGTACTTTTTAGCATGTGTTGATGCAGCTCGAGGGTCAAATAACACAGGCTGGACCACATATCCATATATGATTCTTTAATATTCAAAAGAATATATGGAATATACGCGTATCAACACTCAACTGATCGAACAATTTCATGATTGCGTTCAATGGGCTACCCGGCACTCGTTCGAGATTATTTACCCATTCACAATTGTGATATTCGATAGTTCTCTTAGTTTAATGGAGAGTATACCCTTGACATGGCAAATCTTAGATACCCTGCAACAACAAAAAAAACTAGTTAGTAGATAATCCCATTGATACTAAAATACTAACGGATTAGTTTCTACCCATCCAAGGTTAACCCGTTAACCTAGTTGATAAGTGTTGATAAGTTGTGTTCGCTATTTCCATCTCTTCGTTGTAAGATGCCCTGATCGAATTTGACGTCGGTTTTGGGGGCTGCAACATGTCAAGGCAAATGCTGCGCTCGGAGTCACATCCTTTGCAACCAACATAAATATAAAGGACTTGTTTTTCGGATTGTGTTCAGTCAGTTTTGTGTTTCCATTTTTTTTCCATTCTTTTCTTGGGATTGCTACAATATGGAGCCCCAAACAATAGTTGAGCTGGTGAACATAACTCCAATTATCATGGTGTATGATATTCAACTTAGAACTACAGGTTTCATGGGCTTTAAAAACCAATGAACATCACGTTTGGTAACCCCATAATCCCCGCATTGCCATAGGTTATGAATATTCACCTTTTCTATCATTAAATAACTCCACTCCATCTGCTCCAACTTCTCCTCTTCGATTTCCTTTGGAAGCTCGGGACTCTCGGATGCCTGCAGGGAAAAGGGCACAAGTAACGTCTGGTGCATCCACCTACTTGGGCATGGGATTAGTAAAGTGATTAATAACAGGGTTAATTACAACCCATTAAATACAATTAATAACAGGCTTATTACCCATTAAAAACATGAAATACCCAGTTACATCCCACTTACTAGCCAGTTTGTTCTAATCCCTTTGCCAATGAAACGCTCAAGGAACACCACATAGAAATGGATGGGCACTGGGCACCGTGTCGTAAAGGTATCAGAACTCTAGATGTTTCTCTCAGTGGTCTCAGACATCACACGTTTTGGCAGTGCTTCATCAACTCACATCCACCCAGTACAGTGTACCGGTAATTTTACACAGCTCAAAAATCCCATATATGCTCCATGGTCCTGGCATACAAAAACTTACAAAACTGGGTGGTGTTTAGGGTAAATCGAGCCAAAGGGGCGGCGGCCATGGCTTCGAATATGGGATGAGCTGGATATTGTTGAAAGACCAGTCAGATTTTGCAAAGGATGTTTACTTGTATATATAATATACGTTGGTACCAATGGAAAAGGGATTCACACTTATATATATATTCTTTGGTACCAATGGCAGAGGGAAAAAAAACACCTATATTGATCTAGAACCAATTAGTAGAGAAAACTCAATGTATAGTATGATCAGCAGACTCATGATGCTGAGGACAGCCCCCCGCGCTGATCCGGATGAGTTTTCTCAGAATCGCCGACCATTGAACCAGTTGAAACGCCCAGATTATTGGTGATATCACACCTGTTCATGGTTGATTACTTTTTGTTCATTCGAAAGCTGTTTGATTAAAAACAAATACTCCTTCCACCAACATGATTACCAAATACCATCGGAATTTGTTGACGATTTGAACATGTTTACACTATGGCCCCCCAAGATAGCAAAGTTGGTTTATAAATTGCGATAACTATGATTTATGATACTCATAACTACGGTTAGTGGACTTCATAAACCAACTTATAACAAAGGGGCCCCACAGCGCAAAAAAAAAAAAAACAAACGAAAATTAAACATATTAAAACCCGCATGTGCCTTGTGCAGTTCTGGCCCTTTACCAGTTATAAGTACTTATAACCCCATTTATAGAATGTACAATCCCATTTATAACCATTAAATTAATAAATGGCCATAACTGTAGATGTTCATCGGTACCATTGGTGATTTCATCGGCTTCCCCAGTTCCGAGGGCCTTCAATCGGCGTTGATTGATGACCTGGCGCGCGCGACTTCGGCTGGCCGTGGTGAATGTTCAACGGATCTCATGCTGTACCCAGACTGACCCTCCAAGTACCTAGAAAAATGGGCTAATGTTCATGGTAGTATATACCTGATATATATATAATTATGTATATATACAAGGTGGTTCCCCCCCAGTTATAAATGGGTTATAATCCCATTAACTATAGGTATAACACATATAAACCATAGTTATTGGACTTATAAACCAACTTAGCTCATGACTTTGGGATCTTTGGGACTGTGTGCCATTAGATATATATGGTAAGATACCCGTGCTGGGTAAGACTTTTACCCATTGATGGGTACTTGGAGGGATGTTATGTTGTGCTATGAATAAGCCATGGTCCAAAGATAGTATGGCTATGTATAGGCTTGTATGGGTTCTGGCCATCAATCCCATTTGTGATATGTATATATATATATATATATATATAGATATATATGTAACGGGTGCATAAATCCCTATTAATAGCTTAATAACCATCCCAATATAAGTTTACAATCCCCGACTGACCATGGCACACTGGAGCTAGTGCAATTGGTATGTCCCTGTTTCAGGACAAATGACCTACTTCTTTGGTTACATAACTGCCAACTTTTGGATGATTTCAAGCTGCATGTTGTAGCTGAGATCGTATCATCTCACTGTCAGCCCACAAGGCCCAGAAGGTGGGAGTCCCTATCTAAATGAAGTTATAACTGCTATAGTAATTGGGGAAAAACTGCTTATAAACCTAGTTATAACCTACTTAAAACTACTTAAAACCTACTATAGCTAACAATAAGTTAATAAGTGGGGCTTTACGAACCAACTTACAACTGGGTGGCTCCACCTGACGATGACCTTGTGACGCGGCCACAAGAACAACAATATACAGTTGTAGCCCTTATATAACAATTATGACCGGCGAAAAAAACAAAAAAAAAACATTTGGTCGTGATATGTTGGACCTTGCAGGAGTGATTTCATCCGAACTGCTGATTCCCGCCATAACAAGAATACAACTGATGCTTTTGTTTCGTGTCGCTCAATTGATGAAGATTTTCGGAATGACTAGCAGGATGTGTGACGATCCAAATTAAGTGAGTATCATCGTAGCTGATGTCCCACACCATGCCAACCCTGCTGCCGAACCCTGCTATCGACCTTGTTCCGGATCGTGAACGCCGTGCGAAGAATCCAAACACAGTCGCGATCGTTGGTTCCTTAACCGAGCCAGTGGGCTCGACGCGGGGGAATTATAGGGAGCCATGATAAGCTCATGTCGAACCATTTATGGCAAAGCGCCATAACTCTCTATGAGCAACAGAAAATCATTATCAACATGGAATACCAGGGTGAGACTGGCTGGGGTACACTAGCCAATCGATGTATAATCCGGAAGCGCAATCTGCTCGGCGATGTCCACATATAGATCCAAGACTCAAGTTGGGTCACAGAGTCACAGTGATCCAAATTCAAGAACAACATGAACTGCAAAGATACCGAACAGTAAACCAACCATGGTAAACTAGTCAACCAGCCACATTAAGTAATACAGTGATGGTACATAATGGTACCCCGTCTAAAAGAAACAACGCTTTTTCCGCAATTTGAGCCACCTATTGAGAGTTCGGGGGTTCTAGCCGTCCATCTATGAAAATATTGAAGCGAAATAACATGTGGTCAATACACACAATGGGGAATCAACTTGGAAATAACATGTGGAATATGCAAAGTGCAAATATTTTTTGTTGGTTTTTGCCTTCCCAAAGATTTTTTTGGTTCTTGGGGATTTCCATGGACTGTGATCATCAAATGCGAATTGAAACCGCCATCAGCACCCGCTGATTGTGCCCCAGTAGTTCCCGCCCAGTGGCGTTCAGCATGGCACGAATCGAGCGTGGGCTGCTGAACGAAGGCAGGCGCGGACTGGGTGGTGGGTGGGCGGCTTTTTGTATTGGTGACTTTTCAATGCGAGTCAAAGATAGATACTGTATGATACAGGGGATAAGACTATTACCAACAATAAGCCGGGGGATTGCTATCTTGGGAAATACAATCTTTCAGGATTTCATGAGGGTATGATAGTATGTAGGAACCCATATCAAAAAGGTGGATGGGCCCAGCTGTCACTCGGAAACTCCCAGTGGCCAGCGCTGCGCCCAAAGAACTTGGCTCGACCACCATTTGAACCGCCTTCTGATTCTATTGAGTCCTGACATTAATCAGTTAAAAATATCTGAGAATAGAAAGTTGGACTGACCCTCAAAATCATTTTGACTGGTAGTCGACCATGAATCGGAGGTTTCTCCAGGCCTAAAACATTCGTACTGTGCTTCTAAGGCTAACCCTCAAACCAAACATCTTTATGGGGCCCCGAATCGAAAAATTGGACGTGATCAGTAACCCATGGGCCCCACAGTTATGGCCATGGCTATTAGTTATAACTGGTTATAAATGGGATTATGTATATCTTCTATAAATGGAGTTTTCTTAGTACTTATAACTGGTATTTTGGGCCATAACTGCAATCACATCTAAACAAACATCAACACATGTTCCACCCCCAAAAGAATCACCAAGTCGGCTCTAGAAATCGACCAGTTTTCGCTCCCCGGAGGTGGCCAAGCGGCTGGAACTTCGCGCGATTTGGCAAAGCTGTCTCCAAAGAAGCCTGGAGATCGACCGATCTTCGCACCCTCATCACAAGCTGATTTTCTGCAGTCATAAGACAATTCAGACATGACCTACTCAGATATATTAAATTTATTGATAGTTATTATAGATAATACACGTTTTCATATTTTTTGACCACCATACAGCTGAGTTTTTTTATACGTTCATCCCAACACTGCGCTCCCCCTTGGATGATCCCAGGGCTGGCGAAATTTCCCGTAAAGACCACCATGACACCAAAAAAGAAGGGGAAACAAAAAGTTCACACCTCAAAACAGAAATATATATATAATATATATTATATTAAATTATATTATATTAAATTAAATTAAATTATATTATATATTAAATTATATTATATTAAATTAAATTATATTATATTATATTACATTATATTATATTACATTATATTATATTATATTATATTATGTTATATTATGTTATATTATAATTTATTAAATTATATTATATTTTATTATATTATATTATATATTATATTGTATTTTGTATTATATATATGTATATTATAACTTTATATAACTATATAGTCATATAGGAAATCACCCTCTTGAGTGCAGCTTGTTAAAGAGATCTCCGCCAAATTCTACGGTGCCAATCTGCCTCGCGTCCAGGCACCTGCAGGGGCACGTTGGGGCTGGTCGGAGGGGAGATCTTCCCATGGATCTACACGTGCCGAAACAATGGGATAAACACCATATATAGATATTGATAGCTATTATCAGTTGATTTATGCTAAGTTGCTTTAGATGGCTAATAACCAACTAATTGATATACTATATTTACTGCTATAATTGATACAGATATTGATAGAACTGTTAAACCTGGTTTTATGGAAGAAACGTTTGGGGACACCACAGAAATGCAGCTTGGCAGCCAGTGGCATGTGGATGATTTATTAAATACCCAAAAATGTGATGACCCTGTCATGATAAGTGGAAATTCCCTACATCCACCATTGTTTCACATCGGGAGTGTTCGGGATTGTTCGGGATTCATGTGCTTGAACTGTTGAGGGATCTAGACATCAACTAAAGGGGATTTAGGGGATTTGTTGATGTGAATAATTGGGATTACCACCCATCAGCAAGTAGGCTACTTGAAAATTCACCGAGTGCGACCCGGTCTTCGCTACCTGGGGCACCACAAAATGATCCGAAATTTGGTAATTTTCATGTGGGAAAGCAATGGTTTGAGCGGTACACCTGTGTTAAGAAACACCCAAAGAGCCGTGGAATTGGTGTGTGGAATTACTACCCATGTCCCTTGTCTATAGTATATTTGGCTTACGTTTGGGTGATTGTTTGTGTAAATGCCTGGAGCATGCCCTTCACGGAACTGCACTTACAAAATCTTGATATGGAAGACAATTTTTTTCCAGTTTGACATTCTATGTTCCACATGATATATATATATATATATATATATATATTCCAAAATAGTTTGACGTGTTTGTCTCAAAAGACAACCCATGGCCAATGATATGCATATACCAAAATACATATATACAAATATACATTGTCAACGCATCCATATATTCTGTCAAACATAAAAAAAACTTCAAGCTGTTGATTTACTTATCAGAACTTAAATTACGCATCCATAAGGTATAACCCCAAGAAAACTATGGTGACATCTATTCACTCAGTTCACATATATTGGAATTAGAACTTAGATTAAATATCCATACATTATGACATATATATATATATACATATAGAATTAAATATTCATCAATATTCCGCAAATCAGAAAATATTGCTAGATATTCCGGAAGTCAAAAGATATTCAATAATATTCAATACACTAATCCATGAATCAAAGATATTCAATACACTATTCTTAAGTTTCTTGGCATTCGCAAAGCGTCTTTGGTTCCTATTCCTCCTTGTTATTCAAAGATATTCAAATTCCAAAACATACGGTAGATGGTTGCGAAATCCTGCACCAGCTGATAGGTGGTTTATCCAACTATTTAAAGGGTTTCGACCATCCAAGGTGGTGCAGGATTTCTTCCATCCACAATTTCTTCCGCTGTTTCATTTTTGTCCATCGTCAGCCCCACCTCCATCGTCGCGAAGCTCACCAGAGCGCGCAGGAGCGGCTTCCCGGGCTTCCCTCTCTCGCTCCCGCCTGCGTAAAATGATTCGATAGAAATGGAAACCGTAGGAAACCCCAGGAAAACCATAAGAAGATGGTGGCTCGACCAACAAAAATTGTGATCTAATGAGATTAATGATGATTTATGAAAGCTAAGTTTGCGCTTAGCTGAGTTGGTGACTTGGTGAATTCTATGGTTTATAGAGGAGATCACGAACCAGCGGGGTGAATCTAAACCAACAACGTCATTGGGGGGCCTCACGCTGCCATAAACCTACCATTTGGGTTTAGGGTTTACCACATCAAATGGGTCACAACCCTAGTTACAATTGAACTAACCCTACTAAACTAAATTATAAAACAAGAATAACACACACACATTTATATACTAAGTGAAAGTAGGAAAATCTGGGGTACCCCGACTTATGGATATGTATGTGTATGTGGGAAGAATGGAACATCTTTGGGTTCAAACCAACCAAATTGTTGCCACATCTAGCTATAGCAAGATTTAACCATGTTTACCCTGGTTGGTTGTAGTTAAAATTTGCCCCCGTCTTTCTTGATTCATTTTCCTCCCACCTCTCCCTGGCAGCTCGACGCTCGTCTTCGCGAGCGGCCTACCCGGTGCTCTGTTGTTCATAACAACGACCGGTCCGCGACGGTATTGGCCAAGATGAAAAACATAGGGATTCAACAGGGATAATCAACAACAAGTGTCCATTTTTACATTGTTTGTTTGTATATGGAGGTTTCCTCACGTAGGGCTACCCAGTACTGAAACAACCATTGTGACTTCAAATCTTTAGTTCCGAAGGAATTGGATATACCCTTCTGCAAACTAACATCGATGTGGAGAAAAATGCCATGTGTAGAATATATTTTGCTCATTTTCATAGGATAGACTCACAGTTTTTCCAGATCTATGTTTGTTTACCTTGGCTAATTAACCAACTATCCACAATAGGGATTTAACATGTAAAAAGTGGGGCTTGAACTTGGGTGATTTAAACATCAACTCAGGTTGCTGTGGTGGGAACATGGGTCTGAACTTGATTAATCCGATCTATCACTCACCAAAAAATGAGGTTCAAAACCATGCTAGTGGGTAAAGTCGTTTAATACCACCAAGGTTGAGCTCCCTTTTATGAATGAACACACCGGGTAATTCGGGATATGATCGGGATATGTCACATCGGGGTGGAGGGATTCCATGGGTAAGGATCAATCCATGTGGATACCTATAAATTTATGATTACCCTCTGGTAAACTAACAGGTCGCGCTGCCCTTGGGCAACTGGTGTTTTTTGGCGCCTTTTCTTCTTTGCGCCTTGTGCTCTTTTGTTCTTGCGCCATTATCAGCGAGCGCCGCAAGCTTTGGCCAACTGTTTGAGAAAGTGCAATGGAACATTCCCCGTCAAGTGAATTTCAGTTGTCAAAACATAAGTATATTATATATACTATGTATATATAAATAAAAATACATGTGATATATATATATATGTATTTATATGTGCGTGTACGTAAGTGATAAATATATTTATGTGCGTAAATATAAACAAGAATATATGTACATTTGACATTTTGTATGTATATAATAGTGAAAATAAATGTATATGCCTGCACATGTTGTTATATATATACATATAAAATAAAAACTTTATACTGCATATGTATCTACATGTAATTTTCATTCTGTAATATTGTGTATACCCCGAAGTTCACGAAGCATACATGATGTGAGAAAGTTCACAGGACGTTAACATCCCAAAAAAGAGGGGTTGGGAACTAACATAACTATGGAAAATCACCATGTTCAATGGGTAATTCCACTACAAATGGGCCATGTTCAATAGCTATGTTAAATTACCAGAGTGTATATTGATCATAATAAGAAAAATGAATACATGATGATAACTAACCTGTGAGTTTGGGGTACCTATTTCCCAAAAAATAGCATGTGTATGGGTCAAACCCCAGCACACTCTACTTCACATCCTAAAACTGACAAACAATTTAGGAGATATGAATGACTGCTATACAATTACCCATCCTGGCCACACAGCAGCCACCCCTTTACAAGTCGGTTTATCCAAACTTCTGGTTACAACCACATCGTACATCTCTCACATGCGATAAATACATGGAATATTTACACAACTTATCCACCATGGAACAAATTGTCGTCCATCCGTGTGGACTGCCAGCAATATAGTCGTCCATCATACATCATACTTGTACATCTACACATGCTAGCATCGATATGCATACTTAACCTAAACATCGTTAAACATAGAATTATAATTATGATCATTAGACAGAATCATATGCATATACTGCATATATATATATATATATATATATCAGTTTCAATCAGTATAGTTATAGCAGTTATATCAGTACATCAACAAGCCAACAATTAGCAAAGTTTTGGGAAAAAACAACTCCAACAGGACGTTCACCTCCAATCGGACTCCACGTCCCGCAGGCCTCAACCAGCTCTGAACAGTAGAGGGCACAGCGCGCCGCCACTTGTCGCTGGTTGCCCGCCATTATTGCCTGGGTCATGGGCCATGGCTTCCGGTGAGCTTTTTGTTAAATAACCGGAGAGTACAGGATGGGGCCCCGCAGTGATGTTTGTTGGTTTATAAAAGTTATAACCACCATTAACTATAGTTATATCTACCATAAACCATAGTTAAGCCACTTATAAGGCAACTTAGCTATCTTGGGGGCCCCATCCTGTATATCATATCATGGCTGTATATAACTCAAATGGTGGGTTGACCTATAAAAATACGGGGTTAAGCTACTACCATGGTTCTAGCTCCAAGTTACCCAAATTCAGAAAATTTACATATACCTTGAATCCATCGTACTCCAGACCTGTCTCTTTGGACCCATTGTTTTTCCAACCTGTTTCCCTGTGTGTGACATGTTTCACACCTGTGAATTGACTGGTTGCGGTGGGAAGACCTTTCAGCTCAATTTGGACATTGTTTGGCACCATGTCGATGCCTTGTGCTGTTCCTGAAATGCTATGGAGCCTGGATGAGCTAAAGCGTGCCCTGATAAGTGAGTTTCCCATTTTGGAGACTGAAGAAGGAGAGGGTTTCAAAATATTGTTTGACTTGTTTGTTGGATGGGCTGAGATCCTGTTAAATTACAACAACCAGCATCCGCTCTGTTGAATTTGGGGAATTGTGGCCCAGAATCCTTCTCTCAGGGGATTTCCGGCCGCGCATACTCATGTGG
>Ga0126342_10003163_pt1:0-7500 | contig 26900 bp, 15 predicted proteins | sample Cyp1metagenome_FD_92528 | JGI IMG/M metagenome (GOLD analysis project Ga0126342, IMG submission 92528) | Coral microbial communities from Lord Howe Island, Old Settlement Bay, Australia - Cyphastrea 1 metagenome | ecosystem: Host-associated > Invertebrates > Cnidaria > Coral ...
ATTGATGTGGCCTTGGGATGCCTGTTGCTAAGAAAGACAAGTTGTAAAGGTTTGAAGCCTTTTCAGCGTTTAAGGCGTGGCAAATGGCACGCTTGGACGCCCATCAGAAGCCATTGATGTGGCTAAGAAAGACAAGTTCCACACCTGCGGTGGTCCCAGGCGCCGCCCCTGCCTTGGCTAAGGCCGGGGTCGGCGGATATGTTTGGTGTTGTGACCATGGCAAATATGTGGCTTTAAAGATGTAGATGCTATTCAAAGAAGTGAGGCCAGACTGTGTGACTGTGGGTATGGCTGAACAACCATGAGCAAAGGGCCCCAGAAGGCCAGTGCCAGTGAAAGAAGTGGATATTTCAGAAAAGTTACAGGAGCCCAGGCCCCCTACCATCCTGATGGGGGTGACATCGCTTTGGTATTTCCATGAAAATCACCTCAACTGCACTGTGTCTCGGGTCAAACTGAACCCCATTTGGAGATGGGTCAAGTTACCTATGAAATTACCGGAAACTGTGGGAATCACACATCCAGCACCCAGCAATTTGTATAACCATCCGGGTCCCAGGGTATTTGGGACTCATCCTACTCCCCATTTAAGAACGTTTGATGAAATTGGGTATACTGTACCCGATTTTTTTTGATGATTTAAATCTGTTTATTTTAAAGAACATCGCCCCCCTAGTACTGTGGATGGTTGCGAAATCCTGCACCTGTTGGTAGATGACAAGCATCCCCTTAAAATCCTTGTTCGCAATGTTTCATAGGAATCCCAATAGTTACCAATTTCTTTCAACAGTATGTTTGAAAATGGGACCTGATCAAGGTGCTTTTTTGCGCTGGTCTTCGACCTGGTCAAACCCCGTAGATATCCTGTTTGCATATCACTGACATGTATTGTCACCCAACAAACTCTCTCTCTCTCTATATATATATGTTGTCACCCAACAAAGTTTATATGTATATATATATATGTACATGCTGATTTGAGTATCATTTGATATCAGCAGATGGTTTTTTTAAATCATCCTAGCTGGAATGGTGATCACTTGAAACCCCCCAAAAAAAGAAGGAAAGAACACCCTTGCATTTGGATGAAGGGTATGTAAGAACCCACTATATAGAACATGTTCAACTCCAAAAATTGGTCTGCCTGAAAATGGAGCACCCTGAACTCAACTAGTTAAACATACCTTTCCTGTTTTATTGATGTCTGCCATGAATTGCGGGCTAGTACCCCATTTTCAGACCAGACATCATAGTGAAATCAGCATTTTTCATGGTCAAAAGATTATGTTTGATGTTTAGACCCACCATACATCACATCCCATTGTATTACCCTCTGGTAAACGAACATAACTTACCTATGGAAAATCACCATTTTTCATGGGTAAATCAACTATAAATGGCAATTTTCAATAGCAAATTTTATTGTTTACCAGAGGGTACATCAAATCCCATATTCTCACGGAGTTACATCCAAAATAGCATCCCGTCAGATACCAGATACCTCAGCGTCGCTCCAACCCATTGGCAAATGATAGCCGCTGACAGTGGAAATGGGTCATTGGGGGTTTTGGGAGCACTCCATCCAATGGTTTCACCACCAAAATGCCCAGAAATTGGGGTATCAGCATTTTCAGACACAGACACAGCCACAAATGTATATATATATATATATGATTATATGATTATATATACACGATTATATATATGATTATATATTCTTGATTATATATATATGATTATTTATTTGATTATATACATATATATATGATTATATATATATGATTATATACATATATATATATGATTATATATATATGATTATATATACACGATTATATATATGATTATATATTCTTGATTATATATATATGATTATATATATATATGATTATATATATATGATTATATACATACATATATATATATGATTATATATATATGATTATATATTTTTGATTATATATTTTTGATTATATATATATATACACATAATAAGATGGTTGATAAATTCAATCCAAACAGAAAACACCACATTTGTGATGATCAATCCTGAAGAAGCTGGATATCGCCATGAAATTTCAAAGGGATTTTCCCACCATCAATCCAGAGGGTTTCTCTCACAAACTACCCTTTGGTAAATTAACAGTTGGACCCTGAATCCATAGTCTAGTTTTAATGGAAACTAATCTTCCAACCCTGCCAGGGTCGAAGTGTTAATTTACTGGAGGCTACGATATTTATATATCTAGCCATCCTTAAAAGGGAATCAATGATGGTCATGATGGTGGGATGACCCATCCAACCTAATCTATCCACATGCCATATTTTTCATGGGATTTTGCCAAGGAGGCGGGCGCGGCAACATCGGCAGCAATTCGAGGAGGAGGAACGGCGCCTAGCCTCCGAGGGCCATCCCTGGCGGACCAAAGCGACCAAGGCGACCAAGGCCACGGGGGGGGATGAGGGGGGTTCTAGTAAACATACAAAATGGTGATTTAATGGTGATTTAATGGGTTTTCATGGGTTTTCATGGGTTTTAATGGTGATTTAATAGATATACCCTCTGGTAAACATACAAAAAGCTATTGAAAATGGCAATTTATAGTGGATTTACCCATGAAAAAAGGTGATTTTCCATAGTTATGTAAACGTTTACCAGAGGGTACCCGAAAATAGATGTTTTTGTTCATGGAAACTCCGACAATAAAATGGATGATTTGGGGTACCCCCATTTTTCAGGGTTTACCCTCCAGGAATGGGTGTTAAACATGAAAATTCTGGGGATATCAATGGGTTGATAAATGATATTTAGTTGCGGATTTCTTCGGGGATTCAATGAGATTTCGACCGTCAAAATATGAGGATTTTCTTCGTGGATTTTTCACTGAGAATGGATCGTTGGTTGAGTAGGTGGGGGATGATACATTCACCAATTAGGGAATATCACACTCCATGAACTGGGAATCTCGTTCTCAACCAACCGGTGTAAAGGACGACACAAGGTTTTGAACACTGGTCAAATAAACATGGGAGCGTTTATCCGTGAAATTTACGTGTATCCAGATGCATATTCCCACTTTTATATTCATGATTAATAATCATTTGGTCATTTGTTGCATTTTATATTTATATTGATATAATCATAGCTGGTTGGTGATTTGGAACATGAATTTTATTTTTCCATTCAGTTGGGAACAAGAATCCCATTTGACGAACTCCATCATTTTTCAGAGGGGTTCAGCTCAACCACCAAGCAGACAGGGATTTGTCGCAGACCATCGGATGCGAAAATCAGTGAGATATGTTTTCAATGGGAGAATGTGCTACACCCAACAACAACACCACCCCATTAACCCGAAAAAAAATCGGGTCATTTTATATCATCCCAGTCATAGAGGTTTTTTCCAATTTCATAGACCTCTATTGGGGATGGTGTTTTTTGCATTGGGGTTTGCACACGCTATATATATATTATGTGCATCCAACTAAATGTGCAATTTCCTATGACTATGTGGAAATTACTGGAGGGTAAGTCTTTGGAGGGAGCATAAAATCATCAACAAATTGGACTTAAATGGGTTGAACCATCATAAATGGGCATAATAACAATGGTAATCATTCTATTAAGACAAATAACAAACCAAACTAAGAATTTTCAGGAAACCACCATGTGGAAATACAGGTGGTCAGAGTGATTTTGGTCGTGGCAGGTCCTTGTATTGAAAAACTGCCAAAATGGAGGCTGATATGGGTTCTTCACCAGCTTGGTGACCACCACAGAATAGCTCGCTATTCAAAGGAAGTTTGGTAGAGCAACTACCGTGATACTGACATTTAGAAAGCTTGGAGGAGGTGGTGAAGCAAGTCTCGCCCGAGAGCTTCGTTTTCACAGCTGCAACTTGCAGTTTTTGAAGGAAGTCTCGCACGAGGTGCATTTTTGAGAGAAAGCGGATGCGCCAAATCGTATGTTGTGCAATGCAAAACTTGCTAGCTGAGACAAACCCAGAAGAGCGAAGAAGAGCTGAGATGTGCTGAGATGAGAAGACGTGAGAAGAGCTGAGAAGATTTGAGAAGAGGAGAGAAAAGGAGAGAAGAGATGAGAAGACGTGAGATCAGGTGAAATGTAATCAGAGATGAGGCGACATCAGAAGGAAATCTGAAGAAAAAGGGATGTCAAGAGATTGTCCCCAATTTTTGATCGGCAAGACCCCCGAGAATCTTGTCGGTCACATTGCTTTTTTGATGGCCCCCTGATTTTGGCTGGCCAACATCCTTATTCTTGAACGTTAAACAGTTCAACCACTATTTCTTCTTTGATGTTTCCTTGTTTTCGGCGGTGAATTCACTTTTTTTGATGGTAAACCCCGCCCAGATTTTTGCACCATTTTCAATTCATAGATCCAAATGGCTATGAATCAATACCTATTAATACCATTTTTAGTGGGATGAACATCCATTTACCAGCTATTTTGATGTTCACCAGGGGTACAAGGTTTTGACCCACTGCCAAATCATCCAATATTTTGGAGAAACCCAGGTAGCTTTGGCCGGTGCCGCCCAGGATACGGCCCAGAGGCAGTACCATGGCCGCAGGCACGACTATGGCTATAGCGGCTATGGCCGCAGGGACCGAGGTGTCTTGGTTTTTCGTTGAGGCTGGTGGGATTTTCGAGCCAGAATTTTACCATTCAAAATTGTAGTCAGAACAGCAATGATGGTACCAATATACTAGCAATAATTGAAAAAACATTGAACATTTTAATCATAACCATTGAAAATACTGATAAGAATACAGCTAGCAATAAAAAGACAAATAGTGATGATATAGTTTTTTCAGCAGATGAAAAAATGTGACAAGAATGATGTGAATAACAACAGTGATAATTGGATGGTTAAGAGTCGGTTGTTGATGGTTGATGAGCCATTAACAAAGAGAGCAACTATTGTTGTTGGGTCACCCTTGAGGGGGTGAAAAAACCATATAAACATGGGAATTTTCTCATTTTTAGATCCATCTCAGGGGATTTATTACTGGGAAGGGAGTCTTGGTTGAAACATCAAGCGGGTGTGTCTTAAAATGGGGAGACCTTAATTCATGGCCATTGACAGAGAAAGGACACGTGGGAGTTTGAGACACCACATACAGCTAGAGGTTTTCACCGTATAACCCTCGAACCGGGGATTTTGAAGGCCTTGATTGGGACTTGGGTTACCATCTCGTCGCGACTTCAACCATCTCGGCCTCCAAGATTTGGAGTTAATGGACGCCGACATAAAAGACTCACAGTTATTCAAGCTCAGATCGAAAAGAAGAGGTGTGTTTTTATTCAATTAGACTTACTAAAGGCAATTCAAATATCACATTTTTTTTGGCCATTCGTTAGATTATACATAGATATATCATTGATGCCAGGAGCTTTCCATAAATCCTCATGGCCCCCTACTAATTAGGTTATCATCTCAGCGAGCCAGAACTCGTATCGCCACACTCTTTCGTTGCATCACAACTCGCCATCCCGTTGTGTATATATATATTCTATGTATATCCCATATGAAAAATCTCCAGAATATATATATATATATATAATTATATATCCATAATATGAAATATATTTAAAAAAAATATATCCCATGACATATTTTAAATATATTATATGCCCATAATCAGATACATGATGATACATGGCTGGGACATCCCAAGTCTGATTTTGGCAGATGACCGTTTGCGCGGTTGCAGACTTGACCAACATAGGGATTTCGGGGCCTGATACGGCTGGTGATTGTAAGTTCCTCAACGTCAATGTCTGACCTGGAACTGGTTTAACTGGTTTGGAGCGCTCACTTCACTTGATCCATGTTTGGGAAATCTTACTTCTAGGTATCTACCTAGACCTAACATATAAACAAGCATTAAAGCTTTGGATCCGTGTAAATCCTAGAAACTTGCGGTGGTTTTTTCACATCGACATTTCGATATCATTACTCGTTCGAGATATCCACCATCTTTTTACACATCCCTTTTGTTAGCCTAGTAACTAGCGAAGCTACCCATAAAAAAAACCGGTTATCATTTTGAAATCTCTTGGTTGTATGTGAAAAACCCTCGTGTTTCATGGTTGAATGATGTTGAATGACAATTTTTTGGATCGTCGAGGGTTTTTTTTGCTATTTTTGTTTGATCAATCACCACGATTGTGCGCCGGTCAAGACACCACCCATAACATATGACCATATGATGGGTATGCCGGTAATTCATGTGGTAAAAACTGGCTGTCATGTAAAAACCATCCCCCAGGAACATCACCATTTTTTGCTTGGTGCTATGTTTACCATTCCCAGGAAAATGGGTGGTTTATGGCATTGTTTTACCCAGATTAATCATTAACCACGAATTATTACCATCATTTACCATCATTTACCATCATTTACCATCATTTACCATCATTTACCATCATTAACCATCAATTTACCCACATTGCCCCATTTTGAGAGAGATGCACATGTTGTAACTTTGCAACTACTCAGCCCGTTGAAAATCCAACGCCCGAGGATCAAGCTGGGGAGACAGCCCAGTGTTGCCTGGCTATGGCACCAGTGTGCCCAGAGGTACCCCCAACAAGAAGGGCTTAGCCTTTGGGAATTCAGGAAAATGACCCCATTCATAGATGAATCAGCCATTTTTACATGGTGATTTTCCAGTTCGCCATGTTAAAGTACCAGAGGGTAATAAGTCTCATTCATAAAAAACAAAAAAATGGTGCTGATCTTTGGCTAGTTGATGCAGGTGGTTTTATGTTCATCTAATACTTTATGGAAAACAATAGAAAACCCACCTTAAAGAGAACCGCCACGGGCATCAGAGGTCTTTGCCACTGGCATTTGGATTTGGATTTGGTGAAATTTTGTTGACAAATGATGTTCACTGGGGTCCATTTTTATCGCCACTCGTCTTCATTCATCACTTTTTGGACCGCTCGTTGTAGTTGTGAATCCATTTAATTACAATAATCATCAATAATCCATGAATACATTCACGATTCTATACCCACTGTCAGACAACTAACTGGTGTCATTCCTCATGTTTACTGATCACCATCACAAAGCTGGATAGATTATTGTCACCCACTGCGACGTTACTGGAATGAAGGTTAGGATTGGGGTAACTATCCCTAAATGGCCTTACTTCAGGCCAAAATTGTGGTGGCATGGGAAGTGGTGTTTTTTGGTGAGGCCTAATTTCAGGTGGGTGACTTATTCCAAGTTATCCAGATGTACGTCGCTCTCCATTTATAGTTGATTCTCCGGTGAACTACATCATCTGCATGAATTACAATGACCTCACTGTGACGTCACTGGAATGATGGTTTATAATGGTTTATATATATGGGGAAATCATCCCTAAGTGGCCGTATGATAACAGCTATTTTCGGCTAAGTGGATTCTTACCATTCGGACAGATTAGATTCATTTACTCATATGACAGGACAATTAGTATCATCC
>Ga0126342_10003163_pt1:12500-26900 | contig 26900 bp, 15 predicted proteins | sample Cyp1metagenome_FD_92528 | JGI IMG/M metagenome (GOLD analysis project Ga0126342, IMG submission 92528) | Coral microbial communities from Lord Howe Island, Old Settlement Bay, Australia - Cyphastrea 1 metagenome | ecosystem: Host-associated > Invertebrates > Cnidaria > Coral ...
GGAGCCGGGTGGTTATTTAGGTCTCGCGGTCTCAGGGTCTGAGTCTGTTTTGGGCGAAACATGATGAAAAATGGTGAGTATACCCTTCAAAAGCTATTTTGAGAGTGAACATGACGACAAAATACAATGGATTTAGGGGTACACTAAATTTTGACACACCCAAATCAAGGAGGTAAAACAAGTGTCTGAGAATGGGTTATGCTTAATAGCCATACCCCACAATAGCAATCTGAATGGGACAATCTTAAGAGGGAAAATGCTGATAAACCATTTCATTCTACAGGTACCCTCATCTTTGGACAAACGCAAGCGTTTCACTCTGTTTGAAGATTGTCCCCAATGGACTTAATGGGGTTGTCTGAAGGCATTTTGAGGCTTCAAATTATTTATTGATTCCCATGCTTTCTTCAAAACATCGTTCCACCATGGACTCCAGGTGAGTCATACGGCTTTGTCTGAAACTAGGACAATCACCCCCAAAATCCGGCCGTTCAAAACATCATGTTCATCCACATTTTCCTTGATTTTCATGGTCAGAACTTGCGGGATTGAAGCCTTTAGCCGTTTTAGCCTAGCTGAAGTTGTCATTGTCTGGAGATCTTTCCTCTATTTTCCATCATTTTCCACCATTTTTTTTGGAAGCGGTTGGCACCTTTCTGAAAGTCTCCAGGTAGCGAGCACAGAAGTGGTCACCACAACGGCTCGTCGCCTGCCAGAACTAGCATGACTAGGGATGGTTTATGACATTGGGTGAATCCCACATTACTATTAGCCCCTAAAAAAAACACCCGTTCTCAACCAGGACCAAATGGAATCACCAAAAAGAAATGGTTTTGAAGAGTGCTCAGATGGACCAAGTGTATTAGTTTTGATAGGAGCTGAGTTGGAAAGGATCATAACCAGTGCCAATTTATACCATAAATGGATATAAATGGGGGAATATATTGGAATTTATAAATGGGGGAATACAATACCCAGCTGGTTAGGAACTGGTTGTGTTTGTCTCAACCTCGGGATTCTGCGGTGCATTTGGGCCAAAATGGTCTTTGTAGTGATTTGGTGGTCTATGTGCGAAAAGATATTGCCAGCGCCATCTGGCTCGTGCCCCATGATTGTTCTTGACAAAGTGCCGTCTCCAGTTGGTTGAGCCCATCCAGCGATATATCCACATCTAGCCACCACAAAGCTTAAGCTAGGTCAGCTAGCAACTCAAGCAACTTTTGGGCACAACTTTCCACCGACTTGCCGGAGCCACCTTCGGATGACTCAAGTTACCTCGGCCAAGGTCCAGTACCTTCCACAACGGAATCTGAAGGTTGGAGGGTCTAGGGGATCTTAGGGACGAATGGGTAAGTCTGGGCGATTGTGTTCAAACCTTGGGGAATGAGTTGAATGAGTCTGTATTGTTCCATATGAGAGTGGGGGACTTGTATCATTGGACATAAAAAACATGGATATTTCACATTTATATAACCATTAAGCATCAATCAGATCCGACAACGTCAGAGTTTGGTCAGATCTTGGCAACTCCGTTCCGTGGAAATTGTCCACTTCTTCAACATGATCCACAGCTACAGAACTTGCTGATCTCGCAGGTGTTCACCATTGAACTGGGTTACCAGTTCAACCTTTCACCGGGACACCCGCAATCAATTGACCGCTCGCTCAAGCTCTCAATGATCATTCTTGCTTGGTTTTTGTTTTTTTTGATCCCAGTTGCAGCTACAGAAAGATAGTTACCCTCCGGTAATCAAACATAGCAATGGGAAATCCCTAAAAGTAAATGAAGGTTTTCATCGGAAAATAATCTATAGGTCAGCCATTTTCCATTGTCACGTTTGATTAGCGGAGGGTAAGATACCTGTTGGCAACCTAATTATTGGCCAATTCGTGACAGAATGTCCACAATCGGGGACACATACCAAAACCGGGGGTTTCTAGGGGGTATTCAGCGTTGGGGGCATAGGATTACATACATATATGTATATAAATATACATATACATATATGTGTATATATATATATGTATAATATATATATGTATATATAATATATATATATGTATATAATATATATATATATATATAATATTATATATATATATAATATTATATATATAATATATTATATATATAATAATTAAATATATATTATATATATATTGTATAATATATATATAAAATATATATTATGTATATTATATATGTATATATATATGTATACATATATGTGTAGGCATACGTATTCATTGAAAAATCCAGACTATTCAACCTTTCTGTGGACAAATGTTTGGAGATCCATCACATCACCACACATGATGCAACTTGATGGCTTGATGACCTGCAATCAGCTTTGGGAAACTACCAATTCCCCTAGCTTTTTGATGAAGCAAAATCTACCTATATAGGTTATCTAGATACATGACATGTTGATATAACTGTTATATATCTAGATATATACCTATTCATTGCACCATCTACCTATACTCATATACTATTTATCTATGTTATAAATGTTTAACTTCTTTGAATATGATTGAATGCATTCAATTCCTCTTTTCCTCGCATCCACACGTATCAAGTCAACAACAGAAATAACTCTATACATGTAAACAGACCGTTCTTTTTCTTTTGAATGTATACACGGACTACATATAAACACTATTATATATATAATTTTAAGACTATATACACTATATATATATGTATATACACTATGTACATATATGAACAGGGATGGGATTCTGGGACCTGACTCACACATGTGCATACATGTGCATAGTATATATGTGCACACAAGATGTAATATCTAGTGAGTATATATATATATATACATAAATAGATAGATAGATAGATAAATAGATAGATAGATAGCTTAGATAGATAGATAGATAGATAGATAGATAGATAGACAGACAGACAGACAGATAGATAGATAGATAGCTAGTTAGATAGATAGATAGATAGATAGCTTGATAGATAGATAGCTTGATAGATAGATAGATAGATAGATAGCTTGATAGATAGATAGCTTGATAGATAGATAGATATATAGATAGATAGCTTAGATAGATAGCTTAGATAGATAGATAGATAGATAGATAGATAGATAGATAGATAGATAGCTTAGGTAGATAGATAGATAGATAGATAGATAGCTAGCTAGCTAGCTAGCTTAGGTAGATAGATAGATAGCTTGATAGATAGATAGATAGATTGATAGATAGATAGATAGATAGATAGCTTAGATAGATAGCTTAGATAGATAGATAGATAGATAGATAGATAGATAGATAGCTTAGGTAGATAGATAGATAGATAGATAGATAGCTTAGATCGATCGATCGATCGATAGATAGATAGATAGATAGATAGATAAATAAATAAATACATGAATAATATATATATATATTTACATGCACAAGTACATATATTCATTGGAAACTCCCCATGAAAACTCCATCCTTCCACGCTCCGAGGCAAAGGTTCGCAGAAACTGGATGTGGAGCGCAGGGTTTGACTTGTCAAGGTTAACTCGTTGAAGCCGTCTCCAAATGGGTGAAAAAGGTGATTTTTTAATACATAGTACCAATACACTGGTAGCTGGTGGCTAGACATTCACCAAAACTGGCTCAGAAATGGGATATCAATGGGCCCAGAAAAAAGATAATCAATCTATTTACAAGGTGGGGGTTTTCTAGCTAAGTTGCTTTATAACTTGTTTCACTCGGTTTTTTTTCGCGTAATGTGGGTAACACAATTTAATAAACCATCCCCCCAATCCCCATGAATAGATGGTATAAACCATTCCCAGTCATGGGTGGGTTATGGCATTGTTTTTCCCACATAGGGAATATGACTTTAGTGGGCCCCATGTGCGGATTCTGCATTCAGTGGGAATTAGGGTATACACACAATAGAGGCTTCAACCAAAGACATGGGCATACAACCAAAACTTAGGGTAAATTCACATAGATCTGTGTAAATTATAGTTACGACCTCACTGCGACCGAGCCCTGAAAATCATGGTTAGTAAGGGAAATCATCCCCTTTTATGGCCGAACTATTCAGGTTAGTGAAATATTCTAATTTGCCCAGACGTGCAACAACCCATTGTTTGCCTGGGAAAACGATCTAGAAATGGTGGCTTTTCCACATCTACGCCGAGATCCGAATGCCCTCCGAATGGTAGCTGGGCATTCGAAGATGTTTGCCATGGTATGTCACGGTATCTCCGTTTGTACATTCAAGATAATGTGGGTAAAACAATAATAAACAATCCCCCAAATCACCATAAATAGGTGCTATAAACCATTCCCAAATGGATGGTTTATTATTGTTTTACCAACATTACCATGATATCTGAAGCTATCTCCATTTTTCTCACATGCCAACATATCTCAACATACTTCCAAAGCCCAAAGCATTTGGCCGATATTTGATCAATGGGAATTTCAGGATACTAACATGGAGGTCCTAACAGTACCTGATATTTTTGGCTCTGAATTGTGGGGATCCCTGAAATTTAGGCCTTATGAAAAAAATCCTGAAATATTGGAATATTTTTGAGCCATACCTAATCTGAATTGTGAGGATATTCCCTGAAATTATAATTTTTGAGGATATCCCATCATAAACCAAAAATACTAATGGTAAGTAGCTCCCATCGGCCAACTGGTTCCAAAAAATGGCCCGTTGGCTTTTGATTTGATGATTTCATCCTCGGACGAAAGGAGCTGGATTTTAATCTCAAGGGCCAAGAGACTGGGCTGAAAAACCACGTTTCATCAATAACTTACTGGTGCGTTGGGTTGCTGGGGGTTGCTGGGATGATGACATGAAACTAGTGAAATGGATGAGTCCCGAACTCATTCCCTGCGTAAAACACACGCACCATTACTCCGTGGATTTGGGGTTCGGAGGAATCTCACCCTCAATTGATGGCCATAGGGGCTCATCCGGGATCATCCGAAGAATATTGTGGGCCAGCGGCATCCCAATATTTTGTTGGGGTTTCTTCACCATACAAGGTGATGCAGGATTTCGCTGGCCCATCCACAGTATGATGCTTGAAGAGTGGATGGAATGGGGTACTGTAGCCTATCTTCAGACACATCCATGTTTTCTAACAGTGTTTTCAGCGCAATTTCCCCTGGAAATGATTGTTGTTCTTGATTCGTACACACAATAGGTCGAAACTCCGGTATTTGAACATCCCAAACACGAAGAACGTAAAGCCGAATAGACTACAACATGGGATAGTCATGATTACTTTACCGTTTTTCTGGGAGACTCAATATGATCTGGATCGCTTACGAGGCAAGAAAAACTTTGCTAGGACTAGGATTCCTCAGGATGCTGATCAGAGCTGATAAACTTTGGTCCTTTTTGGCCCAGTTTGGTCCAGTTTTCTGAATCTTTGTGCAGTTTGATAAAACCATACCTCCAGACACTCCAGACCTAAGCCTGGTGACCAGCATGGGATTCATCGATGGGATGAGATTGGTGAACAGCATGTGAACAGCATGGCCACAATCTGGGGCTCTGAAAATTTGGGCATTCTGGGTTTTTCACTAACCACGAAGCTTTATCAAGTTTGGCTATTTGGGACAGTTACCCACACGAAACGCATCATTCCAGGGGTTTTACGTCGACGTCGCGACGTGAAACATCCATTTGGTACGCGATATACTACGATATACCCACTGTTGATAAACATGAAACCATTTGGATGCGGGGTACGCACATGACCATCTGCCAACGATGTCTGCAAGCAGGCCAGGGCTGGAAAAGCCATTCTGAATTATGTCACAAATTGAAGACCTGCAGATTCAGTTTAAATCAAAATGGTAAAAATTCGCTTCATCGCTGAAATCCAATGGATTTTCTTGAGAAATTCCCATTGATTGACATTGATTTCAAGATTTTATGTGCAGAACTTTGTGCAGAAATTCACCTCTGGTTCTCGATGAGAATATGCCCTGAGGATGCTGCTTCGGAGCAACTCAGCTGATGATGATGGGGATCGAGGGGACCGAAGAGTGAAAATGGCTTACGTTTTGCCGTTGGGGAATTTCACCGCCGAGCGGCATGTTGGGGAAGCGTCTACACGTATGTTATCCGAAGGAGAAAAAGAGAGAGAGAGAGAGAGAGAAATAGAGAGAGAGAGAGAGAGAGGATAGGGAAAAAAGCAAGAATATGAATAGCACATAGGGAGATGAATTGGGAGATAACCAGGAAAAAAGGGAGAAACATGCGGAATTATAGGGATAAAAAGAGGGACATGAATATGGAGAAAAGCTATGGAGAACAATACGGACTGGTGAATGGTAGGTCACTGCGACTTTCTAAAGGCATTGGTAAATATCCTGAACTCAACCAGCCAACTTGGTGAGTCTTTTTGGAGAGCTCTGTAGCAAATTTTCTTCTAGGTGTTACTCCACATGTTCAAGGAGGTACTGGTATACCCAAATCGATCATTCCTGGATGATTTTTGCAAAAACACCGGCAGGTGATTTCCCACGCCAAGTCTGATTTCCAGATGTTTTCTTTTACCACTCATAGCTGGAATGGACCTTGTCATACCTTTTCCCCAATCTGCGTGAGTTGAAAGTCGAGTTTTTCAACTCAAAAAGGAAGGATTTGGAGGATATAGTACTCCCCCAAAAGATAGACCTGTCATTTACCACTATTTTAATGGGATTGTACTTGTCTATGGCAAAATTTCATTAAACAAAATCCATCTTTTTTTTGGGGATTGCTGCCCAGGAATTGGGGCTTTAAAAACCCAACACGTGGAAGTTAAAATCCCATGGTCATACATATGAATCAAAAAAATATCAAAAACTCCTAGCCTGCACGTGTGATCAGTTAGTCGATAACCACTATTAAATACTATTAATCATTATGAACCACCAATCACCATATGGGGATGGGTCAAACCTATTAGTATCAATTTTAATGGGATGAACATCCATTTACCAGCTGTTTTGTCGTTCACTAGGTACCAGGGTTATGACTCATAGCCATATATTAACCACTAATCACCCTATATTAATCACTACTTAGCATTTTCCATGTCCACCTCAGACTACCGGAGGGTACAGCCCATCGTCGGACCGTCGTTGCTAGGGAAGACTTGGTCACCACAGTTCAACGAAGCATCGCGCAGAAAGCACAGGTGGGGAGACGACGGTAGGGAGAGCGGCGGTTGGGGATTTGAAGCCAATGAACAGATCAAACTGGATTTAAGCATCAAACATAGTGGTTTTTCATCATATTTCATCCATGAATCATGGATTTGGGTATGAAAATGAGGTATATCTACAATGGGCCATCAAATAATAAGGAACATGATCCAGCACTGGATTTTGTGAGGACCCCTATTTTCAGACGAAAAAATGGCCATGTGGAAGGTGAGGTTTACCTCAAGCCAACCCTACCAAGCCCAAGGATGGCTCGGAAATCCATGGCCATGGCCAGGTGAAGAGTAAGTACGTGCTGGAGCTCAGATCATCAGTTTCTCTGTGACCCTATGAATTGGTAGAAAAATAGACCTGTAGTGTGATGGTCATTCCTTTGAGCCTTGAATTTCCATGGGTAGTATCGTGGGGTATCTGTCTCTATGTCGAGGGCTTGTCTGTGGCAGATGGGGCGGGCTTGTCTGTTGCAACATTTACACAGAGTTGGTTCTTATCGTTTACTGTAAGCAGAATCAAATCAATCGATGAACGTATGTTCCAAATACTTTCTTCCAGAATCGGATGACTGCATTCTCAGTCAAGTGTCACACGAAGCAAATGGTTGTGGTTTTGTACTTTGAAATCCGGTTAAAATCCCACGAAATCAAAATCTTGTTGGTGATTTACCATTAAATTGCATTTAATCATGTACAGCCTGCGCAGCTGCAGGTCAACAAAAAAGAAGTTGCCAATGGACACACAATCAATAGAGGGAATATGTGGGTAATATATGGGTAATATGTGGTAAATAGAAAATGATGCTAATATCTGGGTCTTTAACCATAAATTTCTAGGGGCTAAAAAGCGCACTAGTAATTTTTACAGGTGCAAAGAAAATTAGGCATGTAGAACTGACGGAACGTGCCAGTGCCATCCAGTGCCCTGATTTCTTCAGTTGAAAGGCTGGACCGCTCAGATGTTGCATCCATTTCTAGCCTCTTTACAGTAACCAGCTGGCCGGCTCCATTTTTTTTGGCACCCAGTTGAAGCAATGCATCGTCATTGTCGAAGAAATTCACTTAACTCTTATCAACACTGGTGATTTAAGTCTTCAACAGGGAAGAGTTCCATTGCCATGTTTGATTCCTGGAAGCTTTGTCCCCTTAGCCACATATAAAATATTTTACCTATTGAAAAAAATCTTGAAGCATCATGCATTTCACTTGAAGCACTGAGATAGCAATGGGACCCTCAAAAATGACAGGGTGCCCCACAGCATTTCCCGAAACAAGAACTTGATAGCAATGGGATATACGAATATACCCCGTTTCGGGACACGTCCCACTTGAAAAATTGATGATATCTACAGCAAGCCCAAAAAAGATAGAACGCTTTTTTTTTCCCCCACTAAAATCATGACAGATTTCCTTTCTACCTTTTTTTTGGTATGTTGCGGACCCTGGGAATCAAGGTGGATGTCACTACAAGGGCCACGGACGAAGGACGACATGTGCATGCGGTGGTGCCTTTGGCACAGGGTTCTGGGTGGGGTTAACCAGCCAAAATGATGGTTTTACCAGCCCAACTGGTGGTTTAAGCAACAAAAAAGGATGGTTTAACCATCAAAAGTTGGGGGGTTAACGGAGAAAAAATGTGGTGGAATGGGGATAGAATGGGAATATCATTTGAATATAATTCGATTATAGTGGGAGTATAACTGGTACAGTGATATATCTGGATAAATACGACCTCACGTCGCGACGTCACTGGAATGATGGGAATTGTAGGGATCATTTTCCGAAATGGCCGAACTGTTTGGTTTAGCTGGCATGAATGGAGGGTTTAGGCAGATACAATGAACATTTGACCATCAAGACTTGGGGAAAAGCAGCGGGTGATGGGTCGTACCAAGTACCAAGTAATCGGCATTTGGATGGAGATTGACCGGCTAAGAGCTGTCTTTCTTGCAGGGTATGCAAGACTAGCCACGTTTCTGTAAATCACAGGTTGGTTGGTATGGAAATGTCCCATGAAATGTGGATTTTTAGTAACCTTTGAAATGCTCTCCGGCAATTAAAATCCCTTGGCTATTTTTAGCTGGGAAATCCCTGAACTAGCCATGGAATGTTTCTAGCTGGGAAAATCATTGAAGTGCGCTTGTGGATTTTCCAGCCATGCACCAATGGAGCTGATGACATTGGAGGGTGCCACCACCTGAATGGATGACTGTTCTTTTGATGAACCTCTAAATGTTGATGTTCAAACGATACAGCCATGTGGTGCGGGACTAGAACGAGCCATCAAGCTTGAGCACCGGCAACAACCTCCAAGATATCAATATGATCAAAGATATCAAAGCACCTTTCTCATGGATATAATTAGGTGTCTCAGTCTCAATGTTTATTATAAGTCATTATATAATTATATACAAACAGTATGCAAGTTGTAAACTCATGACAGGCAAATAATTCCATTGTTGGAGGTGCTCGGGATGTGGTTTATCATGGCGTCCACCACACAAGAAGGCCAATTTGTAGAAAAAACTTCTACTTGGATCTACTTGGTGGTTTTATTTAATAAAACGCATCATAATTTACCATCTGGTTATTTACCATAGCCATGGAAAATCACCATTTTAATAGGTAAACCTCTATAAATGGGCCATTTTCCATGGCTATGTTAAATAAACAGAGGGTATTTGGGATGTTGACGATCCTTCATGACCAGCATATTTTCGGATGGGGTCGATGATGTCACATCAAGACCAGCTACACCAGATATGTGTTTTCACTCAGTATCCACGAGTTGCTGTGAATATACGGATCTTTTCCTAAAGTTCAGGGATTTGAAAGATCATATGATTTTAAGGATTGGTATCTAAGAGGGAAATTATTGTTTTGTTCTAAAAGATTCGTAGAAACCTAGTACATGTAAAAAGATGCTAAACATCTAAAAGTTGATCATACTATGGTGGATACCCTCCGGCAATCAGCTCCATGGCTTGCTGGAAAATCCACCAATGGTTCGATGATTTTCCTGTCTATAAACCTTGATTTAGTTCAGGGATTTTCCAGCTTGCCATGTTCGATTGCCGAAGGGTATATCCATACTAACTTACTAAGGTGTTTGTATACATAGTAAGGTAATTCTATGAGAATCAAGGATATATCGCAGTGGATATACACATCTATACTATAAAAGGTGCTATATATATAATTTTACGTGTGAGTAAGTTGGTTGGGAGGAGGGTCAGCATGTGATTTGAAAGGTTGATGGTTGGCGGGTTGTTGACTTGACGTCTTTGATGACAATGCTCACTATTAGATATCACAACGATTCAGAGTAGCCTGAACTTTTTAGAGCTCCAGAATAGTAGTGGGAAAAGAAGAAAGCACGGTCCATTCCTTTTAACCTTTCTATGTATATATGTATATATCCGATATACTGTGGATGGTTGCGAAATCCTGCACCGGTTGATAGGTGGTTTATCCCATTATTTATCGGGTTTCAACCATCCAAGGTGGTGCAGGATTTCTTCCATCCACAGCATGTAGTAATATCTGGTGATTCTCTGATGATTATCTGCTTCCCTGCCCTTTTTCCCTAAAAGTTGGAGATTTTTATCAACCCAAATGGATAAACTCATGAGGTATATGGATGGAATATCCCCAATCACATACAGGATGGGCCCCCCAGTTATAAGTTGGTTTATAAACCATTATCTTGGGGGCCCCATTCTCTACCCCAGTGATGAATGGATCTGCAAATGAATGGAATGATTCTAGGAATTATCAACCAATACTGGAGGTATAACCAAGCCTAGGGCTCCAAACCACCTATCAACTGGTGCAGGATTTCTTCCATCCACAGTAGTAAGGTGTTTTTTCTCCTCCTTTTCTGCTTCGACGATTTCGAGGTCCGACCGCCCAAGGGCCGCACGCCGGGCGACCTGCGCGCCATGCTAGTGACTCTGAAGCCGCTGCTGGCGCAGGTGGGGAAATGATAAGGCTTAAAACACGATGGACCCCAAGAAATGGTGGTTTGACCAGCAAAAATGATGGTTTATATAACCAAAAATAATGGAGTTTGTACGACTTTTTTTTAAAAACCAAATAGGGATCTAACCAAAAAACCCGTGGGGATTTCGTGAAATTTAATGGGATTTACAGCAACTTTACCTAGTGATTTTCCAGCGAACGCTGCGTTGAATTAGCAGAGGGTAAAGACATGTAGTAATTTGACAACTTGGATTCATCCATTTATCATTTATAGATAGATTTCCCAAAAAAAACCTAACCATTTTTGGGTAGCCATGTTTTAGGAACCCACCATATCATATTATACGATGGGGATTGAATCCGCAAATTGCGAATCTAACCAACAAACAAAGGGTTTTTTTCGTGAACTGATGATAGGTCTCTGTTGGTTTATCACTTCAACTGGGATTTGTCACAGATATATCTACAGGTGGGGATTTGTATCAGATATAGTAATATTGGGTTAGCACACTAGGTAGCAAATGGTCCATGTTTTTTTTTTCCATTTAAGTTACAGTTGGGTTGACACATGGCAAATAATTTTCCCCCAAAAAACCACCTATGGATGGGCTTAAAATCTAGCATGATAAGAAATGATGGATCTGTAGATCTATACACACGTTGACATTTTTTAAAATATGAAGGCAATATAAAATCAACAAAATGTGATAGGTATAATCGGATATAATGGGATACATAACCCATATGATGATATCACAATAATTGGATATGGTATGTGATGTAGGTGATGTATATATATATATATATGTACTGTATACAGGATACATATAGATATCGGTGAGGTACTAAAATGGGATAGTATAGGGATATAGTACTCCACAACTACGGCCCCTAAACTCTGTCACAATTTCAAGATGGCAACAGAGCTTCCTTCATTCGTAGATAGAACATAACCTCCTGTACTCGAGCGTGGAACGCGGGATTTACATCCACCATTTACTGTAAATGATCTGGATGGCTTGCAACCATTCACCTAGCCTTTCAGCCTTTTTGGGACTAGATGTCTTTACCGTGCATCATGAATGCGAATAACACTTTCAATCAACTTAGCACGAGATCAACACGCCGCCAAGAATTGGGGAAACAAATCTACAAACATCCATGTGTCAGATTCTCAAACAGATGTCTACCACCAAACTCACGAATTTTTGAATTCTTTGGATCTTCCCCAGATTCTGCGATCAATTGAGTCGAAAAAAATCCAGCCATGTTTGGATGCATAAACCATCCCCAAAATCATCATAGATAGGTGCTGTAAACATCTATAAGCCATTCCCAGTCATGGGTACTTTATGATTGTTTTAACCGCATGAAAATTATTACCCTCTGGTAAACGTTTACATAAACTATGGAAAATCACCATTTTCAATGGGTAAATCCACGTTTACCAGAGGGTATTGGGGGGCATTTGATTAAGTGGGGAATTGTCCATGACGCCTCCAAGAACGTATCCGCAGCTCAGCGCCAGGCATTGCACCAGTGGAAGGTGCAGCGGCTACCGAAGTTTGGTGTCCGGAGGGGGCCTGGGTTAGTTTTGACACATAAGCAGAACTAGCCTAGGGCAAACGTTTACAGAAACTTGTGGAAAAACCATGGGAAATCCCTAGGAAATATCTAGAAATGTTGTTTCTCCACATCTATGTAAACGTTTACCCTGGGGTAAACGTGATATACTAAAGATTCATTCTTGGATAGCCTGGAGCAACTTCGATACTGGTTCATTTTGGGTAAATGGGGAAACACACCCACATTTCTTCTTCCTCCAGGGTATCTCAGATCAGCCATGCTTGGAGCCATGTTGAAACTCCAGGTGAACGAAACCCAGTGAAGAAGTTAGTCACAGGATAGATGTAACAGTAACAGGTGATGTTACCTCAGCAAACCTTTGTTCACTGATTTTAAAAAGGAGTTTGAGATGTACGTCCGCTAACATCTGGACAGATTGCGCGGACCTCGCGACGTCAGTGGAATGTGGGCTCTGGCCAACGGGTCACGAGCCGTGTTTTCCATAGAAGTCTTCGACCAATGAGCCCCAGTATTTCAGTATTTATTGAAGACGGTAACCCAACGCTTCAAGGGGTAAGTATGCCAGACTGGGAGTAAATGATTTTAGATGACAAATTCTAGTAATTAGTAACACCCCAGATATAGTAATGTGGGAATTCTCCTGATTCTAGATGGGTAAATACTATAAGTCATCCAGATAAACAACCACTCAAGTGGTGCTCGGGTCCCCCAACAAAACTATTTGGAGCAGCCTATGGTCAAATCGGATGGCAAAATCGTCATCCACAATGATCTGCCAGCTTAGGGTTACTTGTATAAGTTGGTGCTTCTCTATAAAGTGATACTAAACAATGTTACCATCAATAATCAACTATATAATGTATATAGGTATATTTTACATGTAGCATATATATATATATATGTATATTTATACATATGTATGAAATTGTGCTGAACAACTATACATAAAATTGTGCTGAAAATAATTTCGTAACGATATAATGTAATTAATGCTTTCATTGTCAAATAAACGACTGTTATGGATTACATTATAAATAAATATATATATATATGTATATTTTTATAAATGATATAGCATGATATAGAATGATATATACAAATAAATATAAATAAATATATATATAGATACACAAGTGTATATAGTTATATGTAAATATAATTTACATATAATTTGCAAATTGATCAATTTGAGCCATGAAAAGCACCGTTGTTCATTGGTTATGAATTGGGAGATTCTATTACCTGGTTTATTGGGGTTTCTTGTGCCAATTACAACCCATAATAGCAAACTTTACTAATCAAAACAGATAGAAATTGTGACAGGTACTTTTTTTTCATTTTGACTTTTGTCTTTGGATTTTGGCATCTTACCCTTCAAAGGTAAGTTTACATTCATTTGAACGCACATATAAGTCAATTTTGCAGTAAATGATTTTTCAATTAATATCAACTTTCAATCAACTTTACTTTTTTTTGACATACACATAAATTCCAAATTAAATCTGCTATGCCACATGTGATTGTTTGTTTCTCGCTATCGGCTTGGTCTGCTTGTTTTTTGTTGTATGATCACTATGGTCCGATATTAGCTTGTGGTGACATTTGTTTACTTTTCTCGTTACGTGTTTAAAATCAG
>Ga0126342_10003164_pt1 | contig 26900 bp, 28 predicted proteins | sample Cyp1metagenome_FD_92528 | JGI IMG/M metagenome (GOLD analysis project Ga0126342, IMG submission 92528) | Coral microbial communities from Lord Howe Island, Old Settlement Bay, Australia - Cyphastrea 1 metagenome | ecosystem: Host-associated > Invertebrates > Cnidaria > Coral ...
CCGAGCAGAATCCGAGCAGAATCCGAGCAGAATAGACATTCAGAATCATTGAATATTTCAGAATAAACATGACGAGTAAAAGCAGTAAACACATTCTTATTATGTAAATTATTATGTCTTGCTGTTGCAGCCTTGCCTTCAAAGCGTGTCGCTGCATGTCTTCAGGACATGTTTCCACATGCCTTGGCTTCGCAGGGCACCTAGAGTCTGCCACAATCGAACGGGAACATACGGGAAACATTGGGAAGCTGTGTCTACACCATTGTAAGACCCAAACTTTTGGAAATTTGGAAAACAACTGGAGGGACCACCAGTTGGACCACCAGTTGCTGAACAGTTGGGCTCATGCGGAATGGGTTAGTTCTTGAACTCTGTCATTGCAGTACAACGAATCTATTGCCATCCTCTAACTCCGTTTCATGGCCGAAAATGGCAGCTTTCAAGTTGTATACGGAAGCACCCTGAAGGCCTGAAACCCAAGGTTTTATACCTTCATGATGGCAGGGAAGGTCAGCAAATCTGCAGACAACTACGCTCAGCAGGTGCACTGTGCAAAACAAACATCATCAAAAATCTGCGTGGTTTGCAAGTGCTTGTCCCAATTTGATTTCTGCAAACCAGTCTTACCATGTCTGGAATGCACGCCACTGCTTCAAACTGTATTATATTTTTTTTTGTGCTCTATGAGTCAGCAAGTTCACTTGATTCCAGCACTGAGAAAAGGAGATCCTGCGGATAATGTTTCTTCTTTTGGGAAATGACGCACGGCTAGGTGAAGATGCTCATGGAGCGCTTCCAGTTGAACCTTGATGCTATGGTTGGCCAGGCAAAGCCACGAGATTCGAGATGATTATGTTCAACTTCAAAGATTCAGAGTGTGTTTGCCCCTGCCAATAGTTGCACTGTTGAAACAGGAGTTCTTCGACGTTGTCAAAGCCACGCAGGCTCTGTGGTCTGCGGGAGAGGAATGTCAAGAAATATCTTTTGGCATTATATATGTATCTTTAACATATGAGACATAATATTATACATATATATATAATTATATGTATTGTAATATATTATATATATAATTATATGTATACATACACACATACATACATGTATTTATAGTTTTGTCTAGTCCTTTGAAGTGTGCTAAGTAAAGTGGCCAGAGTGTTTAGAGTCAATATGGGCTTCGGTGAAGCCAATGTCTGTGCACCAGGAGAACGTGAAAAGGAATAATCTAATCGGTGCTGGCCTGAAGAAGTTTCGCGTCGTGTCCTCAGATGGGATTGGGACCAGGACGGACCAGACAGCCTTGGAAGATTTTGGAAGCGCACTTGCAAAATTTCGGAACAGAAGCGGAACTGGAATTTTTGGTGAATTTGGTGAATCTGGAACATTTGGAACATTTGGAACACTTGGAGGAACATTGGCTGATTTTGGAATATGTTTTATCATGTTTTGTTCCATGGTGAGAACTCAGTGAGAAACAGATCAAGTCATCTCAGTTCTGGGCACATCTTGGCACTAGACAGGACTTCGTGCAAGAGAGAGGGGCTGCAACACCTTGGGAGGCAGGACATGGCGCCATGCAACGCCTCGACTCTTTCGGAATCACCTTGTGACAGCATGTGACAGCATGTGAAAGCGATAGTCAGCTAAAGATAGCTAAAGCCTTGCGTTTCTATTTCACTCCTGCGATTTAGTTTCTCATCCACAGCATTTGATGCTCTTATTTAGCTTGACGCAAAATGATTTGCAGTTTTTGTCACAGCTGATGCTCGAGCAACCTTAGACTGCCACTCACTTTTTGCCAGTGGCTTTCTTGTGGGGGCGAATCAGAAGCTTTCCAGCCACTTCCTCCCGTTTCCAAAATGAAAAGATATCCGTGAAAACGTCAAACACTGAACCATGAGCAAGCAAACGAACCGAGCACCAAACCTATTCAACCTCCAAACCTATCCGAACCTAGCCAAACCTGGCCATACCACCATAGCCACTCTATAGCCCACAGATACGTAATGATACGTATAGACACTCCACACAGAGATTTTGAGACATGGCTCGGTGTCGCATGTGTCGCGCAGTGCTGTGGGCCGTGTGCGCCGTGTGCGCCGTGTGCTTTGCCTGGCACCAAGAGCTGTTCGTGGCGCCAAGTGGCTGTCGTGGAGACGCTCGAATTCCTCGAGACGCTCGAGACGTGGCGCGTCGAGCGCAGATTTTGCCCGCGCTGCAGCCGCGAGAAGAAAAGACCAGGAAAATTTACCGACTCAAGCCACTCAGATCAAACTCCAATTTTAAATTATGTGTATTATGTTGAACTGTGTTGAATTGTTGAATCATTTGAATCTAATATTCTTCCTACATCTGCATTTTTTGTTTAACCTTTCTTGACCTTTGAATTCGCAGATTTTCAGGTCGGACAGTGAGATGAAAGAAGTGGCCGCCATTTTGGCGAGAGAAGCAGCAGAGGGTGTGGCGACAGACTCTTTGGGAATCCGTGCCGCCAACCTGGCAGTCAAAGCTTGTGCCACAGCAGGCCTTGATAGCTGTGTCACAATGTGTGTCACCATGTGTGTCACCATGTGTGTCACCATGTGTGTCACCATGTGTGTCACCATGTGTCAGGTCATGTCATATGAGTCATATTCATTTTGAAAGATGTTGATAATGGACAAGAATTGATCCAGGTTGATCCAAGCATTCTGTTGCACCGTTGATGATGTTGGACCGTCGGACCGTTGTGTCTGCTATACCCAGCGGACTCCAGAGCTCTCCGTGTGTTGTGCAGGCAACGAGCTGGATGGCCAGATAATTGCTATGGCACCGCAATGGATCTCGAAGACGGCTCACGGTCGTGCTTTAGAGGAAGGCTTCAGGGTCCAAAATTGCCCAACGGTGTTTGCAGATGCAACTTCTGACAAATCCGTAAGGTTCCGTAGCTGCCTGTAGCCAGACTGAACTATAAGTTGAACTTTCCTTCAGTTCAAATCTGTTCAAATCTGTTAGAGGTGACATGGAGGTTACAGCCTTGCGGATCTTCTATGGCCTCATGACGAGACAGGAAGCTCCGGAGCAGAAGCCCCTCCTCGTGGGCAGGAGTGTGATATAGTGTGATAGTAAAGATATGTCAAAATGGCATAGTGACTCTCACTGCCTAGTCACTCTGACAATGTAACTGTAACAAAAATGGCATTGCGGCATTGCGGCATGACATGAAATGGTAAATGCATTCAGGACCTGTTGAGATTTGCGAAGATTGAATCACGATCAAATCTTCTTTGTTGGGTTTTTGTCTGTTTTGATATGTTTTGATTTGCAAGTTGAGGACTACGAATAGCGGCCAGCTCGCAGGGGCAGTGCTTCGTCGCATCAGCCAGCTCAGTGAGGCCATCATTCACGTGGCCGGGCCTGAACGAACAATGGCAGCCCTGCGTGCCACGATTACTGCTCAACGCATGCTGGATGCGAAGGAGCATCTCAATCTCCACATCCGTGCCACATCCCAAAATTTGTCCCACAGATGTCCCACATATGTTTTCAAGACATTTCAAGACTAAGGATGGCCTATGAGGGCCTTGAGAATAAATGTTGGCTCAGACATTCTCAGGGCCAAGATGCGAAGACGTGTCAACTTCCAAAGCCAACCCAAAATGTCCTGTCCTTAATGCCTATAGTAACTATAGTAACTATAGTAATTAATACTATAGTAATACTATAGTAGTTGCATTAGTTACTATAGTGAACTCTTGTCCCTCTCGGCCATGCAATTAGACAGAGCCACAGATGGGGATGCTTTCTTCGGCATCAGATCCTGCTTCCTTGAAAGCACGCCTTTGCAAACCTCGGTCAGTGTAAAGTGCAAACCAATAGTGCTAGATATTTGTAGGATTTTGTAGGCAAGTAAGCAAAATAGGGCATCCTATGGCATCCTTGTCGTTTGCAAACTCACTCCATCTCACTCCCATCCTGAAAGATCTGAAAGTGCGACTTGACTGAAGCCCATTCCGCGGACGTGAGGACCAGCGCTCTGAGAAGCGATTGCTGGTCTCACCCAGCTGGCAAAGCGATGGACCTGGTCGAGCCTATTTGAGGATCTTCGGTTGAATATGATGAATATATATTAATGTTGGTTAATGATGATTCATAGTGCTTATTAGTGGTTAATGATGATTATTCTGAATATGGTTGAATGATGTTGAATGATGTTGAGCCTTGCAAAAACATGGTGCTCCACAATAACTAAAAATATCCCAATGAGAGTCGGTTCTCAACATGTCGCCCAAATTCACCTGGCTTTCAATAATAAGATACCAACTGCACTTGGACATGCGATAGCTGCTATAGGTGTTTTATGTCTGTTTTCTCTGGAATTTTGAGTTTCACGCAGTGCATTGCAACATTCGCATGACTCGCAGGCTACGCTGCTTCATGGGGTAGGTCGCTGAGTTCTACGAGCCCTTGGTGCCAAGACAGTGGAAGGGTTGTTCGCCTAGTTGACGTTTGTTTCTTCTCTGCAACGAAACATGTCATAGGTTGTACTATGTTGTAATATTTAAGTTTGCCTTTCATTGGACATTGTTTTCTTGGCGTCCCTTGCTCACTGCGCGCGGAATCAGTTGGCTGACAACAAAAATTGGCTGACAAAAAATGCGTGCTTTTGGTTCTGAACAGCCTCAGCTTTCGGTATCTTGCTACCCTGCTGACCGTTGCCGTGTTGCCCTTTTCGGTACTTCGGCATACGGCATTTCGTGCCTTGCGCGTACGCCTGCTAGGTGAAAGCCACATCTTGCGACGAACGCTTCAGGAGGGAATGGGGCATGGCGTGGGACATGGCCAAGGGTGCAGAAGGTATCAGACTGTAACCAAACGATAGATATCCATGGAATTCCATGGATATCTGATGATATCTGTAATTCATAGCGTCATAATGTGTCAGAGTACTTGCCCCATCCCCGTCATCCCAAATCTATCACAGAGTTTGTTCCCACTATGCCATGTTGTATCCTCCATGCTGCCAAGAGGTTGGATTTTCGCCGCTGGGCCAAGAGGCGGCGTCGGAACAGGGTCCCTGAGATTTGTCGGAGTTCACCTTTCCATATTGACACGTCTTACCTTTCTGTTGGCGTTCGCAAACTTGATACATCTTGATACTATGTGAGTGGAGTTAATGAGATGTTTCCCCGAAGCCATCAAAGAAATATAGGACATGCTTATGCTTACTGGATCTTACTGGTTGCGGTACTGGTCATGGCAAAAAAATTGTCATTTAGCACTTCCGTCCTGCAGGGAGCCAGCGCCCACTGGTCGCAGCTTGCTGACAGCTCACTTTGGGCGGAAGTCAAGTGGATCAGCTGACGGAGTGAAAGACGAAGTGAAAGACGATGGCAAAGCCGAGACAGAGCCGTCCAAAACCGCAGAGCAGACGAGTGCTCAGAGTAGCACTCAGAGTGCTCAAGCACAAAAAAGGGAATCCGAAAAGGATGAAAAGCAGGAAGAAAATGCCGAGGTGCAAGATTTATCCTGTGCTACGCTGTATATTCTCTGTATTGACGGAGCGCATTAGGAAGAATTGTAACAGAAACTCAACCAAATTTGTATATAGCTTGCTAGGGCTTGATGTGCTTGATCCATCTTAATCCATCCTGTTTGTATATTGAATCCATTTGAATGAATCGGGAAAAAGAAGTGACTTGTACCGCAAGGCTGCCGAGCCAAAGGCAAAAGTGCAGAGACGTGGCAAGGCCAGTGTGTTTGTTTCGCAACAAAAATCCCAACGCTGAAAACATATTTTAAAGTGTATTAAAAGATGATAAAGATGGGAGACCGAACTGATGCGATTTCGTCCGGCTCTCTATGCCGCCATCTGCCTCAATCCCATTAAATTTGGTTTCAGAGTTGAATGGATCAAATGCTGAGAAGATCTAGACATCTTGGATCATCTTGGAATGGGAAACAAACATGTTGAACAATATTGATGATATTGATGCACCCATATGCACCTCTTGTACTCGTACAATGATTTGCCCGCATTTGCACGCGGTAAGTCGTGGAGATGTTGCAGGCACCAGCAGCAAAAGCAAGGGGAAAGCGTAAAAGAGAGGGCGAAGCTGAGAAGATCGAGAAAGCTGAGAAAGCTGCTTCAGAGGCCACGGCTCAAATTCATTGTCCTTTAACTATCATCTATCTTCAAAAACTGTGGATGGATACATTGTTTCAAGAAGTGTGAAGTAACAGCATGACACCCTAGACGCATGAAACAGGAAATAATAGGAACTGTCTGCTTATTGTTTGGAGATTTGACCCCCCGATCCCGATCCTTTCACCTTACTACGACGGCAAGCAGCACAAAGTGCATCTCTGCGGGCCGTCGACGTGCCCCATGGAACCAATCACTTTTGAAGCTTCCGCCAGTCAAAAGCAGGTGACAGTACAATCAGTACAAATCTTGCTCCCCCTCGCACTGGAACCCTGTCTCGCATTGCAGAAAACCCGCAGAGTCTTGTCATGTCTTGCCAGAACCACATTGGGGCTACAACTTTGTTATATTTTGCTGCCAGAGACAAGCTGAGAAATATTGAGAAATAACACACGAGCAATGGCAGCAAACATGCTGATATGAAGAAACTGATGGAGGTTGTTTGCACAGACATGCGGAAGCAGCACTGCATTCGGGAATGACCTGGAGCGAATGTCAGGTGGTTTGGTATGGCTTGATGCAGCATCATAGATCATATAGGCTTCCTTTCCAACGATATTTGGATGCCCAGCAGTATCTAAATGTATCAAAGGTTCTGGGGGACCATTCAAGACCATTCAAGCTTCAAATTTGGTTGAGCAAGTTGAGATATTATGTATATTTATGTATATTTATGTATTATTATTATGTTATATTGTTGATATGCCTGCAAACACCACACATCACTCAACGTCCATGACTGTTTTTCATACTCGTGTAGTTTGTCCTCTTCTTGGGAAGGCATCACCTCCAAAAGAGAGACCTAAGACATCGTTGGGAGGTCGGTTGCAAGTGACGTCAGAGAATGAAACACAAAACAAAACAAAACAAAGCATCATCTTGCTTGGACGGTTTTTTGCTGAGACGGTGCTCTTCAGTGCGGCTATAGCGGCTTTAAATCAGGCTTCTTCGGAGTGAGCCCACCACCAAGAGTCGGAGTCCAGCGAGTCCAAGCAGCACAGGCCGAAAATGGCACAGAACATCGTCGCATGTCGCAGCATTGTCCTCTAAATTCTGCAGAATTCTGCAGACAAATCCATACAAATCCTACATATCTCAGAGGAAAAGACTTGAAACGTTGTACACTTGCGAATCCCAAACTTTTACTTCATTCTCTTGGACTTAGGCTGAACTACCGAACATTTCTTGATGCAACTAGCAAACTTTGAAGGTTTTGAACACAATATGCAAATGATTTGGAACTGTACGAAAGTTTTTTCTACTGAGACGACTTGGTCTATCTTTGCTCTGTGCTTGAAACATAGGAGACTCCAGAGAAGACTTTGCCGCCCAAAGTGTCCAAACCAGAGATGAAAGCGGTGAAAGCTGCCACGTCAACGACCAAGCCGAAGGAATTATATTTTTCTTTGACCTTCAGGGGAAAAGGAAAAATCGAAGAAGAATCAAAGAGATTCTCAAACCCTTGCAATGGAATATTTACCGTGTTTCACCGTTTTTGACAGCATGTCATCTGAGTTTTGCATGCAGAAGATTTCCCAAACTTGACGTGATTTCAGGCCAGATCAAGAAAAGGAACTGCAACTTATACGAGATTCCATCCAACAAGCAGTCAGGGCTCATCAATACGGCAAGGTGCGGGAGGACACGAAGTGGTTGCAGACTTTTTTGGTCACTGGAAAGGCTTCCTGTCACTGTAATCCATTTTGATCATTTCGCTGTCCACGAATCTGTCCACCGAACTGGCCAATAGACTTGTACATTGTCGACATTGTCGACATTGTCGTGACATTGTCGTGACTGTGTGACTTTGATTTCAAGTCATTTTAGATCATTTTAGATCATTTTAATTTGAAGGGCTGGCTCAAGATGGCTCAAGTGTTCTCTTCTTTTAGGCCCTAGGCAGTTTTTCTGAGTTTTCTCGTGCCTAGTTCAAGACTAGTTGGCGCGAGCGCTGATGGACTGTCCAATATGCATGAATCATTTTACTGGAACGTCTGGCATTCATGTTCCCAAGGTTTTTTCATGTGGCCACAGCATTTGTGAAGCTTGCCTGACAGCCCTCAGAACTGTTCCTGGCGAAAATGTGGAATGCCCACTTTGTCGCGCTGTTACGGCTGCAACTGAGATCTCCACCAATTACGCACTCTGTTCCCTCCTCGATGCCACTGCTGCCACTGCCACTTCTGCCACTGCCAGTGCCAACAGTGTCTCTCTGATGTCGCCCTCTGCACCTCCAGCGACTGCATTTGCTTCACTTAGTCCTGGTCAACTTGGTCAACTTGGTCAACCTCTCTCGCAGCCGGCTCAACACGATATGAGCGCCGCTTCCTGCTTTGAACATGGCACACATTTTTACTGTGGGGGCAGACCTTGGTGCAAATGTGAGGATATTCATATGATAATATACGCATATAGTACGCACATATATATGATTTCAAGATTTCAAGATATAGACATAATGATTTCAGTTGATTCAAGAGGACATCTAAAAAAACCCAGCTGTAAATTAGTAAATGTCTTGCAAACAAAGAGATAAAGAGTTCATGTTTGCGTTTGTTGTCTGGGCTCAATTAGGTATGGTAAGCCGCAGGACTTAAGTGTCTGGACAAGCTAAAGCTGGTCACCGGTTGCAGTGAATCAGGAAGCTGTTATTTCAATTCATTTCAATTCATTTCATTTCATATATTTCATGCATTTTCATGCTGAGACCATTCTGACAAGTGAGGAACCGTGGCAAGGAATGACACAACCATTGCTGGACATGGCGCCCTCGGCTCCTCCGTTGCAACCGTGGGAGGTGGGACCTCAAAACATGTACACTGAAGAGGACAGCACATACAGCGCGCTTCACTTTGGCAGAGAGTTTGCAGGGACTTCAAACGAAGTGACATCAAGCGATGCATTTTTCAAGGAAAGAGTGCAAGTTCTGCGTGAATGGGGCAGAAAACGTGAGGCGAGGATGCATCGGAAACCAACCATCCTGATGGATCAGATGGTGAGTGGATCAGAGCTTTACCCACCCAGATTGCTGGATGATGCCTGGTTCACAGCTGAAGAACATGCTAAGATGAACCAACTTGAAGCCATGCTGATGGGCACAGGCCATGCCCATAGCTTGTCTCGAGACATTATGACACCATTGATCTATGGTACCGAAGTGGCAATCGTGCTCGATGACAGCGGATCCATGAACTTAGACATGTTTGGTCAATGTATCAAACATTTTGGAGATATCTCTGCAACGTCCGATTACAATTCGTATCTACTTGCTAGTACATTACGACGATCTCTGCCTGGAGGATGGTTCACCCAGGCTCGAAATTTCAGGCCTGCAGAGTGTCCTCTGAGTCCCCATCATAGCCGTTGGTTTTTTGCCCGGCATCACCTGCATAGTTGGCGACGGATTTTTTCCACCCTTGGGTTGGACCCTTGGCTGTATGCATTAAATGGATCGATTGGAGGATCGAATCTTTCGAATCGAAGATGTTCTCTTTCGCAGATGGATGCACTATTTGCTTCTCGGCCGTCTGGATCAACTCCCATGAGTCGAACCCTTCGAAACGTTTTGCGTGACCTGGCTCCGTCAAGTGGACGCAGTGGACGAAGCTTGCTGATTTTAGTTCTGACGGATGGAGAGGCAGATGATATGCAGGACTTCAATCAAGTCTTAGACGAAATCCAGAATATGAAGTATGGAGATGTTCAGGTGTGCTTGATGGGTTTGTCCCTGATTAAAGAGGATATTGAATGGTTCGAGAACGAGGAATGCGATGAAACCCGAATCCGCACAATTGAGCCTTTTGAGGTTGAAAACCGACAGATTCAGTTGAAAGAAGTAACAAGACGTGAAGGAGGCTACACTTTTGATATGCACGTTGCAAGAGCGCTTGTCACAAATTACTACCCCGCAGACTATGACTACGAAGCACCACTGCAGAATCTGTTTCACCGCTTGTATATCACAATGCATGGCCGAGACAGATGGTGGGGCCTGCAATACCCTTTGTGGTCGTGCATTTGTAGCAACGGGGCTTGTCCCTTGTGTTTCTTGGCAACAGGCTGCCATTGCTGCGGCTGGCTTCAGGGTAACGATTGCGGAAAGTTTCAGACCCCAGATTGCCTCAGATGTGAATGAAATTCATTGCAAATTCCAGAATTTCCAAGCGGCATATTCGAAAGGAACAAACGAAGCAGCAAAAAGGAATGCCGTGCATCACAACATTTCATGACGTTTCTGTTTTAACAAGCATATCGTACATCTTCAACCCCGAACCAGGGGTTGCGTATTTCATGCATTTCGACAGAAAGCAGGCGAAGAGTCTTCACAGCAGGCTGCTTCAGCGGTGCACTGAAATTGGCTGCGCAGTGCCAGCACCTGAGAAGCGAACATCGGACATTGCGGAGGAAGACATGCAAAGATCATCAAAGACCCAGAGACTATTGAAACATATTGAAACATATCTAAAATGTATCACAAAATGAACCATGAACTGTCAAAAGATCAGAGATGCGCTTCATAAATATTCATAATGCTTCATACAATTTGGCAATTTTGGTGTGGATAGTGAGAATTGAGAATGATTGAGAAACAGCAGTTTGGTATGTGAGGGTTTCACGGCAGGGCAGACCTGGCAGAAGCATGCAGAAGCAAGATGGTTGTCTGGAAGCGTATGACTCATATCTCACCATATCTCACCATAATTGACATTAATTGACATTAATTGACATTAATTGACAATGTTGCACGATGTTGCACGGTTGCACTGTGTTTTGGTGTGTGTTTGATGTGTTTGTCACAATTCGGTCGAAGAGTGTGATGCTGGAATCTCTACAGTCTTCAGCTAGACGTTGCTCTGAGGCCGCAAACTTTCAAGGATGGGATTGCTGTGTGAGAATGTGTCAAGATGTGAGAAGGGATTGCCTGGATTGCCCACCTGCAAATGTTGCAAAACCTGACTCTTATACATTTTATACTCATTTTGTACTCAGTTTCCTTTCCTCAGAGAATGCGCAGAATAGTTCCAGTTCTCAGGAGAAAGTCACGCAGCGTAAAGCCACGTCAGCGCCCAAAGAGTCGAAAGATTCATCGAATGCAAACCAAGACGAAGGTCGCAGGGCAGGGAGACGTCGCAGGGCAGGGAGACGTAGTGCACACCTTTTGGGAAACCTTTTTGGATCTGCTTGGCTGGACAACCGGTATCCGGTATACAACCTTTCACCTTCAAACTGAAGTCGATGATGTTGATGCGCATCTCAGCAAGTCAGGTGGCCACTCAACACAATGCGTCTTGTCGAAGCAAACATATGACATGAATAGTACGGAGATGCTGAGATACACCGATCTGCAGCAAGACAGCCATCAGGTGAAGAGATTATGGATCCAATCTCCTTTGCGCAGGGCATTCTCAAGGCAAAGCATCTGCAGATAGTTTGGATTGGCAGATTTGGATAGACTTGGAGGTGGATCATTTTATTTTAAGAATTACAATTACATACAATTGCATTGTTTTCACATGTTTTCACACATTTGATCTAGTGACTCTAGTGCTTCGCATGGGGCATCCTGGATTTTGCACCAGCAGCACTTCTCAGATCTTAGCAGGAAAAGTTTCCATTGCGCTTTCCAGATTCAAAGATGGAAGAGGCCAGCAGATTGCTTCGCAGAAAATCTTCAGTTATGTTCAGTTACATTGCCGTCCGCAAAAGTGTCACTATATGTCACAATCTCATGCAAATAACTCATACCACTGGCAGGATGATGCCGACATCATACCCGACAATGATCGCTGGTTAGTCCAACCCAGAAACGGTCGTAAAAGGTTGGAATAACGGATGAATAACGGATGAATAACGGATGAATAACGGATGAATAACGGATGTGTTGGACTTGATGGATGGGATGTGGATGTGCGTTGCTGACTGGTTGGACTTAGGCATTTGTCCAGTCGCAAGAAGCAAACCCAGAACGATGAGGACACGGCTGTTGACGGATGTCCTAATGCATTTATGCTATTTTATGCTTATTATGCTTATGCTTATGTCATAATGTGTTAATCATATAATTCATAAATATTCATAAAATGTCGAATCTGTCATTTTGTTTGTGATTTTTTTAAAATTCACAATGTGATTGCCGTCACCGCTCCAAGGAGGAAGCCGAAGCTGAGGCGTCAACGAAACGAAAACCCAAACACCAAAGACAAAGCGCTTCAAATGGCACCACAACCAGAATCTCCTTCTCTCCTTCATATGATTAGTGTGCTACAGTGTGCTCTTGCATGTTGTCTTTATCAAATTCTAAACATGCTGAGAAAGTACAGGCATGTACAGGCTCAATGAATTAGCTTCCCAGTTTGATGTATTGGGATGTGAACTATTCAAACTGTGCAGGAGGATCCAGCAGCTCAAGAGTTGAAGAAGGCAAGTGTTGCCAGTTGCAAATGCCACAACTCACCATTTGAGCCTGATTTGCCAAACTGGTTTGCCAAACTGAGCTGCCTTTGTTTGCCTCTGCCTGTCTACATGGCTTTGCATTTGCACTTATGAACAGAGGATGACAAGTGGTTTGTGTCGCCTTGATTCTTTCCAGCATTTTTTGAACATGGCCTGATGATCCGGTGAGGGCTTGACTCTGTATGGTCTATACATATCGTTCTATGCCATTCTTGTTCCATTGTTTCCCTCTACCTCTGTTCCAGAGTTCCTTGCCAAAATTTGCCAAAAGTCAAGCAGGCCTTGTCTACAATCCCAGATGCTTCGTACGAGGACATTGACCGTTTTCCCTCAGCACGGAAACCCAATATTATCTGCATTGTTTGAATGTGTGCAGTGTGCACTATCCCAAAGTGCTTTCTGCTCTGCGTTTATACCTGAGAATCTGCTGATGGGCATGCGCGGTATCACCTGATGCGCTTGCTGGCTAGTCAATGAGTCATGTTGCCATGAGGTGGCAGCTACGTTCAGACAGTGGCTGAAAGAAAAAAAGAAGTTTGAGGACAGCGGAGCATTTGATCAGCAATGACCCGCATTTTCAGGTAGAATGAGGTCGCATCGGACACAGCTCTTTCACATCTTTCACATCTTTCACACTGTCAGGATGATGACGCTGAGAATTCGGTGAAGGTTCTGGCAGATGGATCCAGCTTTGACTTTGGATCGCAGTGTCACGGTTGTCACAGGTTCTCCACGACCTATTTGGCAAGGATGAAAAATCACTGGATGCAATGGCCAAGGTGCTGACTGGAATCTCTGAGTCTGGAGAGTACACATTGGGTGACATAATGTTATGTCATGTCATTATAATATATGATTATATATAAGTATAATATATTACTACTGTAATAATTTAATAATAAATATGTAATGTTGCCCAATCGTATCTTGAAAGATTAGCTGATTAGCTGCGGTTGCCTTGTCTTGAAGACTGACTGCCGTAGATTGCATGTAGATCTTCCATGATCTTCCCACTTCCTATGCTTCCTATGCAGGTGCCTTACATTAAGGCTGTTTCCAAAGAGTTGCAGACTTAGCAGATCTTGCTAGTCCTGGAATGTCCTGGACATGGTCACTGATCAAACGATCTCAAGGGAGTCTGTTTTATAGATTAGAATCTACAACACATAAGAATGTACGTGAATGTACCTACTGTGTTCAACTGTATTTGTGTTTCAACCTGCAACACAAATCGAATCAAATTGATGTGTTTGTGGATTCGAAAAGACCTCAATATTATGTGCAGGTCTACACAGGCTGCAACCATCAAGCTTTTCGCAGCATTCTGGGCCAAAATGAAGAATGGCTGGACCCTGAGCACTTCAGTGGATTTTCCAGAGTCTTTTTTCGGGTTAAAGATGTTCAATGATGTTCAACATATGAAATACATTGAAAATTATTGGAACACCTTCGCTTTCAACATCTTTCAACATCGCAAGGTCCTTGGTGTGCCGTACAGCGCACGGAGAGAAAGGCTGGTCCCGCCACGCTGTGACAGCGATATGCGACATGAGACATGGGCAGGTCCTGCATTTCTCAGTTGTTGCACGATGGTTCTGTGATGGCTCGAATTGATTCGACGGAGGTCAGAGTGCGCACAACTCATTCTGTTCCAGCAGCCTGGATGCATCTGGAAATCATCTGGATGCATTGCGTTGCAGATTTGACCCTCAGCTGTGCCATGTGGCGGTGTGGTTTTGACGGCGAAATGCACCTGGAAAGTCGCAGAGGATTCGTGGGGTGTTCGAGTCGTGCAGCGAGCTCGCAAAGAGGACACAGACTGCCTCAAATTTTCAGAGAGATGCCCATGCCCGAGAAACACATATAGTCAATTTCTGTAAATTTTCTGTAAATTTTCTGTGAGATGGTTAAATAATGTTTATTAAATATGTTAAATATGTTAAATAGGAACGCCATGATATGCCCAGTTCGAGTTCAGCCATGTTTGGATTGGCTTCGCAGAGAGGACCTGGTGATCTTATCTGCCCCTGATGGAAAACACTTTGCCGAAGCATCCAAAGTCGCAGAACATCCGGTTCTTCAGAGTGAGGCAAATGGGATGCGCTCAAACCATCTCTGAATTGAAACATATCTTCTTGTACTTTGGATGATTCGCACTTGAACAGCAAATGATACGCTGTGCCAATACAATGTCATCACTTTGATATTTGGATTCCTTTGAGCCTGACAAGGAATTCAAGAAGGAGCGAGAGTCCAAAGCAGCTTCAGTCTCAGGGTATCATGAGCTGGGATCATTTGACTTTGGCTTCAGCCTCCTCATACTTGATGATTTTTGCACAATTTTGCCTCTGTGTGAAGGAATCATACATAATTCATACCATTTCATACATTATTATACCTTCTTAACATTATTAACGAGGAGCAAATCATTTGGCATACGCCGAGCAACACACGAGGCCTTGACTCAACTCGAGAGAGACAGACTGGCGACCGAACGTCTTGCCAAGGCAGGAATAAGAGACATACAAGAGACTTGTTAAGAGACTTGTTAAGAGACTTGTCTTGATGAGATTGTCAACTGTTTCGAACTGTTACTCTGACTGATTTTGACTGATTTTGACTGGGGCTCATATGGGCTCATGTGGGGCTCATGGCGTGTCAGTCTGTCACGTGTAGGAGTTGACAGATTTGACAGATGTTTGTTCATGATTTAGCTTGGTGTGACACTTGGCAAGGAGGCCGCAAAGGTCAAGAAAACCGAGAGGGCAGAAAAAGCAACCAAGGCCTGCAATACTCGGTTGGTGCCTCCGTTTCTCCGTTTGGTCTGAGTGGCTTAAACGAAGAGTTGCAAATGACAGCAAAATGATGCAAAGGAATCGAAACGCGGCAGGTTTGAACGTTGGAAAGGGATACCCTATGGTTTGTGTTCAACTATGTTCAACTACTTGGCTTTGATATGCTTTTGTGTTCTCATGATAGATATCATATGATATGATAATTGTGATAGAATGTGATAGACTCGCATCACTTTGTCTCGATTTGTTTCCAGGTGAAGAGCAACCTGGCGCCATTGGTCAAAGAGCTGATGAATGGTGGCAGCGGCCCTGGAAGATCAGCGGCTTTGATATGACTTGATAGAGTCCTTAGAGCTTGGTATGTGAATTGTCTGCTGAGTCGGTTGAGTTCTGAGTGTAAGAGGAACTCAGGTGGCTCCGAACAATCACTGCTGAATGTGGTCTTGCAACAGCATGTTAGCTGCCGTGGTTGCGGCCGCATGTCATCAAGGCGGGTTGACAAGAAGAAGTGAAGGGTGAGCAGAAGATTTAGCAAGAGTACGTGATTAGTGATTCTCATATCAACACATAATATATCATATACACACACACAATGCAAGGATATGCAAGGCCTGGTTTTACGCACACTGCCGCTCAGCCTTATGCGTCCTTATACAAAGACTGCCAAAAACACGGGACCTTGGCACACCTATTCACCATTATTCAGCTATTTCCAACCTTGCTTTCTGATTTTCAAGTTGTAGATTTTTTCCTTCAGAACCGTGCCAAGATGTGCCAAGATTTGTTGGGATTTGCTCGGGACCAGCACGCACAAGAAGGACTTCATTAACCCTTCTCTTGTCCACAGCCTGTTAGATTCTGTTAGATTGGATCTAAGTTTGCTTCAATATCTTCAATCTCCTTCGATCATTTTCCATGGGTTTCTCGGTGGAGTTGCAGTCATCACAGTGTGCATTCCCCCACCGGGATAGATTAGATTGGAATTCTTCATTCTAAATGAGCCGGTTCGCTCAAATCGTTTTCTCTAGGAAGCGGAAGGAACCCATGCAAGATTTAGATTTTGGAAGGCATAGAATCACAAAGACCCTGAAGACCCTGTGCGAAACGTGCTTTTATCCAGCTCAGAAAGGAAACAACTTGACAGATAGGGCAGCTGAAGGCATCACCGCGCAAAAACTTGTTCTGGATATGTCTGGATATGTCTGGATATGTCTGGATATGTCTGGATGCTTCTGATGCTTAGTGTTTTAGACATTTTGAGAATTCATATATGTTTATATATATATACACATATAATATATTAATGGTGATAAATGGTCATTAACAGTCATTATAAGTCCAACGTGTCTGAACTAACTTCAAACACATTCAGTATGTTTCAGTATGATCCAAGAATTACTGTTTGCTTTGCATGCCGTAAAGACCAGCCACTGGAGGAGACAAGATTAAGATAAGGTAAGGGATAAAATGGGATAAACATACCATGTGCCACAGGCGAACACATTTCTGGCCAAACTTTCCTCTATTGTCAGTTTAAAGAGAAAAAGACGCCTGTCGAGCGACAGTGACCCAGGGCATCATCACTAAATTCTTGGAAGGGTGTGCGGAGTGTTGTACACATGGTGGCCCAATATACTTGACTCCTGAGACCCAAAGGTTGGCAAACAAACTCGATCCAGTTTGCAACCATGGCTAAAAGATGCTAAAAGGATCTAAAAGGTATACCGGATTTGGCTCTGAACATCACACCAGCTAATCATGCTCGATCTCGTGAAACAGAAAGTTTCATCTCAATCGAAGCAAGAATGAGAACAGAATGAAAGAACATGAAGAGATATGAAGAGCACAAAGGGGATTCGTAGCTGATCAGTTTCCCATCTCATTCTTTCCTTTCGGCGGCATTTTGGAACGGAAGCCTTGCACTTGCAAGAACCACCACAATTGGCAGACGCCGTACCTAAGGGACTCTGCAAGAGAATGACCGCAAAGATGATCACGTGGTTTGTTCATGTTTCTGCATCTTTGTGCGGATGTTTGTACATGGCGTGTTTTTTTCATTGTTTGTAGCATCTTGTACCGGCAAACTTGTCTCAGGGAAGCTGAGAAAACTCTTGGCCTTGAAGCTGGATGGTCCTCGCCTTGACCTCAGGTGTAAACCTGTGGGAAACAACTGAAGGTATGCCATGGAGTCGAATGTCAACATGTAATTTGGTTGCTGGATGCCGATGGTTCTTGATGACCTTGATGTTCTTGAATATTTCTGATGCTTAGGGAATCTTACGGACTCGGGACGTGTTTGAACGCCAGGATTTGTGGTTCAGGTACGATGATGTTCCCAATGCCACAGAAGAAGAGCTACAGTTTGTTTATCCACGTGTTCTTGCAACTTTCTACCAGCAGGCCAGGCAATCTTCAACGTTAGGAGAAACTCCGCTTTGGAATGAGTTGTCAATCTGTTGTCAATCTGTTCCATTGCGTCTTTAGGGTCTTTGGGCTGATATTTTTTGAAATGCAGGGCTTTCCCTACATGAATGGCGTGCGACGACTCATGGAGTTGTTGCCTCAGTTTGAGGCCTTACAGAAACTTGATTCATACAGTCATCATGTAGATTCAATGTAGATCATGGATCTAGATTGCTTTTCCAGGTATGTCCCATGCCCAAACAGTACTTTTGAGTCCCGCAACAAAAAGATACAAAAAGAACAGACGAAACGGAGTTTTGGGTCCATTGCCGTTTTCAGCATGAGGCTCTACAAAAAGAAATCATGGGATATGGCCACTCCAGACTTCCAACGCCTCGTTCGAATGGATCCTGAGAATGCCGCTTGGATGATCAGCACATGGATTTCGATGGATTTCGGTGCCGTTTTGATTGTGGACATTCAAAATATTCAAAGACTCAAGGAATCTCAAGGAATCTCAAGGACCTATAATAACATATAATAACTATAAGGACCTTCCTCAGGTAAAAGCATCCCCAAATCAATGCGATCCAAATGAAATCCCTTCGGTGTATTCGGTGAGGCCAAGTGCAACGGCTACTTGAATTCTGCCATCTTGTACTTGAGGCAGGGGTGACTCATGTGGCACCCAGAGATTATAATTTGACAGGGCAGCAAGGGTTACAGTAATACATTGGCCATCATTGGCCACTTGTTTGTGGATGTTTGTGGTACTTGTCTACCACACAAGATTGCTGTTGCTGTTGGTGTCAGGATGTGTCAGGTGTTTAGTGGTATTTGGATGTGGTGTATGTGTGTCCGTGCACCTTGGCAGGAAGTTTCGCGAGAGTGGCGGCTTTGACAATCTCCTGGACAGCTGTGTGAAATGGTGTCGCTTTTCTTGCTACAACAGGTAGATCAATACCAATTAGTACATATTAGTACATATTAGCACTCGTAATTGTAGTAGTCGCAGGTTGTGAGGGCCATGGAAAATCTGTATCCGTGAAACGCATGAAAGATCGTGAAAGGACATCTCAGACATGGACCCGGTGAAGCTTCAAAGCACCTTCACCCCCGACTTTGATCGCGAAAAGGGCAAGGCGGGAAGCCACCGCAGAGACACTTTGGTCAAAGGCAAGACGAAACGCTTCAAACGGTGCTTTAGGCGCTTCAAACGATCGCTTTAGGGATCGGTCTTTGGATGTCTTTGCGGTACACGTACAGTGTTTGTAGGCCAATGTCTCAGTAGCCCTGCAAACTTGTGCAGGAGCAGGAGAATTTTGAAGATTTGCAGGCTGGCTGGGCAACACATACGAAAGATATCGACAGATTGTGATCTCAAGAAAATTGTTTTTACATGTTTTTACAACGAAATGCAACGAAGACTTTTGGAGTTGGCACCTTTGCAACCTCTGATTGAAGCCACTCAACATTCACGGCAATAGGAAAAACACCTGCATCATTTGACATCTCTCAGTCACTGAGTTATATATAAAATGTTATAAACAGCTTTGTGAACTTGCATCCTTGCATCCAATCAAAGCCTTTACAGAAAAACACTAGTCTAAGACTAAGAATGTCTATGGTTGAATGATGCAGATTGCATCCTGGTGATTGGTATGAAAATCATTGAACACATATTTTCGATGCATCTGATCATCAGAAGGCCATTGTTGTAAACGTTTGGAGGTTGATGTGCCCTTGGAGCTAGTCATGGCAGATGCCACAGCCAAATGGCGTGGTGCCCGGGAAGATCTCAGGGGCCAACAATGACTCGGACGCTATTCAGAGGTACTGGAGTACCAACCTCTCCATGTTTGGAAGATTTTGGAAGTAATTGAGGTAACTCCATGTAACTCCCATGTGTGGGTTCCTTGATGCTCCACGGTTGCCACAAAACTTCCCCGAGGCGCTCAGAGTTGTTGGAGAAGCTGGACGATGATGGCTATTTGTTGGAGGCAAACCAAACATGAAAACACAAAAACACGATGAAACTGGCAGAACATCAAGGGCAAGGCATACGCAAAATGAACATCATACATGACCTTGTAGAATTAAATTCAACATATTTCAACACAACTTGTAGTAATTCGCAGGATGTGGATGCTCGTGGGCAACGCCCTGCTTTGGCCTAAGTGGTTTCCACATGCATCCACTATTCACTGTGCTCTTGAGCAACCCAACAGCCTCAGTTATCCATGGAATATCATGGAATACTGTTCTTGATACAGAGATATATCAGATATACGGAGGTAGCTTTGAGTGTTGCACTTTTGCCCAATGCTACGGACGAGGCAGGGTGTAGTAATATGCAGTAGTGCTTCGATACAGCATAGAAATATTCAGATCCAAGGTAGAATCCACTGATACATTGGGTGAACTTTGATTTTTTTGCTTCACAAATTGACAGCAGATGGACTCTGACTAATTTTATCTAATTTTCATTGTTCGCCTCTTGTTCTTGTGGCACAGTTTCAATGAAGTGGCCAGTTCCTGCAGGAATGGGTGCTATGGCCACGGATTCTAGACAAGTGACCAATAGCCATAGAGCCATAGGTGTGTTGGTTCCTTGGGATTGTCGGATTGTCCATGTAATTGAAACACATTGAAACATAATTGGAAAACCTAGTTCCCACTAGTCAGGTGGGCAAATTGTTGACCTTGGCACCTTAGCGCCTTTCTTCAGAGAGTCAGAGCTTAACAAGTTTCAAGTATGACAGTATGACTCGAATCGCAGCAGGTACGAGACTTTTTGCAAAGGGGAGTCAGAAGAGGAGCAGAGTTTGCTATCCCTGTGCCTTTAAAGCTGAACAGTTGCTGTTACTTGTATTGACATCCTTCTTGATACAAGAGCATCAGTATGCTGTGTTTTCTTCAGCAGCTGCAGCTTTTTGTTTGCTGTCACGGCCCCAGAAAACATCAAAGCCAAAAAGTCAACAATGATTTAAAAACAAATGAAAGCTTTTGGGGTTACTGATGTTACTGCTGGAAGGTTGTTGCCATGGCACAGAAAGATGAACTGATTGTCACTGATCAATGTGCCAATGTGCCGGTGAATTTCCAGGAGAAGCCCATCAAGCGTGAAGCTGAAGCCAACGACATGTTCCTTGCGATGAAGGACGAGCCAAGCTGGTTTTTGTTGCTCTTCGGCCTTGCATGGCCTTGGCATGATCCCGAAATATGATAAAATATGTAATAAAAATGCGTATATATATATAATATAAATTAATATAAATTAATATAAATTAATATAAATTAATATAAATTAATATAAATTAATATAAATTAATATAAATTAATATAAATTAATATAATATATTGGAAATTTTTAGTATTTTTGATGTCCTTTCTTTCACATTGTGCCTCTTGGACTCTTGGGATCTCTTGGAATCTCTTGGGTTCTGCAAGGAGCTACTGGAAGAGCACGGCAAGAGCCCAGATGCAGTGGCTTCTTCCAAATATGCCCCTGGGACAAAATTTGTACCGCTAGGGTGCACTGATGTGCACTGTGCATTTACATTGTTTTATTTGTTTTTAGACATTTTATACAGCCCAACCTACGCACTTCAGGGAAGTATCATGAAGTATCCTTTGAAATGCCAAATCTTGAAATGGGAACCGACAAAATACTATGTGGAGCAGGAGTGCTGGCTGTCCGTGAAAGTCACGAAAGCTAGGTGCTAGCTGAAGCCCCTCTTGCTTTAGCAAGGTCTTGGGGGGGCTGGAATCTCCAACTGCGTAGCTACTCCCCCCCTCCCCCCTGGCTGGTTCACAAGCAGTTTGGCAGTAGCTCAATCCTCCCCGGGAACACCATCGGCATGTCGCTACCGGCAGCAAAATTGGCAGCATCCGCATCCTCAGCATCATTGTGTTTTCATGCCAAGCTCCCTGCCAAGCTTTCGGCCCTTACTGGGCCTCAAGTTTGTCCGCATTGAAGAGACCTGAAGAGACCTTGATGTCAGCATTTTCGAGTCATGTGTTCCATGGTGTTCCCTCACCCAGTTGAAAATGGTCAAGAACATCTACGGCAGCGCCCACAAGGTCCATAGCTTTGCTTGGCATTGGAAACTCGTTGTGAAAACATATCCACATTACATTGCCATCATTGCCAACATTGCCAACATATTGCCGTGGCGCAACTCATTGTCAGCGCGCATATAGGACCGTGTCGCAGCGCTGGCAAAGTTCGCGGACTTCTGGGCAGCACATCAGAACGACGAGTCGGGGAGCTGAGTGACTCTTCCGGTGCCTGAGACATTTTTCAAATTTCAAATTTGTTCAATGTTTGTTCGTGTCGCCTTTTGGCATCAGGTTCCCAGATCCAAAGGCAGGGAGCAATTTCACCCGAAGGAGAGTGCTTTGTGAATCTTTGTGCTCAATATTTGGTCCTCAATTATTCGTTGGCAAATGTTGGCAATTACATGTCACTCCTCTTCCTCTTGCTTCCGGGAAGGGAATGTGTAAGGGAGGCAACCGGGGATAACCCAATGACCCACTCACTCCGACCAGTCTGGGAAACAAAAAGAAACAACAGTGCGGAAAATTCATGAAAATACTGTGAATGCCGCATCTTGATTGAAAGACCATCACTGTGATGCAATGCGATGTCACTGGTAAATCTCTGTGAATCTGCGTGCAGGTGCATGCTTTGGCAGCGATGAAGTACAAGCTCATAGATCGCCAGTTGCTCGAGCAGGCATTTGACATCAAATCACGTTGCTCGTAAGTGGCGTATGGGAGCTTGTTGCTTTGCTGCGTTTTTTTTTTTTTTCGCATTTTCGAGATTCAAGCTACAGGGAAGCAAAATCATGAACACTCCGACAGGATTGGGTCAGTGATCGCAGTGAAGTAGTTCTTCCAAGACCACACCAATTTACTCATTGGCCATTTATCAAGTTTCGGAGTTACTCCACCAGAGGGCTTGTTTGACGTCATTTGACTGGAGATGTGGTGAATAGAAGGCATGCTTTCTGAATATTACATGAGTTGGTATCACAGTCACTTGATGGAGGTCGTTGGGTTTGATTTTATTTATCTATCTGAAGATATCTGAAGAGTCTGACAAGACTTGGCTTTTTTTGTTCGCATGCTGTCGCATGCTCGAATTGAAAGGGTTTGTTGTCCAGGCCAAGAAGATGGCTGCTGACTGGAAGCTACCCGAGGGCTGGGCGGTGAAGTTAGGGAAAGATGGCCGCCTCATCAAGGCCGGGACCACCTGACAAGCGATACTGAGAACCAACAAGAAAGAATATGAAAGAATATGATGGAACGAGATGGAACGAGATGGAACGAGATGGAACGAGATGGAACGAGATGGAACGAGAATAAGGAGAATAACGAGCATGTTATGAGGGCTGCAAACAGCATCATACAGCAAGTATTGGAAGAGTCGCTTCTCGTTGATACATTGACATGACATGATTTCGCTTGGCTCAGCCGCAGGTGAATGGTCCTGGTAAGGCGGAGATCTACCACACCAAGGCAGCAAAATGCGGTGAACCTGGCTGCCCGAAAGACTTTCTCTCTCTCTTCTTCTCTTTGATTTTTTCGGATCGTTTTTTCGATTGAGTTTTGGTCAGGAAGCGGCTGTGAAAGCTGCAGAGGCCAAGGTGTGACGGAGAATGCAGGATAAACATGGATGATATGGATGATATATGGATGAACATGGTGGACTCAAGTGGGTCATGTCGGCAAATGTGGAGCCTCATGCACCGATGGGAGCTGCGAGGCCCAAAAAAAGGTAGAAGAAGCGAAAGCAGCGCATCAGCAGATGCTCTCAGCCCAGGCACTGCCAAAAATGGACCGCCAAGAATTCTCTTATTCTTGTGGTTCCAAGACTAAGATTTTCATAGATTTTCACAAAACAAGTTCCAAGTGGTAATCAATTCGCTCAAGACTTGCCATAAACCTAAGTAGCTTCTGTTCTGTTACATGTTCTCACGTCACACACAGTCATGGCACTACCGACTAAACTCTGAAACTGCCAGGGAAGAAATGAAGAGGCCCTTCTGATGAGGAAAAAGATTGAAACCACAAATCAATGTACACATCAGAACCTGCTTCAATATTATTCAATATTGTCATTGCAAGAACAAAGTGTAAATTGAACGAAACAGGCAACAGCTGGTTCCAGTCCAATGTCTCTGGATTGTTCAGTGCCTAAAACTGAAGTCCATTGAAATCCGACCTGCCAGGCCTCCCACAGCAAGGAGTGGATGTGCAGTTGTTTTATGTTGTTTTGTTGGTACGGTGTTGAAACTTGATGCTTGTTGGTGCTTGGCGCATGACCAACGATACATTTTGCTTTGCCATCACTGAGCATGGGTGAACTTCGAGAAGAAACTTTAACAAACTACGACAAAGCACATGCAGACAGAACCTTCACTGGATTTTCAAGCACGCATAGCTTGAACAAAGAAAAACACATCATCAATATGCAATAGTTCATAATAGTTCTGAGATGTTCTGAGGCACAGTCAGCTGTAGCATGCTATCCATTGAACATCAACGATCAGTTGGCTGTCGCTACAGTTTGATCGCATTTGAAGGCTCTCCTGCGGAAGCAGCTCTCAGAAGCGGTTCAGAAGGCACGACTGTTTCAAATGACTGGCAAAAATGAAATTCTCGCAGCAGATTTGTTTCAAAATCAGTTTCCACTTTTTTGTGTTTAATTAGTCAACAAATCCACACATTTCCAACCCAAACTCACTACGCGGAAATAGCAGTGCAGGAGGATTATGAGCTGGCAGAGCGTTTGCATGCAAAGCACCTTGGCTCCCTTCGTGCTACGGCTTTCACGACATGCTCATGAGCCATACGATTCATCTCATGATGTCACAGTCCACAAACGGTTTATGCTAAGAGGTGCCAAGAAGGACTCTTTTGGACATGACTTCGTTTTTGCATTATTCATGGAATCATTTTTAATCATTTTGACATATTTGGACCAGTCGACATTGAGTCGACATTGACAGCTTTGCCAATCGACATCTTGATGCCCTTCGTTGGGTGGATATCCTGGGTATCCTGGGTCTAAGGCTGAAGCGTGCACCTGATAGCAGCAGCCGGAAGGGAGAGATGCCCATCGTGGCACGTTCTGCCCGCACCTGAATTCATTTTTGCCCACAGTTGCAGTGGAAGAGTGAATCTAGAGTGAATGATGTGAATGAGTGATTTAGCAGATGGATGATTCTCGTATGGGTCTCCGATGTTCTCTGCTGCGTTTGTCTTCAGTTGCCAAAGGTGAAAGACCTTGGGCGAGGCAAAGGCAGAGGCAAAGGCAGAGCCTCTCATCCAATGGTTGCACTATGTTGCACTCTGTTCAAAGCCACGGGATGTCGAAGCTTATGATGGAAGCTTTGCGGGACAGCTTTTCAGCAAGGACATGTTATGACATGCTTAATTTGATGCGTTCTAAAGCTGAACTGGACGGCTGGACTTGAGATTCAGTGGGTGCGAACGAAATCAACGAAGGTGTTCGGAAGCATGCTCTCAAGTTGAAGGCGGTGAAGGCATCTTTGCCGTGCTTTGAACTCGCTGCAGTAACGATATTCATTCATGATTCATAATATATATTTACATATGGCTCCATGCTCGTTTTGTATATATATATATATATACATACATATATAATTAATCATAATTGTATATAATGCACGTATATACAGTCACATATGCATAATATGTAATGTTGTATCGATCTGTATTGTGCAATGGCAATGACGGAGTTGATATAATATGTGATAATGTCATTTCATCGTTCAGTCCACCCGGACTTTGCTTCACGCCGCTTCAGGCATATTGCATTCCTCAGATAGTTCGTTAAGGCTGTGAAGGTTTAGGTAAGTTCAACATGGTTCAACTTTATTTGTCCTCAATTCTCGAGCTGAATTGAAAGTACCATGGGTCCCCAGTGATGTCGATGTCATCCATCATAGCTTGTTGCAGCTTGAGCTTGGACGCCAGGCAGCTGAAACTCCAAAGAAAGCTCGCAAGGCCATTGAAGTCGGTAGATTTAAGTTTCAAAACGTTTCAACTCAGTTTTTCAGGGTACCAATAGGACCAAGAAACCAAAAACACCTTTGAACAAATAATAGCTTCGACTCCTAGCATGACAAGCGATGCTTGGGCATTTTCAGCTCATGCCACAATGGACACCAGTAATGAAATTGTTCAGGTGTGTCCAGATTGCAATTTCTGTTTGAAATCACACAGCATAAGATCTTCAAGGCAGCAACTAAGTTCACACAGTATTCAACTTTGTTCATTGCTGTCGTTTCCTGCCTTTGCAACAAGGCACTTGGCCTCAAGTTTGAGCAGAAGCAACAGGTGCCTGTCCACCGAGAGGAACATGAGGAAAGAAAGCAAAAAGAACAAAAATGACACCGTGCCCATCTGTGCCCCGCTCCTGTCTGAGACCTTTCTCCTTGACCTCAGAACACATCGGCACTTAGGAAACTAGGAACAGGGGACCTAGAACAGACTCAAACACGGACCATCACGGACCTGTCGAAATAAAGACGTGTTTCATCGTGTTTCATCGGTTTCTGTTGTTCATGCAGTTGGAGGTTCTGGGGATGCTTGCGGTATCTTGCGGTCGAATTTGTTCTCACTTGGAGGTTGCTCGAAGTGAACTTACTCTGCGCGCTGGCGAGTGGTGCAAATCCCAGCTCTCTGAAGCCGTGTAAGTTCATGTCGGTTCTCTGCAAAGTCTTAGTTGTTCTTTCCATTTCCTGCCTTAAGTACTCTTTAGTGCCATGTAACACAGCGCGTTGAGGCGGTTGGAGGGCATCCGTCTCCAAAATGGAAGCATTGTGCCGTTGGAATCCAAAGAGCTGGAGGCTGGCTGATGTACCGCAAAATATGTTTGAGTGCTGACATACATGAAATATATTGACAATTATTGACATATATTGACAATATATTGACATATATTGACATATATTGACATATATTGACATATATTGACATATATTGACATATATTGACATATATTGACATATATTGACATATATTGACATATA
>Ga0126342_10003165_pt1 | contig 26896 bp, 31 predicted proteins | sample Cyp1metagenome_FD_92528 | JGI IMG/M metagenome (GOLD analysis project Ga0126342, IMG submission 92528) | Coral microbial communities from Lord Howe Island, Old Settlement Bay, Australia - Cyphastrea 1 metagenome | ecosystem: Host-associated > Invertebrates > Cnidaria > Coral ...
AAAGCCGTAAAACGGAAGCGGCTTGTGTAGCAAGGTTTGCTGTAACAACCTATTGACCGTATACCAAATTAGTACTGCCCCCAGCAAAGTAGCGCCAGGTACTATGTATGAGCCTCTGGCTTGACAGCAGACCGCTGCATGGAAGGAGCCAGGGAAGAGAGATTGCCCCAAGGGAAGTTGACGTGCACGCTAGGTGGAAGCCTGAGAGAAGAAACGAACACAGAGCCGTAGATCAGAAGCAAGCTTGAGCAGCAAGCGCGTGCTTGAACAACCAATGGAACGCATACCAAGTGAGTACTAGTCGATCAGTACCGTGTGCGTCCTGTGACGAGCACCTGTAGACGACGGTAACGCTGTAGGCAATGTCATTAGCTACCGGCACTGCCAGTGTAGTACTTGAAGAAGAAGGGAGGAAGGAGTAGAGGAGTAGAGGAGTCGGAGTAGGCGTCGGAGCAGGCGTCGGAGTAGGAGTAGGAGGAGTTATAACATATTATGTACACACACACACGCACTGACACATATATCATCATATATCATCATATATCATCATATATCATCATATATCATCATATATCTATCTATATCTATATCTATCTATATCTATATCTATATATACATATCAAAATTATATTTACACACACAACTATCACATTTCTAGTGGGTTTTGGCAGTGGTTTGGAATCCGGGCCTCAAATTTCCACCAAGGCACTGGAGTCTCGATGAGTTTGCAACCGAATCACCCGGATGTGTTGGAACTCCACCTTTTCCGTCCAGAATTTGCTCTGCTCAGAGTCTCAGAGTTTTCTTTTTTGGGGGGCCCTGCGGCCGAAATCGACTCGGTGAAGCGATGGACATTGTTTTTAGAGCTCGGATTCTGATTCTTTTGGATATCAGAAACTGGAGGGATTTGGTCATGGAATCGATCAAGGAGTCGGTGGCGTCCATTTGGAATCGATCCGGTTCATCTCCTGTCCAGCCTGACCCTGGTTCCCTTGGGCGGCGCATGACCGGCGCCGGATTTGAGCTGGCGGAAGATGCGGAGTGTGCCATTTGCTGGGAGAGGCTGAAAGTTCATGGATTTGAGCGACTCTCATGCGGCCACGCCTTCCATTCTGCATGTCAAAGAGCTTGGTTGGCTACACATTCTACCTGTCCGCTCTGTAGAGCGCGAGTTGCATGATGGTGAGTGTGGATTTGTATAGTTTTTGTACAGCGACATTTGCGTTTGGCTCAGGAATCCGGTACCAGTTTGGGATCAGACAAGGATTGTTAGTACATGTCGCTACAACCTTGTGAGTTTATTTTCTTTCTTTTTATGTGTGTGTGTGTGGGGGCCTTCTAACATGCTTGGTGGTGTCAAACATGTTTGATATTCCCTTGTTGTGGAACGATGATCCGATTCAAGGGTTGAATCCACCAACCAGGTGACCGTAATCCTTTCGAGCCATTTCCCATTTTGATTTGGAGACATTCCTGGAATAATGCCCTTGGATGACAGGGCTAAGTCATCGATGAATCAAAGCTTAGCTGAAGCGGCTTGAATTGAAACAGTTTGAGAGGCGCATGGCTCACTGTTTCTATCCAAATAAGAGACTTATGAAGGGCAGGGAGCAGATCATCCGGGGGGTCAAACTGCGAACAATTGCAATCTACGTTGTCATTTTGAAGGTAGGCTCACTAGCTCCTCGGGATTTAAACATTTCAGCAATCCCTGGCCGTTGACTTTCCAGATGACCGGTCACGGTTGAACGCTCTCACCCAATGGAATTCACTGAAAGCTGGAACCACCAACTACAGCAGTTTCTTGTTTACTTTAAAGGTCGTGCTCCATGAAAACTTACTTATTGAGACTCAGAAAATGCAATATGCCACAGGGAGAGACGCTGTTGATATTTTTTGTGTGTCAATTTTCTGGGTTGCAGTCGTTCCAGCACGGAATGCCTCGCGGGCCATTTGCCTCCTAGGTCCGTTAAACGGACACCCGGCCCAGAGCAGATTGCGAATCATTCAGCCTGCGGAGCTTTAAACAGGGAGGAACCGTGAGATAGAAAGGGGGCAAGATGGGTAGAAAACCCATCAAACCTAGGGGTTTGACAAACCGAAGATGGGGATGTGATGGAATGTGACCAGGTGAATAAGTCCTCCAGTCCTGGGTTTATCCCATATCCAAGAAATCACTTTGGTATTCACCAGCTTTAATTTGTTGGATGATCCTCAAAGTAATGGGCATGCTATCCATCCACACTTGGCCGAGCGCTCCTGTGGATCAGGAAAATTGGATTTTTTTTTTCTCGAATACAAGACTTTCTGAATCTTCTGTGAACATCTGTGAGCAATCACTCGGCAGTTTGCCCATTTAAGGCATTTGAAGGCTCTACATCAGGAATGACTACCATCCCACACATTTAGACGGTTTTTCACAATGTTGGTTAACGCACATTGATGCTGAATAGTGTAATCAACATCAATCAACATTAATCAACATTAATAATCAACATTAATCAATATTAATGAACAGTCCAAAGTCGTTAATGTTGATGAATGCTGATCAGTGCCCACACATTTTGCGGCTCCAACGGCTCAAACATCGCAGCCATCAGCGAATCGGCGGCCGCTTTTTTCCCAAACTCGTTGCGAGCTCCAGGAACACCAAAACCGTGGGGTTCCAAGATGAGTGGTGAATTCATTGCTGGCCAACGATGTTTGGTGCTTTTATGGAGACATGTTAGTGTGTATATATAATTGTATATATATATATATATACATAGTAAGTAACCAGCAGATAGAATAAAAAGCTGGTCTTCTTTTTTTTTCGAAAAACTAGTCAACATCAACCTATTGGGTAAAGAACTTGCAGATAGAATTTATAGTATTCTATCGGTGCTATGGTTTTTACAAGGGTTTTGGACAATGTTTCCGTAAGATTGTGTGCCAGCTCTGTTGGCATGCAGAAATAGATCAATTAGTTTCAGTAAATCAAACACATAATCATTGAAATGGTTCATTTTAACTTGATTTAGTTGCAGGAATGATGGGAAATTGTTCATTTCAACCTATTGAGTAAGAATAGTATCCCATCTCTCTGCTTTTTGTCCTATTCTATCTGTTGACCTGGCAATCCTGAATTCTCTATCTGCTGGTTCCTTACTATATATATATTTATACATTTTTATACATGTATTTTATAATGATACATATAATATCATATAATATAATATCATATAATAAAATATTATTTAGGGATATATATATACATGTATATATATATATATTTAATGCTATCCATAAGGCTATATATATATTAATATGTATATATATATATTTATACTTGTATACACATAAAATGATGTATACATATATATCAAAATATATGTATATGTATATATATATGATTATATATATAATGATATGTACATAAATATACATACTGACTTACATAATTAAAATGATGTATGTATAATACTGTAAATACAATGGTATAAAATGATATATATGTGATATATATATAATGATATACGTATGTGTAATGATATATATATATATATATATATATGTATATATATACAGCCTTAATGATATACATATGTATATACAGTTATATATACAATTATATATAATGCTAGATGTATAATGATATACGTATATTTAATGATACACACGCATCTACAATTATCTTTAATAACATATATATATATATATACATATAATGATATACACATATATATATATATATGTACTTAATGATATATATATATATATATATATTTAATAATACATATATACATTATTGATGATATATACATATATATATACATATTATTGTATATATATATATACACTAAGAGATAGATGGCGCAGCATTGCCTGGCCACTACATAGCTCACATATACAGATGGTTCCCAGGTAGTTGGGGTGGGTGTATTCTAAGAGCGTGCAAGTCATATGCAGAGAGGACCGGAGAACAGTTTTTGGGCGACAAATTATAGGCACTACATAGCCAAGTCTAAGAAAGTCATGTAGTTAGTACATAGGTAAAACCCATAGCGTATATAGGTGTCCTGTAGGTACTGTGCCATACAGGCGTACATAGGTTTATGTCGGTAGGTGTTCACTCATCTGTACCTGAGCTTTGAGACATTCCTACTTTGGTGTTGAGTAAATCCACCATTTTTGCTGGCTACATCCCCATTCATGCCATTGCTTCACCATTTCATGGCTATATACGGCTATATAATGCTATGTATCATCCATATGTGCATGTCCCCATGCATTGATTTATGATTTAGAATATACCATCTGGTTATTAATATAGCCATGGAAAATCACCATTTTTAAGAACGGTAAACCATCTATTTCTATGGGCCATCTATACCATGGCTATGTTAGTCATAGCCAGAGGGTAGAATATTTATACGTGATGTACAGTAACCATTGACCATCGGTTGTATATCCCTGGTCGATCCTGGTCACATCACAGCGCAGCGAGGACATCGTAGGACAGATCAACCATGGCCTTCCGAGGCGGGACCTCTGCAGATTGGTGACGTCGGGATTTCATGGGAATATTTGGTGGGGATATGGTGATAAAGTTATGGTGACATGGTGATAAAATGGGGATATAGTGGGATATGACCTAAGCACATAAGTATGGAACCATGTTTTGAGGAACCAAATCAGACACCATGAGAATTTAGCATAGTTAAAAAAAAATGTCAACCTGATTTTAATACTGTATCTGGAATCGCACCAACCAAAATTTAAATACTGGGGACTTCAACATGGATTGAACCATCCAAAATAGACTGCTCTGTTTGCAATTCAGGACGTTAGTCTTGGATGTGGACACCATCAACCATAGCCAATATAGTTTCATATGGGGGTTATAAACCATACTCAGTTTTAGGCAACAAACTATTGAGTATCTGTGTCATGAAGTTGGAGTAACATCATAAACAGTGATACACTATTGTGGTAAACATGTTTTTCGGTTTGCCGCATCAGTGATCCACAAAACGATATCATCAGGAACCGAAGATGGAATTTCTGTTCTGCCCAAGTCATCCGACATGTGCCACAGGACGTCAGATTCGCGCAGCCAGCCCGGGCCTTGCTGGCTCCTGGCCCTGCCTCTGCCAACCTGTTGTCTATGCTACTCAAACTACTTCCTATACAGAATACCTAGGTATTAGGTAGCATCCATTAATATCTTACATGCCGCTTACTGGTGTAATTATTCTAGCTACATACAGCTATGTAAAATCTACCTGCTACGTGACTCCGGAGGTATATCATACTGTGTACCAGCTGCATGATATCTTCACTACTATACTGGCAAAGATATGTACCAATATATATTATTCCACCTCAACACATGCAACCACTAGCAGTATGACTCAACTCCCACTTCCCCCTATCTCATAGGTGGGGGCGAGAGATTACTATATACATGTAATACATGGAGCTAAACATATACATGCACAATGCATTTGACTACATGTTCATGTATTTGTATATAGAGGTACAATAAATCCCTCTCATGTAAAAAGTATATATATATATGTATATGTACCATATATACACATTCTTTGAAGTGTTCTGAAGTTTCTTGACACTGCTGTGTGCCATTCTCAACGATAGAACCCGGTTTCTTGGGATCAGTTCCGGGCTTCCGTGCAGCCAAGCCTTGGTGGAAGGCATCGGGTGATGATCCCAAGCCTTGGTTTTAAATTTGACTCCCACAAAACATGGTGAAGATCAAGTGGACACCATGAAAATTCAATGCCATTTGATTCATTTGATCTTGGGAAGAATGGCAATTCATCCAGAAAACAATATCTGGGAGATATTGACAATATTGGCTACTATCAGACGTGGCCGAGATTCACTGTAGTAAACCTTAAACGACTTCCCTTTTTGTAATGTCTGAGAAGACACATGGTAGAATTGGCTATGGCTACCTGTATGGTCAATTCCTGGGTTTTCCAAATTATGAAGTATAGCACTCCCCCAAAAAAGATAGAGGTTAGTAAAATCCCATCTGAAAAAAAATGGTAAATTGAATCTATTCTATCCTTTTGCGCTTTAGTATAATTAGATATTGACATAAATATGATATCTGTTTAGTGGTTGCAGCCCCCAAGATATCAGAGGTCCCTGGGGATCATCCGAGGCGTTTTGCTTCTGGCCATGCTGGCCATGCTTGCAGCCCCATGGCAGCACCCTTCTGGGGGCGTCTGTATCCATGTGTCACATGTGATATCATTATGTTACAATTATATACTGTCATGTGCCATGCTATGCTATGGTATGTACACGACCTGGTTGGTGGTTTCACACATTTTTTATGACTTTCCATATTTATTGGGAATAATCATCCCAACTGACTTCAACTGAGGAACTCATATTTTTCAGAGGGGTTGAAACTACCAACCAGTAACTGATTACAATTATTACAACTGTAGATCCATTGATTTCTGACCATCCATGACCATCCGCAGCTCCTGCTCGCTGGAGCGCAAGCGCGCAGGTTCCGACATGCTTCACGGGGGTCGTGCCGTCCAGGACATTGACCGACGGCAATGTTTCATTGCTGTGAAAGTTTTTCAGCATCTTTGTTGGGGATATGTAGGGATAAAGACTGGGATGCAATGGAATATATAATATATGTTTGTAAAACTAACCATATATGATTCGGGTGTGTTTGAACATGGGGGATATCGCATAATTACCATGTTAATGGCACAAATGACTCAAAACCAATGCAATTCAGGGACACACCAAAACTCTTCGATGCACTATGTACCCACCCAGCGATTATTTCACCAACAGAACATGGGATTTATAAATACGGTACAACCATATTAAAACCCATTATAAATGGATACCCAGTGGATACATAGTGGATACGCACCATTCATTTACCCACAAAACTCATTCCCATATACATTGATTGATAGTAGTACTATATATTATTGTATCCATAATTATATATATATATATATATATATATCAATTATTTAATAGGGAGATACCCTTGGTGATCAACAGTCGCGTCGTTTAGAGGATCACTCTTAATTGAGATTCTATCAATATATATATATATCTATCTATCTCTATATATATATATCAATATATTATAAATACGGATAGCCCCGGTACTTCATCATTTTCCCGAAGAGTCGGTCGAGGACCAGGGGCACAACTGCCGTCCGTGGTGAGGTGGGCGATTTCGCAGGAGAGAGAGAATTGGGGGTTTCCATCAATGGATACCCAAAAATGGTTGGTTTATAACGGAAAAGCCTAGATCATATGGATGGATGGATGGATAGATGTGTTTCAATGCTGCTGGGATGATGATTTTAAAATATGACACCCATTCTTAGACCCATAAGGTCAGACCAGACCAAGCAGATAAAGCGATGGGAATCCTCATGGGATCTGCGGAACTGCACGGCTGTAGCCTCCGAAAATCAAACATGGCGGGAGCTGTGGGTTGCTGGAATTTCCCCATTAGCTATGGAACTTCTCATCCATGATCCATCAAATTATCCATCTATAATATTATTGTATATTATTCCGTTGATATTCATATATTCATATATACCCTCTGGTAATTTAACATGGCTATTGAAAATCACCATTTTTAGTGGGTAAATCAACTATAAATGCCCATTTTCAATAGTCATGTTAGTTTACCAGAGGGTAATCCCATGAATTATCGTATATTATCCATATATTCATCCCGGATTCGCATTTTTCAAGCGCCCAGGCCGCCGGCTCGAGCTCAAGCTCGAGCAGCTCCACGGCCTTGGTGAAGGACGGGGATATCGGGAGAGCGAGCCATCGGGAGAGCTACAACAGGGGAATTGATAGATATTTAATGATACTCCTAGTAGTTTATTGATATTTAATTAGTAGTACACTAGTAGATAGATAGATAGATAGATAGATTAGATTAGATTAGATTAGATTAGATTGGATAGGATTAGATTGGATTAGATTAGATTAGACTAGATTAGATTATAGATTAAGATTAGATTACGTAGATTAGATTAGGTTAGATAGATAGATAGATAGATAGATAGATAGACAGATAGATAGACAGATACATACGTATAATTATATGTATATATCATGATATTTATTTAGAACTATTCAATGATATTCATAGTAGTTCTAAATCATTCAGTAATTGATACTGTAGATGTTCAATGATAGTTCTGAATCCTCCAGCGATAGATGTTTTACATGGGGATTTACTCTTATTTGCTGGGGATAGTTCTAAATCATCCAGTGATAGATATTCAAGTAGTTCTAAATCATCCAGTAAATCATAGTGAGTATGTTGAGTTTGTTTGGGATTTATAGTAGTGATAAAGGGTTCTAAAGTAATCTAAAGTCAATAAATAGTAATTTATATGGATTTACATGGATTTATAGTAGTTGTAAAACCTGTTCCAAATCATCCAGTTGGGGATATCATCCATCAATAGACTGGAGTGGATTGGGGTTCACCATACATATGGGATGATTTAGCATAAATAACAAATTGGATCAGGGTTGCTCCAGCCTTTTAGGAGAAAATGATTGCCGCTATTGGGGGGAAATGGGTGTTTTTTTGTTTTATGCACCAGGGAGTTCGCTCGCAAGAATGAGATGGTTGGAATGTAATATACAGTATACATATTTTGCTGATGGTTTCAACTTGTTTTGCCTTCCATTCCAACAGAATATTCTTGGGACGTATGGCTGGCCCAACCAAGAGCCTGCTTGGTCAGAATTTCACGCCGGTACTTGTTGTCTATTCTTCTGTTTATTCTTGGGATGTGAGCAGCAGGGGTACCAGCCACTATGAACAATATGAACCACGCGCAAACGATGTTTCCAACATGGTCAGTTTCCATATGATGTTTAATGGATTTTGACGGAACAAAAAACACCACAACAAAATCCCATTGCCTGGTTGGAAACAAATTGAGATGACCCAAGAAAAAACACGTGTTTCTATGGACGACCATGGATATCCAATTGACCATTGCCGCATCTATACGAGCATAGTTGGAAGCCATCTATCTTCACCTGGAGTAGCCATGTCTATCCATACCTTCGCGACCATTTGGCTGTAATGAAGTGCATCATCTGGTAAACTAACATAGCTATTGAAAATGGTGATTTATAGTGGATTTACCCATTAAAAATGGTGATTTTCCATAGTTATGTTAGTTTACCAGAGGGTATCATCACTTCAATGATATGTCTCCAACTGGAGACTCACTGGTCATATCCATTCTTTCTCACCTAACCACTTCCATGATTAGCTTCCAATCATTTCACATTTTTGCCATGGATCTGGGTAAATTATAACGACCTCACTGTTCTCCCTCACTGGAATCATGGTTAATTAGTAAGGGGAATCATCCCCAGATAGCCTTGTTAGTGAAATATTATAATTCACTCAGATTCATGGATTATTAACCATGATTAGCTATTATTAACCACTATTAACCAGTATCTACCCCATGAATCAGATGGATTTTGTGAGCGCCGGACCATGTTTTTTGAGCCATCGCCAGGTGACCCCGGAGAACAGCATCGCCACTGCCGGTGTCCTGGGCGGTGTGACCGGCCTCCTGCTGGGTGGCTTCTGGGCCACTGGGACTGCGAAATCCATGGGGATGTCTGGTGACACAACTTGCTATGTGAAATGATTTGAAATGGGTATGGGTCAATACTCATAGATACATTTTTAGTGGGATGAACATCCATTTACCAGCTATTTTGGAGGTTCACTAGGTACCAGGGTTTTGACCCATCCCCAAATCTTGGAATATCACCATTCCATACCATTCCATGACATACCCTCTGGATCCCTCTGGTAATTTGAGAGATTCGCTGACATCAACATTCTTGATATGTAAAGATTCTTTAAATGGGCCATTTCCATAGCGTTCCATGGCTTTGTGAAACTATGATACGGCTATTATCAATCAAGAAAGGTTGGTCCAATAGTTCTCACCCATAGCACCAGAGGCAGTTCAAACGATTTAGGAATCACTACACCAACATATATAAGAAATATTGACCATACGATTCACCCCAAACTGCGAACATGGTGTATAGACACTTGACACATGATTTCTCAAAGAGCTAAATGAACTAAAACTAAATGGGATGTTTTTGCCAATTGGCTCGCCGTGTTGTGCGCACAGCCTCAGATTGGTGCAGCTGGTTTTGTGGCAACCTCCTATTTGGCCAAAAAGGAGGACGAGACCCCACTAGTTACGAGTTCCTGGTGCTTCGTTTGGAATTCATGGCTAGGCGATACTTTTTGAAAGCACTGAACCAACAACTTCTGTCCCATAGTGAAATCGGCGTCGAAAATCAAACTTCAAAGTAATAAAGTATATATATATATACGCATGCACACAGCTATGCATACAAACAAACGCACATACATATGACATACGTGGAAAATGAATCAAAATGATTAATGCAAGCAAATACATAGAAGTCCTATGAATTCCTATAGAATTCCTATAGATACAGAAAATATCTAAGCCGTGGAGGGTTGGCGCCCCCTGTCTGCGCAGGAGTCTGATGTGGCCACTGTGCTGAAGGGCGTCTCCAGTGCTTCCCTGGAGGCGTGGGAACGAGTTGAGTTTGGAGCTTTCATAGACTTAGTTTACAGTTTCTTGAAGATACTACAAATGACTACAACATACATCAACATACTATATATAATATTATATAAGAATACTATGAATATTGAAGAAATCTAATGGGGATATTCTAAGATTCTGGGATATTAAGTGGGATATATTAGATGGGATATATTCAACCGGAATGACCATTCATTACTGTCTCATTGTTTGTTCCCATCCATTCTTGCTGGGCGAAATGGGTTGGTTGCTGTTGGATGGCTAGGCCCTGAACTATGTGGACTACCTGAACAAGAAGTACGAAGTCACCAACAAGGCGGCTCCGGTGGAACATGGCGGAACCATGGGACCATCGCCTTTTCAACATGGGACCACTGGAAACTGGGGGCGAAATCGCTGACGGGGCTACTGCAGAGTAATTTCGCGGAGCAGCAATGTCCTCAAACAAATGTGGTATATTTTTGCAGAGCTGAACGTGGATACAAACCCCATCATCTGGCTGTTGTCTCAAACGTGTTTACTTTCCGTTTCTCAGCATGATGATCCCCAATGAGTCTCATACTTCCCCACCTGTTACCTGGAGGGCAGTATTTTGTGCGTGTCTCCTCTCCTTCCTCCTTCTCTCCTCTGCATCTCTTCTCCCTCCCTCCTCTTTGCCTCTTCATGTCCACGTCTAGTCACTTCACTCAACCTTATATCTGCATTTACATCTTACTAGTAGTATGGATAATTAGGCTAGCTGGACCACACGCCTTATATATGGTGTATATATATATACAGTACATACATATTTGTTTAATTGTCAGCGCAAATGCCCCCCTCCCTCTATGTGTATATCTATATCTGCGCAGAGATCCTTTCATGTATGTATATATGCAGTATATACATCCACATGTAGACGTCATTTACTGTGCCAGCGATAGCTATAGCTGTTTGTGTCACGATTTAAGTTCGTACAGGTGGGCTCTGCCCTCAACGATGCCTTGGATGCCAACTCAGACAAGGACCTACTTATGAAGATGTGATCATTTTCCGGGTCAAAAGGTGAGATTGAATAATACAGTGATTGACCAATTGTTGGTGGAAACCTTGTTTCAAAACATTTTGAGTTGGTATTACCTTGAGTTTGTTGCTAAAACCCCCAGTCCTTTTTCTCCAAACACAAGCGTCGTTTTTGTTGAGAGGATTCGACGTCTTCCGTCAAAACCACCTTCAACTCGGTGGGTGATGCCATTGACAGCTTCGACAAGGCCGGTACCAAGAAACTATGAGGATCATGGATGTTTTTTTGTGGTAAACCGGTAAACCCAATAAAGAACGACCATTTGGGGATGATGAATTTCACCAAATTTCACCCACCATTTATATCTATGGCAATCTGGTTTACTAAAGGGTTTATATACATGGGTTTACCACATCTAATGAAGATTAATTGTGACCCATTTGGCCATTTGGCAATTGCTCGAAATCATTGACCGCGAACAATTGCTGGATGACTCGCAGAAAAAGAATGTAGGTCCATTGGTACCAACGTTTTGAGCCCGTGGATAGCAAATAGAAACGTCAGCATGTCATTCTGTGGACGGTCTTTTTCTATCAATGTTCCTCAAAATATCGGCGAAAGCCCTGGGGCTTGGCTTTTCACCCCGAGCAGGCATAGCTGGACTGGTCCTGTGCGACACAGATATTGACCTAGATGCGTCAAAATCTTTGACAGGGTCGGTAGATGTGCAAAGTGGAGATATGGGGATTTTAAACAGTGCCTCAACGATGGTTGTTAGTAGTGCTGCCCCCCTGCAACTGGGCTATGATTTTTAAACAGGACATGTGGGAACCTTCCCTCCTTTGTCCAATAGGCAATTTCCACCATTTTAAGGATGATGCTTCAATCTTTTTTCCCATGGAGAATGTATAGATTCCATCTACTGTACAGATTAGATGAAAGACTCGATTTGGTTCGACTAGATCGAATATTTATACATACAATTATATACATACATACAAATTACATATATAATATATATATATATTCTCTATACTTATACATTCTTGAACTCAAAAAAACTGACTTCCTCCGGGCCGGCTCAGGATGTGGGCATCAAGGACACTTTGGGCGGCTTGCTCCTGGCCGGCACTGACCTGGCGAACCAATTGGCGAAGAAGGCATGGGGAAATGGTAATCCCATGATATTTCCAGGAGTTTCGATTTGCCCCTTCTGGATTTTTGGTTGGGTTACACCTTCTGCGATTCTTAAAACACATAGGGCCTTTTGGGTGCAATGATTTACCAATGATTTGAATGGTGATGTTCTATGGCCATGCGCAATTACAAGAGTCACAAGAGGGTACCGGCACCCCTAAAAGTACTAGTAAAACCCTGGTTTCCTGTCGATTATTGCTACTGTATCGTGTGGATCAAATGATATCGCAAAAAAGGGCTTAAGGAATAGTTCTATCATAGATAGATTAGATTGCGTGTATTGTGAGGCTGTGTGCATAACCTACTTGTCAAGTTTCCAAAGATCTTTTACCTTTGCAGGGCAAGGTTAGACGTGTGGTCGAACTGAAGAATGGAGTGTACGAATCTGAACAGACATTGGGGATGTCACCTGGAAACAAAGCCAAACATGATGCTGTTGCGAGTGCGATACCATTGACAGTGGTGGAGGATAGAAGATGAAAGCAGCTGGTTTTCAGGATTGTTTGGAAGACACTGCTGTAGCAGATGTAGTAGATTTATATAGATGAAGTGGCAGAAGATGACAACGCCATCCGAAACATTCTTTTCGGAACCAAGAACTTTCCCATCAAGCACAACTAAGCACAACTAAGTACAACTAAGCGATAGTCTTGAAGTCGGCTTGCCAATGACCTGTCAGGTGGTTGAACTGAACAGCGAGTACAAGGCGTGGCGAAGCGTGGGGAGTACATGGCCACCCAGTTGAGGGCTGGGATCCTGGTGATTCTGGGATGATACTGATTATACTAGGGGAATATTAGGGGAATATGGGATTACCAGGGGAATATGGGGATTATACTAGATATATTTATACATATTTATACTGATACGGATTTTGTACTACCCAAGATCTTGGCTGATCTTGGGGATTATGGGATTACCATAAGTTATGAAGATTGGAATCTGCGGAATCCCCTCCCTTGATCCAAGCGATGGTGAAAGCAGGTGACCGACCAGATCAAAGCCAAGATTGATGAGTCCTTGGAGAAGGCTAGTGGGAACATGCCTATGGGATTTTAAGCCCCAGTTTTGGTTAGCATGAACGTACAACTATGATAATCTATGGATATCTATGGTTAATTATGGTTATAGAATCACTTGAAACTGAAACTAGACCCCCCCAAATAGTTCCATTCCGGGCGATGTCTCCCGCCCGGACCTTTCGGATAGTGAACGGATTTCCTGGTGCCACATTTGTTTTTTGCCGGGTGTATGCTGACCATCTCACATCTCCCATTTTTGCGTTTTGACCATTGTTGACCATAGCACAAAATACATCAAGCAATAGCAGTGGGTATATCATGCAGAAAACGAAATCTTACCGGCCAAGAATGGTCCGGTGATGATCATTTTATAATTGCTGACTGGTCAGGGTACAGGGGATTCAACAGGATTTAACAAAAAGGTGCGTTGCATCTGTGAGTTGACAGATGTTGGGTGGTGGTGCAGTTGGGATTAAGGGTGACAATCCTCGCAAGTTGGAATATAACCCCCATAGCTATACCTATGGTTGTATATCCACTTACAACTGGTGTACCCTAAAGTAGGGAGTGAGTCAGAATCATTCACCAAAAGTGTGTTCAAAGCGGTTTCAAGGGCTTGAGGGGCACCTTGCAGCTTTTGTATTGGGAAGCCTGACCTCTGGATGATTTTGAACCCCCCAACTTGTGGCAGACGCAGGTGGCAGACAGTGGCAGACATTTGATTTTCGTTTGTTGACCCCAACATGGAATGGCAAAGTGGGTTCCATGTTTCTTGTTTTTCTTGTTTGGGCAGCTTATGGTATCCACTGGTGCATGTTGGGATGAATCGCTCCCAGGCCAAGTGAAGGGCGGTCAGCTGAGACAGCAACTGGGGTAGACCTGGAAAGAGGTCGGTTTTGAGCAAAACTGCATCAGGTGTTTAGAGAATAAGCTAAGAGCACTAATTGAGGAGCTCCATCCGGTGACCCGCAAAACTGCATCGTTCAAGACATGTCTGGAAATAAGTTGAAATAGATATGTTTTATGGATTTGGGGGACTAGAAAAAATATTTTGACACGTACCCATTTGTTGCAGGTGAAAAGCATCGTTGTCCCCCGGCCACTTGTGCAAGTCACTGATACAACTTCGTGGTCACCAATGCGGAGTTTATGACATTGTCATGAAGGAACTAATGGCAATATTAGTAATAGTAATTATAGTAGTTCCTAACATCCAGGAATGGCAATTATGAATCAATATGATAATGATGTTTTATATTGTTTTATGATATTTTCCAATTATATATTGTATTCTTCCTCTGGCTGCAAGGTATGCAAAACAACACAAGAAATTCACCAGGTAGAAAAGGGGCATGCATTGCAATGTAACGGTAGAATCTAGAGATCATGTTCCATCTTGGAAGGTGTTGGTGACGGTGAAACCCATTCTCGTCGAATTTGAACTTTTTGTGGTTTCTCCTGTGTGTTGCAAGAACAAAACCAGCTTCGGCTGGATGCTGGATCACTCTGGAAAGGATCCCAGTTTGACTTTATAATGTGAACGGAATGCTTAGATGTCATGATGAGACATTGGAGGAGAGTCCTCTGCTACGAAAGCACAAGACAAAAATGCTTCCAAAGGTTTTGGACTAGACCACATATCCTAGTCAAAGTCAAGGAGTCAAGGCTGAATGGACACGGGCACTGGTTAGCAGGGCTTATCATTTTCCATTTGTTGGAGGATCATTCTTGATTTCGCTGGAGGAGCCACAGTTTTTGAGGGTCAGTTTTCCAATGTTGGCCATTTTCGGGGCATATTTCAGATTATTTCAGAGTCTTCTCCTTTTTGGTATTCTCATCGTGGTCGGTGCCCAAAATGTCGCGGCGTTCTTTTTAACGCACCCGAGCGTCGTGGCATTGCGCGGGGGGTACAGATTCTCAAGCCTCGTTTCACGCGGATTCTCCAGGGGAGCAGTGCGAAACACTGACCACGGGGAAGATATGTGCTATTCCAGCAATTTGTTACCAATGATTTCTTTCGCCGGTCAACGACTGCTCCAGCCCCGATCTGTTGGATTGCGGGGCGGCCAATCGACGGCCGATGCGGCCGCGGTAGAGAGGGCCCAGCATGGTAGCTCAGAGACTTTTCCAGGGCTAGTGGTAGAAGCAAGATGATGGGTCCAAATTTTGATGCAAATAGCTGGCACGGATCACACCATGTGAGATTGCGCAAAACAAAAATTGACTGGTCATGTTCAGCATGGCACAAGCATACTTTTTGCATCTACAGGACGTTGGTTGTTCACCAGAGCACTGGATGAACAATAGTGTGGGAATTGCACTGTGGCATCGATCATGTTGTATTAAAAACATTTAAAAACAAGATCCACATGTGCTGACTTGGATGATATAGGTACAAGCTGATCCATATTCTAATCAAGATCACAGATGTACACTTACATAATCAGATTCTGTTTAGTGGCAGACAATGGCCATTTTGCAATGACAATTCGTGAGCGTTTCCGTTGACATGCCTGGCTTTCAATTGACATTGTACACGTAGATTTGGTGGTGAAATTATGTGAAGATCCATTGCATCAGAGGATGGTGCTGGTGATAGGGTCGTTTGATAGGGTGGATATATAATGATATATAATACTATATAATGATATATTATATACCTCTATGTGAAGATATCAGCCATCAAATGTCACCCGGTGTTTGGATGCAATAAGATAATCAAGGCCCTCCAGGGTTGCAAATAGGAACTAATATGCTCACAACTACCCCCATTCACCTGCGTGTTTTTTTTTCCTCCCCCTTTTTCGATGATGCAAGCAAGATGAAATGGTTAACGACAATTGGCAGCACGGCTCCCAAGGAAAGGGTGGATTTCCCGACATGATATGCCTTGAACATGCCATCTGGGCCCGCTGTGTTCAGGAAGAATCACAACGAATCTTTTCACATAGTGCCAGTGTCAAAAGTTGCTGCAGGGAGGCTGCAGATGGATTCATGGGAACCAGTGGGAACCAAAAGGCCAAAAGGACAATGGGACTGAAAGTTGATTAACCCACCACCTATGGTGGAATGATATGACTTGGGGTAAGCGACCTGCTCCCGGGGGAATCAGACTAAGTGAGAGATGTTGAGGGCTGGGATTCTTTTTTGGGTAGTTGCTGTATCCCTTGGGTTCTTGGTGATGGACATTACCTGCATTTTGCCTGTCGAAGCTCTGTATTGGGATGAGCTCTGTCTTCGCTGGCCGTGATCCTCGGTCGAACAGCGACGTTGGCGTTACTACACAGCGAAACACTGGCGGAATCTCTAAGCAAAGAGGACACCAGATGAGTGACCAAAACCCTAGTTGACTAGTTATAGGGGGGTTAGCAGCCTATCTGGTTTGTTGGAGATTGTTGTCATGGGAATCCCTATCCACCAGCATAAGATGACACGTTCCCAAACTCAAAGGTCACATTTCCCTCGATAGCCGGTGGCACACCTGGAACCCAAAAATTGACCGCACGACGAAGCTGTGGGGGCAAGCCGGTGGCATATTTTTCCGCAGATCAAAAGTTGAAACATGTTGAAACACTCAGATTGTCAGCAACTTGTTACTTCCCCAGACCCACATGGTGACAATCTGGTGAACCACCCCAACAAAAACACTTGAAACCATTGAAAGGAAATCCGAACCATCGACCGAACAGCTGGAGACCACGGATGCCGTATGGCGAACATCCATCCAGCATGCAAGCCGGTGTCAGGCGGGAAGACAGCTGATCTTTCATAGAACCGGGGGATCCTACCATGAAGTGGAAGGAGTTCTGATAGATCAATGATCAAGAACTTGCAGAATGCACTGTGGATCACTGTGGTATATCCAATCAAAAATCATACTCGTACCATGTTGGGATATATAATGTGGGTGGTTTGCAGGCCTTAAACGATGGGTTATTGGTACTGTGCTCCACATCACATGTGTTCTTTAAAGCTGGACAATCTCGAGGATATGTTTTATATATTTTTATATTTTTATCCACACACGCAAGAGAGGCATCACATGAATCTGTGATGCGGTATCTCATGGTATCTCCAACTCCAGGAAAGCCGTGGATTTTTTTGGTTCCGGAAGTTCCGGCCAGGAGAATTTCATCTTCTGAATGTGCAAATCAAGGTGGGCAGCTCGATGGCCTCGATGGCCTCGTCCCTTAAAAATGACCGATTTTGAGTGGGTCGCGCTACCGGGCTACCGGGTACCCCAACGACTTGAGGTTGGCAAAGTCAGGAGAGCCTCGGTTTAGCCAAAATTTCTGAATCTCCAGAGTGTGGATGTTTTTTTTTGACTTGTGACAGCTACATGATAGCTACTTGAACACCAGGGTACGGATCGAGTCTCCAATTGTGGGGCTGCAAGTACCAGGTTTAATGGGACGTGCAAATATGATGAGCAAAGATGCAATGATTCATCAGCGTTATTATCATGATCAGTCATCCATAATCAATCATCAAAGATCAACCATTCATCACCAATCATCATTCATAATCATATTAATCATGATAAATGATTTATCATCAATAGCAATGACTGTAGTTACAGGGGCATATTGATGATTGCTATTTATACCAATATCAATATGGATTTATACCAATATGGATTTATACCAATATCAACTATCCATACGTTACGTAGTTACAATTGGACTGTGCCCCTGTAAAACATGCCTTGCTGCCGTTGCATGCGGGAGGAACATGTTGCCAAGTCCTTCACAGCCCTGCTGACATGCAATATCAAGGCACGGCAGCATGGAAATGGTCAAGAAAACCAGACAGAAAGATATGGCCAGGATTATTATCCCAACATACTGTATCCCAAGCATCATGCTCGAATTTGTGTTTTTCGATCTCAAAATGCTCCAGAAACCATCCTAAGCCCCCAGTCCCCTTCACAAGATTCTAAAGAGAAACAGGTTCCAGTCCCCTTCGTCGACTCTTGGATTTCCGTTTGCTGATCCAGGTATCATCAGGTATCCATCGACCCGTCGAATCCAGGTATTTTGGAGATTTTGGAGACCAGATCACCAGGTTTTTTTTTTTTTTCGCGTCGACGAAAGGTTCCCTACATGAAGGCTGTGAACCTGGAGGGACCCCCCCGTGCGGGTCGCCGGGAGGCAGTGAAGGACCTGTGACTAAAAGGCGGATTTAGCGCCTGGGTCGATGATCATTGGATCATTGAAAGTCCAGCAGTGAAATCCATGCTTTGCAACGCAGAATTTGGATGTTACATGATGTTACGGGAAATTCAGCAGTACAAACAGGAGACATCAGGACATCAGTAGGACACTGTTAAAAACACTCAACTTTGGATGCGCGGCCAGGACGGCATGGAGCTAGGGAAGAAATTCCTGGCCGAGGGTGAGGCGGGTGCCAGATCTGTGCCTTGGCATGGCACTGAGCAGATCCCTGAGAAGGTGATGTTTCATAGGGCCATAGGGATTCATTAAGTATCCCCCGGGTATCCCCCCAATAAGATACTTAAAGACATAGACTTAGAAAATCGTGATTTCTGACCTAATTTTACTTGGTTTTTTACTTTTCCATCTGTTTGGGATGTTTGGGGGTTACTAGAACCATTCACGTATGAAGAAACCCGCAATACAATATGCGTTTCTGTCATTTGAGGTGGGGGTGGGGTGGGGTGGGGTGGGGTGGGGTGGGTGGGGCGATAACGTTCATGTCAACTTGAACAGAAATGGCAGTGCAATCTGTCTCTTGGGGTGGGGATGTGGTGGGGTGGGGTGGGTGGGGCAATAACGTTCATGTCAACTTGAACATGCTACGCTATGGCTATCTTCTGTTGCACTTGCAGACACGCGTCATGCTACGCTATGGCTATCTTCTCTTGCACTTGCGCACACGCGTCATGCTACGCTATGACTATCTTCTGTTGCACTTGCACACACACACACACACGTCATGCTACGCTATGGCTATCTTCTTTTGCATTCGCACACACGCGTCATTCTACACTATTTCTATCTTCTGTTGCACTTGCACACACATGCGTCATGCTACAGGGGGGCAAGGTATCACTCTACATGTAAAGAAATAGGTGTATAGTATACTGTAAGCTATATATAAATATAAATAAATATTTGCCGCAACCAAGACATTTGCTAATCATGAAGGTTTTCCTGCAGATCTTGCCAATTGAACATGATCAACTTTATCTATCTTATTTTATTTGAAATGACATGGGAAAAACACAGGAAAAAACATGGGAAAAACACAGGAAAAATGAACATGTAGTGGCTGCGACATATGGTCAAGTTGCAAAACAACTGATGCAGAAAACGACATGGTGATGTCATAGGGATTTGGGGGGGAAGTCCTCCAGCAGACCAAGATGGCAATGGAAAATAACATGACATAAAATAACCATCTTGATAGGTATCAAATAACCTTTAAATGGGCAACTTTTCATGGCTATGTTAAATTATCATAGGGTAATGCCAAGTTCGTATTAACAATCCCCCTAGAAGGTGAGAGTCCGCCAAATTGAAAAAACTAAGGGCTTGTCAACTTGTCATACAAAAAAACAACCAATCTGCCTGCCAATGGGTCGAGATTTCTCTTTCCAGTGGCAACTGGCAACCTACCTCCCAATGGGGTGAGATGGTGAGATTGGGCATGGGACATCCCTTCAAAACATTACTTTTTCAACCATTAAAAAACAACTACAACATAATTATATCCCGACTGCCACAAAATTAGGATTTCTCAGCAGGGTCACACATGTTTATTAATAGGGAGGGACCAACCCAAAGCAGTATTGCCAGGCTTTTTTTGGAATGTGGGTGTTGATTAATTCGGGGTTGATTACTAATATGAACTTAACATTACATGTTTTGGTAGCGCACGAGGAAGAAATAATATACCCAGATGCTGCATGTATGGAATAGGTACCTAAATTTACCCCACAAATTACCTGAATGTAGGTAAATAAACCATACAGTAATGTACGTGGAGCATAAGGACTTTGGATTGGATGCTATTTTCTGCATCTTTCAGGGGTTGCAACATGGCTATGTCACCAAGCTGACAAAATGTGTGTTGATCTGACAAAATGAATAGAAGATGTATCAAGATGGGGATACAAGACGCATGAAACTGATGTATTTATTGATTGTGATTGTCACCGGCTGAAACTGGATTCTTCCCCTTTAAGAGAAAAGATAATTTCAGCTGACATAGCCGATTAAGTAGCTCATGCATCACCTATATCTGATAATATAATAATATATATATATAATGGTAACGTATCACCTATATCTCATTAGGCATTGCATAATTAGTTCACCAAGGGCACGTTGTCGGCCTATGTCGGCCTAAAGTCTTGTTTGCCCACAGCCCTCACTTGATTCTCCCAATAATTGGGCTATCTGAAAAATGATCACCCAAGATGGGGTGTGCAACATGGTGTTTTTGCATTGTCCAAAAGAAAGATGACTTCACAAGCCACTGTCTTTATTGCCTGTTTAAGTTGGGGGAACATCCTGGCTGTGGACTTACTCGTACGTTTTTGGACACATGCTTGTTTCAAATCTATGCATGTGCAACTTTTAGCAGTGCCAACAGTGCCACCTGGCCACCGGCGAGGTCTGCTTGAAGTTGAAGAAGACCAAGTGGACGCCACAGCAGTGCCTTGACGGCGCTGGGTCCCTCATTGGGCATCCCCATGTGCCCACGGTATCCCACGCTGTGAGGCTGGTGAATGTGGATGAAAAGGACCTCTACACCAACCACCCTCTGCCAGGTGCCAGCAGTTTTCCACGAGAAATCTGTTTTTTTTTTGCATGTCTTCTGGCCGCTAAAAAACACGGTTTGTTTATGGTTTGGAAGCCTAGCAACGGCAAGCCTCCGGGGTTCAAGTTGTGTGTTGTGTTTTTTCTTTTCTTTTGACTTACCGTATTCTACATGATATGATATGTATATATAACTATAATTATAATATTGTAATATATATATATACCCAAGAAACTGCCAGAGTGGAATCCTTTCTTTCGTGAAATTCTATCAGCATGCCTTTGAGGTTTCAGAGACAGCCAAGAACTTTTTGCCAAAGAGGCGTGGTTTTTCGGCCGCGCCTGGGCTGTTGACCATCTCATGTCCATCATGTTCAGCGCATGAGAGATGACAACCCGTACATGATGGCATTGTAAATGACTATAACTTATTATATAAGATGTTACAGACATACCAGTACATGATACATACATACATACATACATACATACATACATACATACATACATACATACATACATCATACAATGTTGTATATATATATACACTGTATATGTATATATACACACAGTATATACACACATTATATATATATACGTATACCTGCACCAGTGATCCACCGGGGCGGCCATTGGAAACAGGCCGAGCTGTTTCCGCCGGGCGAAGGGTGGATTCGACATTCGCCCACCATGTGGCTGGCCCTCCGTGGGAAATGGCGGGACAAAATATATTCACACATGACCTCCAGGCTGAACAAATTCTATGGTAGATGGATGTAGATGGACCAACGAGGCCAAACGGAGTCTTCCCATCCCAGATATCATTCGCATCCGCATCCCTAAGGTTAGTTCATCAGCACAGCCTCGCAGCTGCAATGCGAAGTGTCAGATGCCATGGGAAGCAACCCCTTGTTGCAACAGATGCCGCATTTTTGGTGGCCCTGATTTGAAACAAGAATTTTTGGTGCTTCAGGATTTCAGATTTCAACAGTTACCGAATTGTGCTGGTGGAGTTGCGACCTGCATTTGGGCGGCAGCTTCAGCTGTCCTTCTTTTCGAGGCCATGTCTACTTTGTCCAAAGCGGTGAAAAGGCTTGGAGTGGTCCTGGCGGCACAGCATCCTCAGGGGCCTCCTGATTCTCTAAGATAAAATTTGGGAAGGACAACAATCAACATGATTTAGCAGAGGATATAGATATCATAGGATATAGGGGGATATCAGGTGATCACATGTTTTCCCGAATGCGTAGCAAGGGTTCCCGTTTCACTCTGGGGGTCTGGGGGCTGAGGGTGTGTTCGCTCGACGTTGCGTTTACGTCCGCAACGCAACCGTCCGCAACCGTTCGCAACCGTTCGCAACCGTCCGCGCGATTGCTATATGGCCGTGCCTATGGTAAGTTCTGCAGAAGGGGTCCTTTTCGAGGTTTCAAACGTCTCGTTGCTTCGTTTCGCGTGGCAGGTGTGGCACTTTGTGACATTCAGACGTGTTTTGTAACGTGTCGAAAGTCGTTTTGTGTGGCAGGCGCAATACTTTAGCGACGTTTTCAGAAGATGCGTTGCAGTTTTCGTGGCAGGCGCAGCACTGTAGACGTGTCGTGTTGCGTGTTTTTTGCGAGTCGCATTGGCGGGGCTGCGTCAAGTGGCGACAAGGTGCAGATTCCGTGGTAGGCGTGGCATTTTGTGAGATGTGTTGAAAAATTGACGGAAGCCTCGCACGAAACATCGATTTTGAGATAGCAAATTCTCAGGTTCCCCAGAAAACTCGTAGGAAAACGCTACAAAGTGTCAAAATTGGAGGAAGTCTCGCACGAAATGCTCGTTTTGATGCTCCCACGTGTCTCGGCTCGAGTCTCTGGTTTTCCTGTGGCTTCGCCGTGTCTATGGGGGAAGCTGCAAAACCTCTCCTTTTTGGAGGTTTCCAACTGTGAAACTTGGAGGATGTCTCGCACGACATGCTCGTTTTGATGCTCCCTCGAGTCTCTGGTTTTCCTGTGGCCTCGCCGTGTCCACGGGGGAAGCTTCAAAACCTCTCCTTTTCGAAGGTCTCCAAGCAGGTTGTCATGTCGTTTTGCGTGGCAGGCGTGGCACTTTGTGGCATTCCAACCTGTTTGATAACGCGTCGAAATTGTCAAAATTGGAGGAAGTCTCGCACGAAATGCTCGTTTTGCTGCTCCCACGTGTCTCGTCTCGAGTCTCTGGTTTTCAGTCCACACTCTACATTTTACACTCCACACTCCACACTGTACAGTCTACACTCAGCATTCTACACTTCACAATTTCCACTCCACGCTTCACACTCCACACTTTACATTCCACGCTTTACACTCTGCACTCCACACTCTACACTTTACACTTTAAATGTACAAGACTGTGTAAATAAACTGTTTCAGAACAGTGTTCTGCATGATTGCATTTCCATGTGTTTCGACATCATCACCATTAACATACGTGTGAGCATTGGGGTTCGTGGGTTGCATCTTGTTTTCTATGTTTCGTGGTAGAGTGAGGGGCCCCTATGAGTTGTAATTGGGCCCAATGATTCATATTCCAGTTTCGCTCTTTATGCTGTAGATACCCAGGATTTAGCCTGTAAAAAGGGACGTTTTGTACAGTTCAAAAAGTAAATCATCGACTTTCCTGGCCATATCCTTGCCACTTTTTATTGCTTTGTTTGGGGAAGGTGTGCATCTCATTCTTGTTGGTTTAATTCAATGTTTCAAGTTTCAAGGGGAGAAATGTGCATATTCAAGGATCAAATTCATAGATTCAATAGTTCAATCTCCATTCATTCCGGTGAAGAAAAAAACAGAAGTTTGCACCAGGTTTTTTTTTGCACCAGAATCCACGGTTTCCGTGGCAGGCGGGCAAATACTGCCGGCAGGGAGCTGGTGGCACCGGACAGTGGGTGGACATTGAGGCACCTCATGCACCACAGGCTCGGGTTTGGGCTTGGTTCAACTTTGGATCCCCAGTGGCAATGGCTGATATTTTGTTGCACATCATGATGCGATGGATAGATTGTAGAGATTAGATCAAATGTATAGATCATCCATCAGATAGATTAGAGATTGGATAACTTAAATTGGTTGATGTATTGTCAGATTGGCTTGATGGATCAGATCGATAGGTAAAAAAAAATAGAAAAAACGAAACCAAGATACAGTATATAGATATCAGATAGATTTGCAATACCACTTTCTAGCCTTATTTAGACCGTGGGAAAGATAAACCCTGACAAACATCGATTGAAGGAACTAGTCAAAAGTACCCGGAGATAAAAAACATGTAAACTCCAGGTGATTTCCAGGTACTGATCAATCAACCCATTGGAAAAGTACCTGGAAATAAACCCAAAAGTACCTTAGTTGGTCAATGGGGTGAGGACTACGACATCAAGGTTCGTGCTGCAAGCGCCTCGTGCGTCCGTCACTTGTCGGCGCCGGGATGTTCCGATGGGGCACTGTGAAAACTGCATGGTGAACCATTTGGTTAACGGATGTTAAAGGAATTCGATGGAAATCTGGTGAATTCTGATGATTCATTCTGATTCTTGTGATTACTTTGGAGAGGAACATCTATCAGTAGAATCAATCTACATGAATCCACAGGTTTCAGAAAGTCCTCAAGTGTCGCGAGTAGGTCTTAAGAGGTGCAAGTGAGATTTTGAGTGAAGAACCATATCGAAAATGGCCCACTCAGTTCGATGATATATATTATATATATATGTATAATAATATATATAATAATAATAATAGTAATAATAGTAATAATAATAGTAATAATAATAATAATATATATAATATATATATATGGTCCTTACCTATATTGTAGACATTTAGTGAATAGAGATGCCGTTTTCCATAGTAAATCATTAATTTCGATTCCGCCTTGTGAGAATTTGATACACAAACTCTTGACCTGTTTTTTGTTTTTTGTGATCTCCACTATCCAAAACCAATGGTCCTTCACCGTCAGGAAGGGGAACAAAGTTTGACAGAGCCGTCATTCTGAACGATGTCGGGGGCCGCAGAATGAGCAATCCGCTTGAATCCGCTTGTGGTTTAGCCATGTTTTGCCCTTGGTTTCCATCCCATGGATCAATGGATCAAGATCTAGCAGACGCACAGGAACTTTGGGCCATGCTGATTTGCTGAGAACCCACAGCTGGATCATGGTGCTATGTTTCACCAAGTTGCAACCCTCCTGCGCATGGCACAAAGTCAAGATGTGCTGGGAGTAGATGGAAGTGGGCGGAAAAAAAACACCCCAATATTGGATATTCAATCCCTCTTCTTGTGATGTCTACTTGTTTTGATCTTTTTGTGAGCCTTTTGAGACGAACCTTCGGAAGAACCACGCTTTTCCGAGACGCTTTCCCAACACGCCGCACCTCCTAAGGTCACCAAAATCGCACGTCTTTCCTTGAAGTTGGCGTTGAGCTTCGTAGATCGCCCGGCTTCCGGCTTCGCCACTGGGCAAAATGGAGGAGCTTGGAGCTGCCAGCACCAAAAGGTTGACCTATGACATCCTGAAGACTGCTATAATGATTACATCTCCCATCTCCGGCCATCTCCCACATTTCGCAAACTTGTGCAATTACAAAAACCGCTAGGTCCGCTAGGTTGTTCTTTCCTCTTGGAGAGGCGTATCTTTGCCCGCCCCTTGACAATTGAACCCCACCTGAACCGACAAAACTGGGACGAGAAAGAATTTGTAATCAACAATTTGTGCACAAGATTGCGAAATTTCGTGGTTGGCAATGGTAATCAGCTTTATTTTAGAATTCAGAATGGATAACTTCAGGTTGTATGAGGGTGCTAAGAGCCACTCCAGTTTGTGAACAATCGCGGCTTGAGCACCCTATTTCCATCTTGAAAGACTGATAATATATGATTATATGTGGTTATATTGTGTACAGTTACAAGACCATTTGTCCAGAATAGCAATCAGAAGTTTTGTATAAATTTGTTCCCCAGATAGCTGGCAAGCTATAGGGGTTCTTACTTCTCAAAGGTGGGGTCTTCGGTGGCGAACTTTTGGCCAAGGTGCTGTGCAGGGTGCTGTCCAGACTGCGGTGGCGAAGTCTGGCGAAGGTGCTGTGCGGGGTGCTGTGCAGGGTGCTGTGCAGGGTGCTGTGCAGGGTGCTGTCCAGATTGCGGTGGCGAAGTCTGGCAAAGGTGCTGTGCAGGGTGCTGTGCAGGGTGCTGTGCAGGGTATTGTCCAGATTGCGGT
>Ga0126342_10003166_pt1 | contig 26887 bp, 21 predicted proteins | sample Cyp1metagenome_FD_92528 | JGI IMG/M metagenome (GOLD analysis project Ga0126342, IMG submission 92528) | Coral microbial communities from Lord Howe Island, Old Settlement Bay, Australia - Cyphastrea 1 metagenome | ecosystem: Host-associated > Invertebrates > Cnidaria > Coral ...
ATATACATATATATTTATATATACATATATATACATATATATTTATATATATACATATACATATATACATATATACATATATTTTTATATATACATATATATATACATATACACATATGCATATATACATATATACATATATACTTATATATATATATATTCACAAATACATATATATATATATATATTTACATATATATATATACATAGATATATATATATATATACACACGTGTACATATATACATATACATACATATACATACATATACATACGCATACATACATTTACATACATATACATACGTATACATACATATACATACATATACATACATATTTAATATATATATATATTTATATACGCATATTTCATGTCTACATATGTAGGAAATATTCCATGTATAACTGGTCTGTTTTTTTGGTTCTTCACATCGGGGAGGACCTTGGAAGCAACGTCATTTTCGCCTGCGTCCACCATGGTGCCTGGGAAGCGCCCGTCGGGGGCTGTCTGCCGGAGGAACAGGTGCGACGCTTGTTGTTGTCGTTGTTGTTATTGTTGTTTCGTTCCTTTGTTCCTTTGTTGTTTTGTTTGGTGCGTTTGTTGTGTTTGCTGTATTTTTGTTTTACGGTTTCTTTTATCATTGTGTATGGTTTATTTGTTGTTACGGTTTCGTTGGTTTTACATGTGTTTGTTTTAACCAGGGTGTATATATATATATATATTAATGTAACTATATATATATACATATAAATATATATATATACATATATATATATACATATATATATATACATATATATATTATGTCTTATATATGGTTATGGCTCAACATTGGGAACACATTGGGATACCAATGGACCGACAAAAGGCTCGTTTTGTGTAGGAGCTTAAACTATCCAGTTGTTTCCATGTTATGGACGGTTTGATGCCTGTTCCTGTTACTAGTGTCAGCACCAACTTTTGCTGTGGATGGTGAAAAAGGGGAAGAACCCCCGAATTTCCCTGGAAACAGGCGACAGGCAGTGTATGCTTCTGGAGCTTCTAAGTTTTGACTGGTCCAAAATGGTGGTTTAAACAAGAAACATCTGGCTTTGATGCAGCAAGAGTATGGGATTAAGCGGTTAAACCGAACATAGCAGGTTTAACCTACTCAGGACTGTGGTTTGCCCCGCTACAAAGTCGTTTTAGGATCATGGCCGTGTGCAATTTTGATCCCATGCTTCATCGGGCGATCAGTCTGAATCCACATGTTTATCTCGCTAAATCCAAATCTTTAATGGTGAATCTTCCCAGTGTCGATAATTGTGTATGCTTGAATTGCCAGAAAGCAGACACATGTTTCTGCAGACCGTGATGAAAAGTGATTGGAGAAACCCTTCATCATCCCTTCCTCATGATATGAAACACCACCTAGAAACCCGTGGTATCCGGTGGTTTAGTATTATTATTGGATCTAATAGTTTTTGGGGCCTATTAGCCGGACAGGATTGCTCCATTTTATTGATCATGATTTATCAGTTGATCAATGTTGGTGTGAGTTTGGCTCAAAATGATCACTTTTCTGCAAAAAAAAAACGAACACTACCAAGACAATATCCAAAGATCCTGTGGATGGTTGTGAAATCCACCAGTTGGTAGCTCTTGGGTTACTATGAAACATTAGGACATATTAGGACTACAATGGGATTATAATTATCATGTACCCATTCCAGTTATCATTAAGACTACAATGGGATTATCATATGTATTTTTTGTTTATCATAGGTTACCCATGATAACCCAACCCCCCAGCAGGCCCGTGAGCGCTTACACCTGGCCAGCGACGCCTATGCAACCGCGCTCAGTCGGGCGCTTTACCTCTGGTGCCCTTCGTTGAAAACCATGGGGATCACTGGGGTTGAAGCAAAAAAAAAGCCTTGCAACATGGTTACCATTTGGATTATCTCTAATATATATATATAATTCTATATAGTCATACATATATATATATATACATGTGCATACATATATATATATATATGTACTTGGGAAAATTGAAAACTGATCAATGAATGAACCTGCGGGATTTAGGAGTACCTTATGATTATGATGCATTGGTAAATTGACCTCGCTATGGACGATAGTTAGGGAAATCATCCCCAAATGGCCAAACTAATCTGGTTAGGGAAAGATTCATCAATTTTCCCAGATATGGCCAATCCATGAAAACTGTTTAACTTGGAATCTCCATGACACAATTGGGATATCTAATAATTCCATTGGAGATTTGCATAGTAGGAATACAATGGGGATACATTCAGGATGTAGTCATACATACAGTATTATACTCTGTTGTAACAAAACATGTGTGGGTATATTAAGTATGATGGTGGTCATGTAGTCACAAAAGTATGCAGCGATGTGTATATACGTATATATATATATGTATATATATATATGTAAATCATTATATATATGTCATTATATTTATTTTTTATGTCAATATATATATATATATATATGTGTCATTATATATGTATATATACATCATTATATATATGTCATTATATATATATGTCATTATATATATATATGTCATTATATATATATGTGTCATTATATATTTGTAAATATCATTATATATATATATATATATGCCATTATATATATTTATATGTATATCATTATATATATGTCATTATATTTATTTATATGTCATTATATATATATGTCATTATATATATATCATTATATATATGTCATTATATTTATTTATATATCATTATATATATATATATATATATCATTATATATATGCCATTATATATATGTCATTATATATATATTTATATACATATCATTTTATATATGTCATTATATATATTTATATACATATCATTTTATATATGTCATTATATCTATATATATATATATTAATATATATATATATATCATTATATATATCATTATATATATGATTAATTGAAGAATATATATATATATATATCATTATATATATATTTATATATATAAATATCAATATATATATATATATACACGTAACCAATGGTTACCATTTTCCCAACTAGTGGTCACAAAATTGTCTGAAATCAACCATACGGAGATCCTTCTTTTTTGGTGGACATGATGTTCTAAACAACCAAACTTTTGGGGGTGCCATATTTCAAGAACGATTGAATTTATAGGGGGGTTATATAGCTAGCGGTTCACCGCACAAATCTGTTGAGTTACTGGACAATAGACTGCAGGGCAGGTAAAGAGGTTTTATTCAAATGGAAGCAAACATGAGCCAGCAGAGCAACTATTTTGCTTGCTCTTACTTAGATCCTCATGAAATATCCTCATAAAGATATCTCATAAAATAAAGTAGATGAAGATAAGTATGAAGATGATTGATGTGTAAAGAGTTTTTGATACCCTCAATAAAGATATCCCAATAAAAACCTCGTTGGCTTTATCCTCAGGTGCGGCTACGTCTCAGTGAGCCCGATGGCCTACCCAACAGTTGAGCCTTGGTGTTGAATTGATGATGTTTTGTGGGTTGCTCCAACCTATTGTTAACATCTGTATTCAAGCTAGCTGGGGTGTTGGGAGCAACCCTGACAGTTCGTTAGATTAACCTGTAGCCTTCTTTTTAAAGATATCGAAGTCACTTTATGTAGCTAGCCTCTGGCAAGTCAAGCGATGATAGCTATGGAAAATTAGCATGTTTACAAGGTAACTAGCATATAGATACGAATATTCATTGGGCCATTTACCATAGTTATTTTGGATTACAAAGGGTAGTTCCAAGAAAACGGGGGATACCCTTCGGCAATCCAACATGGCCCCGAACGCAATGGAGGCTATAGCTGGGAAGATCATCAAACTAAATGGGGGATTTTTGCAGTAAGCCACGTTTGATGACAATGGAGGCTAGAGAGGTTCCGAAAAAATGGGGGAGGGGAGAACAAGGATTGGCTGGATTAAAAGTAGTGACAACAAACAAGGAATCAGGATAGTAGCAGCTTGAGCACAAGCAAGAACGCGGCTGGGCTGTGGCTGGCTGGGTCAGAACTAAGCCCTCCCGAAGTGGGCAGAGAAACAATTTGGAAATGTTGATCTTCCAAATTAGCCATCCATTCTGGTGACTAGTGACAGGTCCATTCGAGTCAAGATTCAAACTGCCATCCAAGAATCGCCCCTTGCCGATCCAAGCATACCTCGGAGATCTCCCCCCGAGGTGCAAGGCTATTAACCAGCCACAACAAAACTAAGCGTCTCATCCTACGAATCGTTGATTTGGGTTAGTTCACCCCAGTTATAAGTGGATTTAACCCTACTTTTCCCATAACTGGGGTGAACTAACCCACGATTCGTAGGATGAGCCACCAAGGATGTTAGGCCTTCTTCACCAGCTCCCTGGGCAGCTGTGAACCGAGGCGTCCTTGTCTCAGCAGCTGGTGCCGTGGAGCTGCCCAGATGCCAAGTACGACTCCTATCAGCCGTACCGAAGTATGCCGACAACGGCCGTGGCGGCTACGTTGCAGGTGGGATGTGAAATCGCCAGACTAGGAGGATAGTACTTTGCTATCATTTTGGGGGGTGCTACAATCAGTGTATATATATACATATTCATTGGCAATTGTTTGATTTGCGCTTGATCAGTCAGTATAGCTCCGCAGGCAACACTGCCAAGCATTGCTCCTACGATTCCAGCCCTCCAAGCAGTGAATTTGCGACCATTGCATCCCTCGCGCATCTTGGTGAAGTTTGAACAGGAGTTTGAACCTTTGAACATCTTTGAACCTAAACGCAGGGTTCCACAATTGCCCCAAGGATCATTTGAGAAGTGATGTTCTTTAAAGATCCTGGGTTTGCCTAGCGGGGCCAAGTTTGGGAAGTCAAACATCAAGAACTTTGAAGGCCACGTCTTTCTTGGGGGCAAGGATAGGAGTTGAGGTCAGAAGATTCCCAGTCATGCTGACGCATCGTGCATTATTGTAATTTTTTGGGCCGGCAACCCATCCAGGGTCGGAGAGATGTTGGGGAAGCCAATCCCAATGCCAATTCCAAATTATGGTTACTTGGTTCATGTGAAAGATCGCGACCTTCCTGACAACATCCTTTTACATTGTTTGAGACTGTTCATGCTTCGTGTATCCTTTTGTTGGGTCCTGCTTGTTGGCATTTATTTGCTGGCACATGAGGAATTACTCAAGTCGTTCGATAACGTTGGACAGGCAAATCATTGTTAGATCGTCTTTCAGTGGGTGTGGGTCAGAATTTGAAACCAAGCTGCCAGCCGATTCTTGGGGCATGTTGGCTGTTGATCAATTTGTCATCCATATTTTCTGAAGGACAACACACTCTGAGTACCAAATTTTTGACCCAGACCCTGCGGTTGGATATCCCTGATTGAGGGAGCAACGCCAACTCTTATTCAGGGCGAGGTAAAGCCTCATGCCCTGTTAGGTGGTTAGGATGTTAGGATTAGCTTTCGACTTGTTGCCAAGGCGTCGAATCCTCTCTTCAACTAGAGAGGGATTTGCGGATGGGGGCACTCGTTGGATCATAAACTCGTTCATGTTGTTTTTGCCATTTTAATGCTGACAAGGTGGGTCTCCGATTTCCCATGTAACTTGTAATTTTATCAGAATTGTGACCAGTTTTCGGATTTCTGATATGTACGATGTTTATCCATTTCTATCCAAGACAAGATCTTTGATTTCTCAGTAAAATCATGTTTTGCGAGTGATGGAGAACCACCGCTTTATGGCTGACATGGCGACTAAAAGCGCAGCCCACGGGTGGGTACTTGAAGGATCCTCGCTTCGTAACTGGTGCTCCAAGGTTGATGAAAACATGGGAAAGTCTAGCAGATGTAGGAGCATCCTAGCTGCGGCATAGCATGAATGGCTAGTGGTGGTCATGGCGACAAATGCAGATCAAAGAGTTGGGTTTGGTGTCATGGCCAGTGTTTTCTTTGTTTCCGCTTGGGTCGCAGTGGGTCTAGGTGGGCTCTAGGGCATCAGATAGTGTAGTTTTCAAAGTCATCGAATTTGCAGGACTAAGTCCTTGGGTGTGTTTGCAGTAAGCCTACGCGCGCCACACTGTTTATATGAAGCTTTCACGACTACAGGGTCGATGACACTAGCAGCTAGCAGACACCACCTTTGTTTATTCAGAAGGTCATACACCGCACTCCTGCATGAATCCTCATGGTGAAACTCAGGTCGTCAATGTTTGCAGCAGATTTCATTGGTCTGGTGAAGCTATGTTAAACTTATATGTCTCTTTTTGGGGTGTCAAATCTCCGACTCCAACTAGCAACAACTATCGGCAAGTAGCAACAACTATCAACAACTCCAACTTGTTTTTAGATAACATATGACTCCATTTTGTTTGGTAAATCCCTGCGTTTTTCGAGGTGAAAAAACGTCTTGGCCCTTCCGGAGCTGCGGACGAGATGCCGACCCAGCTGGCCCGGAGCCAGTGAGTCATGGATGGCCATGGTATGTTGATGAAGATTTCCTAACTAGATCATGGGTTTTCCAATTAATTAATAGTGGCCAACAATTATTAGACAATGGATCCATGATTTAGATGAGTGTCAAATCCCCAAAAATCATCCAGTTTTTTGACATAATAGATGGTTGGTGGCTTGGAACCTTTTTTTTATTCCCATATATTGGGAATAATCATCCCAATTGAATTTCATATTTTCCAGAGGGTCCATGATCGAAGGAAGTTTAGAAGTCAAACTTCCGACAATATGGACAGATGAAAAGCAGAGATGGGAAGAGTCAGAGAGAAGAGAAGAGTAGAACAGAGAAGATCAGAGAAGAGAAAGAGTCAGAAGAAAGAAGATCAATGTGCGCGAAAAGGTAGGAAAGTCGCGAAACACCATGTTTTCCAAAGGAGTGGGGGTTCCGGAGGGTCAAAAAGTAGGCTCGCTAAAGCGGCGGGTGCGGAGACCGCTGGGCAGATGAGAGATGAAAAATTCACGCCGTTGTGGCGCGAAGCACATTTCGAAGTCAAAATGTACAAAGCACACCAGCTTCGGACCACTTTTGGAAGTTGAGATGTCGTAAAAGTGCACGCCGTTGTGGCGCGAAGCACATTTCGAAGTCAAAATGTACAAAACACCACATGTTCGGACCACTTTTGGAAGTTGAGATGTCGAAAAAGTGCACGCCGTTGTGGCGCGAAGCACATTTCGAAGTCAAAATGTACAAAGCACACCATGCTCGGACCACTTTTGTAAGTTGAGATGTCGAAAAAGTGCACGCTGTTGTGGCGCGAAGCACATTTCGAAGTCAAAATGTACAAAACACCACATGGTCGGACCACTTTTGGAAGTTGAGATTTCGAAAAAGTGCGCGCCTTTGTGGCGCGAAGCACATTTCGAAGTCAAAATGTACAAAGCACGACATGTTCGCGCCACTTTTGGAGGTTCAGATGTGCTTTCGCGTGGCAGGCGCAAGGGATTGTGCACCTTCTCAAAAGTGAGCAAAACGTGAGGGTTTTGTAGCATGTCTCAAAACGATGGCAGGCGTGGGACATTTGAAGAGGATCTGCAAAGATGCATTTTCCGTGGCAGGCACAGTACAAGAGACATTTTCATCAGAGCTGTTAGGAGGTCCGGGCGGTGATTTCCTGAGAGGGGTTGCATTTTGGAGCATCAGATCTTCAGGTTTGCTGAGATGATTTTGCGTGACAGGTGCAGCATTTCGTATGACCTGGCATCACTTTTTCGTGGCAGGCACAGTAGTTTAGACAGATGACTGGAAAATCGCAAAACGTATTGGTACGAGGCCGTCAGCTCTGCACGCAACTTTCCATTTTTGAAGGAAGTCTCGTTTTTGATGTTGTCAACTTCGAAAAAAGAGGAAGTCTCGCAGAATAGCTTCGTTTTTGACGTTGTCAAGTTGAAATATTGAGGAAGTCTCGCAGAATTGCTTCGTTTTTGATGTTGTCAACTTTGAAAAATGACAAAGTCTCGCAGAATTGCTTCGTTTTTGACGTTGTCAAGTTCAAACATTGAGGAAGTCTCGCAGAATTGCTGCGTTTTTGACGTTGTCAAGTTCAATACCTGAGGAAGTCTCGCAGAATAGCTTCGTTTTCAAGCTTGCAGATAGACAGGTAATAGATAGACAGAGAGACAGACAGAGAGAGATAGATAGATAGATAGGTAGATAGGTGGATAGAAAGATAGATAGATAGATAGATAGGATAGATAGGATAGATAGGATTAGATAGATAGATAGCTAGATAGCTAGATAGCTAGATAGCTAGATAGATAGATAGATAGATCGGATAGATAGGATAGGATAGAACGGATTAAACAGATAGATAGCTAGATAGATAGATTAGATAGGTAGGTAGATAGATAGATAGATAGATAACCACCTGTCGGTCCATCAGTGGCTTTGCTCTGCCATCCGTGATTCACAACAACCAATCTCTCCTATAGGTTTCCTATTTTTGAAACTTCCGCTACCGCCTTGTGCGGTAGTACTGGTAATGTGCATCCCTTTTTGGGATCCATTGATTGGAAAGTGAACTGTGACCGAAGCCTGGAATCATGGTTAGGTTTGGGGAAATCATCCCCCAAAAAAAGGAACTTTTCACATTCGTGAATCATTGTGATTTTAACCCAGATATACTTAATATGTCTCTAATCTATGGAATCCCATCATATCCCATCCCCCTTCATACAACAGCCCCATGATAAAGGGTCACAAAATTTGTCCCACATATTTGTAAATCCCATTCTAAACCATGTTTTGTGGTTTGATGGTTCATTTATTTTGGGTAAGAGATTATTTCAATACAGTTACGAGGGCACCATATCTCAACAAACATGGGGCTTAGAATAGCCACGAAAATGCATCGCAACTGCACAAGTGGGTCGCTGTGTTCTTTCATCATTTTCGATACCTGGAATATAGATCAGTCATCAAGATATCAATCTGGGGAATATGGGAATGGTTGGTGAACATGATTAAGCCATGCAGGTTGGTTCATACCTAACTCATCGGCCATAGGTCCGGGATGACCAGCAGAATAGATTGGATGATTCCGCAATATGTGTTTTGGTAGAGGTATGATATGGATTTATATGGTATTATGGTCCCCTATATGGAGGTGTCCTAAAATGGAGGTACCCCCAGTTCTCATTCATTTATAAATGGATTTTCCGTGAAATAAACCATTCATTTTGGGGTACCACCATTTATGGAAACCCCCGTAATCAATCAACCAGGGATCAGGGCTTTAAACACTGCTCACCAGGGTTGTTGCGGAAGGCTGCCTGGGTCTGACTTTGGCTAGGTTTTCTTTTCAGAGTAGTATGATGTTTCCTCAGGCTTGACAGACACATACAATATCTATATACAATATATATATATATATATATTTAACATATATATTTAATCTTTATATATATATATACATATAATATACATATATATATATATATATTGTACCATAATATCCTCATGTCAGATATTGCATAATAGTGCATGCTCTACGCATTTACTGTTTCTTTCAGACACATAGATACACAGCATGTTTACTGTATGATTAGATGTGCCTTCAAGTATGTATATGCCTATTTCAAAATTGTTCAACACACACATATATATATATATATGATTATACATTCTTTCTTTTATAGACAGAGAACATTATAGAACTATAGACTATATGTCAGTACATGACATATCTACTACATAACTAGGATAAAGCACTGCTGATGTTCCAAGCTTTTCATCGGCGATTTACACCCATTGAGTGCCAGTGGTTGCAATTCACCAATTATATCCATCGGCAGGCTGATTTGCTGAAGCTGGCAGCACGAATGTGTCTTGGCACTTTGGGCACATGATGAAGACCTCAACGACAAAAAAATGGGTGTATTTTGGGGTCCGAGAGTTCTTGATCCCATCCAAACGTATCAAATGGCGCAGAAAGAACCCTATGAACAGATCTAATACTCGCAGGATCACAAAATGGGAGAGTCTGATCGCATCGAAAGATTTTCCCGAACGAAAATCATGGCTTTTCAACCTGAAGTAGCTGACCTGTGTCCTCGTCACACTTGGCATGCCAAGGCTGGAAAACCGCGAGCATGTGGATGAGCAGTTGCGAAGTCTGGGAGCATAGCTGGGCGAGTGGTGTGTTGCTTTCTCAACGGTACTTGTTCCCCACCTGCCAGGTGAGGGTTGTTAGATTTTATCAGAGTTGTTCTTCTCCTTCTCTTTCTTCTCCTCCTCCTTCTCCTCCACCACCTCTGCATCCACTTCCAGGTCCACTTCCACCACTTCCATGTCCACTTCCGCCTTGCCAATTCTTCGCCAAGCTCTTCGCCAACTTCCGCGCGCAGTGTGCACTGCTGGACCTCAACTGCCGGCTTCCGATCTGAGTGGGCACGGCTGGACCTCAACCGCTAGGGTCTGAGCGCAGTGGGCACCGCTGGACCTCAACCTCCGGAGCTCAGTGGGCACCGCTGGACCTCAACCTGGGTCCCTCCGAGCTCAGTGAGCACCGCTGGACCTCAACCTGGGACCCTCCGAGCTCAGTCAGCACCGCTGGACCTCAACCTGGGACCCTCCGAGCTCAGTCAGCACCGCTGGACCTCAACGGCCAGATAGAATGCCAGAAGATATGCCAGATAGAACGCCAGATAGACTGTCAGAAAGAATGCCAGAAGATATGCCAGATAAATTACCCGAATGTTTGCCAGATAGAATGCCACCCTATGAATCCAAACACGCCTCGGTACCTCAAAATGGCCTCGGGCCCATCAGTTTATATTTCAATGGGCCCCAAGGCCTTTCGACCCCTCGTGAGGAGGGCCCCTGTGGTTGGCAGGGGCAAGATGATACAGCATGCTTTGGGATGCCCACTTCATAACCGCATTCCAATCCATAAGCGCCGCATTTCCATATGTTTTCTTGCCTGTGCAGCTTTCATCCAAGTGCATAGCGCGTCACAATGAACAAACCAAGTTTGGCAAGGTACCTTTCGGCAACTCGCTTGGAAACTGTGCTCCTATGAACCAACCGTCCCATTCGGGATATGATTCCCATGAAACTCTCCCCGCAAAGAAGGGTATAAAAACGAGGGTTTACCCGGGTTTCCCGGGTTGTTTCCAACATATGCATCATATGATGATGCTTTGGCAGCAACAGCCACATACTCCTGTTTAAGGACTGTGAGCCGGTAGCCTCATGAGACAATTTCCTAAGTCGGGCATATGAAAGCAAATGAACCTGACCCACGCCAAAAAAATTCTCAGCCTGCTCCTCAGACAAAAGCAATGGGAACTCGTCCATCATTTTCAGCACATCCGCGTATGTGTGGATACACGCTGCGACCAAGCGATCAAGATCAGTAGCGCCTTCTCGTTCTGCAAACTTTACAGCGACATCACAAAGCCAAAATGTCATGACTTTTCCCTGAATAGCTTTGGAGCCCATGCTTGGAAAGTCTGTCCTATTCTTTCTGTTTAGCCGAGCAGGTGTGAAGCGAACCATGGAAGACTGGATTTTTGATTCTTTCTTCCACTTGTTGAATCTAACATATGCTGTGCGCAATTTAGACTCCAGCGTGTCAGTGTACCTTCCAAACCGCCATGCCCCAAAGGCACCAGCCTCACACAAGTAGGTGAGGACGGATCCTCAGATGCGAAAAATGTTTGTTTGAGGTGTGTGTGTGTGTGCGCGTGCATGCGGGCTTGCGCGTATGCGCGTGCGTGCGTGCGCACGTGTGCTTCTGCCTGTGTGTGAATATGGGTGCGCATGTGTGTGTGTGTGCGTGTGTGCACATGTGCGTTTGTGTTACATGGCAACGGCGCCAAACCACAAACCCAGCAAGCCGAACGTACATGAGTCAGAGTTCAATCAAATCACCTTTGCGCATGGCTGTGCGTGCAAAAACTTTGGATATGCTTGGCTTAAGAGCCGAAGATCTGCAGCTATTCTCTTATGGGTGTTGATCTTTAAACCCCATCTAAATCATTATTGTGCGCTTCTCATTAACAGCTCCATGCTGATGGAACCGAGGCGTGTTTGGATTCGCAGGGAAAGATTATGTCACCTATAGTTATAGTCTAGTGCTTGCAAGTATCCGTTGGTCACCTTTCCGGTGCCGAGAAGTTGGCTGTGTGCCACGTCATGTAGCATCCGAGATAAGTGGGCCCCAGGCACACCAAAAATCACAGATCCTCAGGGCATAGGCCAAACATGTACTTGGCAATTTCTATTTCCGTTAGGGGGGCCCGCCAATATCCCACGGGGCATATATAAATTCTGTTTATGGATACGCTTATACAAAATCTATATATACTGCTTGGTACTTCCCCAACATTCAAAATAGAATATGCCAACTAAGTCACTGGCATCTGGCGGCGTGTCTCTCAAAAAGTCAGCATGGCTGACCCGAGTTTGCCGATGAAGGGCAGTTTCCCGCATATCACCAAGTGTATACCTGACATCCTGGTGTTTTTTGCAGCACTTGCACCAGGAACAAAAATAGTTCCTGGTATATATGTGCATTCCGTGTTTCTCATTCAGCCATTTCAGATCACCTTGGCAACTACTGAACATGAACTGGAACTGCTTGCTCCATGGAAAAGTTTTGTTTGGGTCCACCATATCTTTGACTCGCGCAATGATTGCAGTCATCAAATCTGTGTAGGTGTAGTCACTGGCAGTGTGCGATGAATAGACACAAAGCAAGAGGTAACGTGCCATGGGCGGATGTTTGAATGATAAATCCGAACTCCAGCACAGCACTTCCAGCGAACCCATCTCAGCATTCTTGTAAACATTCACTTCGTCGCCATAGAAGGCAAAAGGGATCAGTTTCTCACGGTTGGGAAACGTAGCCAAAGGATGCTCACGAAACCAAGCAGAAGTTTCAGCAGTATGGTCCCAAAATGATTTCACATCAGCAGGGCTCATGTCCCCCATAAAGAACCACCGGAAAATCTCCGGACCAAGTTCCCATATGGCAGCTGCAAGCCTGTCTGGCATGATGACTGCAACTTGGCCTTGAACAAGTGACCGTTCCTTTGGGCTCCACATTCTCACAGAGACATGGTCAATTTGAACTTGAACGGATTTGTGTTTGAGCACCACATGCAAGTCCCGTTCCGCATTTGCAGGGAACTTTCCCCATGTTGCTATACCAGCCAACCTGTAAACAACATGGGTGTGGGGCACCTCACCCCCATGCTGCTTGCAAAGTCGAAGTGCAGCTTCGGCCAATTGTCTAACCTCATTGATGTCAACCGGCTAGCCCCATGGAGTAACAGAGATTCATACAATTTTTATCAGGTACAACTGGTTATAAATGGGATTATGCATTCTATAAATGGGGGTACAAGTACTTATAACTGGTAAGGGGCTATAACTGTATATTTGAAGATGAAACCTGCGCAATGGTTTCCACAATTTGTATGGGGAATCACCCGCAAAAATAGTATAAATAAAAATGGTGGATCCCCAAAACCATGGGTATTGGTTAAAATTCAAGATGATTTGGGGTACGTCCATTCTATAGAATAGGAAACCTCCATCCATATTACACATGGCCCCACCATGAGCGAGGTGCTTTGATTGCCGCACACTTCCCTGAGGTGAAGTCTTCCAGCAAAAGGTTGGAAAGATCAGCTCCCTCAGCATCTTCAACCGGATCAGAAGGCTGGGGTCTGCTGCTTGAAGGTGGAGCCGTGCGTGCTGAAGATCGATCTTCATATGGACGGGCCTGCCAAAGGGTTGATATATATATATAGATTTAACTTACTTTCCCATTTCCCCTTGGAACTCTTGAATGAACCACACATATGTCCAACATACTGTGGATGGAAGAAATCTTGCACCAGTTGCTAACTCTTGGTAACTATGAGTGAGTATAAATAATGGGATTATGATAGAATAAACCATCTACCAGCTGGTGCAGGATTTCTCCCATCCACGTAACTAGGGATACATCCAGGATCCAGCTTCAAATCAAGTTGAAGTGGTGGGATGTAACTGATGTAACATGTCATAATGAGTGCCTTTTGGACTTGTAACCCTATGCCTGTCGAGCGTTCCGAGTGGAAGCGCGGATAGGTCCCGAAGCCCGTGCACGTGCAGCCCCAATATCTGACAACAGTGCTGTTTTGGAACCAAAGTGTTTTTTGGGAACAAAAGCACAATCGTCAGAGGGATGCAGGGCATTTGTTTCTTTTTCACTGCATCTCATTGCCTGGCCATCCCCGACTTGGCCACACTTTGAACTCACCGTGTTAGTGAATAGCACGCACAGATATGCGTGTTTGAACCTTTGAGACCAAGGGCCAACAAAATGAAACCAACCAAGCTGTCCACTTTTTTCATATTATAAAAGTAAAAGTTAGCCCAGGTAGTGGCCTCTCCCCTATGGCAAGATTGTACCATATGCGCATACGCACACGGTAAGTGGCAAACGTATTCAACCTATTGTTGAATGAAGTGACACATCATCAGCACTCCTCTTCCTCCGCAGCCGCCTGCCAGCGAAGGCATTCCAGTATAATACCCCTTCCCTGTAAATGTGATCAGACTTGGAAAGCATGGGTGTAAATCGCACAAATAAAAGTATGTATACTATAATGGTGCCTTCTTGTTTTTTTTTGTCTTGGTCAGCTCTTTGGCAACAGCGGAATCTTCCAAGTACATCTTCATCCTTTGCTCCGCCAACTTCACAGCCCCTTCACAGGCTTCAAAGTTGACATCGTCACGGTCCTAGCCGGGGAGCCAAAGATGTGGGCGGTGAGCCTGAATAGGAAAACCAAAGAGGTTGACATGCCTACAATTTGGAAACCCCAAAGCCCCCAAAAGAGCCTGCTTGGTCAGGTGAAAGATCTGAAAGTAGGAAGCTTCCAACTCGCTCGCATGATGTACCATCGTTTCTCCTGAGATGGCAAGTGGAATCTTCAGGTTGATGGGATATATATATATATGTGTGTGTGTGTGTGAAACATATGGTGGGAAATAGGAAACCTGTGTATATGCCTTGCAACCTAGAATCGCAACTTGTCTTGGTGCTTCAAGTGGGCCAATTTCACGGGGTACACCTTGGATTCTGTCAAGCTAGTCGTGATCTTTGGCAAGATCCACTTTGTCGCTTCATGCGCATCTTCTGGCCTCAAGTGATGTGGAACAACCCCTAGGTTTGATAAGGATTCAGGATTCCTGTTTTGTATGGTGGAGGGTGTTGTTTAATCAGTTCAAGTAACTTCTCAACTGGTTCCTTCTTGCGTTTGTTGCCATCACCTCTTCCGGTGTCTCCCTTGCCCTTTCCGCGCCCCTTGCCACGCCCACGGCCATGACCCGCTTCCGGTGTGGCTGGCTCAGGCTGGCTTGGCAAGGGTGCCGCCAAAGCTTTTGGCCCTGGGATGGCTTGTAGGGCCTCCAAGTTGGATGGGGCAACCAGCTCACGGGCAGCCTTGCGGGGGCAGTGCTGGCGACAAGGGATTGTACTGGTCCCAAATGAAAGATAGGATATAGATTGATGTAGATAGCTATAGCAATATAGATACAGACATAAATATATGGATATGTCTCAAAATGAGGTGTCCGTTTTTGGTTCCAAAATGGCTAGTTTAAGGGAAAAAACGGACACCTCATTATGACCTCATTTTGAGACATCCCCATATAGATACAGAAGATATAGAAAAAAAGAACGTATTAATAACAGATATAGGCAGGTAAAGATACAGATCAAGGTCTAGATATAGATATAGGTATAGAAAAAATATAGATAGATATACGAAGAGATAGGTAAAACAATTGGCATATTGATTGATCGGTTGATAGGTTGATTAGACAGGTAGGCATACACAGATAGATAGACAGATGGGTATATAGGTATATAGATGATAAAATAGATATGGGTAAATATGTGTTTGGTTTTCTCTTGGTGGAAGGCATCATGCTAAAAGAATAGCTGGAGCAAAATATTTTTTTAAAGGTAATATAGGAACCCTGGACTGAAATTTGACATGTCCTGGGTATATAATGGGAAATATATGAAAAACCCCGGCCTCAGACGAAGGATTAACTTCCATGGTGAGGCTATACTGCATAGAATCTGCGACTTCAACCTCGTTGCTGTTGGACATATCCAGGAGAACCTCACATCGAACAAGAGAGAGAGGAAGGATGTCGTGGGACTATTGGTAGCATGGGCATGACCATGATAAAACCCAGCAAAGTTACATAGTACAATCTCATAGATTCATCCCCGGGAAGGTCAGGGTGATCCCGCACCAATCCTTGCGAACCCTTGGCCCGCAGCAAGTTGTCCACAAGATGCAAATTCTGGTTGTACAACTGCATAATCTGGTCCTTCGTTCGCCAACCTCAATAAGAAAGAAATTGAATGGGCTCCCATGTGAAAAAAATGACTTTGTTGCTGCCTACCCTGGAACGCCGTGATGAGGCTAGTACCATACTGGGAGCGGCCAATGTCCCGGTCAGTGCGGCTCTTGGAAACGCTGACTGTCAGCCTTAAAGCAATTCTTGGAAAAATTGTTTTTAAATGGACCATGAGATAGTGTTTCCTGGCTTCAAAAGCGCAATCAAAGGAAATATTGAGTTAAGAAGCAATCCCCAATCACCTCCTGACTCCAACCATTTGTTGAATAGCAAGTTTTTTGCACACCGGCTCTTGGTCTTGCAAGCATCCTCCCAAGCTTTCTTGAACTCTGGCGGCAGCTTGACATCAACATGTTGGCCAACCACCTGCCTGCATGGTGCGAGTGGCATGCACATGTGTGTGAGTGTGTACGTCGTGTACCTGTATGCCTTATAACATAGAACACATACTTTGTACCTATTTAGAGTGCTGCCGAGTTGTAGTTGCAAAACTATGTACAACTTAAGCATATGGAGCCTTTTGAACTGCGCGTAGAGAGCTTGTCGCTGATTGTAGCCGTCAAACTGCAGAGGGGTAGCCTAAGGGGGGCTGCTTAAAGGTTCTTTGATTTCACTTTCAATGAAACACAACATTGCGACTGTCATATACATAAAAACCAAGGGGCGTTTGAAGCAACCGCGATTTCAGGCATATCCATCTTGCTTGGCGTTGCTGCGCTTGCACTTGGTGCTTTGGGTGGGACAGCCTTTCGTTCAGTAGATTTGCTTGCTCCTCCTGTAGGGGCTTTCTTTGGCACTGTCTCAGGGGGTGTGCTTGTGGATGGGGCTGATGGGGCTGGTGGTGCAGTGGCAGTCACTGCTTTTGGAGGGGGTGGAGCCTGCTTTGGAGTTGCCTTTGCTGAGGGAATGTTGGTTGGCTGTTGCATGTCCTGGGGTGCCGAATGCTCAGGTGCAGGGGCAGGTGCTTCCTTGGTATCATGCCCGTCGTCACTGTCAAGATCCACTACAAGGGGAGTTGAGCTGGCTTTGGCTGTTGCTTTTGCTGCTGCGGCTGTTGCCTCTGGCTTGCATGAAGGCAGTACCTTCTCAGCTTTGCATGGTGTTTCTGCGTGCGGTTCGGTGGCATGTGCAGTGGTGCGATCACGTTTCAAAGCTGGATTCTCATGCTTCACTGGTGTGGGAGCAATGGGCTGAGATGCCTTCGGGGGCGGGGTGGCTACAATGCTGCCTGCAGGACAATGCGGTGGGGTAGCTACAATGCTGCCTGGGGAGTAGCCGGGCGAAGTGGGACGGGCTTTGGGTGGCGGCGGTGTTGGGGCCCAAGAGCTTGGATGGTAAGCGGGCGCTGGCGTTGGAGCTTTGGGTGCTGCATTCTCAATCTTTACAGATTGCGGTTTGTGGGCAGTGGGTGGCGGGGCTGCAGTTTTTGCTTTCTTTTGGTCTGGCTGCTCTTCTTTGACTCCATGCTTTGCTGCAGATGGGCGGACCGGTGGAGCTGTTGCAGGGGAAGCCACGTCAATTGAAGCCAAGGAATGGGATGAAGATGGCCGTCTTGACAAGCCACTCCTAGGATATCATGTGCACAAATCTATACATTATAATGCAACACACTTCTACATGAGATGGGTATGCCACAACATGCACATGACAGAAAATCATATTTCCAAACGGCTGCTGCGATTGCAATTCTCGTGGCAATGGCTGAGGCGTCACTGCAAGGATTGCAATGTCCTCACGCATAGGCGCTTGGGGCACAGCGGTGAAGTGAGACAAGGGATGGGAATGTCCTCCACCACCTGTTCTTTCATTGACTCATCCCACGGCAAGGTCTCCTGATGAGACATGCCACAAACTTGTGACATAGCAGGTTCAATTAACATTATGTCCATTTTAAAGAAACCGTATAGCTGACGAACCCCCAAAATAACAATCCAAAATAACCAGTCCTGGGAATCAGTTGAAGCTGTAGGTGGGGACTGAAACAATGGTCGCTTCGTAGGCGGCGTCGTAGTCTCCTCTCCCCGAGAGTAGTGGGGTCTATGTGGAACTGATTTTTTCAAAAGCCATATGCTCATTGTAACATACATTGATTTTCTCATGCGTACATACCCCGCAATTCTCCTTAGAGGGCTCCATGATCATAGACACGGCCACTATTTGAAAGAAATCTTTGCCAAATGGCTGCGGAATAAGCTCTGCCATCGCTGGCCAGTCACTGAAAGACCCAGGGTTGGAGTTTGGGCATGGCGGGTACCCCCGGGATAAGCTGGAATCATCAAATCCTAACCGACGGCTATCTGACGGGTCGCCCCCTCAAACCAATTTACTTTTGAGGTCCCAGCTGCATACCAACCGACGCCTATCCGACGCCTATCCGACGCAGTATTCTGGAACTAATTTGCAACCCCAAATTTGTAAAGTGAAGATCTGAACCAGGAATTAAGTAAATAAATGGCAGAGCCCGGAAACCAAATACTATTTCATATGTACTATATGGTTGGGCATGGGAGTACAAGGATAAAGCAAAATGAAAGGAGTAGACTCTTGGTACCACCTGGAATTTGGAGGCATGATCACCTATTTGCCTCTTCCGGCAATAAAAAGCTTATCCCATTAGACAGCCATTGGATACCCATTTCATAGGTGGTGCTAGGGGTTCAATAGACATTGGGTAGCCACCAGATACCCCCGGATAGCCGTCAGATAGGCATCGGATACCCATCGGATAGGTAATAAATGTGTATCAAAAATATTAGGTGGCCGTCGGATAGCCGTCAGATGGGCCATCGGATAGACGTCAGATAGGCATCGGATAGCCGTCGGATAGGCATCGGATAGCCGTCGGATAGGCATCGGATAGGCATCGGATAAGCATCCCCCAAAAAAATATATGTATCTTTGACCCGGCCCCAAAGCATCATGCACTGGCAGGTGAGCAGCTGGCTGAGAATCTGCAAAGTATGACGTTTTCCCTGGGAGGCTGGTGTGAGATCCATGTTCTAATTGCCATCTAAGTGCAAGGCGTGTGAAGTCACACACCCATGACATCATATTCGACAAACCCCTGGCCCTAGCGCTTTGCTAGTAGGCCCTTCACATAGGTCTCAATTTTACCAAGCCTTGGAAAGACAGGCCCGGATGACAATGCAAAACGATATACACTGTTTCTATGTCATCTATGTCTAAAACTAGTTCTACCTTCATCTCTGGTCACATGGAAAAGAAACAAATCTGTCGAAACACACACACACATACATTTAAAATATGTAGGGATAATAAATATATATATATATGCTTATATATATATATTTATTTATTTGTTGATTTATTTAATATTAGGCATGTGTATATACATAATATATGTATTTATTTGTACACATAAATGGTAGTTCCTTCGGAAATTGTCCGGCCGGAAAGTTTCCGATAGTTCAGAAAAACTCCCATGTTTCTAGTCCAGCGTGCAGCCACACAAGCGGCCGCTGCTGGATGAATCTGGATACGGACAATATTCGGAAATTTTCCTGCCGGGAATTTAGGATTTTGGCCCAAAATGGTAGTTCCTTCGGAAAATGTCCGGCCGGAAAGTTTTCTATCTATCTGTGTACATATATATATATATGCATATACACATATATCATTATAATATATATATATATATAGTAAATATATAGGCATTTGCCCATCCAAGCAATATAGATACCCTTTTGGGGGAACATTCCCGTATCCTTTTGGGGGAACATTCTCATTATCCACCCTGCGTGGCGCTGAAGTTTGGGTTATGAAGTTTCCACCAAATGTGATGTTATAACACATTTGCAAGAAGTAAAACAAACATTGGCCCGTTTCAATTAAATTCAATGCCTCTGTGTGGTTCACTACCCCTGTATGGTTCAATACCCATATATATATATATGGTGAAATATTTGGGGGCTTACAATATAGATAAGCACCGTTTTGCCCTTTTTTGGTTTACGTAAAAACCAAAAATTAAAGGGTACCCGCAGCCATGAGGCCGTTTCAGACAACAATCCTTATATCATGTATATTTATGGTGTCCCTTTGTAATGCAATGGTAGGTGCCCCAAAGACCCTTGTGACACCCTCAAGTTATTTAGTCCTTGTGGCACCCAGCATTCGACAACAAGTATAACTTGAATTTCAGTTCATTGTTGAGCGTTTGGTGCCCCAAAGGTATTTGAACTGTCATTTTGTTTTCAAATATCTCAAAATGATAGGCCGCCAAGGGCACTTGCAGTACGACACCCTTCAACAGTGAGCAGTGTTCAAAACCCATTTTGGTTATCTATATATGGAAACTCTACTTGGTTTTGAACCCCCACATATGGAAATCACATTTTCTTGGGGCTGGGGATTGGAATATACCCATATGGCTGCCATGTCTCTCTGCGTCGTCCCATTGGTCGGCGCGATCGACGCCCAACTCGGTCTCTGGGCAGGCTGCGTAGAGAGCCCATTGCCGTTGCACCTGCACAAGGCTGGAAGATGGAAGATGGCCATCGTGATTGGAAAAAACACATTTTCATGGATCCTACAGCCCCATGAAACGCCTCACGGCCAAAGGGAGCCGGATAGGTTTGGGAACCTTTAAGGGCACTATTGCCTTTAAAACGCCAGCGCCCTTTGGAATCTTGGTAACGATCGATCAGCACATCCTTCTTCTCAAACTTGGATCGGACTAGCTTCCTGCATGGCAACTGTTTTACAAGTTGTTTTGTTTGTTCAAAACAGCTCAAAACATAGAAAGTCAAACAATGGCAGTCCTTTTCAATTTCGTCACAAATTTCCCAGAACACCAAAGGCTTCAATGGCTTTGGGGATGCCGCCCCAAACATGCCAAGCCAAGTTGAGATGCGGTAATGTTTGCGGCGGAGGAAAGATTGCATCCGGCGATGATAGTGAATCTCAGTCAGTACAAGTGCTATATAAAGCTTATATACAATACATGGCATAAATATGGCATTTGCACCACGCAGTCCCTGGAAGCAACGTGCCAAGTTTCGATGCTCGAAAGGGGATTTTCCATAAACCAATGGCATCCCAAACGTGAAGCCACCAGAAATAACAAAGCCACCTCAGGTTGCCGGGGCACATGAAACTTCTCAGTCGCCTTCCCTCCAATTAAAAACAGTTTGAGCTTTAAACTTTATCCTCCATGAAGACCTATTCAACATATATTCATATATATTCCAAAATTCTTCCAAAAACACTTGAAAAGCCTAAAAAGGAACCCCCCCCCTCCCCCCCCCGGGGGGGGGTTCCTTTTTGGTGGTTTTTGGGTGTTTTGATGTGGGTGGCTTGGGGGATGATTCCAGATTTTGCTGCAGAACACCAATGCTGCAAAGTGGCACGGCTCACCATCAAATTTGCGAACCGGACATAGGCCAGCGACCTCAGCCACGGCTTCGCAGCTTTGAGGCGCGCATCCCAAGTAATCCATATATCATATATGCATGTGTGGTCCAGTATTCATGATGATTGAAACCACTTTTATGCACAGTTTTCTTTTCAGAAACAAGCTTGACCGTGCAGCCAAGTATCTTCCGACCCATCGGCCGTTTTTTCGAACGTCCGCTCGTTCCTCCTTAAGTGAGAGAAAGGACCCGGGGAAAATGCATCTTGCATGATTTCGATGTCAAACCCGAGAGTTGGTGATTCTAGGAAGGCCCCTTTGATCATGCAAAAAAAAACCAGCTGAGTATCGATTCAAGGTGATCCAGCTCGAACAAACAACTCCGGCACATACTACGCCGCCAGGTTTGAGCTTCATGACGGAGACCAGGGCCCTGCAGAATCCCACGGCCGAGGTAATGTCCTGGGCGGGAGCAGCAGGAGTTGAAACTAGTCAGAATATTGATTTCTCCCGCGATTGAGTCAGCCCCATACAGAATAAGTACAAATAGGGTTTGTAAAGAGGTATAGCACACAATGTGTGCCATGAACGGGTCTATTGAATAGTCTATTGTAGCTATTTGGAAGCCTTTTTAAAGTGATATCAACTATACCCCATATTGCAACCATGGGCACGTCAAGGACATTGATGCACACATCATGGGCCATTGATTTCAGCCCACGGTTCTCGAAGGCCTTACTGATGGCCCTGTGTCCACAAAACAAGTCCACCACGGAGTACACTCTCTTCCTCGTGTCCGGAAACACCTGGGCAGAAATGGTGCCAAAATGGCTGTTTAAGCCTAGAATCACGTAAGGTTGGTTTCAATAAACTCCCATGATGGTTATGAAAGACCAACATTGAGAAATTAGCTTGTCCTATATAATTGGAATTAATTGTATATTATTGTTTTGCAGTAGCACCCCAACAACCCACTTAAGCTTAGGGGCTGAAAGAAGCTGCTGCATGATTAGCAGAAGTCGATATGGAAGTTGGCAAGGAGGGTTTGTTGGGTCGGCAGGAACCTCACCATCTTGCCTTGGCACCGGATGCTCCCAATGGGCTATCCCCAATATAGCTAGGTTTAACAACTTTGTTGGCGAGTAGCCTCCCTGTCTCTCTCTCTCTCTCGAGGATAGATCATAATGTATATATATATATGTATATGTTTATATAAGTATATGTGTGTGTATGTGTGTGGGTCTATATACAATATATTATATTATATATATGTGTGTGTGTATGATTCCCTTTCCCAAAAATGGACCCAGTGCATTGGAGTTTTCTTGTTACAAAATGCCGCAATCTGGAAGCCAATTTTTATGTATCAAGACTGGGGTGATCGCATGTAAAAAAAAAACATATTGCTGTAATCTGGATCAGCCTAGGGGCTCACCCTTCTTCGTGGTCCTTTGCTTTCCCCCTTTTCGGCCCTTTGGCATGGTCAGGTGTGAACGGAAGAAGCCTACCCGCTCCAGTTGTAGCAAAATGCTGCAGCAGTAGGGATCTCAGGGATGGCGAGTTCAGACTCACAGTGTGTGATCAACCATGTTGCCCATCGTATGGCACTAAAACTCTTGAGTGGAAACCCCAACCTAAAGCCATTTTTCTCGCAAGCTTTCTGCACGGATACTGTGCGTGATGTTCCCCCTTTCAAAAGACTGCCGGACAAGGGCGAGACCATCGCAGATAGCAAATGATTTTTGTATAAAGGAATGGTCATATAGTACATGGCATGGAAGCAATCAGATTGAAAAAAGGAAATTGGAAACAGACCCACCCTTGTTTCTATGGCACATCTCCCATGGCTAAAGAGCTCATTGCCTCTCCCACACATTTTGTAGGCACGGCATTTCATATTGTAAATTAGCCACTTGCGAAGCGTGGCAACAACTCCCAAAAAAAACCCAGCTAGAGACTAGAGAGCTTTCATTCCTTGACCTTACCATGTCCCTTCTCCTTCTTGGCCCGCTTCTCCAATGCGAAAGAACCCATGAGTTCTGGATGAACAAGGCCATGCTCACGGAATACCTTGGTTGCAGCCTTGGCTGCTTCTCGGACCTGTTCCATGTTGGGGTTCTCCTGCATTGCCTTTGAGCGTCGGTACTGGTTGGAATAGACATTCCCAGGCTCAACCCATGCTGGTGGCTTCTGATATCCTTTGGCCAAAAGTTCATCTTTGGATTTCTCGTCATCAAAAGCAAAATTCACTGGGTCAAAAAGGGGGCGTTCACCCTCCCCTGTGTTCTCCTCCAAGCCCGCCTTGCCCTTGCCCTTGGTTTTCGCAACCTTCTTGGAAGCTGGCTTGCTTGTGCTGCTGGGGCTCTTCTTGGTGGTGGGATCAGGCTTGGTGGACTCACTGGCCCCTGACTCAACATACCCTCCCATCCGTTGCTTGGGATTCTTTTTGGGTTTCTTGGTGGGTGCCTCCCAATCATCCCAAGAGTGCCACGAGTACCAGTCCCAATCAGATACCCAGGTCTCATCCCAATGGCTATCAAGCCCATCCTTCTTGGTACGCTTTCGACCCTTTGGTTTTGATTGGTCACTGAAGACTGGCGGTTCCATGTCACCAAGTTCACCGGTGATCCCTGCGATAGATGCAGGTGCTCCAGGGCAAGGATACTTGTAGGCCTTGTGTTGTGCACATGCGCCATGTTTAAAATAAGTCATATAATCAGCACACATGATCACACATGGTCACCCACAAACAGCTGGTATTACACATATGCCCCACATGACTGTGATATTTCTGCAAAAAAATGTGGCCAAGGCGCTGTGGAGACATTGTCCTCATCCAGACCTTCCTCATGAGGCAGCGACTTGTGGGGATTCGAGGGAGCCGGGCCGGACGGGCACTCGTTCAAGGAAACAGCTTCAATAGGACCAGGAACATCAGGTTGAACTTCATCTTGATCCGCATCCTACCAAAACGAAGATATATATTTTGAACAAACACGTCTGAATTGGAGTCACTGTTAAATCAAGACACCATTTCTGGTCATTATCCTACTACTCTGCCCATGCAAGACAAGTGCTGGGTGTCCTCAAGAACAGCAATGTCAGGCTGGCCAGACCCATGATCAGCCATGTCAACATCATCATCACTGCAAATCACCATGGTGTCCAAGTCAGGGTCCAACAGTCTATCATAGACAACTGCCCTTCTCAACCCCGGGCAATCCCAAAGATCACCACCCTTTTGGGATCCAGTGAAGGGTGAAGTAGAAGGGGCAGGGGACTTGTCAACTTCTGTGTCAGCCACGTCGTCAGGATCCGCCGGGCTGCGAGACATCACCTGGCTGAAAGGCACCTCCTGGGTGTTGTCATGTGGTGTCACGTCGTCATCATCATCCAAGATACCTCAGCTATGTCATGCGATAGGTTTGATTAATGATATCATTGTGCATATGGGGGATAATGGGAACGTATTTCTATCTGCCATAGAGTTACACACAGGGTCATGCACACTAACGACCACCACTTCTGCAGGGTCGGCGATGAATTGAACCTCCTCTTCCAAGTCTTTGCTGCTCATTGATCTGGCTTTTCGAGGGTTGCGTACCATGACTTCGTTAAAGCGACAGGCTGCCTGCCAAAGTATCGTGCTGAGATGTGCTGAGGCCTGCTGACTGTCATGACGGATGTGTGGATGACCTTTTCTTGGGGGTATGGGTATGCAACAAGCATTTTGTTTCAACAGATTGATGGTTTTACATCCCCTAGCCTGAGTTTTTGTGCCTCGCTTCATAGCTTTCCTCCAATATCTCCGTCAAAAGGAAAGAAGGCCATAAAGGGAGTAAGCCTCCTTAGATGCTAGCATGGGCCGCTATACCATAAATGCAAATAAAAAAGGATTTGGAACGCAATTGTTCGCAGGCGTCATCCTGGTACCAGCGTGTGCGGTCGCGTTTTGTTTTTCTTTGACTCAACCCTAGCGCACATTCCTGATCCATGATCTCAAATACAGAGGCCAGAAAAAAGATGGTGAAGTCTCCTTAGCCATAGAACCCTTTCAAAATAGATGGTTCAATGCAAAAAATATCATCAGCTTTTTGCATACGTGATGATTGCAGTAAAGCAGCCTTCTGGACTCAGTTGATACATGGCAACTAGCAGATCCAAGTACTCCATCATGTCATGAAATTTGATATTTGCCACGCAATCAATTTTGCCGAAAAGGGTGTTGCACATCATGTTCCCGTGCTCTTTGTTGGCACACTCAATGAATGCTTGGCCAGAAAGGTGAAGTTTCATCAATCCTCAATGTGGGAAGGGTGTCAGCTGCAGCTAGCCCTGCCCATGTTGCATGGCCATGTAATGAATATTATACATATGTATGTATATTTTTTTTTATGTGTATGCAGTATATATATATATATAGTGCTGCCAAAGTACCAGCCACCTCCGGCTCTTTCCCCTTCAAAAGCCATGGCAAGCAAAGAATATTGGGCCCAAATGGTGGCGCTCTGGCCGGGCAATGAATGTGTTCAACAGTTCAACCCACAAGCACCCTTTTTTATATGAGCATGCTGTGACCAACTCTGTGACTTCCCACTCTTCCACTCTATCACTCTGGGTTCCCCTAGCCCTGCCTCGCAAGCTTCTCCCGAGAGGCATCGCGTTCAGATCAAGACCGCTGCGACCAACCGGCAAAAGAAATTGCCATGGGCCGGGGGTGATGAAGGTGTGGAATTTACTGATGTTGCAGATAGTACATGGCTACATGTTGAAAGCATTGTAGTAAATCAAACATTTCCACATGGGGATCCATATTATATTTAATATATGCATCTGATTGATAAGGAAGATCCTGAGATCATTGCATGAGAACCCTCGGGCCCAATGCCTGCATATCTGATGGGGTCTTGACCCCTCCTCAGGGTAGCGATGGGACCCGCCCCCTGCATTGCAAGGCCCCGCCCCCTGCATTCCAGGGGTCCATGATTCTTAGGGCAGAAGATATGCCAGATAGAATGCCAGAAGGTATGCCAGATAGAATGTCAGATAGAATGCCAGAAGGTATGCCAGATAAAGTGCCAGAATGTTTGCCAGATAGAACGCCAGAAGATTTGCCAG